>Ga0070706_100002176_pt1 | contig 19933 bp, 19 predicted proteins | sample KBSK5501metaG_FD_65476 | JGI IMG/M metagenome (GOLD analysis project Ga0070706, IMG submission 65476) | Corn, switchgrass and miscanthus rhizosphere microbial communities from Kellogg Biological Station, Michigan, USA - KBS K5-50-1 metaG | ecosystem: Host-associated > Plants > Roots >... | reverse complement strand
CCGTACGGATCGCGCCGCCACTGTTCGATGCTCGAGACCGAGAGCCGCGTCGGCCGCGCTTCGAGCGGCGGCCGGGGCTCGGGGCGCGGCCATGGCCGATAGCTTTCAGGCCGATCGAGCGCGTCGGCCCAGGCAAGGTAGCTGCGGCGCCCGCGCTGGATATATTCCGGCGGCGGCGCGGTACTGCCGGGCTCGTAGCCGAACAGCGCGTCGAGGCGTGCCAGCCAGCGCGACGGCACGGTCGGCGCGCCGCCTTCGCGCTCGGCGCGGGTCAGCAGCACGCGCTCTGCCCCCAGCGCCGCGGCAAAGTCGTGCGCCGACAGACCGATGCGGCGCTCCGGTTGCGGCAGGCCAAGTGCGGTGCGCATCGGCCGGTTGATCCAGGGGCCCGTCTCGACGGCCGGCGGCCAGGTGCCCTCGTTCAGCCCGCCCAGTACCAGAAGATCGGCCCGCTGGAGGCGCGCCTCCAGCGGGCCCCAGATGGCGAGGCGCGGATGGCGGCCGAAGGTCGGGCGAATGATCTCGGGCTCCAGCATGGCGGTGAACAGCGCCGGCCATTCGCCGCCGGCTATCGCCTCCTTGCCCGTCCACGCCGCGCGCAGGCGGGCGAGGGCATCGGCCAGCGCTTCCCCGGCATCGCCTGCCCACAAAATTTCAGTCGACGCAATTCGCTCCGCAGCGAGAATCGTCGCGTCGAGCAAGACGTCGGGCGCGGCACCGCTTTCCATCAGTCCGGCAAGGTCGGTTGTTGCGGCCTCGAGCCGGTCGATCAGGTTCTGCACGGCGCGGCGGTCGGCAGGGGCGCCAAACTTGGCAGCTTCGATCCGGGCGTGGATCGCTGCCATACCCGACGTCGGCTTCAGTCCGCGCAGGCATTTGCGATCGAGGCGCCGCGTCGCATCCAGCAGTGCCGCGCGGTCGCCGCCCAAGGTGCAGAGTGGATGTTTTAGCAAGCCGAGCAGCGCGACCGGCGCGAAGCCGTCATCGACTGCGCCAATCAGCGCGCGCAACAGCGCGGCCGGCGGCGCGTCGGCAAGCGGCGCGCCGGCCGAATCGTCGATGTCGATGTTCCAGCGCCTGAGCTCCGCGGCGACGCGGCGGGCGAGCGCGCGGTCGGGCGTGACCAAGGCGGCGGTCCGGCCTTCGTCTTTCAGCGATTCGCGCAGCGCCAAAGCGACGACCAGCGCCTCCTGATGCGGGGTCGCGCAATCGGCGCGCGTCACATGCTCCAAAGACGAGACCGGCGGCCGCGACCAGGCCTCGCTGGTTTCCGCCGGCCGCATCAGCTCGCTCATCAGGAGAGGACGCGCCGATCCGCCGCCGCCCGGCCAGTCGGCAACGTCGCCTCGTTCGCGGCCCAGCGCCGACAAAAGCTCCCGCAGCCCGAACTGGGGGTGCGACTGGCCGAGCTCGCGCCAGCTCGCGTCGTCCATGTCGCGATCCAGCCCGGGCAGCACGACCGCACCCTGCGGCAGCTGGGCGATGGCGGCCAGCAGCTCGCGCGTGGCGGGCTGCGAGCCGGTCGACCCGGCGGCGATCACCGGTGTCGCCGGCGGTTGGTCGCGCCACCGCGCAGCCTGGGCGCGGATCGCCCGGGTTCGCCGCTCGATGGCGTCGATCTGGCCGCGTTCGGCCAGCACCTTGGGCCACGCCTCGCCGACGATGGCGAGGAATTTTAGCGTGCGCTGCCAGTGGCTGGCGAAGTTGCCCTCGACCAGACCCTCGAGCTGGCTGAACGACACGCCTTCGATGGCCAGCTCGTCGAGCAACCGGCCAAGCTCGCGGGCGAGCTTCAGCGCCTGGGCCGCCGACTGGGCGATCGGATGACCTTGATCATCGATGAAGGCCGCGACCAGTTGCGCCAGCAGCGCCTCTCGTTCGGCGGGCTCGATGGCGGGCGGCAGGGCAAGCGCGCAGGCGTCGCCGGCGGCGACCTCCCATTCGCTTTCGTCGAGATCGCCCAACGGGGCCAGCCTCGGCAGCAAGGTCGGCTTTCCGCCCGCGGCCCGCAAAAAGGCCTCCCGCAGCGTCCGCACCGAGCGCCGCGTCGGCACGAGGATCAGCACGTCGGCCAGTGCCAGCGGATCACCGCCGTGCTCGGCCAGGACGCCACGGGCCAGCTCGTCGGCGAAACGGCGGTCGATGCCGATGGTGAACACGCCCTTCATGCCAATACGCGCTCGGCCTCGGCCAGCGCCCACGGCGTGCCGACATGGAACCAGTCGCCGTCGTGAATGAGCCCGTACAGCCGCTTCATCGCCTCGGCGCGGTTCCATAGCCTCAGAAGCGAGAACGGCCCTTCGGGCGAGTCCCGGAACAGGCGCGCATCGCAGACCGAGATGCTGGCGAAGAGATAGGGGGTGAGCTGTGCCGTCCCGCGATGGCGCAGAAGGCCGCCGGGCTCGAGAAAATAATCGCCACGTTCCCCCTCGTCGCGGCCGATGACCTTGTGGATGGGATGGACCAGCAGCAAGGCGTCCATGTCCGCCGGATCCCATCGGAATTGCAGGCGCTCCAGGAGGGGGTACCGCCCATCGCGCCATAAACCGTCGCCGTTCAGCACGAAAAAGGGACCATCGCCCAGGAGAGGTAGCGCGTTCTTCACGCTGCCGCCGGTCTCCAGCAAGCGCTCCTCGTGCACGATGCGCGCGCGGCCTTTCAGACGGTCGGCGATCTGCTGGCCGAGATGGTGGACGTTCACCACGATATTGGTGACCCCATGCGCGATCAGACGATCCATCGAGCGTTCCAGCAGGGAGCGGCCGGCCACGGGGATGAGCGGCTTGGGGACGGTGTCGGTCAAAGGGCGCAGACGCTCGCCGCGGCCGGCCGCCAAGATCATGGCGGTGTCGATCTTGGTGTCCTTCATGGCGCCCCGATCCGACGCAAGTCTGGCGGCAGCAGGCGGTCGACCCAGGCGCGCAACGGTTCCAGCGCCTCGTGCTGGAGTGCGCGTTCGAACAGGCGCCAGACGCGCGGCAGATGCGGCAGGTATTCGGGCTTGCCGTCGCGCCTCAAGAGCCGGATGAACAACCCGATGACGCGGGCGTGGCGCTGGGCTGCCATCAGGGCAAAGCCCGTGCCGAAGTCGTTCTTGTCGACGCCGGTTTCGCCAAGGTAGCGGGCGAGGCAGGCGCCGTGGACGGCAGGCGATACGTCACGGCGCGCGTCCTCGATCAGCGAGACGAGATCGTACGAGCAGTGGCCCTGCTGGGCATCCTGGAAGTCGAGCAGACCGCAGGCCTTCATGCCCGGCCGCGCCGGCAGCCACATGAGATTGTCCTTATGGTAGTCGCGCAGGAGCAGCGTGTCGGGCATCGCCGGAAGGTTGGCGAGGCAGGCGCGCCACGCGGCGCGATAGTCGGCGGTGTCTTCGTCGCCGGTCGGCCGGCCGGCGGCGGCGGGCAGATACCATTCCGGCAGCAGCATTGCCGCATCGATCAGGGCCTCGCCGGCATAGGCGCCGAGACCGGCCAGCAGGGCGCGTTCGCCGGCGTCATGCAGGGCCACCAGCACGTCGGTCGCCCGGCCGTAGAGGCAGCCTTCGTCGCCGCCGGCTTGCAGCACGCGTGCGAAAGTGTCGTCACCGAGATCCTCCAGCAGAAGGAATCCGTTGGCGTCATCGACGGCGTGGATCGCCGGTGCGCTGAAGCCGAGCCCGCTGAGGTGGCGGCCGATGCGCACGAAAGGGCGCACGTCTTCCTGCGGCGGCGGAGCATCCATGACCACCGCCGTACCGCCATCTCGCGCCAAGCGAAAGTATTTACGGAACGAGGCGTCGCCGGCCAGCAGCCGTTCGCGGGCGTCGGCCCAGCCGGCGCGGCGGATGAATTCGGCGCGCAGCCGGTCGCGCTCAGAGCTCGCCAAAGCGAGCCTCGCCCTGCAGATCGGCGCGCCGGCCGTCACCCTCGACGGCCAGCATCACCGTAAGCCGCTCCCGGGGCAGCAATCTGCCCAGCCGCTCCGCCCATTCGACCAGCGCGATACCGTCGGCCCGCGCCTCCTCCCAGCCCAGCTCGAAAACCTGGTCGGGTTGTTCCAGGCGGTAGAGATCGAAATGCCAGAAGGTGCCGCGCGAGGTGTCGTAGACTTCGACCAGGGTGAAGGTCGGGCTGGGCACGACCAGCGAAGGATCGCCTGCGGCGGCGCGCAGGATGGCGCGCGCCAGCGTGGTCTTGCCGACGCCGAGCCCGCCTTGCAGCGCCACGACGTCGCGCGGTCGCAGGCGTTTGGCGAGCGCGGTCCCCAGGCGTTCCGTTGCAGCCTCATCAGGCAAATAAAACGAAAAAGTCGGCACCGATGTCTCCGATGCCGACTCTTAACACGACGGTCTGTGGGTCGATCAGTAGCGGTAGAGATCGCCCTTGAAGGGGCCGGCCTCGGGCACGCCAATGTACTTCGCCTGGTCGGCGCGCAGCTTGGTCAGCTTGGCGCCGACTTTGGCCAGATGGAGCGCCGCCACCTTCTCGTCGAGGGTCTTGGGCAAGGTGTAGACCTTCTTCTGATACTTGCCCGGATTGGTGAAGATCTCGAGCTGCGCCAGGGTCTGGTTGGAGAACGAGGCCGACATCACGAAGCTGGGATGGCCCGTGGCGTTGCCGAGGTTGACCAGGCGGCCTTCCGACAGAACGATGATGCGCTTGCCGTCGGGAAACTCGATCTCGTCGACCTGCGGCTTGACGTTGTGCCACTTGAAGTTCCGCAGGCTCGCGATCTGGATCTCGCTGTCGAAGTGGCCGATGTTGCAGACGATGGCGCGGTGCTTCATCGCCTTCATGTGGTCGAGCGTGATCACGTCGACATTGCCGGTGGCGGTGACGAAGATGTCGGCCCTGGGTGCTGCATCCTCCATGGTGACGACTTCGTAGCCTTCCATCGCCGCCTGCAGGGCGCAGATCGGATCGATCTCGGAGACCATGACGCGGCAGCCGGCCTGGCGCAGCGAGGCCGCCGAGCCCTTGCCGACGTCGCCGAAGCCGGCGACCATGGCGACCTTGCCGGCCATCATCACGTCGGTGCCGCGGCGGATGCCGTCGACCAGCGATTCGCGACAGCCGTAGAGATTGTCGAACTTCGACTTGGTGACCGAGTCGTTGACGTTGATGGCGGGCCACAGCAGCCGGCCGTCCTTCTCCATCTGGTAGAGGCGGTGGACGCCCGTCGTCGTCTCCTCGGTGACGCCGCGGATCGCCGCTCCGAGCTTGGCATACCAGCCGGGCTTTTGCTTGTTGGTCCGCGCGATCGCCTTGTAGAGGACTTCTTCTTCCTCGTTGGTCGGCTTGGCGATCAGCGACGCATCCTTCTCGGCGCGCATGCCGAGATGGACCAGGAGCGTGGCATCCCCGCCATCGTCCAGGATCATGTTGGGTTCGCCGCCATCGCCCCATTCGAAGATCTTGTGGGTGTAGTCCCAGTAGTCCTCGAGGCTTTCGCCCTTGATGGCGAACACCGGGGTGCCGGCCTTGGCGATGGCCGCCGCGGCGTGGTCCTGGGTCGAGTAGATGTTGCACGACGCCCAGCGCACGTCGGCGCCCAACGCCCTCAGGGTTTCGATCAGCACCGCCGTCTGGATGGTCATGTGCAGCGAGCCGGCGATGCGCGCGCCCTTCAGGGGCTTCTTCGGCCCGTACTCCTTGCGGATCGCCATGAGGCCCGGCATTTCGGTCTCGGCGATGTCGATTTCCTTGCGGCCCCAGTCGGCGAGCCCGATATCCTTGACGACGTAATCCTGGGCCATATGGCGCTCCCGGCATGAAAGGGTGCCGGTGTCTTATCAGCGGCCCCGTGCCGCCTCAACGCGCCCAATGCGCATATAAGCAAGAATTTATGGCGATATGTGCCAAGCTTTATGAGTCATGTCTTCCGGACGTCGCACGCGCTCATGAGCATGAGCGAGGCAGAGGCTCGCGGTCCAGAAGACCCCGAATCAGTCCTCGCCGAACTTGCCCTCGACCAGCGCCGACAGGGCGGCCATCGCCTCGATGGCCTGGCGGCCCGAACAGGACAGCTCGATCTCGCTGCCGATGCCGGCGGCCAGCATCATCAGGCCCATGATGGAAAGGCCGGACACCTCCTGGCCCTTGAAGCCGACGCGGACCATCGCGTCGAACTGGCCGGCCATGCGCACGAACTTGGCGGCGGCGCGGGCGTGCAGGCCGCGTTTGTTGGCAATGGGAAGGGTGCGCCTGAGCGTGCCGATGCCGGCATCCGCGCCTTGCGACGCGGTGTCGCTCACGAAGCTTCCTTGGCCAGGATGCGCGAGGCGACGGTGATGTATTTGCGGCCGGCTTCCTGGGCCATGCGCACCGCTTCGGCGATCGGCCGGCTGCGCACCGAGGCGAGCTTCACCAGCATCGGCAGATTGACGCCGGCCAGCACTTCGATGCGCGCCTGCTCCATGATCGAAATGGCGAGGTTCGACGGCGTGCCGCCGAACATGTCGGTGAGGACGATCACGCCCTCGCCGGTGTCGCACGATCGCGCGCTTTCGAGGATCTCGGCGCGCCGCTTTTCCATGTCGTCGTCGGCGCCGATGCACACCGTCGAGACGCCTTGCTGCGGACCGACGACATGTTCGAGCGCGGCGAGGAATTCACGCGCCAGATTGCCGTGGGTCACCAGTACGATACCAATCATCCGTCCGCCCCCGCGCCGCCAGCCTCCCCGGCTACCTCGGCGTCCCGGTGCGAGAGAGTGACCGAGCGGCCGGCGCCGCGCAACCAGTCTGCCAGCTCCTCGGCGATCGCCACCGAACGGTGGCGACCGCCGGTACAGCCGATGGCAATGGTCAAATAGCTCTTGCCCTCTGCGTCAAAACGCGGCAGCAGCGGCCCGACCAAACCCTTCAGCCCGTCGAGGAACGGCCGGTAGCCCGGGTCGCTCGCCACGTAAGCGGCGACCGCGGGATCGCGGCCGGTGAGCGGTTTCAGTGTCGGCTCGTAGTGCGGGTTCTTGAGGAAGCGTACGTCGAATACCAGGTCTGCCTCGCGCGGCAGACCGCGCCGGTAGGAGAACGACATCAGCGACAGGCGGGTCCCGGCGCTGCGGCCGAGCGCGAAGTGGCCGGTCAGGAGCTGCTTGAACTGGTGCGGCGAAAGCGCCGAGGTGTCGATCACCACGTCGGCCGAATCGCGCACCCAGCCGATCCGCCGGCGCTCCTCGCCAATGGCGTCGACCAGCGGTCGGTCGGGCGCCAGGGGATGGGGTCGGCGCGATTCGGTGTAGCGGCGCTGCAGGGTTTCGCTGTCGCAGTCGAGGAACAGCAGGCTTGCTCGAATATCGCGGCGCTCGCGCAGCCTCTGCACGCGTTGCACCAGGTCGTGCGGATCGAAGCCGTAGGTGCGGGTGTCGATGCCGAAGGCCAGCGGTGCCGCCATCTCGCCGGGATTGCCGGTGGTCGAACGCATCAAATCGCCGAGCAACGGCAGCGGCACGTTGTCGACGGCGACGTAGCCCATGTCGTCGAGGGCATGCAGCGCGGTGACGCGGCCGGCGCCGGAAAGGCCGGTCACCACGACGAACGGGCGAGGCGTGTCGTGGGAAGCGGCCGGCAGGGAAGAGGCGGGGCTGTCGGGCATGACTCAAGCCGTCACGATCATGCGGCCGCGATTCGCGCCAAGGCAAGGCGCAACTTTGCAGAGGCCGACGCCTCGAACGGCGCCAAGACCAGCACCGGCAGGTCGATGCCGAGCAGCCGTTCGCGCGCCTGCTGGGGCAGGCGCTCGACGCGCTCGGCAGACGCCAGGTCGACCAGCAGAACCACAGGGGCGCGCGCCACCAATTGATCACGGGCAAGCTTCACGATGCCGATGCCGCGCGCTTCGATCAGGCCGGCGATCCGGGCGGGCGAGCTTGCGATCACGCTCTTGCCTTTGCGGACCAGCTCCGTCTGATCGTCGGCCACCAGTCGCCCGCCGCCCTCGATCAGGCGCAGAGCGAGGTCCGACTTGCCGGCGCCCGACGGCCCGCGCAGCAACGCCGCGCGCCAGCGGCGACCTGAGCGCAGCGCGACGCACGTGGCATGGACCCGCTCCGTCACTTGCGCTTGTCGGCGGCCGGCACGCGAATGGTGAAGCGCGCGCCCAGCACGCGGCCGCCTCCTGGTCCGTTGCCGGGAGCCCGCCGGTTGGAGGCCGAGATCGAGCCGCCGTAGGTCTCCATGATCTGCCGGCAGATCGACAGGCCGAGCCCCGAATGCTGGCCGAAATGCTCGGTCGGCCGCTCCGAATAGAAGCGTTCGAAGATCGATTCGAGATTGTCCTCGGGAATGCCGGGGCCCTCGTCGTCGATGGTGACGACGAACGGACCGCCGCGCGGCTCGCGGCTGAGCTCGATGACGAGGCGCGAGCCGGGCGGGCTGAAGGACAGCGCATTGTCGATCACGTTGCGGAACACCTGGCCGTAACGACCGTCATGGCCGTGCGCGGCAAAGGGCGGGTTGGCGGCGAGCCGGAATTCGACCTCGACGCCCGCCTTCTGCACGGCGGTGACCGCATAGTGGCGCACCATGTCGCTCAACAGCGCATGCAGGTCGACCGGCTTGACCTCGCCGCGCATCAGTTCGGCATCAAGGCGCGAGGCGTCGGAGATGTCGGAGATCAGCCGGTTCAGCCGGTTGATGTCGTCCATCACGATCGCCATCAGCTTGTCGCGCCGCTCGGGCTCGAGATTGGGCCGCGCCGCCATCTCGATCGCCGAGCGGAGCGACGTCAGTGGGTTCTTGAGCTCGTGCGCCACGTCGGCGGCAAAGCTTTCGATGGTGTTGATGCGTTGCCACAGCGCATCGGTCATCGAGCGCAGCGCATCGTTCAAATCGCCGATCTCGTCGCCGCGCTTGCCGAGGTCGGGAATCTCCGGCCGGTTCTCGCGTGCCAGCCGCACCTCGTCGGCGGCGCGCGCCAGCCGCACGATCGGCTGGGTGATGGTGCCGGCAAGATAGAGCGAGAGCAGCACGGTGATGCCGAGCGCGGCGGCGGCGATCACCATCATGTCGTAGCGGACCTCGCGCAGCGAGGCGGCGATGGCGCGGTTGTCGCGCATCAGCATCAGGGCGCCCAGCACCTGCTTGTAGCGCTGCACCGGCACGGCGGCGCTCAGCATCAGGCGGCCGTCGGGCGCAATGCGTACGGCCGAGGCGTTGAAGCCCCTGAGCGCGCTCGCCGCCTCGGGGAAATCGCGCACCGTCGGCACGCCGCGTTCGGCATATTCAGGGAAGCGGTCGGCGCGCGACAGCTGGCGGGCGATCCAGTCGCCGATCCGTTCGCCCAGTTCGGGCTCGACGGCGGGCGGCGCCTCCGGTGGCGGCAGCGGTATGACATGGATGCGGCCGGCCTCGCTCAGCACCGCCGAGTCGCCAAGCAGGTCGCCGGTCTCGCTGAACAGACGGGCGCGCACGCCGGTCGGGCGGACTAGCCGGGTGAGGAGCTGGCGGGCGGCATCGGCATCGAGGCGGTTGACCGTCGTCTCGCCGCCCGCCACGGCGACCTCGGCGATGCCGGCCGCGACCATCTCGCCCTGCACGGCGAGCGAGGCGAGCTCGGCGTCGATCAACTCCTCCTCATAGTCGCTGAGGTAAACCGCGCCCAACGCCAGCAGCGCCACCGGTACGATGTTCAGCAGCAGGATGCGGCGCGTCAGCGGCGAATGGCGCCGGCTGGCGCTTCTGCGGCGGCGCAGCAGCGAGGGCGATTCGGCGGGCCGGGCGGGCGTGGCGGCACGGCGGCCGAGCGCCGCGGCGATCCGCGAACCGATGCCCTGCAGCCCGAACCAGCGCCGGCCAGGCTCAGGCGTCGCGGTATCGATATCCGATGCCATAAAGCGTTTCGATCTGCTCGAACTCGCCGTCGACCTCGCGGAACTTGCGACGGACCCGCTTGATGTGGCTGTCGATGGTGCGGTCGTCGACATAGATCGTCTCGCCGTAGGCGGCGTCCATGAGCTGGTCGCGGTTCTTCACGTGGCCGGGTCGTTCGGCCAGCGACTTCAGCAGCAGGAATTCCGTGACCGTGAGATGCACCTCCTTGCCCTTCCAGGTGCACTGATGGCGGCTTGGATCGAGCACCAGCTCGCCGCGCACGATGCGCTCGGCCGCACCCTCGCCCTTGGCGGTGCCGGTGTCGGCGCGGCGCAGCACGGCGCGGATGCGCTCGAGCAGCAGGCGCTGGGAGAACGGCTTGCGGATGAAATCGTCGGCGCCCATGCGCAGGCCCAGCACCTCGTCGATTTCCTCGTCCTTGGAGGTGAGGAAGATCACCGGGAACTGCTGGGTCTTGCGGATGCGATTCAGGAGCTCCATGCCATCCATGCGCGGCATCTTGATATCGAAGATGGCGAGGTCGGGCGGCGTCTGGTTGAGCCCCTCCAGCGCCGAGGCGCCGTCGTTGTAGGTCTTGATCTGGAAGCCCTCGGCTTCCAGCAGCATCGACACGGAGGTCAGGATGTTGCGGTCGTCGTCGACGAGGGCGATGTTCTTGCGCACGGCTGGGCTTCTCCTGGCGGGGCGGACGGCGGACCATGGTAACACAGACCGGGCCGTTGCCGCCGCTGCCCCGATCTGCCATCGATGTGGGCGAATTAAGGCCTTTTTACCTCGAATAATGACCGATAACGTGCCCCATGACCTGGCGCGGGTGGCGCGCAGCCTGGTGCGCGGATGCGACCGCGCCGCCCTGGCCACCAGCCTGCCCGCCGAGGCCGGACCCTGGCCCTACGCCTCGTTGGTGCTGACGGCGGTCGATCACGATCTTTCGCCGATCCTGCTGTTGAGCGATCTTGCCGAACATAGCAAGGCCATCGCTGGCGACGACCGGGTATCGCTGCTGTTCGACGGCACCGAAGGCTTGGACCAGCCGTTGACCGGTCCGCGCGTTACCGTGGTCGGACGCGCCGGCCGGACCGCCGACGAACGCCGGCGCCGCCGCTTTCTTGCCCGCCATCCGGACGCTGCGACCTATGCCGCCTTCAAGGACTTCCACTTCTACCGGCTGGCTGTAGAACGCGCCCATTTGGTGGCAGGCTTCGGCAAGATACGCTGGCTCGGCGCGGCCGAGCTGATGGCTGCGCCGCCGCCGCCCGGCCTCGCCGATGCCGAAGAGGGCATCGTCAACCACATGAACGAAGACCATGGCGATGCCCTCCAGCTCTATGCCGGCAAGCTGCTCGGCCTGTCCGGAACCGACTGGCGGATGACTGGGATCGACGCCGAGGGGATCGATCTCAGGCAGGGTGGGCGCGTGGCTCGCCTGACTTTCGACACGCCATTGCAGACCGTCAGCGAGGCGCGCAAGGTGTTGGTCGCCCTCGTGGCCAAGGCGCGGGCAGCGTGATTCCGCGACGCGGCATGGTGTTCGCGGGTGCAAAATCCCGTCCACACGATGTTCGACGCTAACTGTCGCAGGGTCTTGCCACTCCATAGCGGCCCCAGTAGCGCATAGAGTTGACACCACGCGTCGGTCTATCAAGGTCTAGGATCAGCCGAGAAAAGCAGGAGAAACGCTGTGCAACAGGCGGGCTTCGTCCCCAAACTCGGAATTGAATCGCTTGGGTTGAAGAACTTAAACAACGTTCACTGGAACCTGTCGGTTCCCGCGCTCTATGAGGAGGCCATCCGCCGCGGCGAAGGCTGCATTGCCGACGGCGGCGCGCTGGCGGTGCGCACGGGCGTGCATACCGGCCGCTCGCCCAACGACAAGTTCTTCGTCGAGGATGCCGACAGCAAGGGCCGTATCGACTGGGGCAAGACCAACAAGCCGATCCAGCCCGAACGTTATCGGGCTCTTTACAACCGCATGCTGGCCTATGCCCAGCGCCGCGATCTGTTCGCGCGCGATTGCTGGGCCGGCGCCGACCCCGCGCACCGGATCGGCGTGCGCGTCATCACCGAGACCGCCTGGCACAATCTGTTCGCCCGCAACATGTTCCTGCGGCCGCGGCGCGAGGAGCTCGAAGGTTTCAGGCCGTCCTTCACGATTCTCGATCTGCCGGGCTTTCAGGCCGATCCCAAACTCGACGGGACGGTGTCGGATTGCGCCATCCTGGTCAACTTCACCGACAGGATCGTGGCGATCTGCGGCACCTGGTATGCCGGCGAGATCAAGAAGTCGGTATTCACCATCCTGAATTACCTGCTGCCCGACAAGAACGTGCTGCCGATGCACGCGTCGGCCAACATCGGCCCCAAAGGCGACGTGGCGATCTTCTTCGGCCTGAGCGGCACCGGAAAGACCACCCTGTCGGCCGACCCCTCGCGTACCCTGCTGGGCGACGACGAGCACGGCTGGGGCGAGACCAGCCTGTTCAACTTCGAGGGCGGCTGCTACGCCAAGGTGATCAATCTCAGCCGCGAAGCCGAACCCGAGATCTACGCCACCACCGAACGTTTTGGCACGGTGCTGGAGAATGTCATGGTCGATCCGGCGACCGGCGCGCTCGATCTCGACGACGGCCGGTACACCGAGAACACGCGCGCCTGCTATCCCCTCGAATTCATTCCCAATGCATCCGAATCGGGCATCGCCGGCACGCCGGAAACCATCGTGATGCTGACGGCCGACGCCTTCGGCGTGCTGCCGCCGATCTCGCAGCTCAACCCCGAACAGGCGATGTATCACTTCCTCTCGGGCTACACCGCGCGGGTGGCCGGAACGGAGAAGGGCGTGACCGAACCGCAGGCCACCTTCTCGACCTGCTTCGGCGCGCCGTTCATGCCGCGCCATCCCACGGTCTATGCCAAGATGCTGGGCGAGAAGATGGCCCGCCAGCACGTGAAATGCTGGCTGGTCAATACCGGCTGGTCGGGCGGCGGCTTCGGCGTCGGTGAGCGCATGTCGATCCGCCATACACGCGCCATGGTGCGGGCGGCGCTCGACGGCACGCTGGCCGCGGTGGCGAGTTCGACGGACCCGCACTTCGGCATGCAAGTGCCCAATGCCTGTCCCGACGTGCCGTGCGAGGTGCTGAATCCCAAGAATACCTGGCGCGACAAGAAAGCCTACGACAGCGCCGCGCGCGACGTCGCCCAGCGCTTCGAGGCGAATTTCCAGCAGTTCGAGGGTCACGTCGACGGCAAGGTCAAGCAGGCGGCGATCCGCGCCGCGGCCTAGACCCGCGACGGAGGGTCTTTGGTCGCGGGCGCCGGAACATCCTATGATGTTCCAGCCGTGAGCACCGATATCCCCAACGTAGGCATCCTGCGACAACCCTTTCGGTTGCCGCTGATCGCCGCGTTAGCGCTGGCCTTCGTCTCCCTCGCCCTGATTTCGGGCATTGCCTATATCGTCGTGCTGGCCGGCGCCACCGGCACCGCCGAACGGCTGCTGGTCGACCGGGCCGCGCGTGTCGTCGATGCGCAGGTTGCCTTGGTCAGAAGCCGGCTCGAACCGGTTTCCGAGCATCTCGAGCTGATCGCCGCTCTCGCCGCGCACGGCCGGCTCGATATCAACTCGCCGGTCGAGATGCGCGAAGCGCTCTGGGTGATGATGACAAGGGTGCCGGCGATCTCGAGCGCCTCCTTCGCCACCTTCGACCTGCAACTGAACCGCGTCCTGCGCCGTCCCGACGGGCAGATCACCCGCGATACCATTTCCCTGGTCGACGTGCCGCGCGGGCTGGAGCAGTTTCGCCAGCTGCAGACCTCGCATCAGACCATTTGGGGCGCCCCGTTCTGGAGCCATCCGCAGCAGCAGCTGGTGCTCAACGTGCGCACGCCGGTGCGCCGCCTCGACGACGCCTTCATCGGCGGCCTGCTGGCCACCGTCGCGGTCGGCGACTTCTCGTACCTGATCGGCGATGCCAGCCAGGGCGGCGGCGGGCGCTATTTCATCCTGGTCGGGCGCGACAAGGTGCTGGCCCACCGGCGACTGATCGATTCGCGCGGACTGGGCCTCTCGGAGGAGCGGCCGCTGCCCACCATCCAGGAAGTCGACGATCCGGTGCTGGCCAAGATCTGGGACCCGGCGGTACGCAGCCCGCAGATCGACCGGGCGCTCGGCAATCTCGGCCATGTCGTCGAAGCGGAGGGACGGCGCTGGGTGTTCGTCTATCGCGAGCTCCGCCGTTACGGCCCGGATCCCTGGCTGGTCGGGCAGTACTTCCCGATCGAGGATGCGACCGGCGATCTCGACCGGCTGACCAACGGCGCCATCGTCGGCGCCGCCACGTTGGCGGTCGCGGCACTGCTGGCACTGCTGATCGGGCTCAGCATGGCGCGCTCGATCCGCACCATCACTTCGGCCGCCGAATCGATCGAGCGCCTCGAGTTCGATCGGCCGTTCCACCGCCGCTCGCGGCTGCGCGAGATCGACGATGCCGGCCACAGCCTCGACAAGGCGCGCGGCGCGCTGAAATGGTTCGGCGCCTACGTGCCACACCGCCTGGTCTTCCGGCTGATGGAGCTCGGCGAGGACGCGGTGCGCTCGCGCCGGCGCGACGTCACCGTGATGTTCAGCGACATCGTCGAGTTCACGCCGCAGGCCGAGGAGCTGCCCGAGCAGGAGACCGCCGACCTGCTCAACCATCATTTCGCCCTGCTCGGCGCCTGCATCGAGCACGAGCACGGCGTGATCGACAAGTATATCGGCGATTCGGTCATGGCGGTGTGGGGCGGTTTGTCGAGGATGGACGATCATGCCGACCACGCGGTTTGCGCCGCACTGGCCATCGCCAAGGTGATCCGCGAGGACAATGCCACGCGCCGCGCCGCCGGCCTGCCGGCGATCCGCGTGCGCATCGGGTTGCATTCCGGCCCGGTGGTGGTCGGCAATATCGGTGCGCCGGGCCGGGTCAACTTCACCGTGGTCGGCGACACGGTGAACATCGCCCAGCGCTTCGAGCAACTCGGCAAGGAGTTCATGAAGGACGGCGAGGAGATCGTCGTGCTGGCGAGCGGCGCTACGCTGGCCGCACTCAAGGATCGCGACGGGCTCGGCATCAAGGTGGGATCACCCGTGCTAAGCCAAGTCAAGGGGCATGATCAGCCTGTCGAGGTTTATCGTTTGGCCTGAACGGCGTCGTGTGCTGGACGGAACGGCGCGCCCGCCGGTAGGGTGCCTGCCATCGGTCTGGGGAGATCGGCGCGAGCGGGGCAAAAATGAAACGACGAGAGTTGGCGGCGTGGTCGGTGGCGGCTGCGGTATGGGGATCGCTCGGCGCGGTACGGGCGCAGACAACCGCGCCGAGTACTACCCCCAGCACGGGCCAAGGTGCACCGCCTAGTGCCGCTGCCGGCACGTCATCCGCGACGCAGGCGGGCGCGGCGCAGGACGGCGCCAAGTCGTTCACCGCCGCCCAGCTCGACCAGATGCTGGCGCCGATCGCGCTCTATCCGGACGCGCTGCTGGCCCAGACGCTGATGGCGGCGACCTATCCGTTGGAGGTGGTCGAGGCGGCGCGCTGGTCGAAGGACCATGCCAGCCTCAAGGGCGACGCCGCCCTCGCCGCGGTCAAGGACAAGGGCTGGGACGTCAGCGTGACCTCGCTGGTCGCCTTCCCCCAGGTCCTGGCGATGATGGACAGCAAGCTCGACTGGACGCAGAAGCTGGGCGACGCGATGATCGCCCAGCAGTCCGATGTGGCGGCTTCGATCCAGCGCCTGCGCGCGCAGGCGCAAAGCGCCGGCAACCTCAAGAGCACGCCGCAGCAGACGGTGACCAGCCAGCCGCCGAGCGCCGGCGCGCCGGCCGGCACGCCCTCGGCGATCGTCATCGAACCGGCCAATCCCGACACGGTCTACGTGCCGTCCTACAATCCCTCCTGGGCTTACGGCGCGTGGCCCTATGCCGACAATCCGCCGGACTATTTCCCGCCGCCGGCGGGTTACGGCTACGGCCCCGGCTGGGGCAGTGGCGGATGGTGGGGCGGCGGCTTCTCGTTCGGCCTGGGCTTCGGGATCGGCGGCGCGTTTTTCGGCGGCTGGAACTGGGGTGGCGGCTGGGGCGGCGGCTGGGGTTGGGGAGGCTGGGGCGGTTGGGGGGGCGGCAACAGCTACACCACGGTCAACATCAACCGCGCGACCTACATCACCAACAATTTCAACCGCAACAACTACCACGACGGCCACTGGAACCACGATCCGGCGCATCGCCACGGCGTGCCGTACCGCGATCGTGGCAGCCAAGAGCGTTACGGCCAGCATCATCCGAACGCCGCCCAGCGCCAGGCCTTCCGCGGCAAGATCGACCACGAGCCCCGCACCAGCGGCCTGCAGGGCGCCGGCCAGCACCGCGACGAGGGCAATCGCGGCAACGACAGGCGCGGCAACGAAGGAAGGGCCAACGAAGGAAGAGGAAACGACGGTCGCGGCAACGCCAACCGCGGCAATGAGAACCGCGGCAATGAGAACCGTGGCAACGAGAACCGTGGCAACGTGCACCGCAGCGCCTTCCATGGCGCCGACCATGGCCATGAAGTGCACCATGAAGCCGCGCGCGGCCATTCCTATGCCAACCACGCCCACTATGGCGGCGGCCATCGCGGCGGCGGCGGCGGACATGGTGGCGGCGGACATGGCGGCGGACATGGTGGAGGTCGGAAATGAGCGGGCTGATGCTTCGCCGCGGCCTGCTGGCCGGTCTGGTGGCGGCAGGCGGGATTGCGGGCGCGGCGGCCCAGCAGGCGGCAAAGCTGCAAGGGTTCCCGACCGCCGACGCGGCGGCGACGGCGCTCACCGCCGCGGTGCGCGGCAACGACGAAAAGGCGCTGGCGGCGATGCTGGGCGAATGGTGGCGCGTCTTCGTGCCGAGCCGCGATCGCGAGTTCGGCCGCGACCGCTCGACCTATCTCGCGGCGTGGGACCAAAGCCACAAGGTGACGATCGACGCCAACAAGGCGATCGTCGAAGTCGGCAGCACCGGCTGGACGCTGCCGATTCCCATTGTCAAGGACGGCGCGGAATGGCGCTTCGATTCAGACGCCGGCATCGACGAGATCGTCGCACGCGAGATCGGCCGTGACGAGCTGGGCGCGATCCAGACCCTGCTGGCGATCGTCGATGCCCAGCGCGACTACGCCGCGATGGATCCGGTGAAGACCGGCTCGCCGGTCTACGCCCGCCGGCTGCTGAGCCTGCCCGGCAGGAAGGACGGGCTCTATTGGCCAACCGCGGCCGGCGAGCCCGAGAGTCCGCTCGGCCGCCAGGTTGCCGAAGCGCAGCCCGATGGCGCGGCACCGGGCGGCCACTACGGCTACAATTTCCGCCTGCTCTACGCCCAGGGACCGGCCGCGCCGGGTGGCACTCGTGACTATCTCGTGAACGGCCGCATGCTGAGCTTTGCCGCCATCGCCTGGCCGGCGGACTACGGCGAGACCGGCATCATGACTTTCATGGTCGGCCATGACGGCATAGTCTACCAGCGCGATCTCGGGCCGGAGACCCGGCTGCTGGCGCCGGCCATTACTGCCTTCAACCCGGACAAGGATTGGGCTAAGGCAGATATGACGCCTCCCTGAGGGGCGATGTAGCGGGAGAATAGGATAATGCGAACCAGGATCCTCATGCTGTTCGTCGCGGCGGGCTTGCTCGGCGGATGTGAGAACATGACCACCCCCCAAAAGGGCGCGCTGACCGGTGCGGCGTTGGGCACCGGCATCGCCGCCGTGGCCGGCGGCAGTTTCGGCGCGGTGGTCGGCGCGGGCCTGATCGGCGGCGCCGCGGGCTACATCACCGGCAGCGCCATCGAGAAGTAGAAGAGGAGACCCGACATGATCTCGAAGACCCTCGCCGCCACCGGCGCGCTGCTCCTCGCGTCGACGACCGTTCAGGCCCAGACGCCGGCGCCGGCGCTCAATTTCGAGCGGGCCGTCTTCATCACCTGCAAGGACGCGCACGCCATGGCGCCGGAAGCCCGCAGGGCCTTGGCGTACTACCTCGCCGAGTACTCGGCGCGTTATCGCGGCGTCACCATTCCTGAGGATAGCCGCGGCGCGCAAGTGGGCTACCTGGTGCGCGGCGGCTGCACGCTGGCGCCCGACGCCTACCTGTTCACAGTGATCGACCGCGCGGTCGTGGCAGAGCTGAGCAAGCTGCCGAAGCGGCAATAGCCGGTCCCCACGGCCGGCGCTATCCTGCCGGGCAAATCACGGCCCGGAGGAAACCATGTGGGTCCGCAATGCCTGGTATGTCGCTGGCTGGTCGCACGAGTTTGCGCCCGGCTCGATCCATGCCCGCACGCTGATCGACCAGCCGATCGCGCTCTATCGCACGGCCGACGGCGGGCTGGTCGCACTCGAAGACCGCTGCTGCCACCGCTTCGCGCCGCTCTCCCTGGGACGGCTCGAGGGCGACGACCTGCGCTGCATGTATCACGGGCTGAAGTTCGCCCCCGACGGGCGCTGTATCGAGATTCCCGGCCAGAAGCTCATCCCCCAGAATGCCTGCGTGCGCCGTTATCCCGTCGCCCTGCGCGGCGGCTGGGCCTGGGTGTGGCCGGGCGATGCCGCATTGGCCGACCCCGCCGCGATTCCGTCGTCGCTGGCGCTCGATGATCCGGGCTACCGGCTGAAAGCCGGCCATCTCGACTACGCCGCCCACTACCTGCTGATCGACGACAATCTCCTCGACCTCTCGCATCTGTCCTTCGCGCACGAAAAGACGCTGGGGCTGGACATGCCGCAATGGGCCGACAACCGGCCGCGCATGGCGGAGCTCGAGCGCGGCCTGCGCGTTCAGCGCTGGATCACCGGCCACACGCCGCGCGGCTTCATGAGGAAGAAGCTCGGCGAGCGGGTCGACGTCTGGAATTCCTACGACTTCTTCTTTCCCGGACTCTTCCTGCAGCGCACCAGCTTCTACCCGGCGGGGACCGCTCAACAGAGCGGCGGCGGCGAGCCGGACCAGGCGCCGCTCTTCCATCGCATCGACGAGCAGGCGGTGACGCCGATCTCGGCGCGCGCCTCGCGCTACTTCTATGCCGCCGGCGCGCGCGCCGGCGACATCGATCCCGACCGGCTCGACCGTCTGTTCGCTGTCACCGAGACGGCGTTCGGAGAGGACAAGGCGTTGATCGAAGCCCAGCAGAAGCTGATCGACCTCGAACCCGAGCGGCGCATGCTGCCGACCAGCCTCGACGCCGGACCGACGCGGTTCCGCCGCCTGGTCGACAGCCTGTTGGCGTCGGGCGGCACCCCCACCCCAGCCCTCCCCCATCTGATGGAGGAGGGTGGCCGAAGGCCGGGACGGGGTTAGGTCAGCTTCACCATGACGTGCTTGGCATAGGCCGGCCGCGTCGCCAGCCGGTCGTACCAGGCCCTGAGGTTCTTGAGCGGCGGGCGCTCGATGTCGAGCGCGTGGTAGCGGTGGACGAAACAGCCGACCGGAATGTCGCCCATGGTGAAATGCTGGCCCGCGACATAACGCCGGTCGGCAAGATGGGCGTCGAGGCGGCCGAACAGTTTGCCGGCCTCTTGCGCCGCCTTCTTGATCGCGGCCATATCGCGCTTCTCGGGCGGCGTGCGCACAAGGCCCCAGAAGACGACGCGCATGCTCTCGGAGAGGGTGCTGAGCTGCCAGTCCATCCAGCGGTCGGCCTCGCTGCGCTGCCCCGGATCGTTGGGCCACAGCGTGCCGGCGGCATATTTGGCCGCGAGGTAGCGCACGGCGGAGTTGCTCTCCCAGATCACGCGGCCGCCGTCGTCGATGGTCGGCACGACGCCGTTGGGGTTCATCTTGAGATACCACGGCTGGTCGTTGCCGCCGAAGGCGGCGCCGACGTCGGTCCGCTCGTAGGCGATGCCGCATTCGTCGGCCGCCCACAGCACCTTCATGACGTTGATCGAATTGGCGCGACCCCAGATTTTCATTGCCTCGTTCTCCCCATCAGTGCGCCGCCGCCCAGTTGTCGCCGACGCCGGTGTCGACGACCAGCGGAACCGAAAGCGTGGCCGCGCCTTCCATGACCTTGCGCGCCACCGCCTTGGTCTTGTCGATCTCCTGGTCGGGCAC
>Ga0070706_100002174_pt1 | contig 19935 bp, 13 predicted proteins | sample KBSK5501metaG_FD_65476 | JGI IMG/M metagenome (GOLD analysis project Ga0070706, IMG submission 65476) | Corn, switchgrass and miscanthus rhizosphere microbial communities from Kellogg Biological Station, Michigan, USA - KBS K5-50-1 metaG | ecosystem: Host-associated > Plants > Roots >... | reverse complement strand
TGCCTGAACACCAGCCATCCGACCGAATTGCATGGCAGCAAGATTCGGTTGATGACGAGCGGCTCAGTTCCAGCAACGGCTCGTCCGCCCAGAAGACTTGCGGCGACAAGAGCGCCTCAACCTGACGGGTCAGCACCCTGACGCAACAGCCGGATGTTCTCGTCGAAGCTTCGGACCGGCGGGCTCTCGCCCAGTGGCGAACCACGCCGCGCAGCGCCCATGAACTAGGGCTTCCGGCCCCGTGGCGACGCGACCATCATGCCGCGCACCTGGACTCGAGGAGGCGTTCGATGGCAAGCGCAACGACGACGGCACGGACCACCGCGGTCGGCAAGACGAAACCCAAGGCGCTGTCGGTGCACATCGGGCTGAACGGCGTCAGTCCGGCTGCATACGGCGGCTGGGACGGGCCGCTGGCGGCCTGCGAGTTCGATGCGAACGACATGGCGGCGATCGCGAAGAGCCGTGCGATGACGTCGACGACCCTGCTGACGAAGAAGGCGACGCGCGCAAACGCGCTGTCGGCGATCCGCGCCGCGGCGAAGTCGCTGAAGACGGGCGACCTGTTCCTGCTGACCTACTCGGGCCACGGCGGCCAGGTGCCCGACGTGAGCGGCGACGAGGACGACAAGCAGGACGAGACCTGGTGCCTCTACGACGGCCAGTTGATCGACGACGAGCTGTACCTCGAGCTCAGCCGCTTCGCGCCCGGCGTGCGTGTGCTGGTGCTGTCCGACAGCTGCCACAGCGGCACCGTGACGCGCGCCGCGCCACCGGCCGTGACGCTCACCAACGGCTCGATGGCGTCGTCGTCGCCGCGCCCGAAGCTGATGCCGCCAGCCGTCGCGATGCGCAGCTACCGCGAGCACCGGGCGTTCTACGACAAGCTGCAGCTCGACGTCGCCAAACAATCCGGCAAGGCCAACGGCAAGGCCGTGAACATCGACCCCGACACCGCGCTCGCCAACGTCGCGGCGAGCGGGCGTCTCACCGCGATCGTCAAGACGTTCAAGCCGGCGCTCGTGCTGATCTCCGGCTGCCAGGACAACCAGACCTCGATGGACGGCGACCACAACGGCGCGTTCACCGAGGCGCTGCTGCGCATCTGGAACAACGGCGCATTCGTCGGCAACTACGGCAGCTTCCACGCGCGCATCCGCGCGTCGTTGCCGGCGAGCCAGTCGCCGAACCTGTTCGCGCTCGGCAAGGCCGGAATCTTCCTGGCGCAGGAGCCGTTCGCGGTCTGACGAAAGTCATCGTTTCGGCGACATCATCACCACAACAACGGCGGCCCGGGGAGACAACGGCATGGCAACCAGCGCAGCAGACAAACCGCGCGGCGACTCGGGCGACGACGACAACGCCGACATCACGTTCGTCGTGCCGGGCCAGCTGCAGGAAATTCAGGCGGCGGCCGGCACGCGCGCCGCCGGCGCGCCGGGCACGGTGAAGGCGTCGGTGCGGGTCGGCGCGCTGCGCGGCGGCGGCGCCGGCGCGGCGGGCGACACGGTCCGCGTCACCGCCCGCCCCGGCGACGACGTGGTCGTGCTGACGATCAGCGGCGGCCCGACGCTGGTGCTGCACCCGCAGGACGCGCGCGACCTGATCCGCGCCCAGGCCAGTGGCGCCGGCGGCGCGCCCGGCGCCCCGGCGAAGCGCTCCGCCGCGCGCGGCGCGGCCGGCGTGGCGGGGTCTGCCCAGGGCGACATCGTCATCGCAGCGCAGCTCGGCTGGCCCACCGTCGGCCTCGACGCGACCCGCGCCGCGACGCGCGGGCCGATCGGCCAGGCGATCCTGTCCGGCTTCGAGGTCGTCACGAACCTGTTCAAGGACCCGGCCGACAAGCTCGTCGCCGCTGCGGTCACGAAGCATGTCGACGAGCAGGTCACGCCCGGCGTCTACCGCCTGCAGTCCGACGCGCTCGAAGGCCTGAAGGCGAGCGGTGCGAAGCCGCTCGCGAACGTGCCGCCGGCCGACGACGGCGGACCTTTGCTGGTGCTGGTGCACGGCACCTTCGTCGATACCGCGAGCACGTTCAAGAAGCTGTGGGACCAGCATGCCGACGCCGTGCGCACGCTGTTCGGCGCGTACCGCGACCGCGTCTACGCGCTCGACCACCCGACGATGGGCGTGAGCCCCATCGCCAACGCGCTGACGCTCGCGAGCGCGCTGCCGAACGGCGCGCGGCTGCACGTCGTGACGCACTCGCGCGGCGGCCTCGTCGCCGAGGCGCTCGCGCGCGCCTGCAGCGGCAAGCCGCTGACCGCTGCCGACGAAGCCTTCTTCGCCGGCGACGGCTACGCGCAGCACCTGGCGGACTTGCGCAAGCTGGTCAAGCTCGCGCAGAGCAAGGGCCTGCGCGTCGAGCGTGTCGTGCGGATCGCGTGCCCGGCGCGCGGCACCACGCTCGCGTCCAAGCGTTTCGACGCCTATCTGTCGGTGCTGAAGTGGGGGCTGGAGCTCGCCGGCATCCCGGTCGCGCCGCAGCTCGTCGGCTTCTTGCACGAGGTGGCGCGGCGGCGCGCCGACCCGGCCGAGCTGCCCGGCATCGAGGCGATGATGCCCGAGAGCCCGTTCATCCAGTGGCTCAACAACAGCGCCGACGAGACCATCCCCGGCGAGCTGCGCGTGATCGCCGGCGACCTGCAGGGCGACTCGATCAGCTCATGGGTCAAGACGCTGCTGTCCGACGCGTTCTACTGGACCGACAACGACCTCGTCGTGCAGACCCGCTCGATGTACGGCGGCGCACCGCGCGCGCCGGTCGCCGCCGCGGCCAACGGCGCCGGTGCGAGCTTCGTGCTCGACCGCGGCGGCCAGGTCACGCACTTCAACTACTTCGCGAACGAGCGAACCGTGCACGCGCTGGTCGAGGCGCTGACGACCGATCCGCCGGTCGACTACGCGGCGATCGGCCCCCTGTCGTGGGCCGGCGAAGACTCCAGCGGCACCCGCGCGGCGAAGGCGGTCGCGCGCTCGCGCGGCGCCGACGCGAAGGCCGCGGCCGATCGCCCGGCGGTGTTCGTGCTGCCCGGCATCCTCGGCTCCAACCTCAAGCTCGACGGCCAGCGCATCTGGCTGGGCTTTCGTTTCGTCAACGGATTGAAGCGGCTCGCGTGGGACCCGGCGACCGCGTCGCACGTCGAGCCCGACGGCCCGATCGGCATGGTCTACGACGACCTGATCGACCGCCTCGCCGACACGCACGAGGTGATCCCGTTCGCGTTCGACTGGCGCCGTCCGATCGAGGACGAAGCGCAGCGCCTGGCCGCCGCGGTCGATCTCGCGCTGACCGCGCGCAACGCCAGCCGGCAGCCGGTGCGCATCGTCGCGCATTCGATGGGCGGGCTGGTCGCGCGCACGATGCGGCTCGAGAAGCCCGACACCTGGAAGCGCATGATGGCGCGCGACGGCGCGCGCTTCCTGATGCTCGGCACGCCGAACGGCGGCTCGTGGGCGCCGATGCAGGTGATGTCGGGCGACGACACCTTCGGCAACGCGCTGGTCGCGTTCGGTGCGCTGTTCGACAACGGCGGCGCGCGCAAGATGATGGCCGGCATGCCGGGCTTCCTGCAGCTGCAGGCGTCGCTGCTGGACCCGCAGCTCGGGCTGGACAAGGCGAGCACCTGGGCCGAGCTCGCGGCCAAGGACATCGAGCTGCTGAAGAGCGTGAGCATCTGGCACAGCCTCGAAGGGCCGCGGCGCACGATCTACGAATGGGGCGCGCCGCCGCAGCCGGTGCTCGACCAGGCGGTCGCGCTGCGCCGCCGGCTCGATGCGCAGATCGCCACGCTGGAAGCCGATGCCGGGAAGATGCTGCTCGTCGTCGGCCATGCATCGTTCACACCGGCCGGCATCAGCTTCGGCGACAACGGCCTCGAGTACTTGAACACGCCCGACGACGGCGACGGCCGCGTCACGCTGCAAAGCGCGCTGCTGCCGGGCGTCAACACCTGGAAGGTCGACGCCGAGCACGGCAAGCTGCCCGGCGAGGCGACTGCGTTTGCCGCGTATCTCGAGTTGCTCGCCAGCGGCGACACCGCGCTGCTGCCGCGCCACGAAGCCGCGGCGCCCGGCACGCGTGCCGCGGCACTCGCCGGTGCCGCGGGCCTCGCGGCGGCGGCACCGGCCGCGCCGGTGCGCAGCCGGCCGTCGCGCGGCATCAGCACGTTCGTGCCGCCGTCCGCCGAAGGCGACGTGTTCGGCCTGGGCCACGAGTTGCCCGACGGCGCGGGCCGGCGCATCAAGGGCGCTGCGCTGCGCGTGCGGGTGCTCAACGGCGACCTGAAGTTCATCCGCCAGCCGCTCCTGCTCGGCCACTACCGCGCGCTGATGCTGACCGGCACCGAGGAGGCCGTCGACGGCCTGGTCGGGCAGGCGATGAGCCGCTCGCTCGCGACCGGGCTGTACCCGAACGCGCCGGGCTCGCACCAGATCTTCGACAACCGGCGCGAAGACCCGGACAACGTGTTCGACATGGCGCGCCCGAGCGCTGCCGTCGTCGCCGGCCTCGGCGAGGAGGGCAAGCTGCGCGCCGTCGACCTCGTCTACACGGTGCGCCAGGCGGTGCTTGCGTACGCGCAGCGCGTGGCCGAGCTGAGCGGCGGGGGCGATGTCGAGTTCGAGATGGCCGCGACGCTGATCGGCAGCGGCGGCACCGGCGTCAGCGCCGGCACCGCGGCGCAGCTGATCGCGCAAGGCGTGCTCGAGGCCAACGCGAAGCTGCAGGACAGCACCTGGCCGCAGCTCAGCCAGCTCACGTTCGTCGAGCTGTCCCTCGAGCGCGCGGCCGACGCGTGGCGCGCGCTGCAGCTGCTCGAGACCGCGGCGCCGAACCGCGTGCGCGTGCTCGGCAAGGTGCAGCACGGCGCCGGCGCGCTGCGGCGCTCGCTCGATTCGAGCTACCGCGGCGCGGCCTATGACTTCATCAGCGCGCTGACCGTCGACCTGAACGCCGCGCCGGCGCAGCGCTGCATCACCTACACGCTGGACACGCGCCGCGCCCGCGCCGAGGTGCGCGCGCAGCGCGCGCAGGGCTCGCTGTTGAAGGAGCTGGTGCTGAAGGCGTCGAACGACGCGAACCGCGATCCGCTGATCGGCCGCACCTTGTTCAACCTGCTGATCCCGGTCGAGATGGAGCCGTTCCTCGGGGGCACCAGCGAGATGCTGATCGAGCTCGACGCGGGCACCGCGGTGATCCCGTGGGAGCTGCTCGATACCAACCCCGACCCGCAGCAGGCCACGAGTTCCGGCGACCAGCGCCCGTGGGCGATCCGCAGCAAGCTCTTGCGCAAGCTGCGGGTCGAGAACTTCCGCGACCACGTGCGCGATGCGAGCACCGACGACTGCGTGCTCGTGATCGGCGAGCCGGCGTGCGACCCCAAGACGTACCCGCCGCTGCCCGGCGCACGCGCCGAGGCGATCGCGGTCGCCAAGCGGCTCGCGCAGCCGGACGTCGGCATCGCGGCCGACCGCGTCAAGCTGCTGGCCGACGGCAACGATGCGCAGACCGTCATCAACGCGCTGTTCGAGCGCGCCTACCGCGTGATCCACATCGCCGGCCACGGCGCGCCGCGCGCCGACGGCGGCGTCGTGCTGTCGGGCGCCGACACGTTCCTCGGCGCGAACGAGGTGCGCGCGATGCGTGTCGTGCCCGAGCTCGTGTTCCTGAACTGCTGCCACCTCGCGGGCCGCGACGCGCAGACCGTGCTGACGAAGCCGCAGGACCCGTACGACCGCGCCGCGTTCGCCGCGAACATCGCGGAAGAGCTGATCCGCGTGGGCGTGCGCTGCGTGATCGCCGCCGGCTGGGCCGTCGAGGACGCGCCGGCCGAGCAGTTCGCGACCTCGTTCTATGCCGCGCTGCTCGGTGGCGCGCGCTTCATCGAGGCGGTCGCGACCGCGCGCAACGCGGCGTGGAAAGCGAGCCCGCAAGGCAACACCTGGGCCGCCTACCAGTGCTACGGCGACCCCGACTGGCACTGGCAGCGCGAGGTAGGCGACGCGCAGCGGCCGGTGGTCTCGGCCGGCGAGCAGTTCGCCGGCATCGCCTCGCCGGTGACGTTGACGCTCGCGCTCGAGAACATCGCGATCGGCGCACGCTACTCGAAGCCCCGGCCCGGCACGCAGTCGACCGCGCTGCTCGACAGGGTGCGCTACCTCGAATCGGAATTCGCGCCGCTGTGGGGCGCGATGGGCGCGGTGGCCGAGGCGTTCGGCGTCGCGTACGCGGCGACCGGCGACGCCGACAAGGCGATCGAGTGGTACGCGAAGGCGCTGGGCGCGCAGGACGCGAGCGCGTCGTTCAAGGCCGCCGAAGAGCTCGGCAACCAGCTCGTGCGGCGCGGCGAGAAGAACACGGCCGACGCCAAGCAGGCGCATGCCGACGTGACCGCCGGCATCGCACAGCTTGAATCGCTCGCCGCGCTGCGGCCGACGATCGAGCGCGGCGCGCTGCTCGGCTCGGCCTACAAGCGCCTGACGATGATCGAGGAGGAAGCGCAGCGCGCCGCGGCGGCGACGGCGGCGCTGGCGCAGGCGATCGGCCACTACACGGCGGCCGCGAACGAGGCGCGCCGCGAGGGCGCGTCGAAGTTCTTCTTCTACCCGGCGAAGAACGCGATCAGCTGCGAGATGCGCGCGGCGCTGCTGGCGCGGCGAGCGCCGGTGATTCCCCCGGCGCGTTTCCAGGAGGTGCGCGAATCGCTGCGCGAGACAGCCGCGGCCGAACCCGACTTCTGGTCCAGCGTCGGCCAGATCGAGCTGCGCGTGCTCGAGGCGGTCTGCGCCGGCGCGCTCGCGGCCGATGCCGCCGCGGTGGCCGAGAAGCTGCGCGACCTGAAGGCGCGCGTGCCCGCGCCGTCGATGTGGGACTCGGTGCACACCGAGGCACGTTTCACGCTGGAGCCGTACCGGGCGCTGCACAAGGCCGGCTCGCCGGAACACCGTGCTGCCGGCAGCCTGCTCGCGGAGCTGAAGGCGATGACCGGCGCGTGAGCCGGGGTCATCGGCGAAGGCAGGACGATCGTGGATGCCGTGCAAGCCTCGCGGGATCATGAGGCGCCGACCGCGGCTGTGACGCCGGCGCCGGCGGCGGCCGACGTCTTCATCAGCTACGCACGCGAGAACCGCCACGCCGCGCAGCGCCTGGCCGATGCGCTCGCCGAGAACCGGCTGGACGTCTGGTGGGACCGCGACCTCGTGCCCGGCAGCGAGTTTTCCGCGGTGATCGAGGCGCAGCTCCTCGGTGCCGCGGTCGTCGTCGGGCTGTGGTCGCACGACTCGGTGCGCTCGGCGTTCGTGCGCGACGAGTGCGCGCGGGCGTTGCGCGCCGACAAGCTGGTGCCCGCGCGCATCGAGGACGTCGAGCTGCCGCTGGGCTTCGGCCAGCTGCACACGCTGGACCTGCTCGATTGGAACGGCGATGCCGACGACGCGGCGTTCCAGTCGCTGTTGCTCGAGATCGAGCGGCGCCGCGGGCAGCGGCTCGCCGACGCGGCGCGCACGACATCGTCGACGGTGATGACGACGCTGCTCGCGTCGCTGCGGGGCGGGCCGGGCAGGGGATCACGCACCACGCGCCGCGCCCTGCTCGGCGCCGCGGCAATCGCGGCGCTCGGCGGTGCCGGCTACTACGCGAAGCACACGCTGGATCGGCGCGAAGCCGACCAGCACTTTCGCGCCGGGCTCGACTTCCAATACGCCGCGGTGCCGCGCCTGGAGAACGCGCTCAACGAATACCTGAGCGCGCTCGAACGCCTGCCGGGCCACGGGCGGGCGCGCTACTACCTCGGCCACGTCTACGCGCAGACGGGCCGCAACGCCGATGCGCTCGCGTCGTTCCAGCTCGCGCTGAGTGCGGGCGAGGCCGTGCTCGACCGCGGCCAGCGCCGCGATGCCGAGCGCCAGCTCGTCGCGCTCGCGCCCGAGGCGGGCGAGGCGCCGCCGGTGACGCGCCCGATCGCCGCGGTGTCCTCCGATGCCGCGCGGCCGCAGCGTCCGCCGGTGTCCCCGCCCGCGGCAGTCGCCGCACGCCCATCGGGGACCGCGCCGCCACCACCCGCGCCGGCACCCAAGGCCGAGCCGAAGGCGCCGCCGCGCACCGAGCCGTCGACCCCGGTCAAGAACCGCCTCGCGCGCAGCGTCGTCGCGATGTTCGACGACAACAAGGACCGGCGCATCGTCGCGACGACCAGCCTCGTCCTCGACCCCGACGATCTGTCCGACGCGGTGCCGCTCGCGGTCGAGCGCGCGCTCGCGGCGCTGCGTGCGCCGCCGCTCGCGCCGCGCGAATCGTCGGGCGTCGTCAACACGCTGGTGCTGCTGCAAAGCGCCCTGCCGGGCACGCTGGTCGGCAACCGGCCCGCGATCGAGGAGCTGCTCGCCGCCACGGATGGCGCCGGCGACTACACGCGCCTGCAGGCCGCGAAGGTGCGTGACCGGCTTCAGCAGGCCGCGAAGCGCAAGCCGGTCGGCTACCTGCAGATCGCGAGCGACGCGCAGCGCCCGCTGGCCCAGAAGATCGCCGAGTGGCTGGGCGACTTCGGCTATGCGGCGCCGGCGATCGAGGTCGTCGGCACGCGCGCACCGGCGCAGACCGAGCTGCGCGTGCAGGGCAAGAGCGACCGCTCGTATGCGCGCTGGCTCGCCAAGGTCGTCAACGTCGTGACCACGACGCCGCCGACGGTTCGCGTGCTGCGCAATGCGAACCCGCAGGTCGATACCTACGAGATCTGGCTGGGCCGCGACTTGTGCGCGCCCGGTGGGACGGCCGCGCCGGGCTGCGAGTCATGACCCTCACTGCGCGTGCCACAGCACCGCGAAGAAGTGGCAGGTGCTGCCACCGAGCACGAACAGGTGCCAGACGAAGTGCGCATACCGCAGCTTCGAATCGAACAGGAACACGACCGCGCCCAGCGTGTAGGCCACGCCGCCGGCGACGAGCCACGCGAGCCCGCTGCCGGGCATCCGCGCGACCAGCGGCGCTGCCGCGATGACCGCGAGCCAGCCCATCGCGACATACAGCCCGGTCGACCACAGCGGATGTTTGAGCCGGTTCAGCAGCTTCACGGTGACGCCGAGCACGGCCATCGTCCAGATCGTCGCGAACAGCGACCAGCCCCAGCTGCCGCGCAGCACGCCCAGCACGAACGGCGTGTAGCTGCCGGCGATGAAGACGTAGATCGCCGCGTGGTCGAGCCGGTTCAGCCACGTCTTCATGCGCCCGGTGGGCCACGCGTGGTACAGCGTCGAGACGCCGTACAGCAGCATCATCGAGCTCGAGAACACGCAGGCCGCGACGATGTTGAGCGTCGTGCTGCGCTGCGGCGCGAAGCTCAGCAGAATCGGCAGCGACGCGATCGCGAACGCGAAGCCGATGCCGTGGCTGATCGCGTTGGCGATCTCCTCGCCCAGCGTTTGCGCCCGGTCGGCGATGGCGGCTGCGACGGTCATGCGTGCGGCTCCTGTTCGGGGGTTTTCAGCGTCCGCCGGTCGTGTCGATCACCGACCCGGTCGTGTAGCTCGATGCGTCCGAGAGCAGCCAGACGATCGCCTCGGCCACCTCGTCGGCGCTGCCGGCGCGCTGCATCGGCACCAGCGGCGCCATCTGCTTCGCGCGCTCCGGCGTGCCGCCGGAGGCGTGGATGTCGGTTTCGATGATGCCCGGGCGCACCGCGTTGACGCGGATGCCCTCGGTGGCGACCTCCTTCGCCAGGCCCATCGTGAACACGTCGATCGCACCCTTCGCGGCGGCGTAGTCCACGTACTGGCCCGGCGAGCCGATGCGTGCCGCGGCCGACGACAGGTTGACGATCGCGCCGCCGCTCCCGCCGTGCCGCGTCGACATGCGCTTCACCGCCTCGCGAGCGCAGATGAAGCTGCCGAACACGTTGATCGCGAACATGCGCTGCAGCCGCGCGACGCCGATCTGGTCGACGCGCGTGCCGAGGTCGATCACGCCGGCGTTGTTGACCAGCCCGTGCAGCGGCGGCAGCTCGCGGTCGACGGTTTCGAACATCGCGACCACCTGCGATTCGTCGGCCACGTCGGCCTGCACGGCCAGCGCCGCGCCGCCGGCCGCGCGGATGCGCTCGACGACGGCCTGCGCCGCCGCTGCGTCGCGTGCGTAGTTCACCGCGACGGCCCAGCCACGCTGCGCGCACAGCCAGGAAGCGGCCGCGCCGATGCCGCGGCTGCCGCCGGTGACGAGAACGGTGCGCGCGCTCGCGCGGTCGGTGAGGGTGGAGGTCGTCATGGGGTCGCTCCTGGGTGTACGGAATCGCGGCGCTGAAGCGGTCGCCGCGCGTCGGCTCACTGATCGCTCACTGATCCGCTCACTGATCGTCGTCGCGCCCGCCGTCGTCGAGGCCCGGCCTATCGTCCTTGGCGTTCTTGTCCAGTGTCGCCTTCAACGATGTCAGCCCGCCGACGAGCTGTTCGGCCGGCACCGGCCGCGCGAGGCGCAGCGCGGGCGGGAACAGGTGGTTCATGTACAGCTCGTCGCCGAACTGGTCGGTGCGCATCTGGTTGAACCACATCGTCACGCCGATGCCGGCCACCGCGCCGGCCAGCGCGATCCAGCGCAGCAGCCGGTGCTTGGCCGGCTCGACCGCGAGCAGGTGGAAGTACAGCGCGGTCGCACCGATCGCGTACACGACGACGAACGCGTAGTCGGTCGGCCAGCTCCACGACAGCGAGAACGCGAGCAGCGCCGGCAGCGCGCCGGCCGCGAGCAGCGCGATGCTCGCGAACAGGAACACGCGCAGGTGCCAGCCGAAGTGCGCCTGCCGCGTGAAGGTCTTCGACAGCAGCGCCCACGCGCCGCACCAGGCCGCCGCGCCGAGCACTGCGGTCATCAGCGAGTTGCCGAGCGCGCGGCCGAACGCATCCGGGTCGGTGTCGAGATACGTGTTGAACGTCAGCGCGAGCAGCAGCACGACGCCGGCGATCACGATCGGGCGCAGCCGCTTCGCCAGCGGCACGAGCGCCGCCAGCGGCTGCTCGGCGGCCAGCGGCTGGTCCGGCAGGCGCACGCGCAGCCGGGTGCGGCCGAGCCCGAGCTCGATCGGGTGGGCGCCGGGCCCGGTGCCGACCGCGACGGCCTCGACTTCGCCGGCGCGCAGATGCTTGCGGCCGTGCTGCACGCCGTTGTGCGTGGCGCCGACCGCGAGCTCGAGCGCCTGCTCGTGGCGCGTCAGCGTCAGGTGCGACGCGGCGACGTGCGCATCGCTCAGCACGATCTCGTTGTCCAGCGCGCGGCCGATGCGCAGCGGCCACGACGCGACGGCGACGCTCTGCCGGACCTGGCCGTCGCGGTCGAGGATCTCGACGACCGCGACCGGCTCGGCGGCGGCGGACGGCGGGTTCGTCGCGTCGAAGGGCGGCGCCACGTCTGCCACCGCGCTCGCCATCGCGGTCGTCGCCGGGCCCGCCATCGTGCTCGTCATCGGGCTCAGTGGATCCATCCGTACGCCTCGATGTAGTAGCGCGCGAGCCGCTGCGCGTTCGCGAAGCTCACGCCTTGTGCATCGAAGCGGCCCTGCACGCCGGAGATCTTGTCGTCCAGCGTCGCGACCAGCACCGACACGTCGTACAGCTGCGGCAGCTTCTTGTACGCGCGCAGGCAGATCACCGCGCGCAGCGGCAGCCCGCTGCGGTCGACGTAGTCTTCATGGCACTGCGGCTTGGTCTGGTGCTCGGGGCGCAGCCGCGTGAACGACTCGTTGCGAAAGCTCGCCGAATAGCGCGCGGCGAAACGCACCGCCCCGAGCTTGCTGCCGTTGTAGCTCTCGTGGCGCACGCTGATCGCGCCGGTGTTGTAGTCGCCGACGAAGATGCGGGTGTCCATCACGCAGTCGGAGCGCTCGAAGTCCAGCCCGCCGGTGCGCGACGGCTCGCTCGAACCCCAGCAGCGCATGAACTGGTCGGTCGGCACCGGCACGTGGTAGCGCGGGTGCGTGGCCGGCTTCCAGCCCTGCGCGATGAAGCGTTCGGTCAGTGCGGCCTGGTGCAGCATCAGCTGGTCGGTGACGATGCCGTAGGCAGCGGTCTTGATCGGCACCGCGTCGTGCCCGCGCGCCAGCAGCGCCGCCGCGAAGCCGGCCGGCACGAGGAAGCTGACCTGCTCGCCGTCGACGCGGCGCGCGACGTTGATGCCGATGACCCGGCCTTCCTGGTCGAGCGCCGGCCCGCCGCTCATGCCGCCGGACAGCGCGCCTCCGAAGAAGATCTGCGGATAGAAGCTGCGCCGCACGAGGCCGTTGTAGTTGCCCTCGGTGACCGCGAAACCCACGTCCAGCGGGTTGCCCAGCGAGTAGATGCGTTCGCCCTGGTCCAGCGTGCGCGCCGCGGGGCGAAAGCTCAGCGCGTCGAAGTTCTTGCCGGCCGCGTCGCCGGCTTTCAGCAGCGCGAGGTCGTGCAGCACGTCCAGCTGCAGGATCACGACAGGCGCCTCGCGGCCGTCGGCGGTCACGTAGACGAGATCGTGCCGATCCGGCTTCAGCGCCGCTTCGCTGACCACGTGGAAGTTCGTGATGATGTGGCCTTCGCGCGAGACGAAGAAGCCCGAGCCCACCGAGGTCTGGCTCGCCTGGCCCTTCAGCAGCGTGCGGATCTGCACCAGCTGCGAACGCGCCTGCTCGTAGACACGGCGCGCCGAATACGAGATCGGCGCAGAGGCCGGCGCCTCCGGCGCGACGGCGGCGGGGGCCGCGGCGTCCGGCGACGCGGCCGATGCGGCCGACGTGGCTGGAGGCGGCAGCGGCGGCAGTGTCGGCGTGGGCAACGCCGGCAGCGGTGGTGCGGAGGCGGGCGTCGCGGCGATCGCGCCGTTTGCGCACACGATGTTGACGCACACGGCAGCGCCCGCGATCGCGGCCGTCACGAACAGGGAAGCGAGCCGCGTGAACTTCATTGCGTCCGATTCTACGAGTCGGGTGAGGCCGCTCTGGCGCTGCGGGTACCGGGCGACGGCCCCACCGCCGGCCGCGGCGCAAGGCAATGCCGCACCCGCATTCGGGCAGACCAGGGTTCGCGGCGCCCCACGCGCCCGCTACAGTCGGTCGAACCGAAGCCGGAGACCGAAGATGCAACGCCGCACCCTCATGACCGCCGCAGCCGTGGCGGCCGTGACCTTTCCGACGCTCGCCTGGAGCGAAGGCGTCGAGAAACCCAAGCTGACGATCGCCGTCGGCGGCAAGAACCTGCTGTACTACCTGCCGCTGACGATCGCCGAGAGCCTCGGCTACTTCAAGGCCGAAGGCCTGGAGGTGACCATCGCCGACTTCGCCGGCGGCTCGCGCGCGCTGCAGGCGATGATCGGCGGCAGTGCCGATGTCGTCTCGGGCGCGTTCGAGCACACGATCAACATGCAGATCAAGGGCCAGCGCCTGCGCGCCTTCGTGCTGCAGGGGCGCGCGCCGCAGATCGTGCTTGGCGTGAACCCGAAGACGCTTCCCAACTTCAAGTCCGTTGCCGACCTGAAGGGCAAGAAACTCGGTGTGACGGCGCCGGGGTCGTCGACCAACGTGCTCGCGAACTTCGTGCTCGCGAAGGCCGGGCTGAAGCCGACCGATGTCGCGATCATCGGTGTCGGCGCGGGCAGCGGCGCGGTCGCGGCGATGCGCTCGGGCCAGATCGACGCGATCAGCAACCTCGACCCGGTGATCACGCTGCTGCTGCGCTCGGGCGACTTGAAGGTCGTCTCCGACACCCGCATCGTCACCGAGGCCGACAAGGTGTTCGGCGGGCCGATGCCAGCCGGCTGCCTCTATGCGCAGCAGAGCTTCCTGGACAAGAACCCGGCCACCGCGCAGGCCCTGGCGAACGCCATCGTGCGCGCCGACAAGTGGATCCAGACGGCCGGCGCGAGCGACATCATCAAGGCCGTGCCCGAGAGCTACCTGCTCGGCGACCGGGCGGTGTATGTCGACGCGTTCCTCGCGGCGAAAGGCGCGCTCTCGGCCGACGGCAGCATCCCCGAAGCCGGCCCCGAGACCGCGCGCCGCGCGCTCGCGAGCGTCGACCGCGAGGTCGCCAGCGCGAAGGTCGACCTCGCGGCGATCTACACGAACGAGTTCGTGAAGCGCGCGAACGCGAAGTACCCGAACGGGTGAGTCGTTCAGTCGCCGTTCGGGGCCAGATGCGCGACGCCGGTGCTGCACGCGCGCTGCCGATCGAGCCACGCGACCGTTTCCATGACGTCGAGTTGATAGATCATGCGCGTGCGGTGTATGAACTGCACCAGCGGGCGGATGCCCTGAGCGGCCTTGTCGACCAGCTGGCGCTCGACGCGGGTCAGACCCTCAGCGGGACGGCATTCGGCCGCGCCGGTGGACGCGGCGGCGACCACGGCGCCGTCGCCGGCGCGTGCGCAGAACGATGCGCTGCACAGCAGAGCCAGCGCGGTCAGGGTGATGGTGCGGTTCATGGCCTGGATCCTGTGAAGTTGGCGGGGCCGCGGGGGCTGCCTGCCCGTCAGGGTGCACGGGAAATCAACGACCCTCGGTGAAGCCAGCTTAGGCGGGCGCAGGACGCGCGGCCACGCCGACGCGACGGATGCCGACAGGCGAGGTGCGAATGCCCGGATTCGAGGCCCGAACGCCGGGCGTTCGTCGGCCCCCCCTGAGCTTCCGAATCGCGACCGGCATCGGCCATTGGTACAGTCGCCGACCATGCCTGCCCCCGATCCGACCACTGCCCTCAGCCTCGCGAACGTCAGCTGTACGTTCGTTTCCAAGGACGACCCCGGCCAGCGCTACACCGCCGTGCGCGACGTGAACCTCACGGTCGGCGCCGGCGAGTTCGTCTCGGTCGTCGGCCCGACCGGCTGCGGCAAGAGCACCTTGCTCAACGTCGCGGCCGGGCTGCTCGCACCGAGCACCGGCAGCGTCACGGTGTTCGGCGAACCGCTCGCCGGCATCAACCGGCGGGCCGGCTACATGTTCCAGGCCGAGAGCCTGATGCCGTGGCGCACCGCGCGTGCCAACGTGATGGCCGGGCTCGAGTTCCGCGGCGCGCTCGACGCCGCGGCGCAGGCCGACGAGTGGCTGAAGCGGGTCGGGCTCGGCGGCTTCGGCGACCGCTATCCGCACCAGCTCTCGGGCGGCATGCGCAAGCGCGTCAGCCTCGCGCAGACGCTGGTGCTCGACCCGGACATCATCCTGATGGACGAGCCGTTCTCGGCGCTCGACATCCAGACCCGCCAGCTGATGGAAAACGAAGTGCTGGCGCTGTGGGCCGAGAAGAAAAAAGCGGTGCTCTTCATCACCCACGACCTCGACGAGGCGATCGCGATGAGCGACCGCGTCGTCTGCCTCAGCGCCGGTCCCGGCTCGCACCCGATCGGCGAGTTCGCGATCGACCTGGCGCGCCCGCGCGACGTGGCCGAGGTGCGCAGTGCGCCGCGCTTCGTCGAGCTGCACGAGGCGATCTGGGGCGTGCTGCGCGAGGAAGTGCTGAAGGGCTACCGACAGCAGCTCGCGGCCTGACGACGACGCCATGAAACATCTGCGCCTCTGGCAACTTGCCCTGCTCGTCGTGATCTTCGTGCTCTGGCACGTGGCCACGAAGCCGGGGCTGATCCCGCCCTTCGTGTTCGAGAACGATCAGCAGGCCGCGTTCTTCTTCGGCGAGCCGCTGAAGATCTTCGGCCGCATCGTCGACTGGTTCTTCGCCAACGCGGACATCTACCAGCACCTGTGGGTCACGCTGCTCGAGACGGTGCTCGCGTTCGGCATCGGCACCGCGCTGGGCCTGGCCTTCGGGCTGTGGCTCGCGCTGAGCCCGCTCGCCGCGGCGATCGCCGACCCTTACATCAAGGCGGCGAACAGCATGCCGCGCGTGATCCTCGCGCCGATCTTCGCGGTCTGGTTCGGGCTGGGCGTGGCGAGCAAGGTCGCGCTGGGCGTGACGCTGGTGTTCTTCATCGTCTTCTTCAACGTCTACCAGGGCGTCAAGGAAGTCAGCCCGGTCGTGCTCGCGAACGCGCGCATGCTCGGCGCGTCGCAGCGGCAACTGCTGCGCCACGTGTACCTGCCGTCGGCGACGAGCTGGGTGTTCAGCTCGCTGCACACGAGTGTCGGGCTCGCGTTCGTCGGTGCGGTGGTGGGCGAGTATCTCGGCTCGTCGCGCGGCGTCGGCTATCTCATCCTGCAGGCCGAGGGTGCCTTCGACATCAACACGGTGATGGCCGGCATCCTGGTGCTGACGGTGTTCGCGCTGCTGCTCGATGCGGCGGTGGGGCGCATCGAGCGGCGGCTGATGAAGTGGCAGCCGAAGTCGGGCGAGACGGAGAAGCTCTGAAGCCGCTTCGCCGTCCGCGCGCCGATTACTTGGCCGTGGGCATCACGAACTCGGCACCCTTCGCGATGGAGGCGGGCCAGCGCTGCATCACGCTCTTCTGCTTGGTGTAGAAGCGCACGCCCTCCTCGCCGTAGGCGTGCATGTCGCCGAACAGGCTCTTCTTCCAGCCGCCGAAGCCGTGCCAGGCCATCGGCACCGGGATCGGCACGTTGATGCCCACCATGCCGACCTGCACGCGGCGCGAGAACTCGCGGGCGACGTTGCCGTCGCTGGTGAAGCAGGCCACGCCGTTGCCGAACTCGTGCGCGTTGACGAGCTCCAGCGCAGCGCCGAGATCGGCCACGCGCACGCACGACAGCACCGGGCCGAAGATCTCTTCCTTGTAGATGCGCATCGAAGGCGTCACGTGGTCGAACAGCGTGCCGCCGGTGAAGAAGCCGGTCTCGTGCCCCTTGACCTTGAGCCCGCGGCCATCGACGACCAGCTTCGCGCCTTCCTCGATGCCGGTGCCGATATAGCCTTCGATGCGTTCGAGCGCCTGCTTCGTGACGATGGGCCCCATCTCGGCGTCGAGCTCCATGCCGTTCTTGATCTTCAGCGTCTTCGCGCGCTCGGCCAGCTTCGGAATGATCTTGTCGGCCGCGTCGCCGACCAGCACCGCCACCGAGATCGCCATGCAGCGCTCGCCGGCCGAGCCGTAGGCCGCGCCGATCAGCGCATCGACCGCCTGTTCGATGTCGGCGTCGGGCATCACGACCATGTGGTTCTTCGCGCCGCCCAGCGCCTGCACGCGTTTGCCGTGGTGCGCGCCGGTCTCGTAGATGTACTGCGCGATCGGCGTGGAGCCGACGAAGCTCAGCGCCTTCACGTCCGGATGCGTCAGCAGTGCGTCGACCGCGACCTTGTCGCCCTGCACGACGTTGAACACGCCGTCGGGCAGCCCGGCCTGCTTCAGCAGTTCGGCCATCAGCAGTGACGGGCTCGGATCGCGCTCGCTGGGCTTCAGGATGAAGCTGTTGCCGCAGGCGAGGGCCACCGGGAACATCCACATCGGCACCATGCACGGGAAGTTGAACGGCGTGATGCCGGCGACCACGCCCAGCGGCTGGCGCAGCGTCCAGTTGTCGATGCCGGTGGAGACCTGGTCGGTGTAGTCGCCCTTGAGCAGCTGCGGCACGCCGCAGGCGAACTCGACGATGTCGATGCCGCGCGTGACCTCGCCCTGAGCGTCGGTGAAGACCTTGCCATGCTCGGCGGTGATCATCGCGGCCAGCGTGTCGCGGTGCTGGTTCAGCAGCTCGAGGAACTTGTTGAGCACGCGGGCGCGGCGGATCGGCGGCGTGTCGGCCCAGGCCGGAAACGCCGCCTTCGCGGCCGCGACCGCGGCGGCCACCTCGTCGGTCGAGGCCAGCGCCACCTGGCGCGCGACCGCGCCGGTCGCGGGGTTGTAGACCGCCTGGCGGCGGCCGCTGTCGCTGCGGCGGCGCTGCCCGCCGATCCAGTGGGCCACGTCGGTCGTGGCGGTGAAGGCTTCGATGGCGCCCATGGCAAGTCTCCTGTCAGGTTTTCGGCGAACGGATCAGCGCAGTCTAGGCGCCGCCGCGCCGCGTGCCTATAGGCCCGGCCTGGACGGATTGTTCACGAGCGCAAACAATGCAAGGATGGCAACGCGAAACACGCGGAACACGCGAAACATCGACGCCCTGTGGTCGCACGTGCATTGGCTGGGCATGCTGGCGGCCAGCGGCAGCTACACCGCCGCGGCGCAGCGGCTGGCGGTCAGCAAGGCGGCGATGAGCCAGCGCATCGCCGAACTCGAGCGCGCCGCCGGCGTGCCGCTGGTTCAGCGCACGACGCGCAGCGTGCGGCTCACCCCGGCCGGCCAGCAGCTGGTGGACCAGACGCGCGCCGCGTTCGAGCAGATCGAACGCGGCCTGGCCGGTGTGCGCGACCTCGCCGCCTCGCCGCGCGGCGTGCTGCGCGTCACCGCGCCGGTGGCGCTGGGGCGCCAGCAGCTCATGCCCGCGCTCGATTCGTTCCTGCGTGCGTACCCCGACGTGCGGGTCGACCTCGACCTCTCCGATCACCTCGTGAACCTCGCGCACGAGGGCTTCGATCTCGCGGTCCGGCACGTCAGCGCGCCGCCCGACAACCACGTCGCCTGGAAGCTGTGCGCCTCGCGCACGCTGCTGGTGGCCAGCGCCGGCTACCTGCGGCGCCGCGGCGTGCCGCGCCATCCCTCCGACCTGATCGAGCACGACTGCCTGGCTTATCTGCGGGGTGGGACGGCGCAATGGCAGTTCGAGCGCGCGCACCCACGAAGCGCGCGAGCCGACGCACGCGCCGCGCCCGCGGCCGACGCGCCGCGTGCTGCCGAGCCGGACGTCGAACGCGCGAGCGTGACCGTGCGCGGCCCGCTGCGTGCCAACAACTCCGAGCTGCTGCGCGACGCGGTGCTGGCCGGCCTGGGGCTCGCGCAGATTCCCGATTTCAGCGCGGCCGCGGCGCTGAAGTCGGGCAAGCTGCGCGAGGTGCTGCCGGCGTGGCGGCCGGTCGGCTTCTTCGGCGACGCGATCCATGCGATACGCCCGTGGAGCCCGACCACGCCGCGCGCCGTGCGCGAGCTGGTCCGGCATCTGCGCGAGGCGCTGGCGCCGGGGTTCTGGCCGTAGCGCCGCAGCGTCGAACCACCGCGACGCCACGGCCGCGACGCCACGGCCGCTACGCCATCATGAAGCCGAGGTTGCGCGTCGAGAAGTTCGCGAGGTTCGGGAACACCGTCAGCGCATCGCTGTCGGACACGCCGAACCATGTGGCGAGCGTCGCGCCGAGCTGGTCGACCGAGGTGGTCGGCAGCAGGCTGCCGTTGCCGAGCTGGTCCGGGCTCGAGTCGAAGTTGTTGTTGGTCGTGTTCTTCGCGCCGAGCACCGGGAACACGCCGTAGATGTCGCCGCCCTTCACCGCCCCGCCCATCACGAAGTGGTGCGCGCCCCAGCCGTGGTCGGTGCCGTCGCCGTTGCTCGTGAAGGTGCGGCCGAAGTCGCTCGCGGTGAAGGTCGTGACCTTGCTTTGCGCGTTCATCGCGGCGAGCGTGGTGTCGAAGTACTTCATCGCATGCGCGAGCCGGGCCATCAGGTCGGCGTTGTTGCGGTTCTCGTTGTCGTGCGAATCGAAGCCGCCCAGGCTCACGAAGAACACCTGGCGCCTCGCGCCAACGCCGGCCGCGCTGCTCGCGTCGATCATGCGCGCGACGACCTGGAGCTGCTGCGCGAGGTTGTTGAACGCCTTCGCGCCGGTCAGCGGGTTGTCGTACTGCAGCTTCGGGTCGTTGTTGGCGCTGTAGCTGCCGCTGGCCGGCGAGGTGCCGAACAGCGGATCGCTCGCCGGCTTCAGCGCGCTGCGCAGCGTGGTCTCGGCGTCGATCGAACGCGCCGCGACCGCGGCCAGGTCGGTCTCGAACACATGGCCGCCGCGCGTGCCGGTCACGATGCTGCGCATTGCCGTGGCGACATCGGCCGAGCCGTAGATCCTGTCGTTCGCGTCCGAGCCCATGCGGATCGCGCCGTTCGTGCTGACCTGGTACTGCTGCACCGTCTGGCCGCTCAGCCACACCGCATTGCCGGCGGCCGAGAT
>Ga0070706_100002173_pt1 | contig 19936 bp, 13 predicted proteins | sample KBSK5501metaG_FD_65476 | JGI IMG/M metagenome (GOLD analysis project Ga0070706, IMG submission 65476) | Corn, switchgrass and miscanthus rhizosphere microbial communities from Kellogg Biological Station, Michigan, USA - KBS K5-50-1 metaG | ecosystem: Host-associated > Plants > Roots >... | reverse complement strand
CGCCCTCGCGGGTCGTCGACGCATGACTCGGGGTCGCCGTGGGTCGCTAGCCCTTCGGCGTAGAACTCTTCCATCTCCTCCTCCATGCCGGTTTATCCCGGCGCTTTCCTCAATTCGGCAGTGGACTTCGTGCGGCAACTTCGTGCGGCGCCCTACGCGCGGCACCGGTCCAGTGGCTTGTCGGGGCAACCCTGACCGGGCTCTGCCGGTGTGCGAGGCGGCGGCTTCACTTCGTGATTGGTCCAACTCGGCAGAGCCGGGCCGCCGATGCACCTTCGACCACGAGCCCGGTAGACCTCAACCCTTCATCCTCTGTAATGCAGCCCGCCGCCGGTTGATCGCGGGAAAGTGGTGGCGCCGATTCAGCCAGGACTGCCGGATTCGCTCGCCTTCTTGGCTTAAACCGACCAGGTGAACCTCGTGACGGCCCTGCCAGCGGCTGGGGACCCCGGTCAGTCCTGCCACGTACCCGCCTTCTCCGTTCGAGGAATGTGATGCCCGCCAGAGCAAGAGCCGCCGCGAGGGACGCGATCTCGCTCGCGATGATGCCGCCAGACGGGTTGTAATGAGCGACACCTCCTTCTGCCGGCGCGACGATACCCGCCTGCCCGTCGGCGAGCCGTATAGCCGGATGGACGTCGAGTGTCCAGCCTTGCGAGTAGGGAACTGGGAGAGCGACAACGCCTGGACGGCCGGGAAGGATCCGGTAGTCGACGGGATCAACGGAACGCACCCGCCGGGCGTCGCGTGTCTCCGTGGCGGTCGGCCAGACCGAGAAGAGATCCAGCGAACGACTCGAGTACAGAAGACGGATCCCGGGAGCCTCTGCGATCCCGGCGAAGTCCCGCCAATCGGCCACCTTCGCCAGGGCGACGAACCTTACGCCGAGGCCGGCGAGTGCGACACGCAGCCGTCGCAGGTTCACTGGCGGGCCGAGCAAGTTGTCGAGGAAGACATGCTGGGAATCTTCGGCAGCGAAAGCGTAACCAGGACCGGGATTCTGGCTAATGAGGACGGTCCCTGCGAAGTAAAACGCCGCCGGGTTGGCGATTGTCCGCTGGCCGGTGAACGGAGTCGGGAAGTACTCGTGCCAGGGCAGGAACAGTACCGAAGCGTCCCCGGTAAGGCGCGAGGCTGCGGCCCACGAGGACGGGACTTCGCTGGCCTTGACCTGGCCACCGAGGCCGCCGAGCAGGTTCGGCGTATAGACGAGGGGCAAGGCAAACGCCAGTGCGGCCGGCGCGAGCTGGGCAGCCTTCTGGCGGCTTCCGGTGGTAAGCCAAGCGATGCCCCAGCCGAATCCGTAGGCATATGCGAGGGCGACTAGGACCGAGAACTTGTCCGGCTCGCGCATCATGACGAAACCGGGGATGTGCTCGTAGGCGAACCTGAAGAGGCCGCCGGTCGGGCCCTGGCTGCCGAGGGCGAGGAGGTACCCGGCGACCCCCGCGGCGAGGATGGCCAGGCCGTCGCGCCTGCGCGCCGCGTCGCGCAGCGCTGCGACGTAACCGAGCGCGACGATCAGCACCAGGGCTGCGAGTATGGCGGGCCAGCGGGAGAAGAGGTCCTTCGGCTCGGTCGGCCCCGGGCGAAAGAAGCCGTACAGCCCGGCGACGTTAACCACCAGCCCGACTCGCGGGTCAGCCCGGGTGCGATACGCATTGAGCTGGGTAAGCGGGCTGGCCGGGCTAGCCCCCGCGAGCAATGGCGGCACCACCAGGTAGGCACTGACGGCCGCGGCTCCGAGCGCGGCTCCGCCGAGGCGCAGCGCGGCCAGCAACCGGCGCGGCCGGGTCAGGATGATCGCGGCCGTCACCGGCACCAGAATCCACGCGAAGTGCTCGCTCATCATCACCGTGGCCCCGGCCCAGCAGGCGGCGCGGCCGACGCGGTGCGGCTGTTGCGCGGCATCAAGGAGCGCGGTCACTGCGAAGGGCAGCAAGGCGTAGCCGAGCAGAAGCCCCAGCTGACCTGCGTAGAGCCGGTCGAAGACGAACGGATTGACGGCGTAGATGAGTCCGGCGCCGAGGCGTGCGGGGAGCGCCGCGGTGCGCACCAGGCGCGCCGCCCCGGTCGTGGCAAGCGGAAAGAAAACCATGGCCGGGACGACCGAGCCAGCCTGCCCGAGGAGGCGATCGAGGAGGTGGAAGCCGATAACGAGCGGGACTCCCGCTGTCAGGCCGCCATTAAGCCCAAAGGCCGACGCTGGCAGTAGCGGTTGGTGAGGACCGGAGACGAAATCCAGCAAGAGCAGCCGTCCACCGACGAACGGATAACAGACAAGGACTGCCAACATCATGCCAAGCACGAGCGGTGCCGAGGCTCTTAGCGCTGCGCGTGCCCGTACCGCACGCGGGCCGCCTACGGTCCCTGTCGCTCTAACCATCATGCACGCTCAAGAGCCCTGGGTTGTCCGCCGCCAGGCGGCAGTACCGAACTGAAGGTGAGACGCCATGCGCCGTGGAGCAGCCATGGAGCCTGGACCTCCTAAGAGAAGCCGAGCTTGACGCCGGGCTATAGGCGGGCGAAGCAAGCCATCCCGAGCTCTGGATCCGCACCGATGTCGTGCCACAGGGGCTCGAGGCCCAAGCGGTGCAGGCGGTCGCGTAGTTCGTCAAAGCAGTGTCCAGCGACCGGATGGTGTTCTAGGAAGAGGTAACGGACCCCTTTCCAGCACCCATCCGGTGAGCTCAGGATCGCGTCATACTCCCCGCCCTCGCAGTCGATCTTCACCACCTCCGGCGGTCCGCCGGCATACGACACCAGACTCTCCAGGCTGACTGTCCTTACTGGCACTGGTTTGCCCCGCCCTTCGATCGTGGAAGACACACAAGAAGCATCACCCAACTCCCAGAGTGTCCCTTCGCCGTCGGTGCCGGCGACCGCCGCCCGCAGGATGGTGACCCGCCCCGAAAGGTTGTTCGCCTCGAGGTTGCACGCCAGCCACTCGGACGTCACCAGAGAGGGTTCTACGCATACAAAGCGCGCTCGGCCCGCTCGCTGAGCCAGGGCGCACGCAAAGGTTCCGACGTGGGCACCTATGTCAAGCACGTTCCCGAGGTCGGCATTCGCCCAGTCGATCGAGCCGAGACGGTAGACGTCTTCGGAAAGCACTTCGAGAAGCGGCGCCCGGGCCAGCGGAGCCGCAGGAGCCTGGAGTCGCAGACCTGATCTGGTCTCAACAGTGAATACGCCACCGTTATAACCTAGCCATGACAGCACAACCCGGCCAAATACCTCAGGCCAGTTGCGAAAGGCTCGACGGGCATTGAAGGCAAAGCAGAACTTTATTCGCACCCGGGTGAGGACCCGTGCGGAGCCAGAACGTTTTGCCGACCCAGCCTCGATCGCCTTCTTCGTCGTGCCCGGCGGTACCCACAAGTCTCCAATGGAGGTCGGCGATAGCCTCTGGCGAGCGCCGCTGGCGGCACGGGCTGTCGCGTAGGCGACGGCCCACAGCGGGTGACGCGCGGCAGTGATCGCAGCCGCGGCCATCCGGTCGAGAACGGGCTCGCGCCCGCGGCCGGCCACGCAGGTCCGCGCCGCGATGCCTTTCTGCGTCTGCAGATGAAAGTCCTGGCTACTGGCCGCGGGGGTCGCCAGCACCCGGGCGTCCTCCACGGTCCGGACCGGGACCGAGTGCTCGCGCACGAATTCCGCCAGCTGGGTGTCGTCGGCGATCCATCCAGCCTGCCAGCAAAAGCCCGCTAGAGCAGCCACCCGGTAGGCGAACAACCGCCCGTAGGCTCGCGGCGCGTTTGGCCCAAGTCTGTGAATCAGAGCCGCCATCACATCCATCTGGTAGGCCGAGGCCCAGTGGCCGACGCGTCGAGAATCGATCTGATCCATGCCCCATGCCACGCCAAGCGAAGGATCCTGAGCGAAAACGCGTAGCAGGGAGTCAAGCGCTCTGGGGGTCACGGCCGAGTCAGCGTCCAGGACGACGACGAGGTGGCCGAGCAGGCCCTGCGTGATGAGTTCGGCGTGGTACGCACCCAGCGCGGCTGCCTTGCCGGTGCGCTCAGAGGCATGCACCACCCGTAGCGGTATTAGCGGCCGACTTGCCGCCCACGACTCCGCCAACTGCGCAGTGCCGTCGGTACTTGCACCGTCCAGCACCGCCCATTCCGCCCATTCGAAGCCAGCGGGCAGGTACGATGCCCTGACGGATTCAAGACAACGGAGGATCCGCGCCGCTTCGTTGTATGTGGGCACGAGCAAACGACAGAAAGTCGGTGCTTTAGTAGACGTCACAGTGGTCAACCGCCCTTTGCTTTCAGCGTCAAAAAGAGAGCCATTGGATACGATCCGCTGCCAATATTCGAGGTCAAGAAGAAGCGGTCTGACATGCAGAAGCGGAGCACTGAGGGATAGGCGCTGACGAGGAGCTCGGAGATCCCCCGCCAGTTGATTTCTGCAGTCACATGAGCCGAGCCGCGTCCGCAGTAACGCTGCGCTCCCGCCTCGAAGCCTTGTCGAACAGGAAGCGACCAGGCAGCCGTTGCCCCGCCGCCTTTCAGGGCGAGGACCCCAGCGGGCTGGGCGAGGAGCGACGAGCGATGCTCGAGGTACGGACGCCTGACATGCGACGCCAGCGCCCGGCTTCCATGCCTGCGCCCGAAGGCGGCGACCCAGGTCGCGTAGCCGGCCTTCCTGCGGCAGGCTGCTGGGAAGGTTGGCGTCCCTCGTCGTGCAGAAGCACATCCGACGTCTTGCCCGGTTCTCGCGCCCATTGCCCGCCACATTTAAGCCCTCTTCATCCTGGCAACAATTAGGCCCGCAGCGTAAGGGACGCCTTTCATTACCAGAAGCAGAATCGACGCCAGGCTCGCGACGAACAGGCCGGGTTCGAACATGCCCTTTCTAAACCTCTCTTTATGATGGATCAATTCCTTATAGTCTCCGAGATGTGCGTCTTTGCTTGTATAACCCCAGCGGAAGAATTTCCTCGAAAGAGCAACCAAACTATTTGGCTCAATGTGCTTAACCGCAACTGGTACTAGTTCTACGCGCTGAGATACCTTCCAGGCTTCATAGTAGATAATCGCATGATCCTGGCCGCCAATCCTCTCCAGGGCCTGCTCAGAGATAGCCGAGAAAGCATCACGCAAGAGTTCTTTTTTGTAAACCCTCGGTAGCATTACACCCGAATAAGGGCTGAAGTCTCTTACGCGGTGAATCAGCATGCGATCGTACTGAAATAGCTTTTCTATGAATGTCTTATTGCTGTATACATCCTCTTCGAGAACAAGCATGTCATGTTGGCCCAGCATTGCCACCGCTCTTTCAATTGCATCTGCCTCCAAGATTTGGTCGCTATCTAGAAGAACAATGATGGAACCATGCGCCATCCTTGCGCCCAGTTCACGAGCGCCGAGAAGCCCTCCGCTGTAAGTCAAAAGATTCCTGACGTGATGCGCTTTGACGATATCTATTGTTTCATCAGAAGACCCGCCATCGATAACATTAATGTCAATTTGCCTATATGTCTGATTTCTTATAGCCTCCAGGCAAGGACCAATAGACTTGCCGCTATTCATGGTCGGAATAGTTATCGTCACCAACGGTAGGTCGTTGGACTCCACGAGCTGGTTATCTGTACTCATCGCCACTTCCCGTTTTACCTTATATTTATAGGCCAATTGAGAGTTCTTTACTAGTAGACCTGATTAAGCAAGAACGCATTAGAGCCTGCCTTCGCTCTGCCTGGCTATTTCTTTTGCGCGGTGACCCACCATGAGGAAGGCAAGTCTTGGTCGAAGATTGAACACGTTAGCCGACCGAATAGTTAATACACTAGCCGACCGACTGGCGCGTGACACTGCGGGTGGCGCGGCATGCGCCAACAGAACGGGCGAAATGGCGGAGGAGCTGCTGCAAGCTTCTTGGAAGCGAGACGAGAAAGAAGGTGTAACCAATGACCACGTAGAGCAATCGCCGATCGCGTCGGTATGACGCAGCCGGGACATACCCGAGCTCCACGAGCTCGGCATGGATGAGGGCGGCGACGGCGCGCTGCACTATCCCCGTTGCCGCGCCGTCGCGGCTCGCGGGAACGGGCTGGGGTGGCTCGCCGAGCCGTGGATGAATCCGAAGGTCCGGCTGTGGGATCCGCTCTCTGGCGGTCGTGTGGAATTGCAGCAGCGACTGGTCGAAGTCCTCTCCGAGGAAGGCGCACATCCGGCGGATCTGGTCTTCGGGCGAAGAAAGCAACTCTTCGAGGCGTATCTCGAGATAGCGGTCAGGTCCGAGACGCAATCCGGCGCGTCGCCCAGTTCGCATCCCATTGCGCCACAGCACTGCGCCTTCAACTTGCCCGAGCCTACGGCGAGCAAGCCGTGCCTGGGATGCCGCCGAGTCTCTGCCGTCTCGGATCACGTGGATGAACTGCGCGTCCGGGTACACAATCGCCAGTTGGGCGAGGTGCTGGAGGGCCTTCGGCGTCTTGTTTCCCCATCGTTTCTTATCTTGTGAGATGGCATGCGACGCGGCCAGTACCCGCATGGCTCCGGCGGCGTCCATGATGCCAAATTCTCTGCATGCTGCGCGGGCCGCACGGGCGTCGAAGCTATCCGTCCGGAAATTCGGATGAGCCTCGGCCATTGTCAGCGCCTCGAAGGCCTTCGCCAGGGACGACCGGAGGCCGAGCGGGACATCGATTATGAAATCTGCTTCGTATAGCACGCTGAGGCGGGGATGGCTGTCCAGCATGGTCTGCACGAGGGTCGTCCCAGACCGGGGGCATCCCACAACGAACACCGGGGGCGCCAAAACGACCGCCTCCAGGCCGACCGGTGACCGGACAGGTTGCCGTTCTCGGCCGCCGCGGGCCTCATCCTCGATTGCGGCCGGGGTGGTGAAACCGGCTCCGGTGCTGCCGCCGTGCTTGTCGGCGAAGATGTCATCCAAGTTTCCGCCCTCCAGAAGCGGCTTGCAGTTTCGCGACTAGTCGGTGCCGACCTCCGCGCCAGCGAAATAGCGCTAGCGCTATCAGGAGACCGGCGGCAAGAAGTGAGGCAAAGCGCGACAGCAGGTACCACGACGACAGGCCGAATCGCGGCAGATGATTCCTTGAGTGCGGGCCGAGCCAACCGTTGCGCAGTCCATCGAGTTCCACATGGTGATCTCCGGGCGTGCCTATCCAGTCCGGCGAGAAGCCCTCGCCTACTGTGTAGAGCGCTGGCGCCGAGCGCTCATGACTTCGTGGAGTCGCCACAACGACGGGCTGGAGAGCGACCGGACAGCGCCGGACCACGACGTCTGAGTACGCGTTGGTAGTGAGTGCTCCGGATGTGAACACGTCTGCGTAGAGGAAGAGCTGAATGCTACGGGTCCCGGGACGAGGCGTCACGATCGCCTGGTAATGCGACCAGCGTGAAGAGGCTGAGTTCGACGGGAGTGGCGACGTGGCGGCGCACTCGTCGCTGGGCGTCTGCCATAGGCATATCCGCGGTCGAGAGCCGCTGATGTTGCGAACCCACAGGCTCACGAAAAGCGGTCCTGACCGCCAGGCCAGCGAGCGCATCGCGCAGGCACTGTCCGCATGCGCGGAGAGTACGAGCGCCGGCTGTCCCTCCGGACCTTTGCCTGGTAGGACACGGGCGGCCAGCCGCGCCGTCGCCGTCGTCCCGGGAAACGCCGCACAGTTGCCCACTAGGCCCCACGTGCCGGACGCAAAGTCGCCGTCGCTGAGCAAGGAACGGCCCAACTTGTAGCTGAACTCCTCGACCACGTGACCGTCGCGATGGCGGACGTGGGCGGTGAGCCGGGCCGGACGCTTCGGGGTCCAGGCAGCCGGCAGCCGCAGGCGACCTGTCGGACGCCTCGGGCGACCTGCCCGGCGCGTCCGGAGTCGACGGTGCCTCGAGCTCAAGGCACCTTGCCGCTTGAACGCGCCGGTGGCTGACAAGAGCTTGGTGCGGTACCACCGGCCAGGAGGCTCAGCCACAGAGGTCATGAGTTCGTCGCCGACGAGCCGCCATTGTGAAACATGCGGAACTTGCAGCACGGCGGGAACGGCCGACCGCATCCGACTTGATATCAGCGCTGTGCCAAACGGAAGAACCGCCAGGTCGCGTAGATCCGGCGCAGCCGAATTGACCGTGGCGTAGGAAACAACCGAGCCCGTAGGCCCAATGTGCTCGCGAAGCGCGAATAGTTGGAGCTTTCCGGCACGACGGACAAGCCGCATGCCCGGGTCTTCGCGTAGTGCCCTGTCGAGCGCAGCTGGCGGCGTGATATGCCGTCCGGGAAAGGCAGTGTTCACGTCACCGCGGACCAGCAAAAGTGGCGTGCCCATAGCCGTGAGCGTCCGTTGCACAGACGGCCAGTCGTGGGCGAGCAGACCTTGCTGGACGAGGTGGACTGCACCTACGAGTTCGTCCTGGGCAAGCGCGTAGCCTTGCAAAACTGGGTCCACCACGTTTCGCGCTATCAGGTTCGTAATGAATCTGTCTGCTCCGTAGTAACCCCATGTGTAGGGCATCTGATAGAAGTCGTCCTGCGGCAGCACGAGGAGGTTGCCGGGCGGAGCGGAACTGTTGAGGTAGGACGCCATAGCTGGCCAGTACGCGGGCACTCTGACGTGCGCCGAGGGGAGCAGCGGACGGTGATCGGGGGCGACCGCCCCCGTCATAAGCGGGTATCCAGGCGCAAGTACGGCCGCGGCCGCCGCGCCGACCGCCGCGAGGCGAAGTGCCCGGCGATGCCAAGCTGAACGCCAGACGGTACCCAGCTGGAACGATTTTAGTCTCGCGCACGCGGCCTCCATGGTCAGCGCGAAGAGGACCGAGTAGGCGAGTCCTCCGAGCATGAGGAACCGACCGGGCTCCCTGAGCATCCAACCGAGAGGCAGCTTGTAGAGCGGATCAAATACGAAGGCTCCTGGAAGGCGGGTTCCGGTGCTGAGCAGGATGAGGAAGAGTGCCGTGGCCGAGGCGGCGATGCCAAGACGCGCCCGGCGGGTCGTCACCCCGCTTGCTCGTGGGAACCTGGCCAGCGCCAGAAAGGCGAACGCCGTTATGGGTAGGAGGAACTTCAGGATCAGGAGCGGGAACTTGTCGTACGCGCCGGCGTACGGGTAGTAGGCCGCGTACTTCCAGCCCCAGCTATTGTTCAGCCAGAACCCGTTGGCAAGGGTGGCGCGGCCCTCGGTCCAGGTCCAGCTCGAGGGACTTGCGAGCGCTGAGGTCGCCTCGGTCTGGAGCTGCAAAACGGTCGGTACGAGCCAATAAGAAGAAGCGAGCGCGAGGAGCGGGACACCGAGAGTGAGGGTGCGTAGCGCTCGGCGCGCGGCTGCCCGTCCGTCGAGCCATCCCACGAGTAGCGGCATCGAGGCGAGAACCGCGCCAAGCATGAAGACGAGCGGCGGGTTCAGGGATACATAACCAACGAACGGCGCACTGGCGCTGAGTAGGAGAATGCCCTTTCGCTGCGCGCACCGGCCGGATGCGGTAGAGAGTACGACTGCCGGAAGCCCTGCTAGCAGCACCATGCAGGCGACGTAGACAGGATTGGTTGCAATGGTGACGGCGTGGGCGTTGAAGACATAGGCGAGTGCGCCGAGGGTGGATCCGGCCGGGCCGACGTGAAGGGCCCGCAGGAGGAGATAGCACGCCGCCGCGGCGCCGGCGAAAAGCGCGGTGTACCAGATGTCTTCGGCCAGGGCCGGCGATCCGCGAAGGGCGTGAACGAGCCAGTAGACCGCACCGAGTGGCAACCTGGTCTCGTTAGCGGCTGGGCCGCCGAGATTTGAGCCTGACCACGACCAGGGAGAGAAGAGCTGCCCCAGCCAGGCCGTACCCACGACGGGCGACATGTCGCCGCCGGCGAGCAGCCGACCTGGTTCGAACCAGGATTGCGCTGCGATGGCGGTAACGAGTCCGACGATGGCCAGGCCGATTCGCGATGGCCAGATGCCAGCGCCCGGAGCGGCCGACGGCGCCGCGGCCCGCAGCTGACTGCAGCGCCCTCCGCGCGTCGACCAGCCCTCGATACCCCCGATGAGGGTTGCCGCTAGCAGCGCCAGGAACGCCGCGCCAGCGAGGATCGGTGGCGGTACGACATCACGCATGCCGCCGAACGGAAGCAGCACTACGCCGAGCACGCCGAGGCCGGCTCGCACCCGGGAGAGCCCCTGCCGGTCACCAGCAGCCCGGTCGCCAGCAGGCGATCCGGCCTGGTCAAGAACCTCGAGCGCGGGCGACTCGGACTGACGCGCCACCGCGAGGATGCCCGCGGCGACCTCCGCCCACTGGACCACTCCTGCAGGCTCTGCCCGGGGTCCATCGCCCCCGACGACTGCCGAGAGCAGCTTGACCAGGCCCGTGGCCAAGGACGCCGGATCGGCCCGCGTGAGAACGCCTCCCGATGCTGCGATCGAGTCCCGAAGGCCTGGCACGTCGTAGCCGATTGCGACGGTGCCGCTCGCGGCCGCCTCGGTCACGACAAGCCCCCAGCCCTCGCGGACGGACGTCGCTACCAGGGCGTGCGCGCGCGCCAGGCGCTCATGCTTCTCTTTCTCGGGCACGTGCCCGAGAAAGGTCACGCCCGGGCCGGCTGTCTGGCGAAGCCTCGCCTCCTCGGGACCGCTCCCGATCACCCACATCTGCGCATCGGGCATCTGGCGGCGGACGATGCCGAAGGCCCGAATGGCGTGCTCAGGGCGCTTGTTGGCGCTCAGCCGTCCGATGAAAACAACGGTCGGGACAAGCTCTTTCCCGACTGCGGTCCGCGCCGTCACGCCGGCACCCATCCTTCCGGCACGACTGTGACGCGTCGCAGGCCATATCCGGCGAGCGATTCACGGCTTGACTCGGACACCGTGACAACCTGTACATCCTGGTATGCCCGCAGCCAGGCCGGCTCCAGCAGGTAACGGCCGAGAACAGAGATCGGCCAGGGAGTCTCGTACCGCCAGATCTCCCTTGCGACCTGGTGGATGACGGCCACGATCGGCACGTCCCCCACAAAGCGAGGACAGAGGAACGGCCTGGTATTTACGCAATCGACCACGAGATCGAACTGACCATCTCCCTCGCGCCGCCAGTAGCGCCTGGCCTCCCGGTAGACGCCGAGGCGTCCGCCGCGTCGTATGATCTCCACTCCGTCAGCGAGCTCCCGCGCGGGCCTGTCGTCGACGGCGGCACAGAAGATGGTCACCTCATGGCCGCACTTCACCCACTCGCGCGCAACCGACTGCAGGTAGACCTCGGCGCCACCTGCCCGGGGATGCGCGAGATCCCGCCAGTTGTAGGCAAGGATCCGCAGCGGCCTGTCCGTGGGCCCAGAGCCCGCCAGTGAGTCGGCCAGTGCTCCCGCAGCGACCGGCCGGGCGCCTGCTCGTGACCAGAAGTGGGACACCTGTCTGTGGCCAGAGGCGGGCGCGAGCTGCGGCCCGTAGAAGTGGGCAACCCTCAGCCGGTAGAAGATCGCGAACGTCTCGAGAAGCGTTCGCCAGACCGCCCGCGGCGAGATGGTGGTCGTGAAGCGCTCGGCTATCCGGACCGGAAGCTCGACGAAGTTCCGGTAGCCCATCTGGCGCGCGACGACGAGCAGTTCCAGGTCGAAGGCGAAGCGCCTCTCAACCATCTTCGGCAGAACGGCCGCCAGCGTCTCGCGGCGGATGAGCTTGATGCCAGTCTGAGTGTCCCGGGTCGGCAGCCGGAAGAGCAGCCTGGTCAGCTGCTGGTAGCCGGACGAATACAGCCGTCTGAGTGGCGGGTAGACGACATCTGAGCCCCGATGGAGCTTGCTGCCCAGGACCACATCCGGATCGCCCGCCCTGGTCGCCGCAAGGAAGTGGCTCAGCACGCGAGCCGGAATGTCGCCGTCGCCGTCGATGAAGCCGAGGTAGCGGCCTCTCCCCTGAGCCAGGCCGACGCGCAGCGCGGCTCCCTTGCCCTTGTTCTCCGTTAGCTCGACTACGCGTACCTCGTCGACCCCGACGATCGACGATGGACTCCCGTCGGTCGAGCCGTCCGATACCGCGATCACCTCAAAGGTGACCCGCTCGTTCCTGAGCACGCCGACGACGGCACGCACGTGGGAAGCCAGGCGGTGTCCCGGGTTGTAGAACGGAATCACCAGGCTGAGGTCGATCTCGGCAGGAGGCAGCTGCACCGAGCCATCGCTCAGCGCAGCTGCATCAGGCACCGGCCGCACGACCGCTGCCAAAGCCGGGAGAGACAAGGCCACCACGACGAACCCGCTAGCGGCCAGCATGGAGTTCGCGATGGTTTCCATCCCGCCATGCAGCACGGCAACCAGCGCCCATACGAGTGCGACCCCGGCCCAGCTGTACAAGGCGGCCACCGAGCGCCGGGCGATGTGGAAGTAGACAAGCACGCCGATGATGCCGTAGAGAACGGAAATCAGAGCGATGACCCCGACGATGCTCGCGGCACCGAGATAGTTCTGGCCGAAGAGCACATCGACGACTGCGCCGGGCATTGCTGCAAGGACAGCGAACGCGGCGAGCCCGACGATGGCGACGAGCCCAAGCGTCTCTGTGAGAGTCTTTCGGGCGCTGACGCCGGTGGCGTTAGCGGAGGCAAGCCGCGGAAAGGCCACTATCAGGAGCGCTCCGGGCAGGTAAAAGGCGATGTGGCCCGCGATCGCCGCGGCCGCGTAGCGACCCGCAGCGACGGGCGCGAGATAGTGACGTGCCAGAAAAGTATCGATCCCGGTCAGCGTGGTGTACCCGGCGAGCGCGGCGATCGACAGCACGGCGTCGCGCAGGGAGATCCGCACCGGCTCAAGTCCCTTGGCGAATACTTCCCGCCTCGCGACCAGCAGGAGGGCCGCCGTAGTGAATACCTGGCCGACCACCGTCGCCGCCACGGCACCACCCAGCCCGAAGCCGGCCGAGACGAGCAAGACACCACCGGCCAGCCGCAGCGCACCGCCGCCGAAGAACGTAGCAACGGCGACGGGCCTAAAGCGCAGCTCCCCGAACAGCGCACCCTGCAAGACACTGCCGACCACCGCGACGGGAACCCAAACACCCATGGCCAGGTCCGTAACGGGCGACGTCAGGTTCAAGAAACCATCGATCAGCGGTGACAGAACCCAGTAACCAGTCATCGCCCCGAGTCCCCAGAGCGTGGCCTTCACAGTCAAGCTGCGCAGCGACATCCGTTTATTGCCTGTGCCGGAGGCGACGGCCTGCGTCACGGCGAGCTGTACCGCGCCAAGCGGGACGGCGAGCACAGATATGACTTGCAGCACAGCGCCGAGCGCTCCGTAGCCCGACGGGCCAAGCAGACGGCTGATCAGGAGGTGGAAGATGAAATTGAGACCGTTAACCCCCGCCGTGGCGACCATGAAGGACCAGCCACCGCGGCTTAGTACCCCGGGGAGGATGCGCCGTCGTGGGTTACGGCGATGGCGGCCCTCGGGGACCAGGGCCCGGCCGGCGGCCTCTTCAGGCTCGCGTACGAGCGCGTTCCCGGCTTTGTCATAATGCGCGCGCCGTGGATCGCCAACCCGGCGGTACAGCAGGGCCGTCCTGACCCGCCTCCCTGACCGCTGGACCACGCGCATGCTTCACTTCCCTGAGTCGAGTGAATGAACTTGGGGACGCCACTATTCGCCCGCTACCGGCGCACATAAACCAATCTGCTAACGGATATGCGCATAGCCGACTCCTCCTTAGGGCCGCGGGGGTTGATGTTATCGGGAAGATCGCTCACGTGAAGCGATCTCCGATCTTGTCCGCAGGTGAATTTACTGGCACAGCGATCGACCCGCCCGGATTAAGTGGAAAGGCGCCGTCTCCGACACGAACGATCACTCGCATAGCCGACGGAATGCCATATCCTGCCATCTATAGCGTTTCAAAGACGATTGGATGAGGTTACGGTCGCTCTAAGTGCCCGCGACCTGATTTGCTAATTTCAACCGCAGGACCGGACGTCGGCCTGCCATTCTAGAAGAAGCCTAGATGTTTCCGGCTTTACTGGGACATAAAGTATATCTGGGCTACGCGCTTAATTGCACCCGTGATTGCGTACCGAAGTGGCCGCTGCTATGGTTCCGCGAGGAGGTTTAACAATGCGACCCATAGGTTCAATGCGCTTTAGGCACTCCAAGCTCGGTTTCGCAGTTGTCGCTTCGGCGTTCCTGGCGGCGGGTGTGAGCAGCGTCGCCTTCGGGGCCGCGCGCGCCGGCACCACCGGTTCGTTGTGCTACGGCACCTGCCCATCACTGACCAGGCTTTCCATCGTCGGGCACGTGACGACGTTCGGCAGCGAGCAGAACGTGGTCTTCAACGTCAGGGTGAAGGCCAGGCACCGCGGGAGCGGGACGCCCAGCGGCACGGTCACGGTCGGGTACCACTCGCTGGTGCTCTGCACGATCGTGCTCTCCAGCGCGGGCACCGGAAGCTGCTCACCGTCACCAACGGCCCTGCCCGCCCGGAAGCACAGTTACCCGGTCAACGCCGTGTACAGCGGCAGTTCGGCCTTCAGCCTGTCGCACTCGGGCGCCAGGCACGTGCGGGTCCTGCCCTAGCCGCTCAGGTGCCGGGAGGCACCCGGCGCTGCTGCCGTCACCCATGGCCCGGCCGGGCGATATCCCCGGCCGGGCCATGGCTCGTTCGCAGCGTCAGTGCTTGTTACCGTGTGGCGGCGGATCGCGGCCGCCACCTACCCGGACCGCGGGGACGCCGCCAGGTTCGCCGCGGCCGCCGCTGCATACACCGCGCTGCGGACGAACTTCGGCCATGCCGAGGCGGTGGCCGACCTGGCCCGCCCCGCCCGGTCGGGCCGGATGCGGTGGGCGTGGCGCCGCCCCCGGGGAGCGCCGCGGGCGGCCGGCCGCCGCTGGGGAGAGACGGCGATGGCGGCCGGCCGCCGGTCTAACGCAGCGGCACTGGTGGTCACGGATGCGGCGCCGCCCGGCCAGGCCCGCGCTGCACTGGTCGCCGGTACGGGGCCCGCCACCCCGCCCTGATCACCGGGGCAGTGACCTGGCTGGCCCTGACGGGCCGGCACGACCTGGCCCCGCCCGGATGACCGCACCGCGCCGCCCGCCGGGCTAGGGAGCCAGCGGGAAGTGGATGCCGAGGTGCTGGGCCAGCGCCTGTTGCAGCGGCGCGGCGGTGGACCAGGACCGCGGCGGGCCGAGCCCGAGCACCGCGCGGCAGCCGGACACCTCCACGGTGACCACCGGGAGGCTGCGCCCGCCGGCCGCGAAGAACAGCCGGTAGCTGGCGCCCATGTCGTTCGGGCACATCATCTGCCCCGCGGGCACCGCGGGCAGCGCGCACAGCAGCGAGGCCAGCTGACGCACGGTGGCCTTGTCCCTGATCGCGAACCCGGCCGGCAGCACCTCACGCAGGTGCAGGCTCGGTGGCTTGGCGGACAGCATGAAGACCATCCGCGTCAGCTCCGGGATGGCCCGGCATAGCGCCACGTCCTTGGCCGGCCCGGGCCCGACCATCACCCCGCCCGGGTTGACCCCGCTCGAGGCGGGCTGTGCGGAGGCGGCCGCCCCCGCAGCCGGCCCATTGGCCGCCGTGCCCCCCGACGCGGCGGTTCCGGACCCCGCCACGGTGGTGCCGCAGGCGGCGAGCCCGATCGTGAGACCGGCGGCGACACCGACCAGCGCTGCGAGCCTGGCCGTGCCCCCCGGCTTGCCAAACGTTCTCATCGCGACTCCCTTCTGCGCCGGGCGCTCCCGGGCCGCGCCTCCGGCTTGGCCGCCCGGACCCCCGCCGGGCGGAATCCGCGGAGCCGGCCTGGCCGCCCGGGGCCGGCCCCGCGGTGTCGGGGCGGGCCCGGGCGCGCTGCGCCCGCGCCCGCCGCTGCGGTGCTGGTGCGGGCCGGCCTGGCTGCCCCAGCCCTGCCTGCATCTACTTCGACGGCCCCGCGCGCCGGATGGTTCCGTCCTCATCACCGGGACCCGATGGTGCCACGCGCCAAGGCCCAGCAGGCAGCACCGCAGTTCGCCGCCTACGGGTGGACGGCCCAAGCGGCGTTCGCCGCCGCCATCGCTCATTCCCCGGCTGACCTGGCGGGCCGCAGTACCGAGGCCAGCGCGGTCAGGACATCCTCGGAAGCTGTTGCCACGGTGATGCCGGGGTCGCCCAGGGCAAGCGGGATGCCGAGCCCGTCGATCAGGGCGACGGCGAGGGCCGCGAGGCGCTCCGGGCTGAGCGTGGTGGTGAAGCGCCCGGCCCGGACACCGAGCCGGATGGTGTCGGCGATCACGCGCCGCCACTCAGCGTAGTCACGGAGGTATCAGCGCGCATTTCCTGGTCGCGGATCGCGAAATGCCAGGATTCGATCCACAGGAAGCTGAGCGGTGTTCGGGCATGGCTTATCCCCTTTTACGGAGCTCAGCCAGGGAGCCGCATGCGGCGGGTCACGGGTCACGATCGGCCGTAGTCTCTGTGCGTTGCCAACGCCAGGGAGGGCGGTTGATGCGCGCTGACCTGATCATCACGCACGGCAGTGTCGCCACCATGGAGCCGGGCGCGCCGCGTGCCGAGGCGATCGCCATCGCCGGGGACAAGATCGTGGCTGTCGGCAGCAACGAGGAGATCGCCGAGCTGGCCGGGCCGGGGACGGAGCAGATCAGCGCCGGGTGGCGCACGGTCATGCCCGGCATCGTCGATGCGCATAACCACGTCCGGCTTGGCTCCAACCCGGCCGCGGTGCCGCTCGCCGGTGCGGCCAGCCTGGCGGAGATCCGCGGCCGGATCGCCAGTCACCTGCGCGCGCACCCGGAGATCGACTGGATCGAGGGTGAGGGCTGGAACTACGCGGCGGTGCCGGGTGGCAGGCCGACCGCGCCGATGATCGACGGGGTGTGCGCGGGCCGGCCGGCCTGGCTGTTTTCCTACGACGTGCATACGGTCTGGCTGAACACCGAGGCGCTGCGGCGGTGGGGTGTCTCGGCGGACCAGCACGAGCTGCCCTTCGGCACCGCCGAGCTTGACCCGGTAAGCCGGCAGCCCACCGGCTGGGTGCATGACTTCGCCACCAAGGGCATCCATCCGCGCGCCGAGCGGGCGCTGGCGCAAGTGCTTCCCGGCTATCATCCGGACGCCCAGTACCGGCGGCTGGTGGCCAACCTGCGCGACGCGGCCCGGTTCGGGATCACCACGATCGTCGAGCCGCAGAACGGCCTTGACGACCTGGCGCTGTTCAGCCGGGCACGCGCGGCGGGCGAGTTGCGGTCGCGCCTGGTCGCGGCGACGTTCTACCCACCGGACAGCCCGCCGGAGCTGCTCACCGAGGTGGCCGCGGCCAAGACGGCCCTGGGCGACGACTGGCTCACGGCCGGGCCGGTCAAGTTCTACATCGACGACGTGATCGAGCCGCACACCGCCGCCATGCTGGCGCCGTACGCGAACGCGCCGGGCAACGGCAGCCTGTACTGGCCCCCTGGCGAGTTCGCGCAACTGATCGTCAGGGTGGAGGAGCTGGGCCTGCAGGCGTTCACCCACGCGACCGGCGATCGCGGCATCAGGACCGTGCTGGACGGCGTCGAGGCGGCGCGCCGCGCGCTTGGCCCGCGGGACGCGCGGCACCAGATCGTCCACGTCGAATGCCTGCACCCGGCCGACATTCCCAGATTCCGCGAGCTGGCGGTCATCGCCTGCATGCAGCCCCGCCACTGCGCCCCCGACCTGGTGGCGGAGTGGCGCGCCAACGTCGGCCCGGCGCGGGAGCGCTACGCCTGGGCGATGCGCAGCCTCGCCGACAGCGGCGCCACGCTCGCCTTCTCCAGCGACTGGAACGTCGCCGAGATGAACCCGATGATCGGCATCTACACCGCGCTCACCCGCGCCGACCTCAGCGGCGGCGGCGCATGGAACACCGGCGAGACCCTCGACCTCGACAGGACGCTGCGGGCATACACCTACGGCGGCGCCTACGCCAACTTCGCCGAGCATGGCCGCGGCACCCTGCGCGCCGGCAAGCTCGCCGACGTGATCGTCCTGTCCGAGGACGTGCACCAGATCCCCGAACAGCAGATCCCCGATACCACCGTCACCCACACCATCGTCGGCGGCCGGATCGTCCACCGCCGGGCGTGATCCGGCGCCGCCGCCATCAGCCCAGAGCCAGGGCGATGGCGTGCAGGGCCAGCCCCACGCCCGCTCCCACGACGGTGCCGTTGATGCGGATGTACTGCAGATCGTGCCCGAGGAGCAGCTCCAGCTGGCTCGAGGTCTCCGCGGCGTCCCACCGCTCGATGGTCCCGGTGACAAGGCCGGCGAGCTCGTCGCGGTACTGGTTGGCGAGCGCCCTGACTCCCGATTCGATCAGGCGCTCCATGCCCTCTTGGAGGCGGCGGTCAGACCCCAGGCGCCGGCCGGCCGCTGCCAGCGCATCCGCGAGCCGGCGGCGCAGTTCGGACTCCGGGTCGGCTGCCTGGGCCCGCAGGGCTTCCTTGGCCTGCTGCCAGAGCGAGGAGGACCAGTCCCGCAGCACGGTGCTGCCGAGGACGTCGCGCTTGAGGCGTTCGGCGCGCTTGCGCAGTTCCGGGGATGTCTCGAGGCGGCCGGGGAGGCCGGCGATCCATTCCTCGAACTGACGCCGGGTCTCGTCGCCGGGATCGGCGGCCATCGCCGCCAGCCGCTGGCGCAGGCGGGTGTGCAGGCGGTCGAAGACCAGCCGGTAAACCGCGTCGGGCACCCATCGGGGGGACTCGCCCTCGAACCGGTCGCGCAGTTCCGCGTAATGGTCGGCCAGATAGCGATCGGCGCCGGACACGATGGTGGTGAACAACTCGTCGTGGTGACCTCCGGCGATGACGGCCCGCAGGACGCGCCCGGCCAGCGGCGCCACGTCGACGGCGTCCAGCGCCCGGGTCAGCTCGGCGGTGAGCACGCGCTGAACATCCTCATCACGCATGGCTTCGGCCACCGTGACCACCACGTCAGCGGCATGACCGGCGAAGCGGGCGGCGTTCGCCGGGTCGGCCAGCCACGCGGCCAGCCGGGGCGCGGGGCGGGCGGAGCGGATCCGCTCGGCGACAACGTCGGCGTTGAGGAAGTTCTCCTGCACGAACTGGCCGAGGGTGGCGGCGAACTGATCCTTCCGCTCGACGATCAGCGCGGTGTGCGGTATCGGCAGGCCCAGGGGACGGCGGAACAGGGCCGTCACCGCGAACCAGTCCGCCACGCCTCCGACCATGGCCGCCTCGGCGCCAGCCTGCACGTAGCCCAGGAGGGTCCCGTGGACGCCGACCGCGGTCACTGCCACAAACAGGGCCGTGACCGCCGCGAGGAGAGCGGTGGCCCGCCGGCGCGCGGCGGCCAGGCGGCGGGCCCGCGACGCCACCGGCTCGCGCGTGAGCGCGGGTACCGGTGAAGCAGAAGCGGACATCGTCTCCGCAGGTTCCATGGGCAGTCCCCGGTTAGTCCACGGCGCACCGGAGACCCGAATGCGTCACTGCGTGCAGGTGCCGGGCGTCCGGCGGTTACAGGACCCAGCGCCGAGGGGCGAGGGGTGATCACAGCGGCAGGCTAGCCCAAAACCGGCGCAACACTGGTCCGCGGCCAGGCGGGTCGGTGGTGGCGAGCATCTCGCGGACCTCGCGGACGGGCATGCCCAGCTCGCGGAACCGGCGGATCACCTGGGCGGTGGGCCGCTGCGTCGTGGCGTAGTAGCGGTAGCCGGTGTGCGGGTCGACCTCGGCGGGCTGCAGTAGCCCGGCCTCGTGGTAGCGGCGCAGCGTCTGCCAGGCACCCTGCCAGGCGGCATGCCGGTATCACATGTGCGAAGCTGTGGATATGGCCGTCCCGGGAGGAGGTCTGCGTGACTGACGCCGTGCCGGAGCCTGAAGGTTCCGAGGAAGAGATCAAGCGCAAGTTCCGCGAGGCGCTGGAGCGCAAGCGTGCCAAGCATGCGGACGCGAACGCGGCCCGCGGTGGCAAGGACGCCGGGAAGGTCCACGGCGCCCGCGGCCTGGCCCGGAGCCG
>Ga0070706_100002172_pt1 | contig 19942 bp, 17 predicted proteins | sample KBSK5501metaG_FD_65476 | JGI IMG/M metagenome (GOLD analysis project Ga0070706, IMG submission 65476) | Corn, switchgrass and miscanthus rhizosphere microbial communities from Kellogg Biological Station, Michigan, USA - KBS K5-50-1 metaG | ecosystem: Host-associated > Plants > Roots >... | reverse complement strand
GCTCCGACCGCGAGGTTGGCCACGTAGGCGAGCGGGTCCGTGATGACGAAGGGATCGCTGCGGGCGTGGCTGAAGCCCACGAGGATCTCGTACGAGAGCTTGCCGCCGGCCACGCGCCCGAGAGGAACGTCGAGGTAGCCGGCGGCCTCCACGCCGCTGCCCACGCCGTAGGGATTGCGGGAGAGCCCCGCCATGAGCCCCGCCTGGGCGCCGATGCGGCCGAGGGCGGGCAGCAGCTCGAGGACGGCGCTCCCCCGATCCTCCACGCGGCTCGACGGCGGCGGGGGTCCCGCGGGCTCCTGGGCCGCGGCGCCGCGCACCGCCGCGAGAAGCGACACGCCGAGAAGCGCCATGCGGAGTCCCTTCGCCGTCATGGCGCGACATTGTACGTGGGAACCCCGCGGCTCTGCGTGCGCGAGAGGTTCCGTTCCGATAAGATTGGCCGCTCACTTGCCTCCCAGCGGTACGACGGCCGAGACGCATCCCCGGTGGCTCTCGGGCCTCGCCACGGCCGCGGCCGTCGGGTTTGGTATCGGCCTCATCTTCACCGTGCATCAGCGCGACAACGCACGGCGTGAAGTCGAGCAGCTCCGGCAGCAGCAGGACGCCGCCGACGCGCGCGTGCGCGCGATCAACCAGGAGCGCGACGCGCTCCAGCGCCGGCTCGCCTGGGAGGCGAGCCTGCGCGATCTGGTGGCGCAGCCCGAGGCCCGCACCGTCGCCCTCGCCGGCCAGGGTCCCGCGGCCGGCGCCCGGGGCCGCGTCGTCTGGAACCCGGCCACCCGGGAAGCGGTGCTGGTGGCGTCCGGGCTCGATCCGGCGCCGCCCGGCCGGACCTACGAGCTCTGGGTGATGACCGACGGCGCGCCCACCCCCGCGGGAGCGATCGTGGTCGAACCCGACGGCCGGGCCGCCTTCCGCCTTCCCGCGTTGGAGCAGACCTCGCGGGTGAAGACCTTCGTCGTCACGCTCGAGCCGTCCTCGGGCAGTCCCGCGCCCACGGGCCCCGCGATCCTCTCCGGGCCCGTCTCCTGAGGCAGACGTGGGGGACACGCCGCTCGCCGGCCGCAAGATCCTGGTCGTCGACGATCAGCCGTCGATTCGCGACATCCTGGAGACCGCGCTCAGCGAGGCGGGAGCCGACGTCTGGTGCGTGGGCGACGGGCCGACCGCGATCACGCTGCTGGAGACCGCCAACCCCGAGCTGATCCTCCTCGACCTCGCCATGCCGGGCATGAACGGCTGGCAGGTCCTCGAGGCGATCTCGGGCCAGCCGCGCACGGCGGGCATCCCGGTGGTCCTGGAGACCTCGGCCGAGGACTTCCCCACCTTCCAGCGCGCCCGCAAGCACGGCGTCGCGGCCTTCGTCAACAAGCCGTTCCGCCTCGCCGAGGTCGTCGAGACCTGCCGGCGCATCCTGGAAGGCGCGCGGCCGCTCCAGGGACGGCACGCCCGCGGCGAAGCCACGCCGCCCATCCAGATGCGCGACGCGGAGGACAACCTGGTGGCGCTGGGGTGGCTGCTCAACATCGACGCGCGCGGCGCGCAGGTGGACCTCGAGAGCGCCCTGGAGCCCGGCCGCCGCCTCACCCTCGTGACGCAGGACGGCGCGCAGGTCACGACCCGACAAGCCGAGGTGCGATGGGTCAATCCCGTCGGCGGCCGCTACCACCACGGCCTCGTCTTCCTGACCGGCTAGCCTCCGCGTCCTCTTCGTTCTGCTCCGCGACCTCCGCGTTAAAGAGCTTCTCTTGCCGAAGCTACTTCTCGCGGAAGCGGACGCCGTTGTACCGGACCTGGACGATGGCGCGCGTGGCGCCCGGCCCGACCTCCACGTCGGTGATCCCCTCGGGCCGATCCTTCTCCGCGTCGGGGCTGGCGCTCGCCAGAAGCGTGATACGGCGCCGTCCGGTGGGAATGCCCGGCACGTCGAAGACCTGGCGCTTGCGGGCACGGCTCGTTTCCCGTCCTTCGAAGACGATCGACAGGTCGCGGAACGGCCGTCCGTCCACCAGCAGCTTCAGGTAGAGCGTGCTCGCCCCGCTCGTGTACGCGTCCTGCTGCGCATCGACGTCGAGCTGCAGCGTCCCGGTCGGTCCGGCATGCGCGGGCGGGAGCGCGGGGGTGGCCGCGGGCGGCGCAACCGTGGGCGCGGCGGCGGCGGGCAGCGCGGTCGTCGCGCGCGCCATCGGGCTCGGGCTCGGCGACGGCGTCGGGCGAGTTCGCGCCGGGGGCACGGGCGTGGGCATGGGAGGGGGCGCGACGACGCGTTCAGGCGAGGGCGGCGGAGCTTCGGGCCGCGGTGCGGAGGGGGCCGTCGCGGGCGGGACCTCGACGCGTGCCGTCGGCGCGGCCACCGGGGCGACCGCAGCGGCCACCGCCGCTCCGCCGGAGGAGAGCGAGGCGGTGCTCTTCGGGGCCGATCTGGACCGCGCGATCGCGAAGACGCCGATGGCGCCCATCGCGACGACGGCCGCCAGGGCGCCGAGGACGAGGCCGCGGCCGGCACCGGATCGCGCCGGGGCGGCCGTGCGGCGCGTGGTCGGTCCGGGCGGCGGCATCGTCGGCGCGGGGCGAAGGGCGGCGGGGACCGTGGCCGTCGCCGTCACCGGGATCGCCGCGGTGGGAACCTCGGCCAGCCCCTGCTCGAGCGCGTACACGAAGGCGCCCGCGGTGGGCCAGCGCTCTTCTGGCTTCTTGGACATGGCCTTCAGCAAGGCGCGCACCAGCGGGTCGGGCACCGTGGACGAAGGCGGGATCGGAATCGGCTCCGTGACGTGCTTCATCAGCACGGCCACGGGCGTGTCGGCGGCGAAGGGCACCCGGCCCGTCAGCATCTCGTAGGCGACCACTCCCAGCGCGTAGATGTCCACGCGCTGGTCGACGGGCTGCCCGGTCGCCTGCTCGGGCGCCATGTACTGCGGCGTGCCGGTGATCATGCCCGTCTGCGTCAGGGCCCCGGAGCCTTCCACCATCTTGGCGATCCCGAAGTCGGCCAGATAGACCCTCTCGGCCTCGTCGAGGAGGATATTCTGCGGCTTCACGTCGCGGTGCACGACCCCCTTGCCGTGGGCGTAGTCGAGGGCGTCGGCGGCGCCGCGCAGGATGGTGATGATGCGCTCGTGGGTGAGGCGGCCGCCCCGCAGCAGGCTCGAGAGAGCGCCCCCCGAGATGAGCCGCATGGCCATCCACGGGATGCCGGCCTCGATGCCGAACGCGTGGATGGGAATGACGTTCGGGTGCTCGAGCCGCGCGACGACCTTGGCCTCGCGCCGGAAGCGCTCGGCGAACGTTTCGTCGTGGAGGAACTCGCCGGGGAGGACCTTCAACGCGACGTAGCGGTCGAGCGCCGCCTCGTAGGCCTTGTAGACCGAGGCCATCCCGCCGCGGCCGAGCGGCTCGATGATGCGATAGGCGCCGAACGTGTCTCCGGAGGAAAACACTAGGATCGGCCCGCGCGGCGTGAGATGGCGCGCCGGCGCTTTTCGGGCAGGGGGCGGAGCAGCTCGTGCGGGTCGACGCGCAGCGCCCACGCCAGCCGGCACAGCGTGTCGAGGGGGACGTTGCGGCGTCCGCGCTCGATGGAGCCGAGGTAGCCCGGGTGGATGCCGATCCTCTCGGCCAGCGCCTCCTGGGTCAGTTTGCGCCGCGTCCGCGCCGTCCGGAGGTGCGCGCCGAGGATCCGCCGCCCGTCGAAGAGCTCGTCGGCCGCGACCCGGGCCGTAGGCCACAAGTTCAGCTGTCGAGCCCGTTTCATGGGGCAGAGGGTATCACTCTCGCTCCGTGCACGGTCGCGCGCTGCGCGTCCAGCTCCGGACCTCCGGTGAGGAGAAGCTTCGGCACGCGCGCCGCCGTCCCCGTGATGCCGATGGAGTCGCCGGTGGCGTCGAAGGGGATCATCACCAGCTCGGCGCCCGCGGGCGTGAGGCGCGCCTGCGACACCGCGCGCTGAACGAGGAGCGTGTTGAGGCGCGCGGCGGACGTCGTGCCGTGGAGCCCCATCAGGACGAAGGGCAGCAGCTCCCGCGCTTCGGGCTCCGAGACCGTCGCTCCCCAGGTGACGGGCCGCCCGCCGATGGGGATCTTCTCGCCCGCGCTTCGCAGTCCCGCCCCGTGCACCCACTCGACGAGGTCCTTGAAGACCTCGTCCCCCACCTCGGTGCCGAGCAGGCGGAAGGCCGGCACCCACAGGTGCTCGCCGGTCGGACGGAAGCCCGGCGGCAGGCCCTGCGGAAACAGGATGCGGCCGTAGTCCTCCAGGCGCTCCGCGGGAGCCGCGCCCTTCACCTCGATCCGGAAGCGGTATCGCCAGAACGGGAGGTACTCCCCGTCCACCGTCTCCTGGCCCCGCACGCAGTGGCCGTATGCCATCACCCGCGGACCGTCGGGAGTGGGCGTGAGGGCCCGGTGGCAATTGGAGCAGAGTGTCACGTGATTGCCGGCCGGCAGCGCCTTCTCGAACCCGCACTCCGGACACCGCGAAGCCACGACGTGGACACGCCGGAACGACGGCTCCCCCGAGCGCAGGGGATCGGCGGCGGCGAGAGCGACGAGCGCGCGGCTTTCCTCGGCATCGGGATGCCCGGCGAGCGTCCCGAACCCGCCGTCGGCGAGGACCCACTGCTCGTCGTCGTCGACGACGCGCGCGATCCAGTAGGGGCGGTAGACGAGGACACGGCCGCGATCGAGAAAGGAAGCGTGCCGGGTGACCGTCTGCAGGCCGGCGTCGAGGTCCTGCCCGCGCCAGCGCTCGATCTCGCGGTAGGACCGCTCCTCCACCGCCGCCCACGGCACGAACGCGGCGCGCTCCTGGACCTCTCGCACCGTGAGAGGGCGGACACGGGAGCGCGACAGCCGCAGGCCGCGGTCCCGGAGGTTGGCCCGCTGCGTGTCATAGGCCGGCACGCTGTGCTCCACCGCGAAGGCGCGCAGGCGAACGATCTTGGGCCCTTCGGAGTGCCGGCCCAGGAGGGCCTGGACGATCCAGCCGGTCAGGTGCCAGTAGGGAACGTAGACGCGGTGCGCCTCGAGGACCCGGGCCTGGCCGCGCAGCTTCTTCTCGAAAGCCTCGAGCCGCATCTGCACCCACAATTCCGGCGGCGACCTCTCATCCTCCCGGCCGGTCAGGCCCAGGATCTCGGCGCGCTGGCCTTGGACGCGATAGCGGATGACCGTCTCCAGCACCGCCTCGGGCGAGCGGAGCTGGTCGTCGGCGAGGTAGATCTCGTCCCGCTCGGGGGCGCTCAGCAGGAGAAGCGAGCCGCAGTGGTCGCAGGCGCAGCTGGCGGTCTCGTCGTCGACGGTGAACGGGCCCCCGCACTTCGGACACGAGAGCAGGAGCGCGAGGGGTCCGGCGGGCGCCGAAGCGCGGGCGGCCGTGGCCACGGTGGCAGAGGGATCGTACCCTATTCAGCTCGGGGGGATGCAGATGACGAAGCATCCCGCCGCGCGCATTCGCGCTCCCCCCAGTCGCTCGCTCGGGAGTGAATCCCTCGCTCGCTGCCCGTTCTGGATGGCCTTTCGGCGATTGCTACCGGGGCTGGTTGGCGATGCGCTCGCGCCGGACGCGGAGCCCGTCCTCGAGGGCCTTCCGGAACTCCTCGGCGGTCTTCATGAGGGGAGACCACCAGCGCCACTGGGCGTGCCCGTCCTCACCGTCGGAGGGCGGGTTCTCGACCTTGCAGATGAACCGGAGACCGTCTTCGTCTCGGCAGACGCGGAAGCGCACCTCGACCGCACCGACCTCTTCGCCATCGAGCAGGCGCTGGACTTCCTCCTCCACCGCCCGGGCCAGACCGGCGTCCTCGCCGCCGAGCGGGTTGGCGACGATGTCGATCCGTTGACGCTCGCTCTCGCGCTCCCGCACCGGGTAGAGAGCGGTCCGATTACGGCTACCGACCGGCTGCGAGGTGGCGATTCCCATGACTCCCTCCCGTGCGTTTCCCGCGCCCGGTCCGGGCATGACAGAAAATGCCTGGCCGGCACAGTTGCGATGGGGCGACCGCAGAAGGTTGAGCAAGAGGCGTACCACATACTCAGGGGCGTGAAAGGGGCGGATGTGGACCCTCCGCCGGACCCCCGATGTAAGAACCGGGGACCCGCGGCCTGAAGGAACTACATCGTCTGTAGCCTTTGCACCGCCACCAGGGTTTTTGTCAGGTCGGTCGACGTGGGGCGCGGATGGGCTACGATCGCTCCGGATGAGCGACTTCGACGTGGACGAACGGGGCGGGGCGCGGTGGCTCACGCTCCGCCGCCCTCCCCTGAACGTCCTCGACATCCCGACCCTCCGCGAGATGCGGCGCGCGCTGAAGGACCTGCCCACCCGCCGCGACCTGAAGGTCCTCGTCATCCGCTCGGCGCTGGCGGGGAGCTTCTCGGCCGGCACGGACGTCCACGACCATCGCCGCGAGCGGGTGCGCCAGATGCTCGGCGCGCTCCACCGCCTCGTGCTCTTCCTCGATCAGATACCGCAAGCCACCATCGCCGCGGTGGACGGGCGGTGCCTGGGCGGCGGCTGCGAGCTGGCGCTCGCTTGCGACGTGGTGCTCGCCACGGCGCGCTCGAGCTTCGCGCTGCCGGAGATCGACCTCGGCTGCTTCCCGCCGGTGGCCGCGGTGATGCTCCCCCGCATCGCCGGCCGCACGGCCCACGAGATGGTGCTGCTCGGAGAGCCCGTCCCCGCCGAAGATGCGCTGCGCCGCGGGCTGATCACCCGCGTGGTGGACGACCTGGAAGCGGCGACCGCGGACTGGGTGTCGCGGCTGGCGGCGAAGAGCGGGTCCGTGCTCGCGCTCGCCCGGCGAGCGGTCCGCGAGGGCGCCCGGGGCTCCGTCCCCAAGGCGCTCGCCCGCACGGAGCGGCTGTACCTCGAGGAGCTGACCCGCACGCGGGACAGCGAGGAGGGTATCGCGGCCTTCCTCGAGAAACGCCGGCCCCGCTGGACGGACCGCTGAGCCCCCCATGTTGACGCTCATCGAGGGCGCCCGCCTCGTCGTCACGCAAGACGACCGGGGGACGCGCATCCCCGGCGGCTTCGTGCTCGTGCGCGACAACCGCATCGAGGCGGTGGGCTCGGGGCCGCCGCCCGCGAGCGAGCGGATCGACCGGCGGATCGACGCCCGGGGCAAGGTCGTCCTCCCCGGCCTCGTCAACACCCACCATCATCTGCCCCAGACTCTCACCCGCAACGTCCCCCGCGTGCAGGAGGCGCCGCTCTTCCGCTGGCTCACGGAGCTGTACGAGGTATGGCGTGGCACCGACGCGGCGGCGGTGGACGTGGCCGCGTCGGTGGGCCTGGGCGAGCTGCTGCTCACCGGCTGCACGACCACCACCGACCACCTGTACCTCTTCCCGCGGGGACAGGACAGGCTCATCGACGCCGAGATAGCGGCCGCCCGAGATCTCGGCATCCGCTTCCAGCCGACGCGCGGCTCGATGAGCCGGGGCCAGGCGCAAGGCGGCCTCCCGCCCGACGACGTCGTGCAGGACGAGGAGACGATCCTCGCCGACTCGCGGCGGCTGATCCGCGAGCACCACGACCCCCGGCCGGGGGCGATGACGCGGATCGCGCTCGCCCCCTGCTCGCCATTCTCCGTGACGGATGACCTGATGCGGCGTACGGCCGACCTCGCCCGCGAGAACGGCGTGCGGTTGCACACCCATCTGGCCGAGACGCTCGACGAGGAGTCGTACTGCCAGCAGATGTACGGCTGCCGCCCGGTCGAATATCTCCGCCGCCTGGGCTGGCTGGGCCCGGACGTGTGGCTGGCCCACTGCGTTCATCTCTCTGCCGAGGAGGTGTCGCTGTTCGGCCAGACCAGCACCGGCGTCGCCCACTGTCCTTCTTCCAACTTCCGCCTCGGCTCCGGCGTCGCCCCGGTGCGGTCGATGCTGGACGCGCGGGTGCCCGTCGGGCTGGGAGTCGACGGCTCCGCCAGCAACGACACGTCGAACATGCTCGCGGAGGCGCGGCAGGCCCTGCTCGCCCACCGCATCGGCGCCGACCCCTCGCGGTGGGTGACCGCCGAGGACGTGCTGTGGATGGCGACCCGTGGAGGCGCTCGCTGCCTCGGGCGGGACGACATCGGGAGCCTCGAGGCCGGGAAGTGCGCGGACATCGTCCTCGTGGACACACGGCGCCTCTCCTACGCCGGCGCCTCGAGCGACCTCGTGGCCGCGCTCGTGTTCAGCCCCTTCCCCGCGCCGGTGGACACGGCGATGGTGAACGGACGCGTGGTCGTGGACGGCGGGGAGCTGGTGGGCGTCGACGTGCCGGCCCTCGTCGAGAAGGCGGATGCGATCTCGGAGGGCCTCCTTCGCCGCGCCTCGGAGCGCACCGGGCGCAACTACTTCGAAAAGGGCTAAGATCCGCGAGTCATGCTCGCCCGCGGCATCCGCAGCTACCATCGTCCCACGCGGCTGGAAGACGCGCTGAGCCTGGCCGCGCAGGGCGCCGTGGCCGTGGCCGGCGGCACCCGCGTGCTCGCCTCTCCGGTGGAGGCGCCCAACGTCCTCGACCTCGCCGCCCTCGACCTCTCGCGCGTCGACAGCGAGGACGGCGATCTCGTCATGGGCGCGATGACCACGCTGCAGGACGTCATCGAATCGCCGCGGGCGTACGAGGGCACGGCCGGTCTCTTGCCGGTGGCCTGTCGCTTCCACTCCGCGTCCAGGATGATCCGGGGGATGGCGACGCTCGGGGGCGAGTCGGTCCACGCCGCCCACGACTCGGAGCTGGTGGCGGCGCTGCTGGCCCTGAACGCCGTGTACGTGGTGACCCGGCCCGAGGGGCCCGTGGAGAGCCCGGCCCTCCGTTTCCTGCGCAAGCCCACCGAAGACCTGGCCGGCGGGGGCGTCCTCACGTCGCTCTTCATCCCCGGGGCCCCGGAAGGGGCGGCGCTCGAGCGGGTGGCCGTCCTTCCCTCGGCCCGCTCGCTGGTCGCGGTGGCGGTCACGGTCTCCTTCTCGGGCGAGCATCTGGCTCGGGCCCGCCTCGCGCTCACGGGCCTGGAGGGGCCTCCCTCGCGCGTGCTCGAGGCCGAGGCGAAGGTGGAGGGAAGCGCGGGGAGCGAGGACGACCTCGAGCGCTGCGCCGAGCAGGTGCTCCGTCACGCCTCCTTCCGCGAAGACGCCCACGCCTCGGCCGACTACCGCCGCCGGGCGGCGCGAACGCTCACGCTGCGCGCGCTCCGGCGCGCCATCGAGCAGGCGCGCGCCCACGAGCCCGCGCAGATGGACCGGCCGCGGCCATCGCTGCCGGTGCGGTTGCCGGTGGCCGTCCCCTACTTCACATCGGGGCGGATCGAGATGACGGTGAACGGCGTCGTTCGTCCGGCGGAAGCGGAGGCGCGGACGACACTGCTCGAGTGGCTGCGGCGGGAGGGCTTCTGGGGCGTCAAGCACGGGTGCGAAACCGGGGAGTGCGGCTCCTGCACGGTGCTCCTCGACGGGCGCCCCGTGCTCGCCTGCCTGACCCTCGCCTTGCGGGCCCAGGGCCGGAACGTGCTCACCGTGGAGGGCCTTGGCACTCCCGACCGGCTTCATCCCATCCAGGAGGCGTTCGTCGAGACCGGGGCGATACAGTGCGGCTACTGCACCCCGGCGATGGAGCTGTGCGCCAAGGCGCTCCTCGACGCCCAGGCCGATCCGAGCGACGCGGAGGTGCGCGACGCGCTCGCGGGCTGTCTGTGCCGGTGCACCGGCTACGTCAAGCCGGTGGAAGCGGTCCTCCGGGCAGCCCGCGAATCTCGGCGATCGTGAACGGCTTCGCGGCGGCCGCCGTCCTGGCTGCGCTGCCGGCGGGCGCGTTCGCCGAGACGCAGGTGGAGGTCACCGTCGGGGGCGGGATCGGCTCGAGCTTCACCCGGCGCGCGCCGTTCACGCTCGACGGCACGACGTACGGCACCGGCCCGTATCGGACCTGCCCCGAGGGCACGCCGGCCGGGCTGTGCCTGCAGGGAGGCGCGAGCGACGTCATGTTCGCCCTCGAAAGCCAGTATCCGGCGCTCGCGAGCGTCGGGCTCGAGGCGCGCCACGGTGTCGGGGGGCCGTTCCTGGCCGGCGTCGGCGTCCTCGGCGGCCTCGCTCTTCGCTCGCAGCGGGTCTTCATCGAGAGCACGGGCGACGTGGTGCAAGGACGGCCCCTCGCCACGCAGGAGCTGCTGGGCGCCGCCGACAGCCACGCGTTCTCCACGACGAACGGCGTCGGGACGCTCGCGTACCTCCACGCCGGGCTGCGCTGGGAACGGGGCTTCGAGAGCCGGACGCCGATCGGCTACCGTGCGTCCGGGACCCGCGTCTTCGCCGAGGCGGGCGGCGGGCTGCTGGCCGCGCTCCCGGGAGGTGGCGACGCCGGCATCGGCCACCCGCCGGGCTTCCATCTCGCCGGCGGCGTCATCTTCAGCCGGACCAGCAAGAATCCCCTCACGCTGACGGGGCGCTACGTACAGGCGCTCGGCAAGCGGGACGAGGCCACGCTCATCGACTCCCGCTTGAGCTGGTTCGTGCTCCAGGTGGGTTGGCGGCTGGGCGGCCGCTGAGCGCCTCGAGCGGCGGCGGCCCGACTATCTCAAGAGCTGATACTGGCCGACGGCGCCGCGGGCGAGGGCAGCGTAGGAGAGGATGTACGTGATGTGGATGAGCGGGTCGAGGCTCTCCCGCTCCATCGCGGTGAAGTACGCGAAGAGGATGTCCCCGACACACATGAGCAGGAACCCCGTGAGCAGCCCGGCCCAGACCTTCCAGACCTCCCCGCCCCGGAACCGGATGGCGATGCGCAGGAGGATGGCGACGGGGACCAGCACGGCCAGGTCGAGGACGGGGTAGGCGACGTTGAGGAACAGCTCGAGTGGAGGTGCGGGCGTCGCCACCACCGGCTTCAACGCCGGGTAACCGACCAACACCGCGATCGCCGCCGTCGCCGCGGCCGTCCCGACCCGCTCCCGCGCGGTTCCGATCGGGTAACCCGTCTCTCCGTAGGCGCGGATGGCCCTCACGAGCGCCGCGAGGAAGAAGGGGTAGGACCCCACGAAGAACGCGTCGGCCACGGAGGGGAACGGGCTCGGGAGCCGCAACACGACCTGATACACGACGAGCGCCGCTTGTCCGGCCGTGAAGGTGAGCAGCCCGGCCGCCATCATGCGCCATGTGCCGCGCATGGGGTTGTCCGCCTCGAACCTGGACGCGCTCCCGATCGCCCCGAGGGATGCCAGCGCGACGAAGAGGAGCTTGCTCAGGTTCCCGACGTAGAGGCGGACCTCGTCGCCGGCGGGGCCCCCGGGCCTTCCTGCGAGCTGGAGCGCGAAGGGAGCGACCGCGGCCAGGGCGGCCACGAAAAACGCCGCGTCGGTGCGCCGGTGACGGCTCACGAGGCGGCGCTCGCCGCCATCGCGGCCTGGATCTCGCCGACCACGATCGCCGCCTTCTCCCGCCCGACGAAGATGTTCATCCCCTGGGCGAACCGCCGCAGCAACGCGTCGAGCTGCTCCCGGGTGATCTCCGCGTTCTCGACGACGATGCCGAGCTTCTGGCAATGGGCGAGGGCGGCCGCCCGGGCCATCGTCTCGCCCAGGTAGGGAGAGAGCATTCTGACGATCGTGTCCAGCGCGTCCTTCGTCTTTGCCAAGCCCATCCGCCGGAGAGAAGCGCCGAAGTGTAGCACCGTCCACCGCCGTCCCACTGTGAGCGCTGTCATCGGCTCCAGATCCGCTCGCGGTGCTAGGCTTTGCGGATACGACATCCCGAGGAGGGCCCATGAACCCGCCGCTTGCACGCAGCCGGATCGCCGTCGAGCCGTTCTGCCGAGCGGTGGCCCTCGCCCTCGCCGTCTCTGGCCGGATCGAGGCCGCGCCGCTTCCGGCCGCGGAAGGCATGCCTCCCCAGGCGACCCTCGATCTCGACCTCACGCTGCCGAATGCGATGCCGCTGGCCGTTCCCTCCGGCACGAATCTCGACATTCGCCTGCGGAACGCCGTGCCGAGCGCGCTCTACCGAGTCAGCATGGGCACCCGTGGGTTGCCCGCCACGCGCTTCGATCTTCCAAAGCCCTTCAGCACCGTCGAAAGCTACGCCGCGCGACCCGGCTGCGGCGATCTCACTCGCGTGGCCCTGGCCTTCCTGTCCCTGTCAGAGGAGTCCGCGATCGCCGCTGGTGTGCCCCCGCTCGAGCAGAGCACCGGCCGCTCCCCCTGCGGCGCCGCGGCGGTGGTCCTGCAGGAGACGGTCAAGCAGACCCGTCCTTCGCTTCGCACGATCTACAACCTGACGCCGGGAGAGGAGCTGGTGGTCACGGTCGAGCGCGTGTCGCGAGAGTCCAACCAGACGCTCAAGAGCTGGACGGCGACGTTCCGAGCGGGAGCGCCCGACGTCGGCTGGAAGCTCCCAACCGAGCAGGCCTGGGTCGTGCACGAGGTTGCCGAAGCCGTCGCGGACATGGCGTTCTTCGCCGGCCGCCGGGCCGTCCCGTCGGCGGCCGACGTGGACGTCGCCGTCGAGGCCGCACCGCAGCCGGGCGTCTCCGCTCCTCGCTTCCACGTGCGTCTCCACGCGGGCGCGACCGTGCAGGTCGTTGCCGCGCAGCCGCACGTCTGGTCCCCGGCGTCGTACGACACGCTGGCCCGTCCGCTCCTCGCGTCACTGAAGCCGGCCCCGGCTCCCTCGACTCCTCCCGTGCTGGAGGCGCTGACGGACCTGCGGGGCGCCGTCATCGAAGCCGAGAGCCGCCGGGTGTCCGACCGCCTCACCGCCGAGCCCCTCGATGCGAGTGCTCACGAGCAGGCCGCCCTGGTGGCCGGTGCGCTGGGCCTGCGGGAGGCGGCAGGCCTCTACGCCGATGTGCGGCCGACGCTCAATCGCATGGCGGCCCACCTCGCCTTCGCCCGCGCGATCCGAGCCGGGTCGCCCTCCGGCCCGGATGGGCGCCTGGCGGAGATCGTGCTCAGCACGCTCGTCGGCCGGCAGCGCGAGGCGATCGCGGCGCTCGAGAGCCTGAAGGCGGGCCGCCGCACCAGGGGGGAATCGGCATGGATCGACGCCCTCACGACCCGCAACGATGGGGATTGGAAGCGGATCAAGAGCCCCGCGTCGGCGACCCTGCTCGAGAGGATCGAGTACTTCCGCGCCGCGCGCCGGGGCGCCGGCCTTGCCCAGGCCCTTGCCGCCCTGGGGCCACGCCTGGAGCCGGTCGCCGACTGGGGCCGGGAGGTCCTTCAGCGCCCCTTCACCGTCGACGAAGGCCACCAGTTCGTGCCGCCCTCGATCGCGCTCGAGGTGGCCGAGCTGCGCGACGTGGGGAGCGTGGGACATCGGAGCGCCACGCCCCCCGAGCGGCCCGCGGCTCTTCTCGATGCGAGCCCCGGCCGGACGGTCGTGATCCAGGACGGCCGCGCCCGCGTCCAGGTGCTCGACCCCGGAGACTGGTCGGCTTTCTACCGCCGTCACGTCTTCCAGGCCGTCGATCGCGGCGAGGCGTTCTTCAACCGCATGTGGGGCGTCAAGGAGGAGGGCCAGAAGTGGGTGTCCGCCGCCGACGCGGCGTTCGCGGCGCTGCCGGGCTATGCGTTCGTGTCGTTGCGCTCGGCGGTCCCCGCGCTCGACACGTCGGGGCCCGTCGCGGCCCTGTGTGCACGGGCCGCTGATCCCGGCGGAAACGGCGTTCGACACGCAAAGGTTCGACCTGCCCGAGTTCCTCGGTCGTTCGGCCGCGGAGCTGGACCGGATGCGGTGGATCGCGCCCTTCGAGCCGCGGTTGCGGCGTCCCGCCCTCGCGAGCGGCTCCGCCGGTCAACCGCCGACCCGGGAGGTGCCGCACCCCGAGAACGCCGGCCCCGCTCACGAGATGGGGACACTCACCCAGAGCCTGGCCACGCAGAAGGATCCGGATGAGCGGCGCAAGACGGCCCAGCGCATGTGCGATCTGTCCGCCGACAAGTGCCTCGTGCTGGGATCGGTGCTCGCCCAGCAGGGACGCGAAGCGGAGGCAGCGGCGGCCTACGAGCGCGCCGTCGAGCGCGCGCAGGACCGGGTCGGGGTCGCCAACCAGGTGGGATGGCTGGTTGATTACTACTTCCGCCGGGGCGACAAGGCCAAGGCCGAACGGGTGGCCCGCATGGCCGCGGAGGTCTACTCCGAACGCGGCCTGATGATCATGGCGGACCTCATGGAGCGGATGGGCCGCTACCCGGAGGCAGCCGATTACTACCAAAAGATCAAGGAACGATACGAGCACGACACCCTGCTGAAGCGTTTCTACGTCCGGTACCGTCACGACGTCGGCGGGCCCCTCTTCGCGGCCGAGGCCGACGCGGCGACGAAGGAGGTGTTTCCGGTGGGTCTGCAGCGGGTGAAGCCGACGGACTTCTCCCTCGCGCCCACCGACGGCGTGTCCGTCGCGGCGAGTCCTGAGGTTCAGCAGCGCACGGGTCTGGCGCAGGGAGACGTGATCGTGGCGATCGACGGCTACCGGGTGCGGACGGTGGAGCAATACGGCGCGATCCGCACCTTCCGCGCCACGGGCAAACGGCCCCTGCTGGTGTGGCACCAGGGAGCGTACGTCGAGGTGCCGGACGCGCCGGCTGCCCAACCGGGCTTGATGCTGACGACCCACGGGGCGCGCACCTGGATCGGACCCAAGCCGGCGCAGGGCCCCCAGGGCAAACCGCTCGAATACTGGCTCAAGGCACTGAAGGAGGCGACCCCGGCGGATCTGCCGCTACTTCCCACAGCCTTCGCGCAGCTGGGAGAGGACGCCGTACCGGGCTTGCTCGCTCTGCTCAAGGACCCGGACACGCGCGTGCAGGAGAGGGCGGTCGAAGGCTTCCGCTTCATGCAGCCGCCTCCGGCCAGCGCCGCTCCCGGCCTCGTCGAAGCGCTGAAGGCTGGATCGCCGATGGTGAAGGGGCCCATCCTCACCGTGCTCGGGAGCATGGGCGCCGTGCACGCCGACGTGATCCCCGCCGTCGTCGCGCAACTGGAGGACCCCGCCCTGGCCAGTTGGGCCGCCGCCGCGTTGGGGGAGATGGGCCCGGCCGCGCGCGGCGCCATTCCGGCGCTCGAGAGGGCCAGGGACCGGGCCCCGGCCGCGAGCCGGCCGGCTTTCGAGAACGCGCTCCAGCGCGTCCGCCCGAAGTAGTTGCGCGCTGGTCCGTCCCGTGGAATCCTCCGTCGGGATGGCCAGCCCCAAGCCGGAACTGAAGACGGTCGGCAAGCCCGAGCGCAGGGTCGACAGCGTCAAGCTCGCGACCGGCCGCGGGACCTTCGTCGACGACATCGCCCTGCCGGGGCTGCTGCACGCGCGCATCCTGCACTCGCCCCACGCCCACGCGCGGATCGCGCGGATCGACGCCTCCCAGGCGCGGTCGATGCCGGCCGTCGCCTGCGTGCTCACCCACCACGACGTGCCGCGCGTCGCCTACACCACCGCCGGCCAGGGCTGGCCCGAGCCCTCGCCCTACGACGCGTTCATGCTCGACGACAAGGTCCGCTTCGTCGGCGACCGCGTGGCGGTCGTCGCCGCGGACGATCCCGAGCTGGCCCAGCGCGCCTGCGAAGCGATCAAGGTGGACTACCAGGTCCTCCCCGCCGTCCTCGACCCGGAGCGGGCGATGGCCCGCGGCGCTCCGGTGATCCACGACGAGACCGAGGCGACCGGGATCAAGGATCCCGCGCGGAACCTGGCCGCGGAGATCGCCGCGCATGTGGGCGACGTGGCGAAGGGCTTCGCGGAAGCGGAGCACGTCCTCGAGCAGACCTACCGCGTGCCCTACGTCCAGCAGTCTTCGATCGAGCCGCACGTCACCATCACGTGGCTCGACGAGGACAACCGGCTCATGGTGCGGACATCGACCCAGGTCCCCTTCCACGTTCGACGCATCATCGCGCCGCTGCTGGGCATTCCCATCCGGCGCATCCGCGTGATCAAGCCGCGCATCGGCGGCGGCTTCGGGGGCAAGCAGGAGATCCTCATCGAGGACCTCTGCGGGATGCTCACGCTGCGCACGGGCCGGCCCGTCCGCCTCGAGTACACGCGCGAAGAGGAGCTGACCGCGGCGCGCACGCGCCATCCGCAGATCGTCACCGTCAAGAGCGGCGTGAAGGACGGACGCTTCACTGCCCTCGAGATGCGCGTGCTCGAGAACACCGGCGCCTACGGCACCCACGCCCTCACGGTGATGAGCGTGACCGGGAACCGCGCGCTCTCGCTCTACCGCTGCCCGAACCTGCGCTACGAGGCCCGCGCCGTCTACACCAACCTGGCGGTGGCGGGGGCGTTCCGCGGCTACGGGTGCCCGCAGGGATTCTTCGCCCTCGAGAGCCACGTGGACGAGGTGGCAACCTCCCTCGGCGAGGACCCGCTGGAGTTCCGGCGGCGCAACCACGTGCAGGAAGGCGACGACCAGCCGATCGCGGAGGTGCTCGGCGAGGGCAAGGAAGGCTTCAAGCAGATCATCCGGTCCTGCGGCCTGCCCCAGGCCATCCAGCTCGGAGCGAAGGCCATCGGCTGGAAGGACCGCGCCCGGAAGAAGAAGGCCGGCAACGGCCCCGTCCGCCGGGGCGTGGGGATGGCGATCGTGATGCAGGCCTCGGGGATCCCGGGCGTCGACATGGGCGCCGCCTCGATCAAGATGAACGAGGACGGCTCGTTCAACCTGCTGATGGGAGCCACCGACATCGGCACCGGGTCCGACACGATGTTCTGCCAGATCGCCGCCGAGTCGCTGGGGGTGCCGGTGGAGAAGATCATCCCCTATTCTTCCGACACCGACATGACCCCCTTCGACCCCGGCGCCTACGCGTCGTCCACGACCTACATCTCCGGGCGCGCGGTGGAGAAGGCCTCGCGGCTCGTCTTGCGGCAGATCACCGAAGTGGGCTCGAAGATGCTGGAGGTGAAGCCGGAGGACGCGGTCGTCCACGCCGGCAAGGTTTGCGCGCCCGACGGCCGCTTCGTGACCTACGAGCAGGTCTGTCTGTCGTCGCTCTACCAGAAGGACCAGTTCCAGATCATGGCCACGGCGTCCCACATGTCCTACGACTCGCCGCCGCCGTTCGCGGCGGTGTTCGTGGAGGTCGACGTGGACACGGAGACGGGCCTCGTCCGCGTCCTGCGGATCGTGGAGGCGGTGGACTGCGGCCAGGTCGTGAACCCCCAGATGGCCGAGGGCCAGGTCGAGGGCGCGGCCCTGCAGTCGCTCGGGTACGCGCTCTACGAGCGCATGCCGTTCGACGCGCAGGGCCGGATGCAGTTCCGCTCGTTCCGCGACTACACGATCGCGTCGGCCACCGACGCGCCGGAGCTGACCACGATCCTCGTGCCCACCCACGAGCCGACCGGACCCTTCGGCGCCAAGGCCATCGCCGAGATCCCCATCAACGGCCCCGCACCCGCGATCGCGAACGCGGTCGCGCACGCCACCGGGGTCCGCATCCGGGAGATCCCTTTGACCCCCGAGCGCGTTCTCGCCGCCCTCGAGGAGGCCCGGGCCCGGACACCCCGGCCGCGTCCCGCCTGAGAGGGAGCCTGCTCGACCAGCCGTCGCCGCGACCCGGGCTATCATGGCGGGCGTGGAGCGCGTGAGCGGCTGGCAGGACGAGGTTCTCGCGAAGATCGACTCCGGCGTCGACGGAACCCAGCTCGACCGGCAGCTTCGGCTGACGCCGACCGAAAGGCTGGAGGAGATGCTGCGGTTCCTCCAGTTCCTGGAGGATGCGAAGCGAAGCCATGGCGATCGACCCGCGTAGGCTTCTCGAAGCGCTCGGCGGCAAGGAGGTCGATTTCATCATCGTCGGAGGCGTCGCCTTCGTCCTCCACGGCTCCGCGCGCGTCACCCGGGACCTTGATGTGTGCTATTCGAGAGCTCCCGAGAACCTCGCCCGTCTGGCCGCGGCGCTGGAGCCGCTCCATCCCACCCTGCGCGGCGCCCCCGCGGACCTCCCGTTCCGCTTGGACGTCGGCACGCTACGCTCGGGGCTGAACTTCACGCTGACGACCGAGGCCGGCGACCTCGACCTGCTGGGAGAGATCACAGGCGTCGGCGGCTACGATCAGCTGACCCGCGGGGCGTCCCAGTTGGAGATCTACGGGCGCCTGGTTCGCGTCATGGGACTCGACGACCTCGAGCGCGCCAAGCGCAGCGCGGGGAGACTCAAGGACCTCGCCGACCTCGCCGAGCTGCTCGAGATCCGCCGCCGGCGCGGGGAGTAAGGCGCCTGACGTTCAATCCACCCTCTGGTAGAGGGCTTAACGTAGGCCAAGTACACGGCCCCGCTATTCAATCGCAAGCGACAGCCGGCTGAACTCTCACGCAGAAGGTCCTTCGCTGAGCGCTGTATACTCCGCATCCGTCCTGCTCTTCCCATGATTCGGGAGGCTGAGCTTGAAGGCTTTTTTCCTGCTGGCCGTCATCGTGGGCGTAGCCGCGCCGGCCGTCGCGCAGACCTCGCCGTTCCTGCCCGAGCCGCTCTATCGGGATCTGGTGAACGAGATCTCGGGCGACCGCGCGTACGAGCACGACCGCGTGCTCACGCGCTACCACCGCACGGGCGGGAGCCGCGACTTCTTCGCCGCCGCGGAGTACATCCGCGGCGCCGCGGTGGAGGCGGGCCTGGAGGACGTCAAGCTCGTGCGGCAGAAATGGGACGAGCACGGATGGTCGTGCCGCTTCGGCGAGGCGTGGCTCGTCGCACCGCAGGAAGTGAAGCTGGCGGCCTACGGCGAAGTCGCCATGTCGATCGCCGACCACAGCCGCCCGACCCACGTCGCCGCGGACCTGGTGGACGTCGGCGCCGGCACGAGCGATGCCGATTACGCGGGCCGCGACGTGAAGGGCAGGATCGTCCTCGCATCGGGCCCGGTGACCGCCGTCCAGCGCGAAGCGGTCTGGAAGCGCGGGGCCCTGGGCGTCCTCTCCGCGATGACCCAGCGGCCGGAGGCGTTCGACGCCCCCGACCAGGTCGCCTGGGGCCGGCTGCCCTACGACGCGCGCGGCGTCGACGGCGTGAAGGACGGGACGCCCTCCAGCTTCGCGGTGATGATCTCGCCGCGGCGCGGACGCTGGCTGCAGCGCCAGATGCAGGCCGGGGGCGGTCCCTTCCGGGTGAAGGTCGACATCGAGTCCGAGTACGCCGCGACGCAGGAGCAGGCGATGGTCGAGGCCTGGATCCACGGCACGGAGGCTCACGACCAGCAGGTCGTGCTCACCGCCCACATCCAGGAGACGACATCGGCCAACGACGACGGCAGCGGCTGCGTCAACATGCTCGAGATCGGCCGCGCGCTGAGCCGGCTCATCAAGGAAGGACGGATCCCGCGGCCGCGGCGCGACATCCGCTTCTGGTGGGTCAACGAGCTTTCGAGCCAGCCCCGCTACTTCCGGGAGAACCCGCAGGAGCCGGCGAAGATGCTGCTCGACCTGAACCAGGACATGGTGGGGGCGCGCCAGAGCTGGGGCGGCCGCATGCAATACGCCTCGCGCCTGCCCTGGAGCCTTCCCCACGCGCTCGACGACGTGATGGAGAGCCTGCTCACGATGGTCCGGGACGGGAACACGGCCTACCTGACCACCCGGGGCACGAAGCTCCCCGTCCCCTACACGCGGGAGATCGTGGCCGTGAAGGGCTCGCGCGAGCCGTTCCACGCGGCGATGGTTCCCTACTACGACTCCACCGACCACCATGCCTTCACGCCCGCGCACGTCGGCGTCCCGGGCACGAGCCTCACCAACTGGCCCGACGAGTTCATCCACGCGACGAGCGACGACCTGGAGAACGTCGACCCCACGCAGCTCGAGCGCAACGCGGTGGTGGTCGCCGCGGTCGCGCTCTACTTCGCGGGCGTCGACGACGAAGGCACGCCGGCCCTCGCTGCCTACGTCGCGTCACGGGCCGCCTCCCGCGTCGCGGCCGATCTCGCGACCGCCGTCGCTCACGTCGCGCAGTCGGCACC
>Ga0070706_100002171_pt1 | contig 19943 bp, 16 predicted proteins | sample KBSK5501metaG_FD_65476 | JGI IMG/M metagenome (GOLD analysis project Ga0070706, IMG submission 65476) | Corn, switchgrass and miscanthus rhizosphere microbial communities from Kellogg Biological Station, Michigan, USA - KBS K5-50-1 metaG | ecosystem: Host-associated > Plants > Roots >... | reverse complement strand
AAGTCGCGGCGATTGTCGAAACCCTCAAGCCCATTACCAATCCCAATATGAAATCCGATCTCACCACCGCGCTTGCTCTTTCGCGGGCAGCGATGGAAGGCGCATTGGCCAATGTGGAGATCAACCTGGAGTCGCTGAAAGATCAGGTCTTTGCCGCGGAGACACGGAAACGAGCGCTGGCTTTAAGGCCTTAGCCTCTTGGATGCACTTTCGTTACGCCTCCCCGCACCAGAATTTAGCTTACAATGAGCTCACAAGCAGTTGACTGGGAGATTCCCATCAGCATCCAACTAACTATAACTTCAGAGGTCATCATGAAAAAAGTGCGGGATTGTTTCTGCCTCCTATTGCTGTCGAGCGCCGCGTGGGCCATGCCGTTGGGTAGCTCGGCCCGCACTGTGATTCCCTCTGACATCCAGCAGATTATTTCGGTAGATTACCGCGCCCTGCGGAATTCAGAGACTGCCCAAGTCCTCAAGGAACAGGTGTTGCCTGAGAGCCTGAAGCAGTTCGAGGGTGCGTTGAAAAGTGTTGGCATCAATCCGGAGAAGGATGTGGAACAGCTTACCTTCGCTTCTTACCGGAATGGCAAGCAAGGCGTGCGAATCGTAGGTGTCGCGCAGGGGTTCTTTCCCACCACGACTGTGCTTAAAAAGATGCGTCTCCACAAAGTTAAACCGGTGAAATATCGTGACGCCTTTGCTTATCCCATGCCGGGCGGTATGCAAATGACCTTCCTCGACGACAGCACGCTTCTTTTCGGCGACATGGGTGCCTTGAAGGGGGCCTTGGACGCTCGCGATGGATTTGCCTCCAGCCTCGATTCCAATCAGCAAATCGCCGACATGATTGGTTCGGTTGATTCCGGGATGGTCTGGAGTGTGCTTGATCAGCAGGGAACCCAGAACATGATGCGTTCGGCGCTGGGCGATGCTTCCAAGCTGGCTGACTATGAAACGGTTAAGAAACGTCTGCTCGGTTCGCGCTACACCATGAATTTTTCCAACGGTGTGGCCTTTGACCTGGATGTCGTCACTTCCGACTCAATGACCGCTACCACGCTATCTTCGCTGGTGAGGGCGGGCGTGCTCTACCGCAAGATGACCGCCAGCGCGACGGAGAAAATGGCCCTGGAAAGTGTGACCGTGGATTCGGATAGCTCCAATCTGCAACTCCACTTCCACACCGATGACAAGAAATTCCAGGCGCTGCTGCATTCGGAACTGTTCGCGGCTGTGTCGAAGTAAGAACATTGAAGACTTGTCATTCCGAGCCAAGCGAAGAACCTCAGAGCCCCGTTCAACTGCCGACTATTTGGTTTCTTGGTGATGATATGAAGGCTTCTAAGTCGAAAAACCCTAGTGAGCCCGTCTCCCTCGCCCCTAGCTGACAAAACCCATTTCATTGACAAACCCCCGGACTAACGGCAATCTTACTGGCTAGTTTTCCCAGCGCTGCGCTTCGATTTCGCCCAACCCTGCTTCACAATCTGTCGCGCGCGTCCTAACGCCAACGAATCTGCAGGTACGTCATCGGTAATGCACGATGCGGCACCGACGTAGGCTCCCTTACCAACGCGCACCGGCGCCACCAGGGTCGCATCACTGCCGATAAATACGCCATCTTCAATCACTGTCTTGTGTTTGTTCACTCCGTCGTAATTGCAGGTGATGGTGCCGGCGCCGATGTTGACGCCTTCGCCGATCTCCGTGTCTCCCAGATAGGTGAGGTGGTTTGCTTTGGAACCTTTTCCTAAACGAAGGTTCTTTGCTTCAACGAAATTTCCTACGTGCGCGCCTTCCCCGATCTCGCTGCCCGGGCGCAGGTGGGTATACGGACCGATCACGGCGGATTTCTCGACGCGCGCCCCGTCAATCACGCATCCGGGCCTGACTAGCACACCGTCACCGATCTGAGAACTGCTGATCACGCTATAGGAACGAATCCGGCAGTCGTTTCCGATCCGGGTCGCGCCGAGAATCTGAACAAACGGTTCAATGGTTGTGTCCGCACCGATCTCGACATCGCTGTCGATTATGCAGGTCTGCGGGTAAAACACGGTGACGCCTGCAGCCATGAGCTGTTGGATCTTGGCCGTGCGGATACGCTGATCAATATCCACCAATTCGGCTCGAGTGTTGCCGCCCAGTACTTCATACGCATCGCTCGTTTCGACAGCGACTACCCTTTCCTTGCGCTTGCTTAAAATCTCGGCCATGTCCGTCAGATAGAGCTCACGATGGGGATTGTTAGTACCGAGCTTCTCGATATTGCGAAATAGCGGCGCAACCGCAAAGGCATAGAAACCAGCATTGACTTCGCGTATTTTCTTTTGTGCTGCGGACAGCGAGTTCTGTTCCACGATGGCCTGTACTTCTTCTTTCTTCGCACCTTTGCGGATAATCCTGCCGTATCCGGTGGGATTGTCCAGCTGGGCGGTTAGCAGCGTCATCGCGGCTTTTCGCGACACGTGAAAGCCACGCAGTTTCTCGATCGTCGAAGAAGTAATTAGCGGGGCATCCCCGGAGAGCACGATCACAACGTCGTACGAACTAAGCGCCTCGCGTGCGGTCATCAACGCATGACCGGTTCCGCGCTGTTCCTTCTGCAGCACTAAGCTCACTCCGGTATGAGCCACAGCGTCCCGGACGCGGTCGGCTTCGTGACCAATAATTGCGAACACATCCTTAGCTGGAACCACCTTGACCGCGGCCGCGATCACGTACGCCAACAGCGGCTTCCCACCTACTTCATGAAGGACCTTGGGATGTTTGGATTTCAGCCGTGTGCCTTTTCCGGCTGCCATGATTGCGATGGCGGTGCGTGGAGCGCGGTTGGGATGATTGACCTTTGCGGTGGGCATTCGACTCAATATACCGCGACCGTCGCGCCGCCGTCCTCGCGGGTTGGAGGCACGAACCAGCTACGGCATGAGTGCTTGCAGAACGCTTGTATCCCGAGTTATCGCCGCACGGGCGACTTCACGGTCTGGCGAGACTCGATTCGGTCGTGCACAGGATGCCCTTTTGAAGCCAATTCCAGCAAGTCTCGCGCAACTCTGTCCGTTGCGTGTCGCGCCACGTCGCCCTCTTCCAGATAGTCACCTAGAACGGGGCATACTCCCAAGGTCACGATGGCTTCGAGATCAGCAACAATCTGCGTAGCGCCTTCGAGCGCGTACTTGGCTTTCAGTTCAATAGGGACAGGGGTGCGGTTGATCAGCGCGTAATCGAAAATTCGTGCCACCTGAGCGTGATGATTGAGAGCGCGGATATGATCGGCCGCAGTCAGCCCCAAGCTCTCATTAGCTTGAGTCATCAAGTTGCAGACGTAAACCTTCACTGCGGCAGAATTGACGATCGCGTCGGCAATACCTCGCACCAGCAGATTGGGGATAAGACTCGTGAACAGCGACCCGGGTCCCACACTGATCAAGTCGGCACGCGCGATCGCCTTCAGGGTTTGGGGAAGAGGCTCGACATCCGGAGGCACCAGCAGCAGCTCCTTAATTCGCCCTCTGCTGGCTGTAATTTTGGTCTCGCCGAGGACTCGCGTTCCATCTTCCATCACGGCTTCGAGTTCGATATTCGAAGTCGTGGCCGGATAGATATGTCCGCGCGTCAGCAATATTTCAGCTGAGAGCCGCACCGCCTCGCTGAAATCGCCGGTAATGGACGTGAGTGCCGCAAGAAAAAGATTGCCGAAACTATGACCTTCCAGCCCGGAACCTTTTACAAAGCGATGCTGGAACAAGCGTGAAAGCAAAGCCTCGTCTTGGGATAGCGCAACGATGCAGTTACGGATATCGCCTGGCGGAAGCATGTTGAGCTCCTTGCGCAGGCGACCGCTGGAGCCGCCGTCATCACTGACGGTAACCACGGCGCAAAGCTCACTGATTACCGGCTCAACAGGTGTGGCGCTGGAACGTTCGACAGGAAGGGAAACAAAGTGCTTGAGACCTTTCAGCAGGGTGGAGAGGCCGGTGCCGCCTCCAATCGCCATGACTCGCAACCCAGGACCAGACGCTTTTTCGGGCCCTACCGGACCGTGAGACTGCTGGGGATCCGCCATTGTGGCTCGCTAGCGGTCATCCTCGGAACTTGCTGCGATTTGCCCTAATTCAGCTCCAGGGTCGGGATAGAGCAGTTCGGTGAAGCGTGGGTCTTCAGCAAGGTTCTGGAAATCCGAATCGTTGCGAGCCTGGAACCGCAGCGCCGCATTCAGCCGGATCGCGCTGTCCAGGTGTCTGAGGGAGTCTTCCACGTGGCCGGTCAGGCAATCCAGAGCCGCCAGGCCATAGGCAACGTAGTCGGCCTTTGGCACTTGCTTGGATAATTTCTCCAAATGCTCGCGCGCCATTACATAATCTCCGACGTTCATCAGGGAAATGGCGTAGTCGTAGTGCTCTTCCGGACTCTTAAACTGATTGGTGACCCGGTCCAGGTGCTGATTACATGTACTGAGGTGCACGGCGGCGCGATCAGCCAATTCCTTGCTCGGGCCCGCGATTACCTTTTGTAGAGCCGCCTTGGCTTTCTCGAATTTGTGCTCTTGTAGGGCACGTAGTCCGGCCTCGTAGTTTTGCACAGCCTGTGCAAAACGCGGGTCATCGCCGACCGACTTTTTGGCCGGCGTCTTTTGAGCCATTTGCAAAATCCTTCCCGTACTCTTCGTAAGTACCTCTTTTTTATTAAGCTTAGACGAGGAAAGCTTAACTTTTTCTGATGGTTTTCTGGTCATCCTGCCGCGCCTTGGTTTCCGCCAGCGTCGGTCGTCCAAATTCCGGCTGTGGAAAACCGGTGTGAGCAGGTTATACGCGGCTTTCAGGGTCCGTCAACCTAGCCCGAAGAGCCTTCCCACTAAACTAACCCTCCCAGTCCGGACTTCCGGACTGGCTCAGGGCTAGTTGATCGACGCAGCGGGAGCCAAATTGACCTGCTTCCACTCCCCGGCAATGATCCCTTTGCGGATCTGCGCAGCGGTTTTTCCCTTCTGATGCATCGAATAAGAGTAGTACAACTCCTTCAAGCAGGTGGAACACTCGGCTCCGTGAGTCGTCTCAAAGCAGCTATGGAGGCTATTGTGACCCATCCGATCGCAATAGCAGTAACAGGGCTGCTGATGTAACACCACCGGGATCTTGGCCGCCAGTTCGTATGCATGAGTCTGGTATGGGTACTGCGCGTTTTCAGCCCAAAGTTGCTCCTTCGCGAGAATAGGTGGGAGCTTGGTCCCTTTGTTCGGTGGCCCCGCATTAAACGCAGGTACTGCTGCCGCCTGTTGCGAAGTTGCCCATGGGGTGAACGCGGCAAAAGTAATAACAAACAGACAGATCAAAGTTAGGCCCTGTTTGAGCATGAATCGAATTCCTCAGGTTGGATATTGTAACTCGAATCGCCTGGCGGCAGTAGTCCGGCTGACGACAGTTCTGCGGACGATCAAATCTCAGTGCCCTAGCGACGATTCGATATAAAATGACGGATAACATGGATCAGGACCTGCCCGCCAAACTCGAGGTTAAACAACCTGTAATCAGCTCTTCCTTTCGTTCCCGCGCTGTGCCGATGTTTTCGGTGTGGCTGCGAGACCTGATCATCTCGCTGAGCATTTCCGCCTTTATCATCATTTTCCTGTACCAACCGGTGAAGGTCGAGGGCACAAGCATGATGCCCTCGCTGGACGACCAGGAGCGAATCTTCGTCAATAAATTCGTCTACCGCATGGAACCTATTCGGCGGGGCGATATTGTAGTTTTCCATTACCCTCGCGATCCCTCGAAAAGCTTCATCAAGCGTGTTATCGGCCTTGCGGGAGACCACATCCGCATAGACGCAGGGCAAGTATTCGTCAACGGTGAGTCCCTTGAAGAGGATTACGTGCCGTCGGATTACGCTGACCAGCGTTCCTATCCTGAGTTCATCGTGCCGGCGAACGCATACTTCTTGTTGGGCGATCATCGCACCATGTCGAATGACAGCCGCGACTTTGGCGCGGTTCAGGAGAAGTTCATCTATGGCAAGGCAGTGTTCGGTTACTGGCCCGTGGATAAGATGGGTCGCCTGCGATAAACCTTTCTCGTATTATTTTCCCTAAGTTCCAACTTTTCCTCAGGAAGACTTCTTGGCCGATTTCTTCTTCCCTGCTAGAATCGATAAAATCCACTGCCCCGGAGAATAAATGCAGGCCATCCTTGCGCTGGAAGACGGCAGAGTCTTCCGAGGCAAAGGCTACGGAGCCAAAGGCGAATGTTACGGGGAAGTAGTTTTTAATACTTCCATCACCGGCTATCAGGAAATCTTTACCGATCCTTCCTACGCTGGTCAGATCGTCGTTCTCACCAATCCTGAAATCGGTAACTACGGCACCAACTCTGAAGACAACGAAGCTACGCGGCCCTACATCGAGGGATTGATCGTCCGCGAGTTTTCTCGGGTGAGCTCCAACTGGCGCTCGCAACAAGTTGCAGAAGAGTATCTGGAACAATTCAAAATACCTGTCCTTGCGGATATCGATACCCGCGCCCTGGTACGCCACCTGCGCGATCACGGGGTGATGCGTGGCGTCATCTCCACTCTGGAAAACGACGCCGACAAACTAGTCGCCAAAGCGCTCTCCATTCCAAAGATGGATGGCACCGACCTGGCCAAAGTCGTCACCACCAAACATCCCTACGTGTGGGAACTTGGCGAACGCTCTCACGAACCGGTCGCAGTGGTTGGCGTGAAAGATGAACCGGAACGCTTCCACGTCGTAGCCTACGATTACGGAATCAAACAGAACATCTTGCGCAAACTGCGAGGCGAAGGCTGCAAAGTGACGGTGGTCCCGGCGCAGACTCCAGCAGAAGATGTGCTCGCGCTCAAACCTCACGGCGTGTTTCTCTCCAACGGACCCGGCGATCCCGAGCCCTGTACTTACGCGGTAGATAACATTCGCCGCCTCATGGGAAGGCAGCCCATATTTGGCATCTGCCTGGGGCATCAGCTCACGGGAATCGCCCTGGGCGGAAAAACCTACAAGCTGAAATTTGGACATCACGGCGGAAATCATCCAGTCAAGCAGTTGAACTCAGGCAAAGTCGAAATCACCGCACACAATCACAACTTCGCTGTGGATCCGGATTCGCTGCCGCAGAGTGAAGTTGAACTGACTCACATGGATTTAAATGACAACACCTTGGAAGGAATGCGGCACCGCAATTTGCCGCTGTTCACGGTGCAATATCACCCAGAGGCTTCTCCGGGGCCGCATGATTCCCATTATCTGTTCAAGGATTTTGTGAAGATGATGGAAGAGTGGAAAGGGTAGCGAAGTCTCTTGCTGGCGTGGAAACATAGGTATGAAAAGGGTGTTTGCGATATTGATGATGGCAGCAAACGCATATGGGCAGACGGACGACAGACAAGATGGGCCGTTTCGATTTCGGGCTAATCGATCCGGGAAAGTATCGCTTTTTGCCGTCGCCGAATCGTGGGTTCAAGCAGCCAGCAAACTTGAATTGCTTCGAGAGTCCAGAATGCGAACTCAAGCTAACTTTGGAAGTTAAGCCGACTGACCAAGAATTTGCAGGGTGTCTCATTCAATAATGCCCAGACGCACTGACATCGCGAAAATCCTGATCATCGGCTCTGGCCCCATCATCATTGGCCAGTCGGCGGAGTTTGATTACTCCGGCACCCAAGCCTGCAAGGCGCTGAAGGCCGAGGGATTCGAAGTCATCCTGGCCAATTCGAACCCGGCGACCATCATGACCGACCCCGAGATCGCCGATCGGACTTACATCGAACCGCTCACCCGCGATTACCTGGAAGAAATTATTCGCGTCGAGCGGGAGCTGTCGCCCGGCAAAGGCTTCGCCATCCTGCCGACGGTCGGAGGTCAAACTGCGCTCAACCTTGCCGTCGAGCTTTCCGACGGCGGCATTCTCGATAAGTACAACGTGCAGCTGATCGGCGCCAATATTGCGGCTATCAAGAAAGCCGAAGATCGCCTCTATTTTAAAGACGCGATGCAGAAGATCGGCCTCGATGTTCCCAAGTCAGCGTTAGTCAACAATCTGAAAGATGGACTCGAGTTCGCCGGGAAAATTGGTTTCCCCGTAATCGTTCGTCCATCATTCACCTTGGGTGGCAGTGGGGGTGGGATTGCTTACAACCGCGAAGAATTGGTGGAAGTGCTCGCCCGCGGCTTGGACTTCTCCCCGGTGCACGAAGCGCTGATCGAAGAATCGGTGCTGGGATGGAAAGAGTACGAACTCGAAGTGATGCGTGACATGCGAGACAACGTCATCATCATCTGTTCGATCGAGAATTTCGATCCGATGGGCGTGCACACCGGAGACTCGATCACGGTCGCCCCCGCGCAGACCCTCACCGACCGCGAATATCAAGCTATGCGTGACGCCGCAATCGCCGTAATTCGCGAGATCGGCGTCGAGACCGGCGGATCGAATATTCAATTTGGAGTGAATCCGAGTAGCGGGCGGATGGTGGTGATCGAGATGAATCCGCGGGTCTCGCGCTCTTCGGCGCTGGCCTCGAAGGCGACTGGATTTCCTATCGCCAAAATCGCCGCCAAGCTCGCTGTCGGCTACACCCTGGATGAGATTCCCAACGACATCACGCGCAAAACTCCCGCCTGCTTCGAGCCCACGCTCGATTACGTGGTAGTGAAGATACCCAAGTGGCAATTCGAAAAATTTCCCGGCGCCGACGAAAGTCTGGGACCGCAGATGAAGTCCGTGGGCGAGGTCATGGCCATCGGCCGTACCTTCAAAGAAGCATTGCTGAAGGGCGTGCGCGCGCTCGATACCGGCAAGAAAGTTGGCTCGGAGAAGATCGAGCCGAAGATTCTCACTCAGCGCTTAGTGACGCCGCATCCCGAACGGCTTTCCTATGTGCGTTACGCTTTGCGCCAGGGCCATACCGTCAAACAATTGGCAAAGATGACGTCCATCGATCCCTGGTTTCTCTACCAGCTCAAAGAAATAAACGACATGCAGCTTGAGTTGGAAAAGCACCCCATGGAATCGATTCCTACGGAAGTATTGCGGGAAGCCAAGCGCATGGGATTTTCTGATGGCCGTCTGGCCAGCGTTTGGCGGCTCAGCGGAAAAAGTGGGCAGGAGAAAGTTCGTCATCTGCGCAAGAAGCGCGGCATCATGCCGGTGTACAAACGTGTGGACACCTGCGCTGCGGAATTCGAAAGTTACACGCCATATCTGTACTCGACCTACGAAGACGAGGACGAAGCGGCTCCGACTAAAAAGAAAAAGGTCATCATCCTGGGCAGTGGTCCCAATCGTATCGGGCAGGGAATCGAGTTTGATTACTGCTGCTGCCACGCTGCCTTCGCGCTTCGCGACGACGGCTATGAGACGATCATGATCAACTGCAATCCGGAAACCGTCTCCACAGATTACGACACCAGCGATCGCCTCTATTTCGAACCTCTTACTCTTGAAGATGTCTTCGCCATCTACGAGCACGAAGCTGCTTCCGGCGTTTCTGTCGGCCTGATCGTGCAGTTCGGCGGACAGACTCCACTCAACCTCGCGCTGCCCCTGAAGGCTGCGGGCGTGAATATCATCGGCACGTCACCCGAGTCCATCGACCTGGCAGAAGATCGCAAACGATTTGGCAAGCTGCTCGACGAACTCGATATTCCCCAGGCGCCTGGCGCCATGGCTGCTTCGGTCGAGGAAGCCATTGAAGGCGCCAAACGTGTTCAGTATCCCGTGCTAGTGCGGCCGTCGTATGTGCTGGGTGGACGCGCCATGGTGATCGCTTACGACGAAGAAACCGTTGTCCGATATATGAAGGAGGCGGTCGAATACTCTCATGATCGCCCGGTGCTCATCGATCATTTCCTCGAAGACGCGATCGAAGTGGATGTAGACGCGCTCTCCGATGGCGAGGACGTAGTTATCGGCGGCATCATGCAGCACATCGAAGAAGCCGGCATCCACTCTGGCGATTCTTCTTGCGTGCTTCCGGCCGTGGATATTCCCGAGGCTTTACTAGCGCGCATGCGCGAATACACCTTCAAGCTGGCCCGTGCTCTGAAAGTCGTCGGCCTGATGAACATTCAGTTCGCCATCCCGCGCACCAATGGCAATTCCAAGGGCAATGGTTCCGAGGCGGGGAAAGTCTATGTTCTCGAGGTGAACCCTCGCGCCTCGCGTACCGTGCCCTATGTGTCCAAGGCAACTGGCGTTCCCATGGCAAAGATCGCCGCGCGTCTCATGACTGGGCGCAAGCTGCGCGAGTTCTTGCCCGACTTCATCGATCGCCGTGCCGACCTCAACACCGGACATTGCTACTACGTCAAGTCACCTGTGTTCCCCTGGAATAAATTTCCTGGAATCGATACCGTTCTCGGCCCGGAGATGAAATCCACGGGCGAAGTAATGGGTGTGGCCGACAATTTCGGCGAGGCTTTCGCCAAAGCACAAACTGCCGCCGGACAAAAGCTGCCTACCCAAGGCACGGTCTTCATCAGCGTGACGGATCACGACAAAACACACGTCGCGGAAGTCGCCCGCCGCTTCGTCGACATGGGCTTCAAGTTGGTAGCGACCGCCGGAACCGCCGATATATTGGAAGGCGCAGGGATGACGGTGGAGCGTGTCTACAAAGTGAAAGAAGGTCGTCCCAACGTGGTAGACCTAATTAAGGGCGAACGTATCCAGCTGATCATCAATACTCCCACGGGTCTCGAACCATGGTTCGATGAAAAAGCCATCCGCCGGGCTGCAGTGAACGCGCGAATTACTTCGATCACTACGTTATCCGCCGCGCGAGCCGCCGCCGAGGGCATTGCCGCATTGCAGCGTGGCGAATTGAGAGTGCAAGCATTGCAGCACTTGCACGCGGACCGCTCGGCTCGAGCCCGCCGTTAGCTCAAGCTTCCGCCGCGGTATAAGCTGGGAACTGAGAACTTAGAACTGAAGGTTGAGGTTCATTCCCATGCTCCTTCACGGCATCTTCCCTCCGGTCACCACGCCGTTTTATCCCGACGGCAACGTGTATTTCAAAAAGCTTGAATCTAACGTCGAGCGCTACTCCAAGACTCCGGTCGCTGGCATTGTTGTACTGGGCTCCACGGGAGAGGCAATCCTGCTCTCGGATGAAGAGCGTCGCGAGGTGCTTAAAAGCGCGCGCGACGTAACCGCGCCAAATAAAGTCCTGATAGCGGGAACAGGAGTTGAGTCGGCTGTCGAAACTTTGAAGCTCACTGAATACGCCGCGCAGTTAGGATACGACGTAGCCCTGGTGCGCACGCCGCATTACTACAAGAAACAGATGCACCCGGCTAACATGCTGGCTTTTTATCGCACCGTCGCTGACCGTTCCCCTTTGCCCGTGATGATCTACAACTTCCCGCAGGCCACGGGCTACGACATCCCGGCCGAGCTGGCAATCGAGTTAGCGGCGCACCCCAATCTTATCGGCATCAAAGAATCAAGCGGCGACGTGGAAAAGGTCCGCAAGATGGTCGCGGGCACTCGCCATATCAAGCGCGCTGCCGTGGTGACAGAAACATTCGATGCGGTCACGCCCCGCATGCTGGAGCCGCGCAGGGAAAATAACGGGCAGGGCGGGGAACTGGTGCCTGTGGCGGCCTTATCCGGAGCGTCGAAGCCTTCCTCGGCCGCTGTCAGCGTGATCTCCGGACTGAACACGCGACAAAAAGAAGTTGGCTTCCAAGTGTTGATCGGAGCAGCCCAGAAACTGGAGCCGTCACTGCAAGCCGGAGCTGTGGGAGCAATCCTGGCTTTTGCCGATGCTGCTCCAACCGCGTGCTACGAAATCTACGCCGCCTGGAAAGAGGGCGACAGCCAACTAGCCCGCTTGAAGCAGGAGCGCATTGCCAAAGCCGCTGAGCGAATTGCTGGAGAGTTCGGCATCCCCGGCGTGAAGCAGGCTATGGATTTCAACGGCTACTTCGGCGGCGCCGCGCGGTTGCCGCTCTTGCCACTGACCGCCGATCTGAAGGCTGAAGTAGAACGGTTGCTGTCCGACATTCGGAATTAGACTCCTCGACCACCTTAACAGTTCAATTGCGATCCATTCGTTTGTGTGCTAAAACTCACCCGCGATAACTGATCTGAATGAGGGAAGTGTGTTTCGACATAAACTTTTCGCAAATTCACTCTTTTGCCTCAGTATTGCTATAACGCTCTATGCCAAGGAACCGCCTGCCCAGATGCTTGTGTGGCCCCCGACTGGGACTCCCGTGCTACGGTTCAGCTTTGGCAAATTCAAGGAACTAAGTTCAATCGGTAATCTGCACAACTACCTGATCGATACGACTGCCGAGAATGTCTGGGGCAAGAAAATTTCTGATGCGACCTTTACCCTGTACTTGTTTGATAAGAACAAGGCGCGAATCGGCGAAGGGTGGATTACCCTGAGCAATGTTGGGACAGGACAATCAGTAAAATTCCAAACTACAGTTGGGGCTTCTGGCACCCCGGTCTCGTTAGAGATAATGCCTCGCTCTTTGCCTGCCGAGTTACAACCGCTCGCACCTCCGAAAGTTATTTCCATAACTGTGAACTCGGTTCCGCAGGGGGCTCTCCTCACAGTTGACGGTAACGACGCCGGGGCCACTCCCAAGCAGCTACGAATGTCGGCGGGTAAGCACTTGCTAGAGTTCAGCAAGGAAGGGTTCAACTCCGGAAAATTTCCGCTGGAAGTCAGCCCAGACGACGTATCCGGCGGAAGCGTGAGCTTTGAACTGGGGACGTCGGCTCACGATACTATCGAACTGCGGGATGGCAGCGTTTTGACTGGCGACCTAGAATCAGTTTCCGCCACGGAGGCGGTTGTCCGCATCGGCGGAACTGTGCAACACCTCAATCGGAACCAGGTCAAGCGAATCTCTCTGACTGAACGAGACACACCGCAGTAATGCCAGGAAGCCCCTTGTACCATCTCGCTCCATGCACTATTATTAGAACGAACGTTCGACCACTATGGCTACCTCTTCGCCAGGAGCGCCTCAGGTCCTGCCTCGCCGCGGCACGCGCGACACAGAGCGTGTGGAATCCCGCTTTGACCGGCGTTTAGCTAAGATTCTTAGCCACGCGACCAATGTCTTTTACGAAAAAGGGTACGAAGGCGCATCCATGCGCGACCTTTCGCGTTCCAGTGGCATGTCTTTGGCCGGGCTTTACTACTATTTCGAATCCAAAGAGAAGCTGCTCTACCTCATTCAGAAGCACACTTTCACGATCATCGTAGAGCGTCTCCGCGAACGGCTGGATCAAGTTGAAGATCCCGCCGAGCGAATCCGGGTTTTCATCCTGAATCACGTGGAATATTTTCTGGCCAACCAGAAAGCCATGAAGGTGCTCTCGCACGAGGATGACGTTTTGAAGAATGGCTACGGATCCGAGATTGCCGGCATCAAGCGCGAGTACTACCGCATCTGCATGGAGTTGCTGGAGGACTTCAAAAGGGTCAGAGGATTACAATTTTCTGGTCGCATTGCAGTGCTCAGCCTGTTCGGAATGATGAACTGGATTTATACCTGGTATACCCCCCGGGCCGATGCCAACGCCAAAGAACTGTCACGTCAGATGGGAGACATTTTCTTGCAAGGCATCTGCGCTCCCGGCAAAACAAGGAAGAAACGATCGGCCCTAGCGAACTGATTTGACATCTTAACGATTCGAATTCGCGATTGCGAAAAGGAGTCTTATCCATGGCGACCACAGTACAGCCAACCGCCGGCGAGACCACAAAGCAATTAGTTAACTATCACGTCGATGCTGGCGTGGCAGTGATCGAGATGAACGATCCACCGGCCAACACTTATACCTACGAGATGAACCGGCAACTCGATGAGGCAATCCTCAAGGCGCGCATGGACAACAATGCGTACGTCATCCTGCTCACCGGTGCAGGCGACAAATTCTTTTCCGCCGGCGCTAACATCAAAATGCTGGCCAGCGTCGATCCCACTTTCAAGTACTACTTCTGCCTGCATGCCAATGAAATGCTGCTACGCCTCGAGCACACGCCCAAGCTGGTAATCGCGGCGATCAATGGACACTGCGTCGGCGGCGGCCTCGAGATCGCCATGGCCGCGGACATTCGAATCGCTCGAAAAGATGCGGGCAAGATTGGCCTGCCGGAGGTCAACCTGGGCGTGCTTCCCGGTACCGGCGGCACGCAACGGCTTTCCCGCATGGTAGGCAAGAGCAAGGCTATCGAATTGATGGTCACGGGAAATACGTTTTCGTTTGAAGAGGCGCAGGAGTTGGGCATCGTTAACGACATTTTCGATCGGGAAAACTTCATGGAGAACGTCATGGAATACGCCCGTCAATTCTGTCCGCCGAACAAAGCCGCCAAGGCGGTGGGACGCATCAAGCGCGCTGTCCAGACTGGCTGGGAAATTCCCATGGAGTCAGCGTTGGCTGTCGAACGCGAGAACCAGCAGCTGCTCTTCCAGAGCGACGACGCGAAGGAAGGCCTCGCCGCCTACGTGGAGAAACGTCCGGCAACATTTACCGGGAAATAGCTGTAACAGGAAATGATGATTACTGCTAACAAGGCAAAGCTCGAGTCCGGCCGCCTGTTGATCGACGGGCAGTGGACCGATGGCGCGAAGAAGTTCGACACCATCAATCCCGCCACGGGCGAAGTCTTGACACAGGTTGTCGAGGCTTCCCCAGAAGCCATTGACCGTGCCGTGTCGGCAGCGCGGAGGGCGTTTGAGGACCGCAGCGGAGCCTGGCGCAAAATGTCAGCCAGCGAACGCGGACGTCTAATCTGGCGTCTGGCCGATCTCGTCGAGAAGCACATCGACGAACTAGCGGAGCTTGAAACGATCGACAACGGCAAACCAATCTTCGAATCGCGCTACGTGGACATGCCGATGGTCATTGACGTTCTCCGCTATTACGCGGGCTGGGCGACAAAGATTCACGGTGAAACCGTCAACACCTTCGAGACTGCTTTCACCTATACGTTGCGGGAGCCCGTCGGCGTGGTGGGCCTGATCATTCCCTGGAACTTTCCGTTGTTGCTGGCTTCATGGAAGCTTGGCCCGGCACTGGCCTGCGGCAACACGATCGTGCTCAAGCCTGCGGAGCAGACTCCCCTGACCACTCTCAGGTTTGGAGAATTGGCGATCGAAGCCGGCGTCCCCGCGGGGGTGCTGAACATCGTCACCGGTGGACCAGAAACCGGCAAAGCCATTGTGCGCCATCCCGGAATCGACAAGATTGCCTTCACTGGATCAACTGCTGTCGGCAAAGAAATAATGCGTAGCTCGGCGGACACATTAAAGCGGGTCACACTGGAGCTGGGCGGAAAATCCCCCAACATCGTTTTCGCCGATTCCGATATTGACGGCGCCGTCAAAGGTGCCATCAACGGGATTTTTTACGGCAAAGGTGAAGTCTGTAATGCAGGTTCACGGCTGTTCGTTGAAAAAAAAGTTCAGGACGAATTTCTCGAAAAGCTCGTAGCTCGCGCCAAGAAACTGCAGCCCGCCGATCCGCTCGATCCCAAGACTCGTTTAGGAGCCATCGTCAGCCAGGAGCAGATGCAGACTGTGCTCAGCTACGTTGAAACCGGAAAGAAGGAAGGCGCCAGGCTGATTGCCGGCGGGAATCGCGTTTCCGTCGATGGCGGAAAAGGATTTTTCCTCGAGCCCACCATCTTCGGCGACGTCACCAACGACATGAAGATTGCTCAGGAAGAAATCTTCGGCCCCGTGCTGGCGACGTTAAGCTTCGACGATATCGACCAGGTGATTGACCTCGCCAACCGCAATCAGTACGGCCTCGCAGCGGCAGTCTGGACCCGCGACATAAAGAAAGCGCATTCGGTATCCCGCCAGCTCAAAGCTGGAACAGTTTGGATCAACACCTACGGATTGATGGACGCCGCCTTACCCTTTGGCGGATATAAAAGTTCAGGCTTCGGCCGTGAATTGGGAATGCACGCGATTGAGCACTACACAGAGTTAAAAACGGTATGGCTGAATTTATAAAGAGGACTTATGCCGGGTAAAGTTGCAAAAATCGGAACTTTCAGCGATTGGGTCGGGATGTTCGACGACTGGCGCAAGGAAATCGGCGTCAATCATGACGAGATTGCCGACTTCAAATTCGACACGCTTTACGGCGCGATTGAAACCGAAGAGATTCAATTCGGCCACTTCAAGGGACGCCGCAAGTGGGAGAATCTCCGCCAGGTGCCCACGCAGCAGATGCGCGACGCCTTGATCAATCTGATCGTCTATCAGGGCGACACGGAATTTGCCAGCGTGGAGCAGCAACGCCATCTGTTCGAGACCGCTCCCAGCGACTGGGATCGGCGCGCGCTCACCCGCGTCATGATTGAAGAGATGCGCCACGGTTGGCAGATGTGCGCTTTGCTGGTCGATCATTTTGGTTATTCGGGCAAAGTCGAAGCCCAAAAGATGCTCGAGCGCCGCGCCTTCGATAACCAGCGTCTCCTCGGCGCATTCAATGTCGATGTTGATAACTGGATGGATTTCTTCACCTACACGGACTTCGTCGACCGCGATGGAAAGTTTCAGTTGCAGATGCTGAAGTATTCCGCATTCGCTCCCCTCGGCCGCTCAATGTCCTACATGTTGCGCGAAGAAGCATTTCATATGGGCACTGGGAACGATGGATTGAGGCGAATCGTGGAAGCAGGCGTGATTCCAGCGTGGCTGATCCAGCGATATCTGAATAAGTGGATATCAAGTTCATACGACTTATTTGGTACGGACCACTCTTCGTCAGCGCATTGGGCCTACGTCTGGGGGATCAAGGGCCGTTATGACGAGCCGAAAAATGAGCAGGAGGCGAAGCTCGACGAATTAAACGACTACAACCGTCAGCTTTATCGTGACGAGGTAGCAGGACTGATCGAGCGTTTCAACACTGTTTTGAAACCTGGAGAGCCCAAACTGTATGCGCCGGACATAAAGTTCAATCGCGCCATCGGCCGCTGGGCAGGCTTGAAGTTCCACGCCCAGACCGGCGAGCCGCTGGATGACCGTGCCTATGCGCAGCATTTAAAGGAATACATGCCCACTCCGGAGGATAAGACTCTGCTGCTGGACATCATCCGTAACGAGAAAAAGTGGATCGTTGCCAAAGAGGGTGGACGCGATCCTCTAGCCACGATTGGTGAGCCACGAAAATCGGCAATTAATTTGTGACAAATCTTATCGACTCACGTAGCGACAGGCGACTCGCCTGTCCAGGTTTTGATACGTGGTGACGACTATTTCCGAAGCCAACACCCGGCAGCTCGGCGCCACGTCATCCGCCTATACCCTGGGCGAGCTGATGGTCGCGATTGCCGCGCACGAAATTCACGACAGTGAAGTGGTGTTCGTCGGAATGCGACTCCCGTTAATCGCGTTTGTCGTAGCAAAGAGAACACACGCGCCAAATGCAGTTGGATTATTCGAAAATGGAGTGGTTCGCTCAACGGCCGCTCCTGAGCTGATCTACACCATGGCGGATCCCCCGAACATTCGCGGCGCCACGCAATGTCTGGACATGCTCGGCGTGATGAGCCTGCTGCAGTCCGGTCGCGTCCATCTGGGATTTCTAGGCGCGGCTGAAGTGGACCGCTTCGGCAATCTGAATTCCACCGAGGTGCGTGGTCCGAAAGGACGCACTCGCCTTCCCGGCTCAGGCGGAGCGTGCGACATCGCGTCTCTGGCGCAGCGCTTCGTCGTGCTGCTAGAGCACAGCCGCGAGCGTCTGCCCGAGCGAGTTTCTTATCTCACAAGTCCAGGTTACGGAGACGGACATGGCTGGCGGCAACGTATGGGCCTGCCTCGTGGCGGTCCAGCGGCGGTGATAACTACCAAAGCTGTCCTGCGTTTTGCAGACGATGGAGAAGCTCATCTTTCGTCGGTGCATCCTGGCATTGAGCTGGACGAAGTTTTGAGCAACACCGGATGGAAACTGCGGATTGCTGAAGATGTGAGCCAGACTTCCGAGCCCAGTGCAGCAGAGTTGAAAGCAATTCGCGACTACGATAAAGATGGATTCTGGACTAAGTGAATCTCTCGAGCGCGAACGCTGACCCTGCGGATTAACGAATGGCGATGCAAACATCTACGAAGTTCTCTCGAGTAACGCTCAGCTATCACCCCCCAGTTGCACATGTGTCCCTGCAAAATCCGCCGTTGAATGTGATTGATATTGCGATGATGGAGGAAATGGCAGAAGCGCTGGTAGAAATCGAGGCCCGCCCTGATGTCCTGGTCATCGTGTTTGCCGGCTCCGGCAAACACTTCTCTGCTGGAGTCGATGTCGCGGCTCACACTGCGGATAAAGTCGAGGCGATGCTGGCCAAGTTTCACGCCGTAGTTCACTTGCTGGTAAGCTCGAAAAAGGTAAGTATCGCCGCCGTGCACGGCCATTGCCTGGGTGGAGGCGCTGAGCTGGCCCTGGTCTGCGATCTGGTGTATACGGCCGAATCCGCTACCTGGGGCTTCCCAGAAATCACACTGGGATGCTATCCGCCAGTTGCGGTGACAGCGCTGGCCGCGGTCGTCGGACAAAAGCATGCCGCCGATCTCATACTGACCGGCCGCAGTATCAGTGGTAAAGAGGCGGCAAATATCGGGCTCGCTAATCGAGCCGTCTCCAGTGAAGAGGTCGAATCGGTGCTGCAGGAATCCGTCGAGCATCTCAAAAAACTTAGTTCAGCGGCACTGGCGGTCACCAAAAAAGCGATCTATGCGTGGGACTCAATTCATTTCGACAAGGGACTGGCGCGCGCTGAAAAGATTTATCTCGACGATGTGATGACGACCGAGGACGCACAAGAGGGAATCAATGCTTTCCTTCAGAAACGGGAACCGCTGTGGAAGGGCAGGTAACGCCAACCACTAAACCGCGCCGCGTTAAGCCAGCACACCTGATGTGCGGTATGCCGTTGTGGGGTATCTGCGGCGCGATACTGTGCTCGTATCTGGCCTATGTGTCCTATGCGCATGTGCGTCAGGGAGAGTTCACTTGGTCACACGATCTCTTGTCGATCGTGACTTACGCGGTTTGGGTACTTCTGATCGCAGGGCTGATCAGTGAGACTGGCTGCCTGCGTGAACGTCTTTTCTTTGTTCTGGTATTCGCCAACTTCACACTGGGATTTGTACTCGCGGTGTGGGCGGAGGCTCCTTTCGAGATGGTTCGCAAGGTAAGGGAAATTTCGTCAGCACTGTGGGCTCTGGCGGCGATCGCCAGTTTGGTGGTCGCGCTATCTCCCCGACGCACCACTGCGGAGAAGAAAGCAGATGTCTAAGCTCCTGTCCATGCCCGGGGCGATCTCTGACTTCGTCCCTGATGGCGCCTCGGTCGCTCTCGGGCTGCAGATGGAGCAGATGATTCCTTTTGCTGCCGGACACGAGATCATCCGCCAAAAAAAGCGCGGCCTGACGCTCATCGGTCCCATCTCAGACATTCTCTTTGATCAGATCATCGCCGCCGGATGCGCCGAGCAGGTGATTGCCGCATGGGTTGGCAATGTGATGATGGGATCGGCCTACAACTTCCGGCGCGCTGTCGAACAGGATGAATTGAAAATCTTTAACATGACCAATTTCACCGTGGCGCTGGCTCTCCAGGCCGGGGCAATGGGAGTCCCATTTCTTCCCACGCGCACTGCGTTAGGCAGCGATGTGCCCAAGGGAAACCATTTTTTCTACCAGATTTTTTCCCCATTTACGCCCAAGGAACCGTTGTGGGCGGTTCGCGCTCTGAATCCCGAAGTCACCATCGTCCACGTCCAACGCTCAGATGCCGAAGGAAACGCGCACTGCTGGGGCAACTTCGGCGTGCTGCTGGAGGGTGTTCGCGCCGCCAAACGAGTCATTGTAGTGGCGGAAGAAATTGTTGAGCCAGAGGCAATCGCCAGCGATCCTAATCGCACGGTCATCCCCGGATT
>Ga0070706_100002170_pt1 | contig 19944 bp, 17 predicted proteins | sample KBSK5501metaG_FD_65476 | JGI IMG/M metagenome (GOLD analysis project Ga0070706, IMG submission 65476) | Corn, switchgrass and miscanthus rhizosphere microbial communities from Kellogg Biological Station, Michigan, USA - KBS K5-50-1 metaG | ecosystem: Host-associated > Plants > Roots >... | reverse complement strand
TCGAGGCCAAAGGCTGTCAGCTCCTCTTCTTGCCTGGGTATTCACCCGACCTCTCCCCCATTGAAGAAGCGTTCTCCAAGCTCAAAACCGTCTTGCGACGAGCAGGAGCCAGAACACGAGAAGCCTTGGAGGAGGCCATTGCTCAGGCGTTACTCATTATCACCGCACATGATGCACAGGGATGGTTCCAGCATTGCGGCTATCTTCTTTCAGAGCAAGAAAGGAAGAGTTAAGTGAAAGCTCAATCTTTGAGCACGTCGCTGTAACAGGGTGTCAGGCAAAAAGCCGCCTTGCCGATCTAGACTAAGAGAGCAAAATGGGGTATGATCTTGGAGGGAAGAGAGAGCTAGGAACGAGCAACGATTAAATATTTAATCACTTCATTAAATCAATGATAAAGACTATTGACTTTTTTGTGTATTTAAGGAAAAGGGGACACGAAACGCCATGAATTATCCACAACCAGCCGCGATCCGCGCTAACGATTTGCTTCGCCACCTGCAGGACTTGCGTAGCGGCACCTACGAGGGAGCACACAACCGAAGGGCAAAAGAGGAACTCTACCGCAGGGGTATTGAACTTCTCACTCCAGTGGCTGTAGCGCTCCTTGAGGAGGCCAATGTCCTCTTTTTACAGCAGACTGGCAAAATACAGGTCATTGGCCCCGAAGACGATGGTTCTGGCGGCTTGGAGACACGCTATGAGTTAAGCTGGCCTGAACAACGGGCAGCGCAGGTGACACGCGGACCCCGCGAACCGCTCCAACCAGTACGTATCGTAGTTAACTACGCTCAGGGCTTTCTTCATCCTCACCTTGCTGGAAGTACTGCGGGCTTCTGGCCATTTCAAGTCAGGAGCCAGGCAGATGCTGAGAGGCAGAAAGGTATACTTGCTGCTATCATCGAGTTAGAGTTGCACCAACGCATCTTTGAAACTGACTGGCAGATTCTCCCGATTTCACAGCAACTAGCATGAAATGGTTACAGTGAAGGGATAAAACAACGATTGCTCTGAAGGATCTGGCTGCGCAGGAGCGGACGATGTACGAATGAGACAACCGCAAGGATCAGATCATGACCGTCTTCAAGCTAGCCCTGGCCAATCTGGCTATGTGGACGCGTGCTCAGTGTTTTCCTGTTTCTTACGCTTATGCGACCTGGGCACGCTTAGCCCCTTTATTCCAACTCCCCGGAACGATCAATTCTTCTCGGCATACGGTGTCAGTGCAACTGCGTCCGTTTCACGACCGACAATACAACCGGGATCTCTCGCTGCTGTGTCAACGGGTCAATGAGAAGCAGCTCCATTTGCCTGATGGTCGTCTGCTTCTGTTCTCGCTGCAGGAGGTGGCTCGTCCTATTCTACATCAAACGAGATAGATGTATTGATCTCGACGGATGTGCTTTCGGAAGTACAGAACCTGCAGGACTGTGGAGTACTCATCAACTATGATCTGCACTGGAACCCCACCCGTATGGTGCAGCGTGCCGGGCGTATTGACCGCATCGGCACAAGCTTCGACACACTCTGGGTGCTGAACATGTTCCCCGACGAAGGTCTGGAAAGGCTGTTAGGTTTGGTGGAAAGCCTCTCTCGGAAGATCGCCAGCATCGACCAGAGTGGGTTCCTGGATGCCAGCGTGCTTGGGGAGGTAGTCCATCCACAGAACTTCAACACCTTGCGCCGTATCGAGGAAGAGGATGGCACAGTAGTCGAGGAGCAGGAATAGTTTGTGGAATTGGTGAGCAGCGAATTTTTACTGCAAAATCTGAAAAATCTGCTGGACAGCGGAATGCGTCAGATGCTAGAGGATTTGCCCGATGGTATCCATAGTGGTTTGATGCGGCAGGGAGCCAGAGGCGTCTTTTTCTACTTCACTACCCAAGAAAAGCAACGAGGCCAGGGCACTACGAAAGGAGTACGCGAACACTACTGGCGATATATTGACCTATCAGACGATAAGAGAGGTGGGCGTATCGAAGATAACCGCTATGTCATCACCAACCTGATCCAATGCCAGCCAGATACACTGCGCGTCGTGCCATTCGAGAGTGAGCTAGACATCTTTGCGTTACAAGAAAAGGTGATTGCTTCAATTGTGCAATCATCGGCGGAGCAGGTAGCGGTGGAAGAAGCCCCTAAACTGCTTGACCCAATCCAGCAAACCGTAGCCATGACCTTGCGAGGCTACATCAATAGCCCGGCAGTGAGTCGCAAAGAAATCATTGCAGCAATTCAACGGTTAAACGAGCCACAGCCTGGCGTTTATATCAAAACACTGAGAAAAGCATATGAGGTTTTCACAGCTGATAACCAGATTGACGAACTTCTGACAGCAGTAAAAAGCATTGGCGCTGCTACAGAACTTTCTGATGATAGCAATACTTCCAACCAGGAGAGTAAAAGTCCGGTTAAACGTGAGGATTTGAAACTGATCTGCTTTGATTATGTGTGTCAGTGAGATGGTACCATTCTCTTAATTTTGCTATCCACCTCCCAAAAATGCTACAATAAATGCGTTCCATTCAATGGAAATAGTATTGGTAACAAGCAAAGTTCTTAGGGCGAGAAACGTGACTTTGTATCAAATCGAGGTGCGAGCAAGCTCAGAGCAGTACGACATGCAGGCTCACAAGGTTGCTCGCGAAATACTGCAGTTACCTGGGATACACCTACCCTCACTTGCCCCAATTTCCGCCAGTAAAATTCCCCTTACCATCCGCACCGCCCAACTCTACTCCCTCACCGGACAACTCACCCTCACACAAGTCGACCAACTTTTGAGACAACTCCTTATCGATCCAGTCACTCAGGAAGCCGGGCTATCTCAAAATCCAGATAACAGCGGTACAGCACATATCGTAGATATCTTCTTCCATCAAGGCGTAACTGACACATTGGCAGAAAGCATTCTCACAGGCGCATCCATGCTGGGTATTACCACATTAAAGCATGTAGCAACTGGCAGGAGATACATCCTCGATGATCGTCTGAGCAAGGATGAAGTGCTTTATATCACTGAAGCACTACTCTATAATCCTGTCATCCAAAACTATGTCTTGTACGATACCGTAGGGGCCGATTTATCGCGCCCAGCGCCGATTGATCGGCCCTCGCAGGCTTTTCACTATCCAGATGAAAAAGTGAAAAAGCATAATCGCGCCCCTACGTACATCCCTCTGTCAGACATGACCGACCTGCAACTTCGCGAATTGAGCAAAACGGGTCTCCTGGCTCTGAATCTAGATGAAATGCGCACCATTCAACAACACTATAAAGAGCAGCAACGCGAGCCGACTGACGTTGAACTCGAAACGCTGGCTCAGACCTGGTCAGAGCATTGTTCGCATAAAACGTTCAAAGCCACCATTCACTACCAGGAACTGGACAGTGAAGGAAAACTGCTTGAACAGGAAACTATTAACGGCCTGCTCAAGCAATATATTATGCGAGCCACACAGCAAATGAATCTTCCCTGGGTAGTATCAGCATTCAGCGATAACGCAGGCATCGTGCGCTTCACCGAATCACAGGATATCGCCTTCAAAGTCGAGACACACAATCACCCCTCGGCTATCGAACCATTTGGGGGCGCGAATACAGGTGTTGGTGGAGTTATTCGTGATCTGCTGGGCGTCTCTGCACAGCCTGTTGCCTGCACAGATATTCTCTGCTTCGGGCCTCCCGGTACATCCACTGAGGAATTGCCTACTGGAGTTCTTTCGCCACACCGTATTGCCAGCGGTGTAGTGAATGGTGTGCGTGACTACGGCAATAAAATGGGCATTCCCACTGTCAATGGTGCTATCCTTTATCACCAGGGATATATTTATAACCCGCTCGTCTTCTGTGGTTGCCTTGGTATCTTGCCACGTGGAAGCCACCCACACCAGGTGCAATCAGGAGATAGGATCGTCGTGCTTGGCGGTCGTACCGGCCGCGATGGCATACACGGCGCGACCTTTTCCTCCGGCGAGATGAGTAGTGAGATCAATGCGCAAGCTGGAACCGCTGTGCAGATCGGCGCGCCAATCACAGAAAAGAAGGTCGCAGATGTCATTATCCAGGCGCGTGATCGTCAACTTTATACTGCAATCACTGATTGTGGTGCGGGTGGCTTCTCCTCGGCCATAGGCGAGATGGGAGCAGAGACAGGCGCTTATGTAGAATTGGAAAAAGCCCCTCTTAAATACCAGGGACTGGCCCCCTGGGAAATCTGGCTCTCCGAAGCACAGGAGCGTATGGTGCTGGCTGTCCCTCCCGAAAAACTCGATGCACTCCTGGAAATCTGCGCTATCGAGGAGGTCGAAGCAAGCATGATCGGCACATTCACCGCCGATCACCGGCTCACCGTCAGCTATCATGGACAAATCGTTGCTGACATGGATATGATATTCTTACACGAGGGAAGGCCCGGCAGAACATTGGAGGCGGTGTGGGTGCGGAACGGGATGACCGATCAAGCCGGGCGACCGCAAGGGTCGCCCCTACATTTAAACGTTCCAGAGGTATCCGAAAATGTAAATGTAGGGGCGGGGTTTGCCCCCGCCCGGTATGTACGCAACGAAACCGGGCGACCGCAAGGGTCGCCCCTACATTTAAACGTCCCAGGGGTATTCGAACATGTAAATGTAGGGGAGGGGCTTGCCCTCGCCCGGTTCATCCCCGCCCCGATCAAACCACCCTACACGGACAACCTGTTATCACTCCTCCGTCATCCTACCATTGCCTCCAAGGAATCGGTCGTGCGTCGCTACGACCATGAAGTACAGGGCGCTACCGTCCTTAAACCAATGGTGGGAAGAGCAGGCAATGGGCCAGGTGATGCAGCAGTGCTTCAACCCATCCTCGATGATGAGACCCGATTTATCGCGCCCGTTGCCGGTATTGTTCTATCGAATGGCATCAATCCTCTTTATGGCGAGATCGACCCGTATCATATGGCAATAAACGCCGTAGATGAGGCGCTGCGAAACCTTGTAGCGGTTGGTGGAGATATCGAACGCGCCGCTCTTCTCGATAATTTCTGCTGGGGCAATCCAGATGATCCCGTACAACTGGGCCTGCTGGTGCGTGCCGTCAAGGGGTGTTTTGATGCTGCTATCGGCTATGAGACGCCATTCATCTCCGGCAAGGACAGCCTCAATAATGAGTATCGTTCTGATGGAGAACGTCTTTGCGTTATACCAACCTTGCTCATTTCTGCCGTTGGCGTAATCGATGATGCTGCACAGACAATCGACATGTCACTTAAGCAGCCTGGCGATCTGCTTTATCAAATTGGCATTACCCGCAACGAATTGGCAGGCTCGCATTTTGCTGAGATAATAAGGCACTCTCTCAACGTACAAGAAACAGACGTATCCGGGTACGAATATAGTAGGGGCGTACCCTTGCGGTCGCCCTCGTTTCTTACAAATACATCAGTACCTCATGTAGATGTCGAAACTGCACGTATCACTATGAAAGCGCTGGGTTCAGCCATACGCAAAGGTCTTGTACAAGCCTGTCATGATCTCTCGGAGGGTGGATTAGCGGTCGCCGCTGCCGAAATGTCACTTGCCGGATTGCTCGGCATGTCGATTGATGTGGGGGTAATACCATTAGAAGCCAGCGTTTCTGGGGATACAGGTTCCCGTGATAGGTTGAACATCATGCGGCTATTCAGCGAATCACCTTCGCGCTTCCTTGTCGAAGTTGCGCTTGAGCAGCAGGATGCATTTGAAGCATATATGCGAACGAACGGCGTGCAAAACCTCGCCTGCATTGGCGTAGTCAACGACATAGAACGTTTTGTAATACAAAATGTTAACGAAGTACTCATCGATCTTTCCGTTAACGAATTGCAAGCGGCCTGGAGAGGAGGTGAGGCATGAGTGAGACAGCGAATACCTTGCAAAATGTAGTGGCGGGGTTTACCCCCACCCGTCCTCTCACGCCTCGCGCGCTTGTGCTACGTGCCCCGGGTATTAACTGTGATCGCGAGACGGCCCAGGCCTGCCGACTGGTTGGCTTTGAGACTGATCTACTACATATCAACCAACTGCTCAAGTCACCGGAACGGCTTCTTGACTACCATTTTCTGGTTATTCCAGGTGGATTTTCTTATGGCGATGATCTCGGCGCTGGAACACTGCTGGCAAAAAACCTGGTGATACACCTGGGCAAGCAATTGCAGCAATTTATTGACGAGGGTCGCCTTGTACTGGGAATTTGTAATGGCTTTCAGGTCCTTGTGCGTGCTGGACTCCTCCCCAGTAAAGAGAGCGTATCGCTCAATGCCTCTCAAGTTCCGGTTACAAGCCTCACCAGTAACACTTCGGCACAGTTCGAGTGCCGTTGGGTCACCTTAGCCACACAGCCAGGCTCGTGCATCTTTACTCAGGACATAGATCATCCCATAGAACTCCCGGTTGCTCATGGTGAGGGACAGTTCGTCTTAGCTGATCCCACTTTGTTGTCCGTTTTACAAGAAAATGGACAACTACCGTTAGTGTATACTATGAATGCGCGGCAGATATCACCCTCATCTGCCACGTCCTTCTTCTCATCTCTTCTACCCTATCCTGACAATCCTAACGGCTCCATTGGCAATGTTGCAGGTGTGTGCAACGCGCAAGGCAACGTGTTTGGTCTGATGCCTCATCCTGAACGCTATATCCATGCCCTCCAACACCCACAACGGCGAGGCACACAAGGGCATGGCGATGGTTTATTCATCTTCAAAAATGCCTATGAATATGTGAAAAGTAGATTGAGTGCAATGGATTGGGCACTGTGTGCCCAATCCATTGCACTCAACTCCTACGCCTCAAGCGGTGTTGACATCGCAGCCGCCGATACTGCCAAAGAGTTAATGCGCGAGGCTATGCGTGCAACACAAGGCCCCGAGGTGCTTGCAGGTATGGGCGCATTTGCTGGAGTCTTCGATCTAAGCAGACTACCACACCTGCTGCGGCCGGCGCTGGTCGCCTCGACGGACGGTGTTGGCACGAAGACACTGATCGCAGTGCAGGCCGGACGCTTCGATAGTATCGGCTATGACCTTGTCAACCACTCAGTGAATGACCTGTTGACTCAAGGAGCTACACCACTCTTCTTTATGGACTACCTGGCAATGGGAAAACTCGATCCAATACATGCCGCTACAATTGTAAAGAGCGTCGCTATGGCATGCCAGGAAGTAGGATGCGCTTTGCTGGGAGGTGAAACGGCTGAAATGCCGGATGTCTATCTGCCTGGAGTCTTTGACCTTGCAGGCACCATCATTGGCATTGTCGAGCAGGATGTAGTCATTGGAAGTCAACAACATATTGCTGTGGGCGATTTGCTGCTTGGGTTGCCTTCAAATGGCCTGCATACGAACGGCTACTCGCTTGCCCGGCGTGTTTTCGCTCCTTTTACGCTCGATACCATCTTCCCTGAACTTGACGAGCCGCTGGTTGATGCTTTGTTACGACCTCATCTCTGCTACCTGCGCGGGGTGCAGACCTTGCGTGAATATCCGGACGTCGTCCTCAAAGGCATCGCTCATATCACTGGTGGTAGCTTTGAGGGTAACATAGCCCGTGTTCTGCCTCCTGGAATCCAGGCAGTTGTAGAGACTGAAGCGTGGCAGGTTCCGCCAATTTTCGACTTGATCGGCCGTTTGGGGCAATTAACGCGCAAAGAAATGTATCGCACGTTCAATATGGGTGTAGGCATGGTGTTTATTGTTTCACCAAATGTAGCGCAACTAGCACAACGACTGCTCCCTGAATTGCTCAAAGTAGGATATATCACAGAAGGCGAAGGAGTCATACTGCAATGCTAGATAATCCCCTATTTGGAACACTTCTGGCCGAAGGCAAAACAAAATTAATCTATGCCTATCCAGATGATCAGAGTCTAGCCTACATGGTCAACAAAGATCAAATAACGGCAGGAGATGGCGTGCGCCGCAACGAGCTACCAGGCAAATCGCGCTGGAGCACGATCACAACAGCTAATGTATTTCGCCTGCTGAACGAAGAAGAGATTGCAACACATTTTGTCGAGCAGATCAACGACGTGATCCTGCTAGTTCGACGCTGCACAATGCTGCCAATTGAACAGGTAATGCGCCGCATCGCCACAGGTTCCTACCTTAAACGCTATCCCGAAATAAGCGAAGGAACTCGCTTCGAGCCGGTGCTGGTCGAGACTTTTCTCAAGGACGACGCTCGCCACGACCCACAAATCTGGCAGGATGATATCCTGAAGTTGGGTCTGGCAACAAAGCATGAAATTGAATGGATGGCTTCCCAGGGTCGCCGCATCTTCGAAACGTTGGAACGAGCCTGGGCCACGATAGATGTGACACTCGTCGATCTTAAAATCGAATTTGGCCGCGACACGCAGGGAAACTTGCTGGTAGCCGACGTGATCGATAACGATAGCTGGCGTCTCTGGCCCGGCGGCGACAAAACCCGCATGTTAGATAAACAAGTCTATCGCAACCTGAAAGACGTCACCTCCCAGGACCTCCAGGAAGTTGCCGATCGCTACGCCCTGGTAGCCGACCTGACTGGAAAATTGAAACGCGAATAAAAGAAAGAGTTGGAGCATGGAGCGACTACACGATGCCTGTGGCGTAGTAGGAATTTACACACGTCCAAACGGCGAAAATATAGATATCCGTCGCTATCTCACTCTTGCCTTGACTGCCTTGCAACATCGTGGCCAAGAAAGCGCAGGCATGGCTGTATACGATAGCGAAGGCAAAATAGTCAGCCGTGTCAGCATGGGCAAAGTGCGTGAAGTCTTCTCGGACACAGGCACAGGATTTCCTGAAACGCACTGTGGTATTGGACATGTGCGCTACTCTACAACTGGCTCGAGTTGCGTTGAGAATGCAGGCCCGTTTGTCGTTGGAGTGTGGCGCGACACAATAGCAGTTGCCCACAATGGAAACCTGATAAACGGCGCAGCACTGCGTGAACAACTACCAGGGGAGTTCCTAAAATCTACGACTGACAGCGAGGTTATCGCTTTACTCCTACTGAATGCGGAAGGCCCCACTTTGCGCGAACGTATGATCGCCACCTTTCCATTGTTGCGTGGAGCCTACAGCCTGGTATTCCTTGCCGAAGGCAAACTCTATGCTATGCGTGATCCCTGGGGTATGCGCCCGCTGTGCATTGGCCGTATCGGCGAAAGCTGGATCGTAGCCTCCGAGTCGTGCGCCCTGGATCGTGTAGGCGCAACCTTTGTGCGTGAAGTTGAACCCGGTGAGTTCATCACCATCGATGAAAGCGGTATGTATTCCGAAATACTGGTGCGCCTGCCGCGCCAGTCGCTCTGCGTCTTCGAATATATTTACTTCTCAGATGCTACAAGCCAGTTGAACGGCAGCTATGTCTATACAGTGCGCGAAGCTCTGGGGAGCGAACTGGCACGGGAACATCCCGTAGATGCAGACCTGGTAATACCCGTGCCTGACTCTTCTATTCCAGCGGCCCTGGGCTATGCTGCTGAGTCCAGTATTCCTTTTGGTGAAGCGATCATCAAAAATCGCTATAGCGACCGCACTTTTATCAAACCAGATCAACGCCTGCGCCAGTTGGAAGTTGACCTGAAATTTAACATGGTCAAACCAAAGATTGATGGTATGCGCCTGGTGGTGGTGGATGATTCGATTGTGCGCGGCAATACCATGAAGCGCCTTGTAGCAGCATTACGCAACCAGGGAGCAAAGGAGATCCACCTACGTTCGAGTTCACCTCCATTGCGCCATCCCTGCTATTTTGGCATCGATATCCCGCAGGAGGAAGAGTTAATCGCTGCCGGACGTAGCGTAGAAGAGATTGCGGCATTTATCGGCGTTGATAGCCTCGGGTACCTCAGCACTACGGGACTGGGACGCGCAATAGCTTCCGCTACAGCCATTGAGAGGGGGGCCGATACATCGGCAGTGGTCGCGATAAATCGGCCCCTACAGGATGATGCTGCTAATTCGCTCTTGCACAGCGAATTTTGCTATGGGTGTATGGAGAAGCAAGGGTGGCCGTTCGATCCACTTGCCGCGGGTACTACACAAGCTATTCACTTTGTCACGCCACAAAAACGTAGCACGCTCATAAGGATGCCATAAATTACTTTCAGGAGGTGCAGTAATGCGGGTTCTGGTTATTGGTTCGGGAGCGCGCGAACATGCTCTGGTCTGGAAACTTGCACGGAGCCGATTTGTAACGCAAATATATGCTGCTCCGGGCAATCCTGGTATGGTACCTTATGCTGAGTGTGTTCCTTTCGGCATCACCCAGCTTACCCAACTGGTTGATTTTGCTGAACGCATTCAGATCGATCTCACCGTCGTTGGCCCAGAAGTGCCTCTCGTAGCTGGCATCGCTGATGTATTCAGGCAGCGCGGTCTACATATCTTCGGACCTGGAGCAGCGGGTGCGGCGTTAGAGGGCAGCAAGGCATTCGCCAAACAACTCATGACCGAAGCGGGTATCCCTACCGCTCAGCACCGTACTTTTACTCAAGCACAAGCAGCCCTGGACTACCTGGAAGATCATGGTGCCCCAGTCGTTGTTAAAGCCAATGGGAACGCAGCGGGCAAGGGAGCAATTGTAGCTTTGGATATGGCGACTGCCCGCGATGCCGTCCACCAGATGACGGTTGAGCGCGTCTTCGGTGACGCAGGTGATGTTGTGGTGATCGAAGACTATCTACAAGGTGACGAGATTGGCTCGACTGTCCTTTGCAAGGGCACGCACTACCTGCCCTTAACATTGACCCAGGATCACAAACGCGCACTCGATAGCGATCAAGGGTTGAACACTGGAGGAATGGGAGCCTTCACTCCCCTGCCTTTCGTTGACAAACCGACCGAAGCACAGATATTCAGAACTATTGTTGCAGCTACACTTCAAGCTCTCAAGGCCCGTGGCATTGACTTCTCCGGTGTACTGTATTCTAACATCATGCTTACCGAACGCGGCCCAATGGTGCTGGAGCACAATACCCGCTTTGGAGATCCAGAGACGCAGGCCTTAATGATGCTCATGCAAGAAGACCTGGTGAATGTATTAGAATTTGCTAACACACTCCCGGTGAAACTCGATACACTATGGCGACCTGGGTATGCTGTTAGCATTGCTCTCGCATCAGGGGGGTATCCTGGAAAATATCGCACAGGCCTACCCATCACAGGCATCGAGGAAGCCAGTCGTCTAGAAGATGTGCAAATCTTTCACGCGGGCACAGCTCTACAAGATGGGCAACTGGTTACCGCAGGTGGGCGCGTGCTCAGCGTTGCTGCTCACGGAGCGACATTGCAAGAAGCCGTGACAAGAGCCTACGATGCCGCTTCACGTATTTCATTTGAAGGCATCCACTATCGACGAGATATCGCCTATCGTGGATTGGAAGGCCGGTAAACCGGCGGTGGGCACGATAAATCGGCCCCTACGGCCATTTGGGAGAGAACAAATAAACCATGCCGGCACAAATCATCATCATCATGGGCAGCAAAGCCGACCTTGCCCACGCGCAAGCCATAATAAAGACACTCAAAGCCCTGGATATCAGCTATGAAATGCGCGTCTGTTCCGCGCACAAAGCAACCCGACGCTTGCTGGAAATATTGCAGGAATATGAACAAAGCGGCCCAATGGTTTACATCACCATTGCAGGCCGCTCAAATGCACTATCAGCGGTCGTGGATGCAAACACCCGCTTCCCCGTCATCGCCTGCCCGCCATACAGCGACCATTTCAGTGGCATGGATATCCTTTCCTCTCTCCGATTACCATCCGGTATCGCCTCACCCACAATTTTAGAGCCAGAAGGAGCAGCGCTACTTGCGGCTAAAATGCTCGCGCTATCAGACACACAACTGGAGCAGCGTTTGAACAATTATAAGCAACGCTTTTCAGCAGAATTAACACAAGCGGATGACGAGGTAAAGCAGTTGTGAACAGTCAGAACCCTTCACTCCGCCTGGGCATACTCATCTCAGGCGCGGGCAGCAACCTGCAAGCGCTCATTGACGCAATCGAAAGCCAACAACTGCCAGGCGTCGAAATTGCGCTCGTTGTAAGCAACAAAGCCGATGCATACGGCTTACAACGAGCGCTCAAACACAGGTTGCCAGCAATCTACCTACCATGGGGACAGCGAACTGTAGGTGCGCAATTCATTGCGACCAAACCTACCATGTTCGAAAGCGAAATTCTACTCACAGCCCTACTTCGCCTCTTTCAGGTAGACCTGATCGTCCTGGCTGGCTGGATGCGTATCTTGAGCGCCATCTTCCTCGAGCAATTCCCCCAACGTGTCATCAACATACATCCCGCTCTACTGCCCGAAGATGGTACAGGGAAAACATATACAACTAGCCATGGGTCACAAATACCCGTTTTCCGCGGCTTGCACTCAGTTCAACAAGCTCTCGATGCTGGTGTAAAAATCACAGGAAGCTGTGTCCATTTCGTGATGCCAGAAGTAGATGCCGGACCCGTCATCTGTAGGCAGGAGGTTGCAATTGAGGAGGGAGATACGGAGGGGACGTTGCATGAGAGGTTAAAGGTTGTGGAGCATCGATTGATTGTGGAAGCGGTGAGCGTATTGGGTCAGAAATCTATAAACTGATCAGTAAAAACTACCTCGCTAGCATATGCTACATTCAATAGCGTCTGTGGGCTATTAAGGACCAGGGTTCTTGCCTTTCCTCCAAATTGCCACTACCGCTCCACGAGTCCGATTGACATTCCCGTTTTTTTCTTTTATAGTTAACTATAAGGTTTTATTAAAACGTTTTGATAAAGCTATTAAGGAAAACTCCGACAAAAGGAGAAGATGCTATGTATGAATTGCTCGTGCTTGCCTTGCTGATGCATTGGCCGTTGCATGCCTACTTGATCGCAGATATCGCCAATCACATCCTCGGTCCCTGGGAGCGTATTAGCCGAGGAACACTCTCTTCCTTGTTGACCAAATTAGAGCAGGCTGGATATATTGCCCCAGCCGATCCGGCACAGGTTCCCTTTTCCACAGATCGTCCCTCGCGTGTGTTTGCTCTGACCTCGGCAGGGAGGGAGCGCTTTTACCAGCTCATGATGGACACCACCTCGAATCAAGGAACCTATCAACGGCTCTTTCGCATTAAGGCGCTGCACCTGGAGTATGTCTCGCCAGAAGATCGACTCTCCCTGGTGGATCATTACCTGAGCTACTGTCAGATGGGGCTGCGCTACCAGCAAGCCGAGGCACAGGATTTTGTTACCAATCCGATCAAACAACAATCTGTCAGCAGTACCTACAGTGCTATCGCGCTGGAGTTGATGAATCTGGTCAGCCAGCAGTGGCGACTCGAACTCGCGTGGGCGCAGCGTCTGCGCGAACGGATCGTAGCCACCCAGGCACTTTGGAATTCAGAGGAACAACTGAATGGAGGGAACGAACATGTCCACTAATCCTACACTACCCAAATGGCTTAAGGTCGCTAATCGCCTGATCATTGCCCTCAATCGCCTGGGCATAGGCTTTGGCACGTGGTATATCCTTTCAATACCGGGCCGCAAGACCGGTAAGATGCGCAGTACTCCAGTATCCGTGCTGCACGTGAATAGTCAGCGCTATGTTGTCACTGGCTTTGAGACGCAGTGGGTCAAGAACGCACGGAAAGTTGGTATGGGCATGCTTGCACGCGGGCGCCGATCAGAGCAGGTGGTTCTGGTAGAGCTACCGGTCGAAGAGCGACCGCCTATCCTCCGCGAATTTCCACGTCAGGTCCCGCGCGGCGTCCCGTTCTTTGAAAAACTCCTCAACATTCCCGGTGATCCAGAAACATTAGCGGCGGCGGCTCCACACTGTCCCGTGTTCCGCCTTGACAGCCAACTGCAAAACGAACACTAAGGATTATTCTCAACAGGTATGCGTAACGGGGGTAAAGTTTGCTCTAGTTTTGGCCTCTGTGATTCGAGCCAGGATGGTAGTTTCAGATGCGTACCTAGTTGCTCAACCGGTTCGTCCACAGCAAAACCGGGAGGATCGGTAGCAATTTCAAAGAGCACCCCACCGGGCTCGTGGAAGTAGATCGAGTGGAAATATTTACGATCTTTTACCGGTGTTACATGAATACCCAAATCCAGTAGCTTCTTACGCCAGGCCAGTTGTTGCTCGTCGTCTGGTGTACGCCAGGCAACGTGATGGACTGACCCCACTGCTATTGTGCCTCGAGTAAGTTCTGGCAGAGTTAGCACATCAACCAGTGTTGCAATACCATCATCACCTATCCCTATCTTAAAACGGGAACGGTCGCCTTCCACTCCCACAAGCTCAAAGCCCAAGACCTCGGTCAGCATAGTGGAAGTAATCTCAAGGTTTGCCTCCATCAGAGTCACGCTATAAAGTCCTCGAATAGCATACTCCGCAGGGACAGGTCCATCTGTCCAGCCATTATATTGATCGGCTTCTCTGCGGGCCACCAGTTCGAGCGTTAACCCATCTGGGGTAAAGATGGAGAGTACCTCTTCTCCGAAGTGTCTATTAGGCCCGACCACAAGCGCGTTTTGACGAGATAGGCGTTCTATCCAGTAATCGATGGATTGCTCAGGTACACAAAATGAGACAGTGCCTACCTGTCCTGTGCCCATGCGTCCTTTGGGGACATCGGGCCAGACAAAGAACGTGAGGATGGTGCCAGGATGTCCCTGCGCATCTCCATAATACAGGTGATAAGTGTCGGGCATATCGAAGTTAACCGTTTGTTTGACTACGCGCAAGCCTAAAAGACCAGCATAGAGATCAATGTTTAGTTGGCCGTTACCACAGATAGCGGTGACGTGGTGGATACCAGAGATGTTGTAATTCATGAGCTTCTCCATATGCTATCTTAATGCATACTATATTTCGTGTTTACTAAGCATAACACAAAGCTATGGTTATGATAAAATATTGACACCATGCAAAACCTATGGCCTGAGTTTGACAACGAGCAATTGCTAGCGGAATCCGCCGGGCGTGCGCAAAAACAACCGGCATCCCAGCGCCGCCGTCCTACGGAACAGGTCGTATTGTCTACTCTGCGAGAATGGCTCTTACATGAGTACATCGTCCCTTACTGCCGATCACTGGCTGCAACTCGTATTTTTCGCCGCTGCTACTGGATTGATGGGCTTGGCGGCAATCACATGTTACAGCAAGCGCTTTTGACTTCGCAAGAGCTTGCAAAGGAGCATAGATCCATCGTCCTCCATTACATAGCCCTCGAATCTAAAAGTAGCAAACGAAAAGCAGCAAACACCGGCATCAATATCACCCTCCCAAAAGAAAGCGGCTTTGTCCGGGCCAGTTGGCCCGAAGCTGCGCCTTCATTACTCCAGGCAATCGATCAATCCGCAGCCATCTTCTCACTCAACCCATTTGCAAGTTCAGCGCCGTTTTCCTTTGAAGATCTGTACCCACTCTACCAGCGTACTGCGCCAACAGAACTCTGCCTGCTTATTTCACATAAGCAGGTCGAGAGACGTTTATTGCCATTTTTGCACACTCCCTATGGGGCTGCAGCGTTCACCTCCCTTCTTCGTAGCGATCGTTGGAAGTCATTGCTCACAAGTAGCCCTGAGCTAAAGAGTTCAATAGATGGGCTTACCGGCGCATTTTTTGATGCAATTCAACAGCAGCATTTTCTAACGGTGCAACGCATTCCTCTACTCATGGATACTGCTCCTGCTGTCGTAGAGCCAATTCCTTATACACTCATTTTTGCGACTCGACGCCAGGATAGTCTGTTCAGTATGAATGATGCTGTATGCGCCTATCATAGCCTCCTCCATGAGCAGAGCCTGGAGGGAGTGTTAACAGAAGCGTGGTTCGCTGCACAACTGCGCGAGCGTTTGGCGGAGGAGATGCAGCAATTGTACCAGCGCGTATTGCTTCTGGGGCACACCCAACGCCAGCGCCGTTGGCCCGATCTGCGCCAGCAAGTGCTCCTGGCCAGCTTTGGAAAATTTACATTGCATGATTACGACCAGGTAATTCAAAAACTATTACACAGCGGAGAAGTCCGCTGTGAGTGGCGGCAAAAACCCGTCGAAAATTCTGCCTCAGAAGAACAACGTCTACCCGGAAACGAGGATATATTGCTCTGGAAATAGTTTGTTCGTATTGAGACATTTTTCGTAAAGCCATGGATTGTACCACTTCGCTGTGAATCCGGTCACAAAACGAAGCGTTCAGGAACAAAAAGTAGCTATTTCAACGTCATCTCTTTAGAGACGAGGCAACCACACCCACTCCCTCCACAACTGTCTCTTTTTATCTCTTTCCACTACAGGCGGCGAAAGAGTAAAAAGAGACATTACTAGGGGGAAACGCCAGGTATGGGGATGCCCAACGTTTTAGTAATGCCTCTTACTGTAGGAACGTTCTGCCTGGCAGATTGGTGGCAGAAATTAACATAAATTTTATATTGATGCCTTTGGCACGTTGTCCATCTAACGAGTATAATAAACGGAAATATAGTGTAAAGGACAAAGAAAAAAGCCTGAAATCCTACGGGAAAGAGAGAGACAAGAATATGCCACGTAAAAATAACTCCACTGGAGAACAAAATACTTCACCTGATACTACTGATGGTCAGCCACATAACTACGAATTTCTACATGATAACAGCGCAATCGAAGAAGCATTAGACGTTCATCCGACAACGCACACAGCAGCTACGAGTTCCTTTGAACAGGACGATGAACATCACGAAGCCGGTAAGCGCGATGTAGAAATGTACATTCGCACCTATAATACCTTACTGCGTAGTTCGGGCGAAATCAGCTTAAAGGCACTTGTGCAGGCCCACTATAACATCGATTCAAGCTTGCATCCAGAAGCGCGTTCACCTTATCCCGACATGTCAGCACTCATTTACAGTGTTTTGCGTCTACCGGCTGCGATCATTCATTGTAACCTTGTACTGCTTGGTCAGGAAGAAGAGGTGTTTGTACAACAGGGCTTTCATGTTGATAGCTGGGAGGGTGTGACCGCTTCTGCCCGGCGCCGCAAATGGTTCTACGATGGGAAAGAGACACTTGCCGTCTACGTTGCCAGTGTTAGCGATACTGATGATATTGTGCCTATCCTTGTCGCCTTTCAGATCGAATGGAACAAAATATACTACTTACTCAATGCTGATCCCACAACCATGCAATTGTTAGAGACACGCATGGATCGCACCTCGCCAGTTTTTGCTGAGATTACGAAGGTGCTGCGCGAACGCCTGCACATCAAGCGGGACGACTGGCGGCGCCTGGAGTTAATCTGGGGAGATCATCTTTGGGAGAACCTTCATATAATCGGACAGGAGCGCAAAAGCTTCGCGCTTCGCTTCCTGGGTGGTTCGCATGTAGGGTATGTACGCGCTACGCGCAAATGGTGGGCGCCAGTTGAAAATCTGCTGAATACACTCGATTTGCAGGATCGGCCAGTCTACTTCGTTTCCAGCAATACCCATAGCCTGGTGAATCTCATGTCAGGAAGCTTGCTCAATCGTGAGGACGAGTTGACCAAGTTCGCCTTGAGTGGCCAGGACCCGTACCTTGCTGACGAATGTCGTAAGTTACAGCAAGGGATAGTGCCTGGTAACTGGCAGAATTTCCTCTACTTTGTAGCCAGGGAATGGATTCGTACTCCTGCAGGAAAAGAGTTTGCGCGTAATCGCTTTCGCGAGGAACAGGAGCGCGGTATCTGGTATGTTGGGGCCCGGCATGGCCTTGAGATCGATGCGCAGATCTTTGAACTGGCTAAGCTCCACCATACAGAGATTGACCCGCGTTGTCGCATGCCGTATATGGACTACCTGGCCAAAAGCCAGGCCATCATTCTCAATATTGATTATCCCCTGGGTATGGCTGCTTACCGTATGATGCGCGAGATCATGGAGAACCTCACAGATATTCGCGGTATCTATGTACTTGGGAAGGCGGCAACCCTGAATGGAAGCATTGGCGATGTAATGATTTCCAATGTTGTGATGGATGAGCATAGCCAGAACACCTATTGGCTTGATAATTGTTTCTTAGCACAAGACGTACAACCCTATCTGATTTACGGCTCGGTGCTGGATAATCAGAAGGCTGTCTCGGGGATGGGGACCTATCTTCAAAACCGCCAGTACTATGATTTTTATTATCAGGCCAACTATACAGTCATTGAGATGGAAAGCGGCCCCTATCTCAATGCCGTCTATGAAGACCAATACTTGACGCGCTACCCAGAGGGGGAGAACATTAACTTTGCCAGGATTCCATATGAGTTAGGTATCCTTCACTATGCTTCAGATACTCCCTACACGAGAGGTAAGAACCTGGGAGCAGGCAGTCTCTCTTACTTCGGTATGGATTCAACCTATGCAAACGCTGTAGCAATTCTACGCCGCATCTTCGAAAACGAGATCAACTATGTTCAACGACAGACAACGCGCCAACTTGAGGCGGTTGAGGAGCAAAAATTGGAGACGAAGGTATCGTAGGGAAGCTGTATAGCTTGTTTACACGAAGCCGCAAAGATTTAGTGTGGATGATCCAGTGTGACCGGGAATGGTTTGCAGGCTGGATACCAGATCATCCACCTCCACCATGCGTAGAGCTTCTCCCGAACTTTGAAGAGAACTACATTGTGGTAGACGAATCTCAGAACAGCTAGACCCGGATTATGGATTATTGTGTAAGGCGATCGTGAAAAGCGGCAATCTGCGCGCTGTGCTCGCGTTTATGTCCATATTGGTTATAGACAATAAAATCGTCCAGGGCATACTCCATTCCGTACCAGGGGAGTGTCCCGGTTTGGCGGAATGCTTCCACAGGAATGCGTGCCGCCAATGACATAACCTGCTCATGCGTATCGTTGAACTCGCTTAATACTTCTTTAACGGATTTCCCTTTGCGCACGGCAACCTCGGGATCATTAAAGTTACCACCCGGGTCAGTAAACTTGTTCAAGTAAGGAGTAGGGCCACCACCTACGAATGTCGTTAGCACGTCTACCAGTAGGTGTTCATAGGAGGCCAGGTGGGCAATGATATCCTTTACTGACCATACCCCGCACGCGCCTGGGGTTTCCCATGCTGATTCGGGGAAGCCTTCGATGGTTTGAAGTACTGTTCCATGACCATACTTCAGGATGTCGGATGCGTTCATTTGATGTTCCTTTCTAACTGTTTTACTGCTGTTGTTCGAATGACAATTTCTACCAGACATCCAATCATACCTCACCACCTGCGGTGGCACAACAGGAGAAAAGAGGTTTTCGGGGACACCCCGAACCCCGGCAGAGGGGCTAGGCCCCTCTGCACTCCCCATTGATGTGTAGATGTCAGTTTCTACCTCTTGACCTTTGTGGATAAATCTACCCGGAAAATATACCTACAAAGCCTTTTCGCTCATCCTGGCTCAAAGCCAGTCAGACTGTCAAGGCCCCGAAGCGTCAAAATTCCGCGTCTGTAGTTCTCGTCACCAAGATTACCCAAAAGTATGTGGAATACACATCACGGTTATGCTCCGTCAAACGGTTCAAGATTGACGACGATCGGTTCCTGTGAATTGCGGACAATCACCCATTGTGAGGGGATATCCGGCGATGGGTTGATCTCCTGGTGTGGCGCAAAGGGGGGCACATAGATGAAGTCGCCTGGCTCAATGTCTTCCTCGAACTGCATCTTGTCACCCCAGCGTATCTTTGCATGGCCCGATACGACATAGATGACGGTCTCGGTCTCTCCATGATGGTGCATGCCACTGGCGATATTGGGTGCAACGACCGTTACTCCTGCCCAGAGGCCTTGCGAACCTGCTAACTGTTGGGAAACCGCCGCCACACGCTGCATCCCTGGCGTTTGGGGTGTGTTGGCGTCAAATTGCTGTGGCTTGATAACACGGACTCGTCGCTCTATCGCCGCTTCTTGCTTGTCGCTGCTCACTTGCT
>Ga0070706_100002168_pt1 | contig 19959 bp, 15 predicted proteins | sample KBSK5501metaG_FD_65476 | JGI IMG/M metagenome (GOLD analysis project Ga0070706, IMG submission 65476) | Corn, switchgrass and miscanthus rhizosphere microbial communities from Kellogg Biological Station, Michigan, USA - KBS K5-50-1 metaG | ecosystem: Host-associated > Plants > Roots >... | reverse complement strand
AGCGCCCGGGCCAGTGCAACGCGTTGTCGCATGCCGCCAGAGAGCTGGTGAGTGTAGCTGTCCTTGAACTGCGAAAGGTGGACAAGCCGCAGGTAATAGCGAATCTTCTCCTCACGTTCCGTCTTGCTCAGACCTTTCATCTTCATGCCGAACTCAACGTTTTCTCCCACTTTCAGCCAAGGAAAAAGTCCGAGTTCCTGGAAAATGAGGATGCGATCCGTGCCCGTTCCCTCGACCACGTTGTCGTCAACCAAAACGTGGCCGGAGGTCGGCTTGTGCAAGCCTGCGATCAAATGCAGCAAGGTTGATTTGCCGCAACCGGAAGGCCCGACAATGCAGAGAAACTCACCGGCGCGGACTTTCAAATCGATATTGTCAATCGCCAGCAATCGGGTGCCATTCGTCGTCTTGTAACTCAGGGATATTCCGTGCAGCGATACTTTCGGAACATCTGAAACAGGTTGAGGAAGTGGGAGCACGGAAGGTGCGGCTCCGGTCTTCCAGCGCGCCGCGCTCGCACGGACAGCGCTCCTATGCTCTCCGGAAAATACCGGTTCTGAAGCCCTGTTGTGAGTGTTAGGTGTCATTGGATCGTCTTCTTCCCCTTCTCCGTCAGAACCTGGTTCAGTAGCGTGAGGTCATAAAGCCGGGATAGGTCAGGCATCTGTCGTCCCAGAAAGCCTGCGTCAAAGGATGATTTGGCCGCTGTCAACAAAGAGGCACGTAAAGGATCGTAGGTGACTTGCAAGCGAGTGAACGCTTCATCCAGCTCTGCCGGTGGAAGGGCCTTGCCGGTTTCGCTCTGGATCTGCTGGTTGAGGATCTTCTTTGCTTCCGGCAGGTGGCCGTTGATCCAGTCCGTCAGTTCCAGATGCGCGCGGATCCACTTCTTTAACAGGTCCGGGTTATCGCGCAGGTATTTCGTGCTCACGATCAGATGGCAGGTAATGAATTTCCCTTGCGGCCACAAGTCTCGTTCATCCAGGAACAGGCGGCCATTGCCTTCCCGGATCAGGCGCCTCGCCCAAGGTTCTGGCGCCCAGGCCGCGTCCAGCTCTTTCTTCAAGAACAACGTGAGCTGATCGGGATTGGCCATGGGCATGACCTTCACGTCACCGCCCTTGTCAACGGACTTCATGCCGTGCGCAAGCAACCAGGTACGTAATGCAACATCCTGCGTGTTTCCTTGTTGGGGCGAGGCGACCTTTTTGCCGTGAAAATCTTCGGGTTTCTGAATGCCGGAATCGTTCCGCACTACCAGTGCTGCGCCACCACTAGTGGCGCCGGCAATGATGCGCAATGCCTCGCCGTTCGAACGGACATAGCCCTGTATCGCGGGATTTGGGCCGATGTACGTCATATCGATTGCGCCGGCAAACAACGCTTCGATGGCCGCTGGCCCTGCGTTGAAAGTCTTCCACTCGATCTTCACTCCTGGCCCCAGTGCCTTCTCAAAAAAGCCATTGGCTTTTCCAACCATGGCTTGCGAGTGAGTAATGTTGGGGTATGCGCCGACGCGAATAACCGTGGCATTTCCCTGTGCCAAGCCCTGAATGGAACACGCGAACAATAGAACCAGTACGAAAATGAATTTCTTATTCATCTTTCTCTCTGGTGACATTTCCGTGAACCACCATTGGTAGCACACTGCTCTGATCTTTCTTCTTGCTCCGGCGCTTGCTGCCCTTCGTTGCTCCGGCATCGGGAGCGCCGACAATGTCTGCCAGCGTCGTGTTTTCCAGGATGCGAGCTGCCGCGTCGCGCACATCGAGGAACACCTGATACAGCGCCCGGTGTTCGACATCGCGATTGATCAGGCTTCGGAGCTGCTCGGCATCACCGAATGGCGCCAATGGACCGTCAATCAGTCGAATGATTTCGCTCAGATGGATCTCAGAAGGAGAACGGCGTAGCCGGTACCCGCCCTTGGCGCCACGCACACTTTCTACGATGCGGGCGTTTTTCATTTCCAGCAGAATGAGTTCCAGAAATTTTTCCGGCAGGATTTCCTCGTACGCAATGTCGCGAATCTTAATGGCGCCCTGGTCGTAGTGGCGGGCCAGCATCATTAGGGCCTGTAGCGCGTAGAGTCCTTTTTGCGAAATCTTCATGGTCAGTTATGATGCCATAAAGTCTATGGGAGTAATAGAGTTTATTGACATACCTGACAATGCAATCCCGCAGCCAATTAAAATCGTCAGTATATGCTTGTAAGTTGCTTACAATGCGTAACTTGGGAGCGAAGCCACCGGTCTTCAACTTGTCCGGAATGTGCATTTATTTGCAGCTTGCACGGGAGTGCATTTGTCCGTTTAGCAAGGTCGGACTAGTCCGCGGTTCTGGAAGGAAAAGACTTGCGATCTTGCCGCGAATCAACGCGCTGCGCTCGAATCAAGGCGCAGCACCTGCACAGTGATGTTGTCTGGCCCCCCGCGCTTCTTTGCGATCTCGACCAGATCGCTACACGCCTCAGACGGTCGCATCGTCGTTACCGTGGCGTGGAGTTCCTCGTCGGTGACCAGTCCCCACAAACCGTCGGTGCAGAGTACCAAGATGTCTCCGGTCTCGAGCAATACAGGCGTTTCAGGGATTTGGGGGATGGCCTCACTTATGGTACCTAGAGCGGCCGTGAGAATGTGCCGCTGAGGGTGATGTTCAGCTTCCGCCAAACTGATTAACCCTGCATCTACGAGTCGGCTTACGTAGGAATGATCTTTGGTGAGGCGTGAAATCTGGGATCCCCGCGAAAGATACAAACGGCTGTCGCCGACATGCGCGAAATATAGGCGATCGCTGCTGAGCACCGTGGCGGTGCAGGTAGTCCCCATGCCATCCAGCTCTGGATGCATATTCGCATAGTTATGGATTCGCTCATGAGCGGCATGTAGCCCGAGCAGCAATGCGGCTTGCGGCTCGCCCTCAGCGCTGCCATATATTTCAAGTACGGTTTCGACCGCGATGCGGCTCGCTTCCTGGCCACCTTCGTACCCGCCCATGCCGTCGGCCACGATGGCCACCCTGCCTTTGCGGCGGAACTGTTCTTCGCTTTCGGGCTCCCAATAGGAATAGTAGTCTTCGTTGTTTTCTCGATGGCAGCCAATATCCGTCAGGCTGGCTATCTCAATCCCCGGCCGAATCCGCATTCGTCCTCGCTCATTAATATCGATACGGGCTCGTGTCCGGCTCACCTTCTCATCGAACAATGCTCTCCACCTGTGCCTCAAAGTTGCCACGTCCGAAAAGAGTTGGAGCCCGCCGGAAGAATGGCGCGAAGCGGGGAAATCTCCGCGCCTCGGAAATCTGAATTTGGATGCTCTGGTTGGAGCAACGCACTACAGATCACACGAGCGGACAGATTATATAACCTGACCCGTATTTGCGCCGCAGGAGGGGCGTTCGGCTGTCCGGCTGAGCTAATGCCCGGCTATTTCCGATCATCCTAGCCACTGCGGATTGTGATATGTGCCGTCGAACTGGTGGCTGGTCTTGTAAAGTTCGTATTGCCCATTCTGGGCCGCTTTGGCGGTCTTTGCCAACAGACTTGCCACTTCTCCCTCGCTCATGCGGCGAAACGTGCGCGCCGCCTTCAACGCCTGCTCGAGAATCGGAATGGAATCGCAGCCCGTAATGACCACACTTGTTGGCAGGTTCATGGCGTAATGCAGGCACTCGACCGGGATCACCGTCTTGCTGTTGAGGATCAAATGATCGCCCATCGGTTTCATTCCCAGAACGCCGATCTCATGTTTCACCAGGACTGGAAGCACCTTCTTCTCGAAGCTGTTGTAGTGGGCATCCATCAGGTTTAATGGCATCTGCACGGTATCGAATTTGAACTGGTGGGCGAACGCTGTGTTTAGCATCTTGAGATGAATGTCGGGACTCTTGTGTCCGGTGAAGCCGATGCGGCGAATCTTCCCTGCTTTCTTTGCTTCCAGTGCAGCTTCCATGCCGCCGCCTGGTGCAAAAATCCGATCCGGATCTGACTCGCGAATGATTTCGTGAAATTGCAAGAGTTCGATATGATCGGTTTGCAGACGCCGCAGTGACTCTTCAATCTGCTTTGCCGCCGTTTTCTTGTCACGTCCATCGATTTTTGTCATTAGGAATGCTTTCTGCCGGTAGCCGTCCCGCAGCGCCTTTCCCATCCGGATCTCGCTGGCGCCGTCGTTATAGTCCCAACAATTATCGAGAAAATTGATGCCGCCATCGATGGCAGTACGAATGATTTGGATACTCTCCTGCTCATCCGATTGCATTCCGATGTGATATCCGCCTAACCCGATTGTCGAGACCTTTTCTCCCGTATGGCCCAGCGTGCGATAGGGAATCCCATTCCTGTTTTCCGCGGCCCATGAATTTTCCATGCCCAATCCCATGACAAAGGTCGCCGCCAATGATGATCCCAGGAATCCACGCCTGGTCAAAGCGGCACCCCTCCGGTTCTGTTGATTTCTTAGCTCATTTCCACCATTTTCATCTTCTAGTCGCATGATGTCCCCATCAGGATTTGATTCTCTCTGTGCTTCGAGGGTTCGAGGCTAATTCGATTTTCGGCGATCCTTATTTCAGCAAACTTTCATCGGAGCAAACGACAGTCCTTCGGATGATGGTAAGAAATGTCGGGTTGTTTTATTTGGGGAATCGATTTACCCGGCTGAGAGATTAAAATACGGCGGGCCGAAGCCCTAGCAAAACGTTACCGTATGCATGTGGTACACAACAAGCCCAGCGTACAAATACGAATGGCTATACCGAGTGATGCGTCATCAATTGCGTCAGTTCTATATCAGTCGTTCGTGGAGTACACATCTTCCTACACTGATGAGGGATTCTCTGCCACCACTCCCACGGCTGACCAGATTCAAAGCCGCATGAAAGAAGGACCTGTGTGGGTTGCTGTGCATGAGAACGCTATCGTGGGCACAGTTTCCGCAGTTCCGAAAGGCGAGGCGTTGTACATACGAGGGATGGCTGTCCTTCCTACAGCAAGAGGACAGGGGGTAGGAGAATTGCTGTTCAGGCATGTAGAGAGTTTTGCGTCTGCACAGGGCCACAAGCGTTTAGTTCTAAGCACTACTCCTTTTCTAGCGCGTGCTATTCGGCTATATGAGCATCTGGGTTTCCGGCATAGCAGTTAAGGTCCTCATGATTTGTTTGGGACGCCACTTTTTACCATGCTGAAGGGTTTGAGTCTTCCGATCAGTGAGCCATGACGGCGCCAGCGCCGGCCTTTGGCCTGCGCATCAGCAAAATGAAAGGAAACATCGCGAGGAACATCATTGCAAGAAAGAGGAACACGTCATTGTAGGAGAGCATGGCAGCCTGCCGTTGCACCATTCCCCAGACGGCGGCATAGGCACGTTTGGTAGCGGTTGCCGCGTCCGTACCGTTTGCCATAAATGCCCCACGCAGACCATCAATCATTTGCCTGGCTTGCAGATTGGCGGGATTGATGTTTTTGGCCAGCGCATTGATGTGCGTCTGCTGGTTCCGGAATTGTAGTGTCTCGACCATGGAGATCCCGATGCTTGCTCCAATATTGCGCATCAGGTTAAAGATGCTGGTCGCATTCCCCATTTGCTCTTTGGGAATGGGATCGTTCGTAACTGTGGTTAATGGGACGAAAACCAACCCAAGTGCCGCACCTTGCAGCATGAGCGGCCCCGAGAAGTTCCAATACCCGACATCCAGACTGAGGTGCGAGAGCCGGTACATGGCGACTGCCGAGAAGAGCAGCCCAGCACCGAGCAGCTTTCGAGGGTCGACCTTGCCCACCAGAAAGCCGACAAACGGCATAGCGAGAAAGGAAGCAAGGCCGCGAGGCAAATTCGTGACACCTGCGTGCGTCGCGGTATAACCGAGCAGTACCTGCATCAGCAGCGGCAGCAGGACGGTACTGCCGTAGAGGACGAAGCCAACGCCGGTCATCAGAAACGTGCCGATCGCGTAGGTGCGGTAACGGAAAACGCTGAGATCAATGATGGGATGATCGGTCTTGAGCTCCCGGATAATCAGACCTCCGAGTCCAATCACCGCCAGCACAGCCAGTGTGATAATGAAGTGGGAGCCAAACCAATCTTCCTCCTGGCCTTTGTCAAGCATGATCTGGAGGCAGCCGATGCCGAGCACCAACAGACCGATGCCCCAGTAGTCGATTCCCGATGATTTTTTGCGCAGATATGGAGGATCGAAGACAAATAGCTGCGTCAGAATGATTGCCAGGGCACCGATCGGAATGTTGATGTAGAAGACCCATCGCCAACTGTAGTTGTCAGTCAACCAACCGCCCGCTACTGGCCCCAGCATCGGCGCGACGACAATGCCGAGCGCCCAGAAGGCCATGGCTTGCCCGCGTTTCTCAGGTGGAAATGATTCAAGCAGAATGGCTTGAGAGAGCGGTTGCAAACCACCGCCGCACGCCCCTTGAATGATTCGAAAGATAATCAAAAAGGGCAGCGACGGGGCGAGGCCACAGAAGAACGACGCCGTTGTGAAGCCCGTGACCGAAGCCATCAGCAGGCGCTTCCGTCCAAAAGTACTGGCCAACCAGCCCGTCATCGGAAGGATTATGGCGTTCGCCACCAGATACGAGGTCAGCGTCCAGGTCGCTTCATCGGTGCTGGCCGAGAGGTTGCCCGCAATGTGCGGTAGCGACACATTGACGACAGTCGTGTCGAGTACCTCCATGAAGGTGCTCGACATGACGGCGACGCGATCAGCCACGGATTAATGTCGCGGTCCGACTGGGTATCCAAGGGCATCTGTATTGCTCAGTTCCAAACCGTGTGCCGGGACTCGGAAATGAACCCGATTCTGGAGCTACACCGTCGGGCTTTGTTTCAGTTCGACGAGTCTTTCTGGCGGATTTTGGCGATCGGCTAATAGTTCTTTGATTGACGGGCTGCAAAGAAAGACTCAGTTGCTTCACCAGCTCGGGTGCTTCGAGACGCTAGCCTCACATGAAGGTTGCCTTCGCTTTGGCGCTGATACTGGTGAATCACTTTGGGGAGTAGGTCGGGTTCTGGTTGGCCAAAGTTGCTGATATCTGAGGAGACACCATCTCGGAGTGGGACGGAGACGGCAAAGCGCTACCGACCCAGCATCCAAGGAGGCGCAGGACACTACGGTAGCGCTGCTCTAGCTATTCAGCCCTAACTGAATAAAAGTTTAGGACGATAGATGAACTACTCACAGTGCATTCTCGGGTACCGGCAAATAAAAATCTTTACCCTACCTTTACCCGAAACGCTAATACCCGGACAGCGTTGATCAGCGCTTTTTCCAGTTCGCGCAGGTGATTTTCGCCGGTGAGATAGCTGATCACCATCATGCGTATTACGCTGTGGCGGTTGACCACGGTTTCCGAGATCCAACGCTTTCCGTCACGAGTGACTTCGTCCACGATGGCAGCATGCGCCGTGGCCAGATGTTGTGGGCTCGCGCCATGCATCTTCAGGCGAAAGTTAATAATGGGCAAGACTTGCGGCGCGGCAAGTTCGAACTCTTCTGAAGCTTCCACCCAATCCGCGAAGCTGCGCGCCAGGCAAAGCTGACGATCGATCAACTCTTCATAGGCTTGGCGTCCGTGCACCCGCAGGGTGAGCCAAAGCTTCAAGGAGTTCATGCGGCGGGTCCATTGCGTGCTGATCCGGGCATTGTCAAGCAGGGTGGCGCCAGACGCTTTCGGCATGTAAGCAGCGGCCACCGAAAAGGCGCGCTCCAGCGTCTCCGGATGAGAGGTGAGGATCACGCCGGCGGAAAATGGCATGGCTAGCCATTTATGGGGATCAATGGTCAGCGAGTCCGCGCGTTCAATGCCGCGTACCAGATCGCGATGCTGGTTGGAGAAAATGGCTGCTGCGCCATATGCGCCATCCACGTGAAGCCAGAGCTGGTGGCGACGGCAGACGTCTGAAATAAAAATTAGATCGTCGACGATACCGGAGTTAGTGGTTCCCGCGGTGGCCACTACACAGAACGGTTTTCTCCCGGTGGCGCGGTCTTGCTGAATGTTCTCCTCCAGCTTAAGCGGATCGAGTTGTAGGCGATCGTTTACCGGAATGCGCCGCAGCGACTTGCGGCCGATACCAAGCAAGCCTGCGGACTTGTCCAGCGAGTGATGCGCTTCGTCCGAGGCATAAACAATAGGTCGTCCACCGATCGAAGCCACACCGTTTTCGATAGCATTCGGAAATTTTGCCGCCAGGGCCAAGGCCAGCCCGCTGAAATTCGCCTCATTGCCGCCGCTGGTGAAAGTTCCATTAAACTCTCCCGGCCAGCCCACGCGTTCACCGATCCAGCGGATGGCTTCGAGTTCAATTTTCGATGCGAGTTGCGATCGCGCCAAAGTGGCCAATTGTGGGTTCAGCGCCGCCACCAGCGCTTCGGCCAGGAAAGCGATGTACGTCGGAGTGGGATTCATGAGGCCGAAGTAATTAGCACTAGGAACATGGAAACCTTTGTCCACCATCTCGCGGCAGACTTCATCGAGCACCTTGGCCGCATATTCGCCGAGTTCGGGAAGTGGATTGTTCAGCGGACCATAGGTACGTTCATCAGCGGGAAGCTGCACGGCGAGCTCGGGCAGGGAAGAGAAAAACGCGTCGATATGATCGATAAGGCGGTAGCCGAGTTTGCGGCGAGATTCGGAATCCAGTTCAAAGCCCATGGCTTGATTCGATGTCAGAGCAGGGGAAAGGAAGCGCGCAATCTACCCGGAAATTGCGGTCAAACCAAAGATAACCACAGAGAACACAGAGGTTCACAGAGGAAACGCGATGCTGGAAAAAGATCGTGAGATTCCTATCAGGCTATAGCCTCATCCATACCGCCAGAGGCTCCCAACCGAATGGCTTATTTAGCGGCGGAGATGTCCTATATCGGCGATCCGGTAGGCTGTCCGACATCTGTTTATGTTTCCTCTGTGTCCTCTGTGGTTGAGTTTTTCTCCGGTCTCAGCACCGGGAACAGGATCACGTCCCGGATCGTATGTGAGTCGGTGAGCAGCATCGCGAGACGATCAATGCCCACGCCCACGCCTCCTGCCGGTGGCATGCCGTAAGAGAGCGCGCGGATGTAGTCTTCATCCATCCGGTGGGCTTCTTCGTCTCCGCGCTCGCGTTCTTTCAGTTGTTGTTCAAAACGGCGGCGCTGCTCTTCGGGATCGTTGAGCTCGCTGAAGCCGTTGGCAATTTCCATCTGACCGACAAAGATTTCGAAGCGCTCCACCCAATCGGGCTCGTCCGGCTTGTTCTTGGATAGCGGCGAAACCGCAGCGGGGAACTCATAGATGATTGTCGGTTGCACGAGACGCTCTTCGGCCACCGCCTCAAACAGGGCTGCGACGGTTTTCCCAGTGGGCTCGCTGGGGTCGTAAGCCATGTGTGGGTGTACGGCGTTAAAACGCTCGACCAGCGCCTTCACGGAGTCGTGCGAGGCAAAGTCTGACATTTGCGGTTTGGCGCCCGCTTTTTCTGGCCAGAACTGAATGATGGCCTCGCGCATGGTCATCCGCCCCCAGTTGGAGACGGCCCAGTCGATCTCATGCTCACCCCACTTCGTCTTGCTGCCGCCGGTTACGTCTTTAGCGGTCTGCACAATCATGTTCTGAGTGAGATCCATGACCTCGCCAAAGTCGGCGTAGGCCTGGTAGAACTCGAGCATGGTGAACTCGGGATTCCAGCGCCAGCCCAGTCCCTCGTTGCGAAAGTTGCGATTGATCTCGTAGACCCGATCAAGCCCCCCAACGGTCAGGCGCTTCAAGTAGAGCTCGGGCGCGACGCGCAAAAAAAGATCCATATCCAATGTGTTGTGATGAGTCTTAAACGGCTTCGCGACTGCCCCACCAGCAATGGGCTGCATCATAGGCGTTTCGACTTCGATGAACCCATGCTCGTCGAGATAGCGCCGCAGCGACTGCACCAGCTTGCTGCGCTTTAGAAACACCTCGCGCACCTCCGGGTTCATGATCAAATCCACGTAGCGCTGGCGGTAACGCAATTCGACGTCAGTCAGCCCGTGCCATTTTTCAGGCAGCGGCAGCAAGTCCTTGGCGAGAAATGTGATCTCCTCGACGTGCACCGTGAGCTCGCCGGTTCGTGTGCGGAATAGATAACCGCTCACGCCAATGTGATCTCCGAGGTCGAGCAGCTTGTAGAGTTCGAAGCCCTTCTCGTCGACAGCATCTTTCTTCACGTAGATCTGCAGCTTCTGGCCGCCTTGTTGCAAATGAGCGAACCCAGCTTTGCCCATTAGCCGGATGGCCATGATGCGTCCGGCGACTCGAACGTTTACGCGCGGATTTTCCAGTTGCTCCGCGGTTTTGTCCGAGTATTCAGTCAAGATCTGCGGGATTGTGTGCGTGAATTTGTATTGCCGGGGATAGGACTGCTGCCCCAGAGCTTCAATCTGCTTGAGCTTGTCGCGCCGCAGTTCGTATATTTTCTCGTCGAGTGCCAAATTGTTCCTTACTCAACTCTCGGTCAGCCACTCCCACAAGCGGATGTGCGCAAATATGAAACAGCGATTATAAACAAGTGATCGTAGCCGACCGTCAGTACTCACCTCCACACGCATAATTCTTGAAGCCGCAGCGCTTTCGGCGGTAGTATTGGCGTTACGATTTTCGCGAGAGGAAGGGAAGTAGCGCGAGGAAGCTGATGCCGCAGAACTACGTTCCAATCTTTATCTTCGTCGCTTTTATAGCGATTTTGATTCCAGTGACGCTGCTCGCGGCCAAACTGGTTCGCCCGGAAAATCCGCACAAGGCAAAGCTGATGCCCTACGAATGCGGCATCGACCCAGTGGACAACGCCCGCGGCCGCTACACTGTCCGCTTTTATATTGTCGCCATCCTTTTCGTGGTCTTCGACGTGGAGATTATCTTCCTGTTCCCTTGGGCGGTGCAGTTCAAGGCGTTCGGCCTATTCGGGTTGCTGGAGATGCTGATCTTCCTCTTAATCCTTGTGGTCGGTTACATCTGGATTTGGAAGAAGGGCGCCTTGGAGTGGGTGTGAGCCTGATCGCATATGGTTGATTCAGTTCCGCAGACCGAGACTTTTGTCGCCAGCCGCTGGACTCGAGGCAATCTCTTGTTTCCAACACGCATTGTGGTAACTCCGGAGCACGTTTTGCGTGTAAAGCCCCGGTTGTTCGGCAGCAATCAGGAGAGCATTGCCATTGGAAAAGTGGCTTCGGTGCAGATTTCAACCGGGCTCGTGTGGTCTGAGATCCGGATTGATTCCTCGGGTGGAACCACCCCGATCCTCAGTCATGGACACCGCAAGCGGGATGCAGAACGGATTCGGGATTTGATCGAGAAACTTCAAACAACCCGAGCTGGAGCACGACCCTGAGACGCGCGCCCGTTGACACCGTACTGCTAAGCTGTTAGAAATTAAGGTTCTTCCGAGAATCTGCGGTGCCGGAGAGTTGAACCTTCCCAGCTATGCCCGACGAAACCAAGCCTACTTCGCCAATGCCGCCCGACGGCGGCAACAAACCTGGGGTGGAAAAGCCGAGTGGCTCGGTCCAGTCAACCTCAGCTGCAGAAAAGGTCAGCGCGAGTCCGTCTCCCCCGGAACCTGAAACTCCGTCCGCAACGCCTCCCAAACCGGCCGCAGCGGCAGGCGGCCGTACCCCGGCGGTGCCTGGCAAACCTGCCGGCCCAGCTCCAATTCCTTGGGACTCACCGATGGTCGCCACCCTCAAGCGCCAATTCGGGTCAGGAATTGGTGAAGCCAGCACTTATCTGGGCCAGGACTATATGGTCGTGGATCGCTCGCTCATTCCGGAGATCCTCCAAGTTCTGCGAGACCAGGAACAGTTCGACTATTGCGTGGATATCACCGCCGTCCACTATCCCAGCCGTGAAAAGCCCTTTGAAGTTGTCTGGATTCTCTATTCTTTCGCGCGCAACGAGCGTATTCGGGTGAAGACGCTGATCGCTGACGGTGAGGCACTGCCCAGTTCCGTACCTGTCTGGCCCACTGCGAACTGGATCGAGCGCGAAGTCTATGACATGTTCGGCATTCGCTTTGAGGGGCATCCCGACCTCAAGCGAATCCTGCTGCCGGAAGGGTGGAAGGGCCATCCGCTGCGCAAAGAATACGGAATTATTCAACAGGACAAAGAATGGGTGCAGATCAACCTCGGGATTGAAAGCGGCCAATGACGGACGGGAGCACTTCTACTACTTCGCATCTGGAACTCGAGGAACATGACAAGACTTTCCTCGATTCCAACGAGCTCATCATCAATATGGGGCCACAGCACCCGGCCACTCACGGCGTGCTGCGCGTTATCCTCAAGCTCGACGGCGAAAAAGTTCTCGGCACCGAGTGCGTGATCGGATACCTGCACCGCGGCGTCGAAAAAATCGCCGAGAACCGCACCTACGCGATGTTCAATCCTTACGTGGACCGCATGGACTACGTTGCCGCGGTTTCCAATGGCTTAGGCTACTGCGAAGCTGTCGAGAAGTTGCTGGACGTAAAGGCGCCGCCGCGGGCTAACTATATTCGCGTGATTCTGACTGAGTTGAACCGGCTGGCGAGCCACATGCTCTGGCTGGGGACACACGCCCTTGATATTGGCGCCATCACGCCACTCTTCTATACCTTTCGGGACCGGGAAGAGATTCTCAAAATTTTCGAGAAGTATTGCGGCGCGCGGCTGACCACGCACGCTTTCCGCATCGGCGGCTGCCTGTACGAGACGTACGAGGGATTTGAGCAGGACGTAAAAAAGTTCCTCGTTTTCGTAGCTCCCAAAATTGACGAGTATGAGGAACTGCTAACTACGAACCGTATCTGGGTGGAACGTACGAAGGGCGTTGGTAAAATTTCCGGCAAGGATTGCATCGCGCTGGGCGTGACCGGGCCGGTGCTGCGGGCGAGTGGCGTGCGCTGGGATGTCCGCAAAGCCCAGCCGTATGCCGCCTACTCCGATTTCGATTTCGAAATCCCAGTCGGCCAGAACGGTGACACCTACGACCGATACCTGGTGCGTATGGCCGAGATGCGGCAATCCTTGCGCATCATCCGCCAGGCAGTGGAAAAGATTCCCGAAGGCCCGATCATGGCCAAAGTCCCCAAAGTGATCAAGCCGCCTGTGGGAGAGATCTATCACTCGATAGAGGCGCCCAAAGGTGAGCTGGGATATTTCATTGTGAGTGATGGTTCCACTCAGCCCTATCGTGTGCGCGTGCGGCCACCGTCGTTTGTGAACCTTCAGGCGCTTGACGTGATGGTGCGCGGACAACTGGTCGCTGATGTAATTGCGGTCATCGGAACGCTCGATATCGTTCTGGGCGAGGTGGATCGCTGATGCTCGAGTACATCACCTCGTATCTCAAGTCCAACACTACTCCGGGCCAAGCCGGAAACCAGTTCTGGGCGTTCGTCTATATCATCCTTATCTTCCTCGGACTTTCCGTCGCGGTTATTGCGATGAACTGGCTGGAGCGAAAGATCCTGGCCCACATGCAAGTTCGTCTCGGGCCGATGAGAGTGGGTCCGCACGGATTGCTGCAGCCTATTGCCGATGCTATCAAGTTGCTGATCAAGGAAGACATCATGCCGGCGGAAGCCGACAAGGTTGTCTTCTGGACAGCGCCGGTGATGGTAGTCATTACCGCATTTACTGTTTTTATCGTTGTACCTTTCGGGCCCACGCACGCGGTGACTGACATGAACATCGGAGTGCTGTTTATGCTCGGCGTGTCGTCGTTGGGCGTCCTGGCGATCGTGATGGCGGGCTGGGCGTCAAATTCACACTATCCGCTGATTGGCGCGCTGCGTTCCAGCGCTCAGATGGTTTCGTATGAAATCGCCATGGGGCTGGCGGTGGTTGCTGCAATCCTAATGACCAGCCTGCATGGAATCGGACTCTACGGCGTGGGGAGCGGCACCGGCACTGGCACGCTGAGTATGATTGAGATTGTCAAAGCTCAGCAAGAACAACACGCCTGGTTTATATTCAAATTTTTTCCGCTGGGACTAATTGCGTTTTTTATCTTCGCGGTCGCGATGGTGGCCGAAACCAATCGTGCACCATTTGATCTGCCCGAAGCCGAATCCGAATTGACAGCCGGTTTCCACACCGAGTACAGCGGATTTCGCTGGTCGCTATTTTTCCTGGCCGAATATTCCGCGATGATCGCTGTCTCGGCCATCGCAGTCACGCTCTGGCTCGGCGGTTGGCTACGGCCGTTCCCCAACTGGCTGACGGGCGAGACATGGGACCTGGTATTCTCTGTTTTCCCGGGAGTCACCTTCCTCCTACTTGCCGTGATTGCTTTCGTGGGCACAATGCGCATGCCAAAGCACGCGTATTTCCGTGTGCAGACCCTCGGCCTTGGGGGATTCGGCGCGCTGCTCGGGCTTATTGGACTGGTCCTGCTGATGCCGCCGGTCCGCGACCGGATCCAGGACATCTACTGGTTCTCGGTCAAAGTCGCTGCGTTCATGTATCTCTACATTTGGTATCGCGGCACATTTCCGCGCTACCGCTTCGACCAACTGATGAAAGTTGGGTGGAAGGTGCTGTTGCCGATGGGAATCGGTGTGCTGATCCTCACCGCAGTTGTGGGGGTGCTGCTCTAATATGACACCCGTTGCCACTCCGTTTTTCTTCTATCTGCTCTCCGGGTTGGCTCTGCTCGGCGGCATCCTGGTGATTACTCGTAAGAACGCAGTGCATTCAGCGCTGGCGCTGATTCTCACGCTGCTTGCCCTGGCTGGACTCTACCTGATGCTCTATGCGCCGTTTGTCGCCGGCGTTCAGATCATTCTGTATGCCGGCGGTATCATGGTGCTCTTCTTGTTCGTAATCATGCTGGTGAGCATTGAGCGCAGTCAAAAAGAGGAGCAGTTCAATAAACAATGGATTGTCGGATTCATCGCAGCCGGAGTGTTGGGTGTGCTGTTCGTGCTGGTGTACGTGAAAGGCAGAGCGCTGCTGCCTGCTCCCAATGCACAAATTCCGAACGAGAGCCAAAATACGCAGAACGTTGGCGTGCTGCTTTATCGGGAATATATGTTTGCCTTCGAGATTGCATCGCTGTTGCTGCTGGTGGCGATCATCGGCGCAGTGGTCATGGCGAAGAAGAGAATTTGAATAGCACTCAGCAATCCGCACGCGACGAGTGTTGGTGCTGTCAGTGAGCGGTACTGTTCGGGGACTGACCGCTTAGTGCTGAGTGCGAGGAGCAATTAGCTAAATGGTCCCAATTACGACACTGCATTACGTGATAGTCGCTGCCGGCCTGTTTGTCCTCGGCGTTGTGGGTGTGCTAACCCGCCGTAATGTGGTCATCGTACTGATGTCTATTGAGCTGATTTTGAACGCCGTGAATCTGAACCTGGTTGCATTCTCGCGGCTCTGGGGATTACACGGGCAGGTGTTTGCCATATTCGTGATCACCGACGCCGCCGCCGAGGCAGCGGTTGGATTGGGCATTCTGATCGCCTTCTTTCGCAATAAGGAAACGGTCAATGTGGATGAAGTCGATCTATTGAAGTGGTAGAAGAGCACCAGTTAGCATTTAGCACTCAGCATTTAGCCAATCGAGATTCTTGCAAAACTCTGCAATCCCGTTTACCGGCCAAATGCCAATTGCTAAGACTAAAGCTAAGGGCCAACGATTAGCGATCAACGATTGACAGAATGCGCTTTCTCGAACACATCTGGCTGATCCCACTGCTACCCGCCTTCGGCGCGGTGATGATGTTCTTCTTCGGCCGCAAATTACAGAAATCCGCAGTGAGCGCCGTTTGCGTCGGCGCGGTGGTCCTGGCTTTCATCATCTCTGTCGGCGCGGTCCGGCAGTATACGGATTATGCTCACGACGTTCCGGGTAAGCCTTTCGAGAAGATTATCTATACCTGGCTGGGCAGCGACACGGGTCACCTCACCTATGTAACCCAAACCGGTACGCCTGCAGACTTCAAAGCTGAAGTTGGATTCCTGCTCGATCCCTTATCCAGCATCTGGCTGCTGTTCGTCACCGGCGTCGGTATGCTGATCCACATTTATTCCATCGGATACATGGGGCATGAAGGTGGTTATTACCGGTTCTTCGGGTACTTGAACTTGTTCATGTTCTCCATGCTGATCCTGGTCTTGGGGAACAATTACGCCGTGCTCTTTGTCGGATGGGAGGGCGTGGGGCTCTGCTCATATTTGCTGATCGGGTTCTATTTCCAGCGCAAGTCGGCCAGCGACGCCGCCAACAAGGCTTTTATCGTAAACCGCATTGGAGACGCGGGTTTCCTGCTGGGCATGTTCACCATCGCCTGGTACTTCGGGTCATTCCGCTTCACTGATATCACAGAGTTGGCGCGTAGTGGACATTTCTCCATCGGCGACCCAATCATTACCACCGCCGCGCTCCTCCTGTTTGTCGGTGCCACTGGAAAATCAGCGCAAATCCCGCTCTACATCTGGCTGCCGGACGCCATGGAAGGCCCGACGCCGGTCTCCGCCCTGATCCACGCTGCAACGATGGTTACTGCGGGTGTTTATATGGTGGCGCGCTCGAATGCGTTGTTCGTGCTGGCGCCGAACGCCATGAAGACCGTTGCGATCATCGGCGCGCTTACCGCGATATTTGCCGCCTCGATTGGGTTGGTGCAGAACGACATAAAACGCGTACTGGCTTATTCGACGGTTTCGCAGTTGGGATACATGTTCTTGGCGCTCGGCGTCGGCGCTTTCGCCGCGGGTGTGTTCCACGTGTTCACGCATTCCTTCTTCAAAGCCCTGCTGTTCCTGGGTGCAGGTTCCGTAATCCACGCCATGAGCGGCGAGCAGGACATGCGCAACATGGGCGACCTTCACAGCCGTATTCCGATCACCCATTGGACAATGTTCATCGCGACGCTGGCAATTGCGGGCATTCCGCCATTTGCCGGATTCTTCTCTAAGGACGAAATTCTCTGGCAAACCTGGACATCGGAAGGTGGAGCCTATCGTTTGCTGTGGATCATCGGCTATGCCACAGCGCTGATGACGGCGTTCTACATGTTCCGGCTGATGTACCTCACATTCCACGGCCGACCGCGAATGAATCACGAGGTGGAGCACCACGTTCACGAGTCGCCCAAGTCCATGACCGGACCACTGGTCATTCTGGCGATCTGCTCAATTTTTGCCGGCTGGTTAGGTTGGCCACATAGTCTTGGCGGCTCCGATCATTTCGCGAAATTTCTCGAGCCTGTGTTTGCAAGAGAGGCAGGGGTATTTCAGGAACAAGGTAAAGCAGGGCAGTTGGCCGCCGGCGTGAAAGAGGAAGAGCACACAACGCCCACGGAATACTGGCTGATGTTTCTTTCTGTAGCCGCCGGGGTGGTGGGCTGGGGCATGGCGTGGAAAGCATATCGCCACGCCGATAAGGATTACACAGAGCCGATTGCCGCGAAGAACCCGCAGATTTATCAGCTCCTCTACAACAAGTGGTACGTGGACGAAGGGTATGACTATGCTTTCACCGGCCGCCGAAAGGTGGGAGCTGTGCGTCTCGGGGTATTGGGTTTGGGAGATGCCTCGGCCTGGAACGACGTTCACCTGATCGATGGCACGGTGAACGGCGCTGGCTGGATCACACGCTTCACGGCGAGTTTTTCCAAGTGGTGGGATACCTGGATTATTGACGGAGTGTTCGTCAACGGTCCCGCGATTTTGGCTCGGATGCTGTCGTACCCCGCACGCTTACTCCAGTGGGGCTTGGTGCAGTGGTATGCGCTCGTGATGGTGGCCGGAATGTTAGGATTCGTTTTCTATTACGTGTATCGGTAAGAACGTGTAGCGCGGGCGCCCTCACTCCCGAAGTCTGAGTTTGCGTCCGGCGCACTATTGAGGGATGACGCCAGAACTGAGAAGCTGGCAACTTAGAACTTAGAAACTGGAACTTAAGAACTTAAGAACTGCTCTTATGCAGAACCATATACTCTCGATCATTCTTTTCACGCCACTGGTCGGCGCCCTCTTGCTTCTATTTGTTCCTAAGGAAAACAAGGACGCCATCCGCTGGATTGCCAATATTTTTGCTCTGACGGGCTTTTTGGTTTCGCTGCCGCTGGTACCGTGGTTCTGGGCACAGCGCTTCGAGCCCGGTTTTAAGTTCATGGAGGGTGGTCCCAACAACTGGATCCCGTCGATCGGCGCCGGTTACGTGCTGGGCATTGATGGCATTTCATTCCTCCTGATCATGCTCACCACGCTGCTGGGATGGGTCTCGATCCTCTCGTCGTGGACAGCAATTGAGGACCGGGTGAAGGAATACTACATCTGGTTCTTGATTCTGCAGACCGGCATGCTGGGCGTCTTCATGGCCCTGGACTTTTTCCTCTTCTTTGTTTTCTGGGAAGCCATGCTGGTACCGATGTACCTGCTGATTGGCATATGGGGAGGTCCGCGGAAGCTTTATGCGGCGATTAAGTTCTTCCTTTATACGTTGTTCGGCTCCGTGCTGATGCTGCTGGGTATCCTGTTCCTTTATTTCCACCACCACACCGTCACCGGCGTTTACACGTTCAGCATTCCAGAGCTGTATAAAACGGCACCGCAGATTCCGTTCCACTACGCCATCTGGTTATTCCTGGCATTCTTTGTAGGATTCGCGATCAAGGTACCGATGTTCCCGTTCCATACCTGGCTACCGGATGCGCACGTGGAGGCTCCAACGGCAGGCTCCGTGATCCTGGCTGGCGTCTTGCTGAAGATGGGAACGTATGGCTTCATCCGCTTCTCACTGCCATTCTTCCCGGGCGTAGTAATGGATTCGCGAGTGCGCTGGTGGATGATCTTTCTTTCAGTTGTTGCCATTATCTATGGCGCGCTAGTCTCGCTGATGCAGAAGGACATGAAGAAGCTGGTCGCTTATTCGTCGGTTAGTCACCTCGGCTTCTGCACGCTGGGAATTTTCGCTCTGAACCCGCTGGGGCTAAGCGGTTCAGTGATACAGCAATTCAATCACGGCATTTCCACTGGCGCGCTGTTCTTGATTGTCGGCGTGCTATACGAGCGGCGGCACACCCGCGAAATTTCCGAGTACGGGGGTATTTCGAACGTCATGCCGGCCTACGCCACGATCACCATGATCATGTTCCTGTCTTCGATGGGACTGCCGCTGCTCAACGGCTTCGTGGGCGAGTTCACGATTCTGCAGGGCGCATTCATGGAGAAGGAAATGGGCGGGCACAGCGGTCTCTTTTGGACGGCGTTCGCAGTCAGCGGAGTGATTCTCGCAGCGGCCTACCTGCTGTGGCTCTACCAGCGCGTTTTCTTCGGGAGCGTCACGAATCCAAAGAACGAAAAGCTGCACGATTTGACGCCGCGCGAGTTGGTGACCTTCGTGCCGCTGATCATCATGGCGTTCTGGGTTGGTCTCTATCCCAAGCCGTTCTTCCAAATCCTCGAGCAGCCGGTGAACCAGCTCGTGCAGGCCGTGCGTCCCAACTACCCGCTGACTAGCGGCACAGTCAATGCGTCGGCTCAGCCCAAGTCGCTGACCATTGCTCCACCAGTTTCAGCCACAGCGGGCCTTGCGGTTCCCGAAGAGACGAAGGGGAAGAAATAGTGTCTGGCACGATTTCCCAATATTTCACCGGCACTGATTATCTACTATCGCTGCCGATGGTTCTGCTGACACTGTTCGCGCTGGGAATCTTGCTGATTGATTTGATGCTGCCGCGGGAGTGGAAGTGGGCTAACGCGGTTGCCGCGTTCGTGGGAGTTCTGTTCGCCACAGCCGGAGTTTGGCGGATTCAAACCGTCTACGCACAGAGCGGACGCAGTCTTACCAGCCAGACCGCGTTTATGAACTCGATGCTGGTGGATCGGTTTGCTATCTATTTCTTCTATCTCTTCCTTGCCAGCACCGCCATCGCGATTCTCATGTCAGTGCGCTATCTCGAAATCGAGCAAGAACATCACGGTGAGTTTTACGCGCTGATG
>Ga0070706_100002167_pt1 | contig 19983 bp, 10 predicted proteins | sample KBSK5501metaG_FD_65476 | JGI IMG/M metagenome (GOLD analysis project Ga0070706, IMG submission 65476) | Corn, switchgrass and miscanthus rhizosphere microbial communities from Kellogg Biological Station, Michigan, USA - KBS K5-50-1 metaG | ecosystem: Host-associated > Plants > Roots >... | reverse complement strand
GTTCCTTCTCCTCCGTCGTCATCGCCTTAGTGACGTTAACGCGGCCAGTTTGGAGCACGTCGAGAAGCATGCGCGCTTTTGCGCGTTCGGCGAAGGTCAATGCCTCCGCGGGCCGCCCCTCGCGCGCAAGTAAGCCAACCAGTGCGTGGTAGGGGGCGACTTTAGATTCAAAGAAGCGTTGCTGCTCTTCGCCCCCGCCCGCGACGTTCGCACGCAGCGTCTCAATGATGTTGACGGCCTCTTCAAACGCCGGTCGCGCCTGGGTCGGATTATTGAGGGCGCGGTTTGCATTGCCCGCCTCGAGCCGGCCTTTCCAGAGAGCCTCGACGTGGCCGATTTGCCCGGCCAGAGTTGTTGCGCGTGTGGCCGTGTCGAGTTCCTGCGCGTAGTCGCCTTGCGCCTCGTAAACCTCCGCGATGTTGTTGAGCGTGTCGGCGATTCCGGACTTGTTTCCCATGGCTTCCCGAAGCTCCAGACTCTTCCGGTGGTCCGCCATGGCCTGCGCGAGATTGCCTTGCGCCTGGTGTACGCGCCCGATGCCGTTGAGCGCAACGGCAACTCCGTCTCTGTTTTTCAACGACTCGCTGAGTGCCAGGCTCTTCTGCAAGTGCTCAAGCGCCTGCTCGTAGTTGCCCATGAGGCGGTAAAGCAGTCCGAGGTTATTCAGTGAGCTGGCGATTCCGTTTTTGTCTCCGATTACTTCCCTCATTGCCAGACTCTTCTGATAGCACTCCAACGCCTGCGCGTAATTGCCCTGGATGCGGTAGATGTTCCCGATGTTGTTCAGCACCAGGCCGGTTCCGTATTTGTTCTCCACAGTCTCGTTCAGCGCCAGGCTCTTCCGGTAATACTCCAGCGCCCGCGCGTAGTTGCCCTGCACGCGATAGACGCGCGCGATGTTGTTCAGAGAGATGGCAATATCTTGTTTACTGCCCGAGGCCTCATCCAGGGCCATGGTCTGTTGGTAGTAATCCAACGCCTGCGCGTAGTTGCCTAGTGAGTGAGAGACGAGGCCGAGGTTGCTCAGTGCGCTGGCGATTCTGGCTTTGTCTCCGTTCGATTGGCCTGCGGCCAGGGCTTTCTGATAGTACTCCAATGCCTGGGCCAGGTTGCCTCGTTGATAATGGACATTCCCGATGTTGCCCAGTGTGGCGGCGACTCCGGATTTGTTTCCGAGGGCCTCGTTTAGGGCAAAGCTCTGCTGGAAGCGCTCCAGGGCTGGCGTGTAGTCGCCTTGCCACATGTGGACCAAGCCGATGAAATTGAGCGCGCGTGCGATCTCGCGCTGAGCGCCGATCTGTTCGGCCACGTTTAGCTCCAGGCGAAAGACAGGCAGCGCTTGCGCGTAATCTCCTTTATCGTGAAAGCGGGAGCCTATAGTCTCCAGTTCGCGAGCCAAATCGGCAGTCACCAACTCTTTCGACTCCGCCAGCAAGGCCGCGCGTTCCTCGCTGGTCTTCGTCTTCACTAGCGCCTCTGCCAAATCGGCCTCTGCCAGCGCAGCCCGCCAGACCTTCCATGCACCATCCTCCTTCACCAACGCGAAGTTACGCTCCACTTTTTGCTCTCGCGTCTGGTTGCTCTTCGGGTCCCTGGCCGTGAGCTTCGCGGTCGCGCGCAGGGCGGTCTTCTCTCCTTCCGCAATGACGTGCGAGAGCGTGGGTTGGCTCAGACGGTAGTCCTCGTTCGTGAACTGTCGCTGCAAATCTGTTTTGAGCGAAGCGTAGTCCGGCGACTTCTCGCTCCAAAGCTTCAACAGTCCATCCAGGTCTTTCGCGGCGTAGAGCGCGAAATACTTCTCAACAACCGCCCGCGCGGCTGACTCGGCAGTCTGCGCGGACGAAGAAGAGATGTTGACGGCTGAAGGCGAGGATTGAACCTGCGCAAAGGCGGGGCTGACGAGGCTCAAACTCAAAGCCATCGAGGAGAACACACGAACTGCGAACGACATAGAACCCGGGCTCGCGGCAGTCCATACCTTGCCAGCCGAAAAATTTTCAAGCCGGCAGTAATATCGGCGCACCTTCGACAACTTCCTCATACGAGATAAAAAAACTGGAAGGACAATTTGGGGGAGTGGATCCGCGCCGGGGGTTGCGACGGGCATGAGTTTACCCCCACTAAGAAAAAAAGCAAGACCTTATCCCAACCGAGCGGACTGGGTCGGGACCGATTCTGGGCGAGAGATTTTCATGAAACTTCAGAGCACCACGTAAAAGGGGCAACAAGATGAAATCAAAGAAGTCCAGGGTGAAGACACGCGCCCACAGCACAGGTTTCAAGTTTCTGAGCGTCGCGCGCGCTACGCTTTTTTCGCTGCCCGCCTGTTTGTTCGCCATGCTCCTGGTTTTCAACAGCGCAGTGGTGGCGCAAGAGCGGCAGCCCGCGCCGACCGTGACCGCCACGGCCACAGCAGAGCGTGTGCGATTCAATTCGCCGGGCTCGGTTACACAGATGCGGCTGGAAGTTTTCGATGCGTCCGGCGAGCGCCTTTTTGACTCCGGGTTTCTGAGCGGAAACATCCTTGACTGGCCCGTGCAGAATCAGCGGGGCGATCGCCTCGACGACGGCTCTTACCTGTGCGTGGCGACAGCGCGCGACCTCGACCGACGGCAGAGCCGCAAAGCGGCGGCGCTGACGGTGGCTTCAGGGCAAGGAAGACTTGAACCTTTGAAAGTCGAGCGGCTGACGGCTGGGCAAGCGCAGGCGCTGGAAGCTGGCAGGCAAGCGATCAGCTTGGACTCGACCGGCAGCGACGACAGCCTGACAGTGCTGGCCGAGAGTAAGCCGGCGGCCTTGACGGTTGCCGCACACGATGGTCGTGATGGCAAGGTTGTCAGCACGCAGGGGGCACTAACTCTCGGCACGGGCAATATCTTCGCTGGAACAAACGTGGACCACGTTCGCATCACGGAGGAGGGTCGGGTCGGCATCGGCACAGACAAACCAGAGACGGCTCTCGACGTGGCAGGCGAAGTCAAAGCACGTGGCGGAATCAGGTTCTCAGATGGCACGACGCTCGATGCCTCGGGCGGCAAGCTCACACTCACGGATGCCGCCGGCGACAAAATTCCGAGCCCGTTGGCGGCGGGCACGGGCACCGCGGGGCGTTTGGCGAAGTGGACGGAGACGGGCGGGGCTGGCACGCTCGGCGACTCGCGTCTGTTTGAGACCGGAGCGAACGTCGGCGTCAACACCACCAGCCCGCTCTTCCCGTTCGACGTGCGCAGCAACACGAACGTCACACCGCTCGGAGTCACCGGTAACAATTCGGACGCTCTCGGCTTCGGTATCAGGAATACCGCGCCGGCGGCGAAATTCTGGACGTTTCAGGTGGCCGGTTCGTCGAACTCCCTCGGGCTTCTCAACGGCACGTTCTTCATGCGTCAGGCGACGGATGGCTTTACCCCATTGTTCATCCGGCAGAACGGCTACATCGGCATCGGTGCGCCGGAGCCTATACGTGAGGTACAGATCGGTTCGAGCCTCGACGCCGCCTTCACGCTTTCCCCCACGGATGGCACCCCGAACGCAGGCTATATCCGCTTCGGCGACAACACAGGTTGGAAATTGCACTTCGGACGTAATCGAGAAGCCAGCGGCAGGAACCTCAACAGCGGAACAACCGGAGTACTGATGACAATTCAGGACAATGGCAACGTCGGCATCGGCACCACCGCGCCGCAAGCCAAGCTGGACGTCAACGGGCAAGTCCGGGGTGATCTCCGGGTGGGCGCCAATGGAGAACTTGGCGCGGTGGGCGGCGAAGAGAATCTGCGCATCGTCCGCGGCGTGATCAACTTCGCGGGAGTCATTGGCGGGGGATCCGGTTTTACGGTATCCCACACCGCCACCGGACATTACACCGTCACATTCGACACTCCCTTTGTTGCTGTACCGGCCGTAACAGCGATGACCAACAATATTGCAGACAAAAGCCCAATCATATTAGTCAGGGCCAGTGAGGTTAAGTTTGGCAGCATCGTCTTCACAGTATTCAGAAGAAGTGACGGGTCCTTTGAGAATGAAAACTTCCATTTCATCGCCATCGGCCCGCGATGAACTGGCCTCAATCCGTGTTCGCGCCGGATGAGCTTCTGACAGAAGGCCGCACAAATATCACTCGGGTGAAGAGTTCACGAGAGCCTGTTAAATGACGGTAAAGAGTCGCCGCACAAGAGGGGTTTCTGAGATGAGATCATGTGAGTCCAAAGTGTCGTCGCGCGAGAACCGCGCTCGTAACGAGTTTCTGAGCGTAGCGCTGATGGCGCTCATGTCGCTGCCACCTATCGGGTTTGCGGCGGAGCGTGGCAAGGCTTCGCCGTCCGCGGGGTTAGCGTCAATCGTTGTCAATACGACGGGTGACGGCGACAACCTCGACGCCAACGTGGGCTGCGACACGGACGCGGGCACGCCGGGCGAGCAGTGCAGCCTGCGCGCGGCGATTCAACGCGCGAACACGCTGGCGGGCGACGACGCGATCACTCTCGACATCCCCGCGAGCGAGCCGAACTGCGACGCCACGACGCTCAAGTGCATCATCAACCTCACGAAGGCGCTGGACAACCCAAACACAAACATGCTCATTGACGGACCCGGCGCGGAGCTTCTGACGGTGCGCCGCAACACAGGCGGCAACTACCGCATCTTCACGATCGCAGGGTCGGCCACGGTGACCCTTTCAAACATAACGATTGAGAACGGCGACGCCGGGGCGACGAACGGCGGCGGCGTTTTCAACGCGGGCAGCGGGCAGGTGACTATCCTTCAGAGCGTCGTCCAAGGCAACGGTGCCTTAAACGGCGGCGGCATAAACAACGACAGCAGCGGCAGCGTGAACGTCGTCAGCAGCGTCGTCCACGACAATACTTCCACGAACGGCGCCGGTGGGATTTTCAACCGCAGCAACGGCACGGTGCGCGTCACCGACAGCCTGGTTCAAAGTAACCATGCTGACGGCATCAGCGGCAACGGCGGCGGCATTAATAACAACAGCAACGGCACCGTGCGCGTCACACGCAGCACGATTGACGGTAACATTACCAACGGCAGCAACAGCGACGGCGGCGGCATTTACAACGGCGGTACCGGCACGGTTGACGTCACCAACAGCCTGATCGGTAATAACCTCACCGGCAAAGACGGCGGCGGCATCAATAACGCCAGCACGGGTACGGTCAACGTCATTAACAGCTCCGTCTTCCTTAACAAGAGTGTGAATGGTACCGGCGGCGGCATTCGCAACGTGGGCGCTGGTGCGTTGAACATCAGCAACTCCACGTTCTTCCAGAACATCGTTAAATTGGGCATTAGCGGCGGCGGTATCAACGGCTCCGCGACAGTCAAAAGCACGATCATCGCCGGGAGTTTTGATGACGGAATCTTTAACCCAGTTACGGACGTTGAGGGTAGCTTCACGTCCGCGGGCTTCAACTTCGTCGGCGACAAAGGCACGAGCACGGGCTTCACACAGCCCACAGACCAGACGGGGACAAGCGCCGCGCCGCTCGACCCGGAACTCATCATAATCCCTCAATCGCCAACGTTCGGTCTCACCAACGGAATCCTCGTCCCGCGCTGCGGCAGCCCTGTAGTTGACAAAGCGACAAGCACTCCACTCTCCGGCCCTGCCCTGACCACTGACCTGCGCGGCGCGGGCTTCCCGCGCACGGTTGACGAACCCTCTGTGCCCGACGCGACGGGCGGTGACGGCACGGACACCGGCGCTTTCGAGCGGCCCGTCTGCACAACGCTGACGCTCACCGTCAACACGACCGCCGACACCGATGATTTGAGTCCCGGCGACAGTCTCTGCGACACCGACGCGGCTTCGGGCGCGCAGTGCACCTTGCGCGCTGCGATAAGCGAGACGAACGCGCTGACGGGGGCGCACACAATCGTCTTCGACATTCCCGCGGCCGATCCGAGCTTCAACCCGAATACAAGTATGTTCACAATCAACCTAACGGGTGCGCTGCCCGACATCACCACCGACCTCAACCTCAACGGCCCCGGCCCCGGCCTTCTGACCGTGCGCCGCGGTTCGGGCGGCCCTTACCGCATCTTTAACTTCACGGGTTCTGCCCCCGTTGACGCAAGCATCTCCGGTTTGACCATCAGCAATGGTCTTTCTACGAGTCAAGGCGGTGGCATCTTCTTTTCTAACAAAGGGTCGCTAACGGTGACCGACTGTTTGATCGCCGACAACACCGCCGAGAGGAGCGGCGGCGGCATTGTGTCCAACGACGGTACGGTAAATGTCGCCGACAGCACGTTCACTAACAACTTTGCCTTTGCCTTTGGCAATATCGGTGACGGAGGAGGCGCCGTCTTCACCGGGTCATCACAAGCAAACGTCAATGTCACCTTCAACATCACCAACAGCACGTTCGTCGGTAACGGAACGGGAGGGACGGGCGGCGCGATTCTTGGTTCAGGCGGAGAGTTAAATATCACGAACAGCACGATCACGGGCAACACAGTCAGCGGCGGGGTAAGTAGCAGCGCCGGTGGCCTTACAGCCGGAGGAGTCGTGCGGGTCAAGAGCAGCATCATCGCCTTGAACATAGCCAACTCTCAAGCCAGGGATGTCAACGGTGCCGTGACGTCCGGTGGCTTCAACCTGATCGGCAACGCGAGCGGGAGCACGGGCTTCACGCAGTCCACCGACCAGACGGGCCTCGACCCGAAGCTCGATCCCGCCGGACTGCAAAATAACGGCGGCCCGACCCGAACCATCGCTCTGCTCATGGGCAGCCCCGCCATCGACAAGGGCACGGCCAACGGCCTGACCGGACTGCTCACAACAGACCAGCGCGGCCCTGGCTTCGCACGCACCTTCGACGACCCTTCGGTCACGAACGCCGCAGACGGCACCGACATCGGCGCGTTTGAACTTAATCCGGCGGCACCTTCGCCGACGCCGACACCGACCCCGACGCCTTCACCGTCGCCGACTGCACCGACCTTCCAGTTCGAGCTGGCTACTTATCCCATTGAGGAAGGCTGTGCTGCAGTCAACGTTCAGGTGTTGCGATCAGGCTCGCTCGGATCAGCAGCGAGCGTTGATCTCGCCAGCGAAGACGGTACAGCAAAACAGAAGGGCGACTACACGCTGGTGGTCGGCCACTTACTCTTCGCCCCAGGAGAAGCTGAGAAAACTTTCCAGGTACTAATCAATGACGATAGTTATGTTGAAGGATTGGAGTTTGCGACTCTCTTGCTTCAGCATCCGATCAACGGCACGTTGGGAGCTTCGAGTACCGCCACTATCCAGATCGCGGACGACATAAGTGAAACCGGCTCGAACCCAATTGATGAATCGGAGATTTTTGTCTGCACCCACTATCACGATTTCCTCTACCGCCAATCCGACCAGTTGGGTGAGGACTTCTGGACGCAGCAGATCGAACAGTGCGGCCCCAACATCGTGTGTCGCCAAGCCAAGCGGATTGACGTTTCGACTGCTTTCTTCCTCTCTACTGAATTTCAGCAAACCGGTTACTTCGTAATCCGGGCACACAAGGCTGCCTTCGGCGATCTCAAGAGCAATCCGCGCTATGAAGTTTTTCTGCGCGACCAGCGCGAGATTGGTGATGGTGTCATCGTGGGCCAGCCGGGGTTCGAGCAACAACTCGACGCCAACCGCCAGAAATATCTCGAAGACTTCGTCTCGCGTCCGGAGTTTGTGGCGCTGTTTCCACAGGGGACGGCGGCCAGCGCCTATGTGACGTTACTGTTTGCTAACGCCGGAGCGAGCCCGACGCAAAGTGAACGTGACGCGGCAATCGCAGCTTATGGTTCCGGGAACACTGCGGGCCGCGCGGTCGCGCTAAAGAGTGTCGTCGAAAGCGGCTCGGTCTTTAACGCGCAATACAACCCCGCATTTGTGTTGCTGCAGTACTACGGTTACTTGCGCCGCAATCCGGACGATGCGCCGGACAACAATTTCAGTGGTTACGATTTCTGGCTGGCGAAAATGAATTCTTTCACGCTCCCTGGAGAAGACGCGCGAAACGAATCGGTGGCGCTGGCGCGCGTTCGCCGCGCTGAGATGGTGAAGGCTTTTATCGAGTCTATCGAGTACCGCAGCAGATTCTTCGGCGCTCCAGAAGGAAATCAACAGGCGCCGAAGGGTTTTTGATAAGAATTAATTTCAGCCAAGCCTCCAGAGAAGGAAGGAGAAACAAATCATGAGTCGGACACTTGCTTTCATATACGGGTTGGTCAGCTATTTGATTTTCTTTATCACCTTTCTTTACGCAATCGGCTTCGTCGGGAATCTGTTGGTGCCCAAATCGATCGACTCAGGCGGGCCTGCTCCTTTTAGCCAGGCGCTACTGATAAACGCATTGCTGCTCGGAATCTTCGCCATTCAACACAGTGTCATGGCGCGCCCGGGTTTTAAGCGCTGGTGGACTGTAATTGTCCCGAAACCAGTCGAACGCAGCACCTATGTTTTGTTTGCAAGTCTCACTCTGCTTCTATTGTTCTGGCAGTGGCGATCGATGACCGGCGTCGTATGGAGTCTTGAGAATCCTGCCGCGCGTTTTGTTCTATGGGTAGTATTTCTTCTCGGATGGTTAACGGTACTTGTTGGCACATCTCTCATCAACCACTTCGATCTTTTCGGCCTGCGTCAGGTCTATCTTTACCAGCGCGGGGAGCAGTATACGGAGCTGGGTTTCAGAACACCCTTTCTCTACAAGATTGTGCGCCACCCAATCATGTTGGGTTTCATCATGGCCTTCTGGGCCACGCCCGACATGACGGTCGGGCACCTGATGTTCGCTCTGGTCACAACCGCCTACATCCTAATCGCTATTCAGCTCGAAGAGCGCGACATAGTCAGCGCCCACGGCAAAGACTATGAAGATTATCGGAAGCGAGTCTCAATGCTCCTGCCGATTCCGAAGAAGAGTTAATGCTAAATAGGTTGTCATCTATTGACCTTTGCCTTAAAGGTCGGAATTCCCCCTGACTACGATAAGTTCTCAGTGATGCCCCAACCTCCAATTGATTTTTTACGTTAACAATGGTCAGACAAAATCAGAACTGGGAGCGATAGCGACCAGCCAAAAGCGCAACTTTCCGAAGAACCGCGTTTCAACCCAACCTTTGACGTGAAATCTTTGGCTGGTCGCTATCGCTCCCAGTTCTGATTTTGCGTGGGCCCCATTGAATCTTTTGTCCGGTCAATCTCGCTTGGCTTCGTCGTGCTCACGCATCTACGAAGATTTCAAAAACTGAACGATTCACGTAGGTGAGTTAGGTATCTTTATTGCCACCAGAAAGCTGAAAGAGATCTGTTTGAGATTCTCGCACCACTTCGTGGTGCAACTCTATTCTGATTTGTTCCGGTGGTTTTCGCTTCGCTTCAACCACCGGCTACTATCTGCCAGCCCTTCGGGCTGATGTCGCAAGTAGCACTTATGGCGCGCCAAACCGCGATCGATACTCAGTCGAGACAATGAAAGCCTTGACCATCTCCGCCTTGACGAAATCACCGTTAAAGGCGTTGAGCTTCGCGAGCCAAAACTGGTAGCCGTTGTCGTTGCTATCCGGTGGATCGGTCGGGTTGCGCCGCATATAACCGAAGTATTGCATCAAGACAAACGCCGGTCTGAATTCCGCAACGCTCAAGGTCTGCGAGTCGGCGACTTTCCGCAGGGCAGCGGTTCGCCCCGCGATGCCGCCAGCGCCGAAAGCATTAATCGCCTCCTGACGTTCAGATGCTGTTGGCACTACACCTGCCGATGCGAAGAGCGCATCTACGAAAACATCAGCGCTCTGGCTGAGCGGGTACAGAGCTATGAACTGCGAACTGGTGACGACCTCTTCGGCGTAAGCCTGCTTGTTATCTTCGAGTGTCTGTTGCCAGCCAGGTTCGTTTACAATCACGCCCTTTCCAACTTGTCGCGCAGCGCGGAGGAATTGCAGGTAGGTAAGGCGGGAGGCCGCAGTGTCCGACTTCTTGCCAAAAGCCGCGCGCTGCGTGCGAATCACATCGCCGCCCGTCTCCTGAAACTCGATCGAAAGAAAGAAGGCCGCCGATACGTTAATGCGCTTGACCGCACGGCAACCGGCGTCCGTTCCGCACGACTCGATCTCATTGGTCCAGAAGTTAAGGCCGGCCACGTCATGTTCCCGGTTTAGGAAGTCCTGGTAGTGCTGACAAACAAACTGCTCAGCAACGTCCACCGGATTGTTACTTTGCTCCGGCTGGTCGTCCGTAATTTGCAACGTCGCGGTGGCGGAGCTGCCAAGCCCCGCCCCGACTGCGTTGCTGAGGGTGAGAGTTGCAGTCTCGGTACCTTCGACGAATGAGTCTTCAGTGATGAGTACTGTGAAGCTCCTCGCAGTCTCGCCGGGAGCGAAATGCAGTGTGCCCACCGCCGTGGTGAAATCTGTGCGATCTGAGGCCGTGCCACTCTGGCTGGAATAATCAACGCTAGCGGGAGCGCTGGTGTCTCCGGTACGTGAGACGCTGACGATCACCTCGGTGCAGTCCTCAAGCACACTGTAAGTCGGCAGCCCAAACTGGAACGAGCTGATGAACGGCGCCTGGATGCAGGGCGAGAACTCAGAGGTGTTGCCCTCGGAATCAGTCGCCGTCGCCGTGATGAATCTTCCGCTGTGCGAAGCGCTCAGATTCAAAGAGAAATCTGCCGAACCATTTAAGTCGGTAGTTACGAGTTGTGTAGTGATAAGAACTTCTCCTTCGCCGTTGCCGGAGGGATCACACGAAGAGTTGGAGAAAAACCGAATTCTGTATTTCGTGAACGGAATCGAGTCAAGAGTGCCTGCTGCCTTTAGTTCTGAGCCACTTGCGACGACCGATGTCACGACTGGAAAGTTCTGCAAGTTGTTCGCGCCAGAATCAAGATCGTTCACATCGTTTGGCGTTACGCCGTTTGCGCTAAGATCAATGCCCAGTCCGCCGTTGGAATAGATGGAGTTGTCGGCGACCGTATTACCGGTACCTGATGCTATGGATACTCCGTCGCCTCCGTTGAAAGCGACTATATTGTCGCCATTGATCTGGTTATCAGATGCGCCGTTATCGATTGAGACTCCGGCTCCCGTGTTACCCAGCGGTTTAGAGAGGCTTACGTCGATGCCTACGTGGTTGGCCATCAGGGTATTGCGGTTTGCTGTGGATAAGTTAATCCAGATTCCGGCATGATTTCCTGAAATAAGGTTTTCGCGCACGATGTTGGAGGACGCTGCGGCGATGATTAGGCCGAAGTTATTGCCGAGTGCAGCTGTCCCTGCGGGATTTGTGCCGATGTAATTGCCCAGTAGCTCATTTGCTTTCGTATTGATGATGACGACGCCACTTCCGCTGTTACCCGAAACAACGTTACGGTCTGCTGGTAGTAATCCGCCGATTCTGTTGCCGGAAGCACTATTGACGCGAATGCCCGCCTGGGTGTTACCTAAACCTGAAGCCCCGGTTGGATTTGTGCCAACGAAGTTGCCGGCAACCACGTTGTCTCCACTGTCAGGTATGATTCCGTACTCGAACCGGTTTATGGCCAGCCCGCGCACTACACTACTACCGGCATTCAAAGTCAGCCCGGTTGCGTTGCTCGCGCCCGCTCCGTTCAGTTCGATCAGCAAAACCGCGTTGTCGCCATCGGCCAGCGTGTTTGGACTCGACGCGGGCTGTGTGTAACCGTCGATGATGACGGGTCCAGTGATGTTCGGCAGAGCCGATGTTAGGGAAATCGTACTAACTCCTGAGCCAGGAATGTTGAAGTTGATGGCGTTTAGGAGCGCGTCCGAATTCGCCAGGTTGATTGCTTCGCGCAAAGTGCAGCCGCCCGCCGCAACTGTGCAAGCGCCGTCGTCGGTGTCGGCTGTCGAGTTCACCACCAGACTGGACGCGAGAGCCGGGATGCACTTAGAAAACTCCGAAGTGTTATTCGCAGGGTCGGTCGCTGTCGCGGTGATATAAGGACCAGCTAACGATGCGGTTGGGACCACAGAAGCGAAACCGAGGTCGCCGCTGGCATTGGTCATCAGATTCCCAGAGTCGATCAACTGCTTGCCCCCGCCGTTGCCCGACTCGTCGCACGAAGGACTCGAGAAGATTTCGACGCGAAACTCGGTGCTCGGAGTCGAGTTGAGCGTGCCATGAATAGTTGTGTTAGCAGCAGTGGAACTCGCCGAAGTCAGCACAGGGAAGTTTTGTAAATTGTTGGCTCCCGAGTCAGGGTCGACGGGATCATTCGGCGTCACTCCGTCGCCGCCGAGATCAATTCCTAGTTGCTGGTTTGAATGGATAGAGTTTCCAAGAATGGCGGTGCCGGTCGCGGATTGGTTTAGCGCAATGCCGTTGCCTCCGTTGAAGGCGATTAGGTTACCTGTGCCGGGGGCAATACCGCCGATTGTATTATCCGAAGCGCTCACGATGAGTACGCCTTCTAACTGATTGCCTAGAGGACCGGCACCCACAGCGGCGCCGCCGATGATGTTACCCTGCACAAAATTGTCCGTCGTGCCTCCGGAGATCTGAATGCCACGGCCATTCCCCGATATGAGGTTGCGAGCGGCGTGGCCCGAGCCGCCAATGATGTTGCTATTTGAATTGACAGTGACGCCTGTGACACAGCGGAGCGCCTCGGTACCGGTCGGATCCGTGCCGATGAAGTTGCCTACGATCACGTTGCTGCCGCCCCCCGCTACGATGCCTGTGCCGGCGAACCGGTTGATGACCAATCCCTTCACGGTGCAGCCGCCGCCACTGATAATCAGCCCAGCTGCATTATTGCTGTTGGCGTTCGCGTCGTTCGAGCCATCCAACTCGATTAGCAAAAGAGCATCATCACCGAAGGTGACGGTGTTTGGATGTGCGATTCCCTGCGTATAGCCGTCGATGATGACAGGGGCGGTGATAATCGGCAGATTCGATGTCAGATGAATGGTCTTAACGCCGGCCCCCGGGATGTTGAAATTGATCGTATCTGTCCCAGGGTTCGCGTTGGCCGCTTTGATCGCCTCGCGCAACGTGCAGCCGCTCGCCGCAGACGAACACAAGCCGTCATCTGCATCGGCGGCTGTGTTTACCTCGAAAGTCATGGGCGCAGCAAGTGCCACAGGTTCCACCCAATCCCGGAAGAGTCGCGGCGCCGTGAACCAACCTGTCAACAGGAGGAGCAAGATCGCTCCGCGAACCAGTTTGCTTGACTGCGTCATCGTCGTTTTCATTGTAATGTCCTCATTTCTGATTGCGCTGGGACAAGTGAATCTGAACGCCGCTGATCGATCTGCCATGAGCTCAGCTCATGGCGACCACGGCTTGAGTGATTGGTGGCAGCACACCCAGCCGCTACCGCGAGGTGGTACTGAGCTCACCGGGTCCGACGCTTGAGGGACTCTGCTACGGATCAATCTCATTCGGATTGATGAAATGCGTGGTCCTCCCGCCTTCAATGATCTCGAGCGAGGAAATGATGTGCGGATCGAACGACGCAGGATTGACTACTGCGCGGATCACGGCTCCTTCTGCCGGCGCGCTGAAATCCCAGGTCACCGCATCGCCGCGAGGCAGCGTGACTTCGCATGATTTTCTGGTTACGAATCTGAGCGGGGTGGCGCAAGTGCTATCGGTGTTGGCGGGCGAAGACCGCGCGTTTTCAGGGCCGGCTGCATAGACATCGAAGGCGATTGTGATTCGCCGCGGCCGCGCCTCCTCTGCATCGCTGTGCTGTTCGCCCATCTGATTCTCATTGATTCTCAGCGAAAAGACGTTGAGGCGCGCGACCTGCCCAGGATTCATGCTCACCAGCCCGAAGCCTCTGCGATCGCGATGATCGGCCGCACCCGCGGGTTCTGGGCTCCAGCTAATCCAGATGATTGAGATTGTCGCCAGCATTACGGCTGTGATGAACAGCTTCATCAACATGCTTCTTGTTTTCATGATGTTCCTCTCACTACTCGATACGGTAAGAACACGGTGGCCATCGCCGGTGTTGTGTCGTTGCTGCGTGCGTTTACAGGTCCACCAGATACCCCGAGATAGAAACCTCTGTAAATGCATCTTCCTCAAACGGACCCTCCCGGCCTGTCTCGATGCGAAAGCCCGGTGCATCGGCGTACACTCGCATCTGTTGCGCCGCGATCCACAGATCTACATTTGGCTCCGATTGCCTGGTTTCGAGAATTGCAAACAGCGCGTCGTCGCCGTTCAAATGCGTGTGGAACTCAATCCCAGTCGGTGGCGATATTGAAAACTGCCGGGCGGTGGCGAACTCGATGACCAGGCGCTTGCCTTCCGGAACGGCGATATCTATACCCGCAGCGCCCTCTCCGTGCGGCAGGCTGATTCCCACAGTCTTATGGAAAGCATTCCGGTCGTTGGCGTTGAGTGTCATCGCCGGACAGTTCTGGTCCGGGCAAACCCGTACTCTGTTCAGGATCATGGCCGGCACAGGATTTTGCGTCGTGTTTTCTACCGTTACCTGTTGCGGATTGCGTTGGCTCTGGGCGTCACTCACTTTGGGAACGCTAAGCAAAAACGATCCCAGGAGGACGACGAGACCAGTAACGGCCAATAAGTAATTCCTAAGTTTCTTCATGATGGTTCCTCATTCAAACTCTAATTTGATGGCCTTGAAGGCTGTTCTGAGGGCGGCATCAACACGCATGTTCTGCAAGCGGGCCTTCATAGGAACCTTTCTATTTCTTGATCACTCCTCGCGCATCGTCTGGGTTCGCTTCCGCGATGGAAGCTTGCTTGCGATTGGAAAGTCGAAAACCTCTGAAGGGGGAGAATTGAATCGATCAGCTATTCGCCAGACGCTGCTAATCGGGGACGCAGCCAGGCTCGTTTTGTACGCGAAGGTTATGAGAGGCCCGCGCCGATGTCATCACCCATACAGGCGACAATCTTTTTTTGAAAGGCCTTGGGTCTTTGGACTTTGGTCTTCGGACTTTGAGCTTTGGACTTTGGTCTTTGAGCTTTGTACCTTGTGCTTTGTAGTGTTCTTGGTGCCCAAATACAAACCTCAAAAGCTCAAAGGACAAAGCACAAAGCTCAAAGTCCAAAGACCAAAGTCCAAAGAACAAAGACCAAAGTCCCAGACCTAATGCCTTCTTACGCTCCCGGTTCTGTATTTGTGAAGGTTTCTAGTGAATGATGCAATTGCGAAGGGCTTTAGCGACGGCTTCGGACTTCGAATGGACCTGGAGTTTCTCGTAGACATGACGCATGTGGGTCTTTACGGTGTTGACGCTGACTTTGAGTTTCGCTGCGGCCGTTGTGTAGTTATGTCCTTCGACCAGCAGTTTCAGTAATCGCTCTTCATGGGGGGTGAGCTGGTAATCAGTATGATCGGGCGGTCGCAGCTCGCGAAACAATGCGACTACACGCCGCGCAATTTCCGGTGAAATTGGCGCGCCGCCACTGACCGCCTCTTTCAAATATTCCAACAAACGGGCTGGCGGCGTGCGTTTCAAAAGATATCCGCAGGCGCCGGCGCAGAGTGCGTCGAAAATGCGCTCGTCATCGTCATAAACCGTCAGCATCAACAGAATCAAATCGGGGTAACGCTCTTTCAGGATGCGGATACCCTCGATGCCGTTCATGCCTGGCAAGCCTATATCAACCAGAGTCACATCCGGCAGGTCAGCGCCAATTTTCGTCAGGGCCTCCTCCATTGAACGAAAACTCCCAGTGCAGCAATAACTGTCCGTGCCGTTAATCAAAATCTTCAACCCCTCGCGAATCTCGCGCCGGTCTTCGATAACCGCGACTTTAATCATGGCTGATTGCGGAGATGATTCGACTGTGGACATGGCGTGAAGCTCTTTCCGATTGACTGAAGAGAATCCGACTCGCAATGAAAGGTCAGCTTACATGCCTGCCCCCGTCCGGTCATCACCCGTTCGGGCTAGCTAATCCTTCTTAATTTCGGGCGGCCGCTGATGGGCATTGTCAAAGTAATGACAGTGCCCTCACCCGGCCGGGAAGTTATTTGCAGTGCCCCTCCCGTTTCTTTGGCCCGCTGTTCCATACTCAGAAGTCCGTGTCCCTCGCTCTCATGTGCAGTATCAAACCCCCGGCCGTTGTCCTTTACCATCAGAGTGAGCCAATCTCGGTCGACCCGAAACTCAATGTAGACCTGCGAGCAACTCGAGTGTCTCACAATGTTGTTAATGCTTTCCTTGCAGACCAGAAAGACCTGCCGGCGCACATCGGCGCCAAGATTGAGATTACGGTGGGCATCGGTTTCATGAAAATCAAAATCAATGTTGCGAGAAGTAAGTACGTCGCTCGCGAACCGGCGCATTCTTTGGGTCAAGTCCGTCAAACGATCTTTATGGGGATCGATCGCCCACACGATATCGCTCATCGTATCCATCAACTCAGAAGAGCTCGTCGTGATCTTGGATAGCGGTTCAGTGACCGCCGCATGATCCTGACCAACCTTTTGGCGCACCACTTCACTGAGGATGGCTATTTGCGACAGACTTGACCCAATGTCGTCATGCAAATCGGTAGCGATGCGCGTGCGCACGCGCTCCAGTTCCAATAGTCGATTGACGCGGTACTTGTAGAGCAGGAAAGCCGCAGCAAACACAAAGAGTGCCGTTATTGTAACGAACCACGAACGTTGCCAGACAGGACGGAGAATTCGGAAAGATATTGTGGCCGGCCTGGCGCTGGTGTTGCCGTCGGCGCCCACGGCACGTACTAGAAATCGATACGCGCCGGGTGAAAGGCTGGCATAGCTGATGGAGCGTTGGGTCGTGGCCGCGCTCCAATGTTGATCCGCTCCTTCAAGTTTGTATTGATAGCGCAGGGCGGCGGCCGCGCCAACGCTGATGCTGGAATAATCAATTTCCAGATCGTTCTGATTTGCGCTGAGTTCCGGCCCGACAATCTCAGATTGGCCCAGTGGCGAAACCGCATAATCTACACCTGCGATGCGTAAACCGCCGATGAGAATTAGTGGTTCTGTTGATGGTTTGTCCGGTTCGGGAACAAGTTTTGAAACCCCATTGTACGTACCGAACCAGAGCGCGCCTTGCCGGTCACGGTAAGCGACGGTCACGAAATCGCCGGCCAATCCATCGGCGATGCCGTAATACCTGACCCGCCCCGTCTCCGGCGAAAGGCGGTTCACACCCCGCACTGTGCCGACGTAGATGTTGCCGAACAAATCTTCCGTGATGCAGCGGACGTTGTTACTGGCCAGCCCGTCCGCAACGGTAAAGAACTTAAAGCGGGGCAAGGGCGCTGATGGGTCGTCAAGTCGTCCCAGTCCGCCACGACTCGAGGCCAGCCACAAGCGTCCGGAGTGATCAAAGTGAAGGTCTGTCACTGTGCCTGCGGGAACACCTTCTTGTTCGCTGAAGAGCGTGAAGCGACCATCCCGATACCGTACTAGTCCACCCTCGGACAGTCCGAGCCAGAGTGCGCCGCTGCGGTCTTCAGCAAAAGCAGAAGGAGAAACATCTGGCGGAAAGCCTTCCACCTCTGAGAATGCGTGGAACCTGGCGGTAGCTCGTTCCCATCTTGTCAGGCCACGTTGCGTGTTAATCTCGGCAGCCCTGCGTGTACTGATCCAAAGATTGCCTCGGCTATCTTCAAAGATGCGGTAGATCGCATCGCCGCTTAGACCGTCGCGTCTTGAATAGCTGGCGGTCGGACGCTTGCGGGAAACGTCTTCAATGCGATTGACTCCGGAGTAGCGATAGAGCTTTTGTTGTGTGGCCATCCACAGTTCGTTGTGACTGTCCAGAAGAGCAACGTTCGACAGCCACGTTGTGGTTGTACCTTCCGGCAAGTCAGGTTGGATCGTCACAAAGGCGCTGTTAACGAGTCGACTGACAGTGGGGTGACCAAGGGCAAGGCCGTTCCCGACGATGTGTAACTCGCCGTTGCGGTCCTCATAAATGGAGCGCACTGCAGGATCAGTAAGACCATCAGCGCTGTCGAAAGTGATTAGCCCTTTCGTATTGAGCCGCATCAAACCGCCGTTTCCGCCGATCCAGATATTGCCTTCGTTGTCCTCGGCAATACCATTGGCATGATACAAACCCTGTTCGGTTGTATAGCGCTTGAGTTGATGTCCGTCAAAGACTACCAGTCCGCAGCTGGTGGAAATCCATATCCTGCCGTCGGAAGCGCGGAGCAACTTATAAATCATAGGTTTAGCCGGAGATTTCTCTTGCGCTCCTTTAGAAGCGACGTGCAGGAGGTCTTCAGAAGTAAAAGCCACCGCCTCGCCGGGCCTTTCGGGAAGTTGCGGTCGTCCCTCCTCGCCCACATGGCCGACTTTGATGACAAGCTTGCGCATAGTGAAGTCGCCGAGCCCCACCAGCGAGGAAAGTGGCTCAGGTTTCATCACGAAGAGTCCATCGAAGCGACTTATCCAAACTCTTCCGTCGCGATCCTCGGCTAGAGAAATAACTAAATCTTCTTTGTCGTCAGGTCTGATCTTGTAGTGGATTATCCTTCCGTCATGCAGCCGACGCACCACCCCCCAATTGGTTCCGGTCCACAGGCTATCCTCTCCATCGTAAAAGTTAGCAAAACTGATCGCTTTCTCTGGGTTGTCAGGCAAATTGAGGGGGATATGATGGGAGGCTAGTTTGCCGTCGACTTCGCGCAGGAGATACAAGCCGGTCGCGTCGCTCGCCCACAGATTTCCTGAGCGGTCCTCGAACTGGGGAACTGGAGTATCTGTGATCGGCTCCGCTGCCAGCGGCAGTCGGGGATCATCTTGCGTGGTCGGCGGACCAGCTGGACCAACGGTCGTCGCAGTTACTTGCGGAACGAAGCGATAGTCTGTTCCCCGATTAACATCAATCCAGTACACGCCTTCGCGCGTTGCGAGCAGGCTATGAATGGTCGGATCAGCATCGCTATTGCCGAAGCGGTAGGTGACGAAACGATAACCATCAAACCGAATCAGTCCGTCGCGGGTGGATATCCAGAGGAATCCACGTGCGTCGCGGGTGATGTCGAAGATAGCGCTGCTGCTGAGGCCGTCTGCGCTGGTGTAGGATCTAACCGGTAGGCGTTCTGCTAAGGTTGCCGTACTCCAGGCAAGGAGTACTGCGAATAACAATCCCAAGCTAGATGCTGAATCAACGTGTTTCCATTTACCCGCTCGCATACTTCCTCCGCTCAATTGAGCTGCGGGATCCGATTGGTATTAGGTTGGCTGACCTTGATGCTAGTGCGCCGAGAAAGGGCAAGTCAAGAAATGAAAGTGTTGGTCGGACAGCGCTATTCTGTTGTTCCCAACTCGATCGCTATAGCCCTGGCTTCCAGCATACGCAATGAAGAAGCAGTCGGAAAACTGGCTGAAATCTTAGACTGTTGGGATGCTATGAGGGCGTGCAGGGTAAGTCAAGAAAGTCTCGCTAATACGACGTCAACCACAGAACTGCGCATCCATTAAGAATCCAATAATAGTACGCGTGAGTCTTTGAAGTGCGCTAGAGCGCTAATGATGCGCGAAGTTTATTTGAATTACAGTGAATCTCGTCCCTTTCACGGCGGCGGGCGCGGGCCGGCTGCACTTTGTCTTCCTGGCCTCATGCCGCGAGGGCGAGGCGCCGCATCAGTTCCTGGAACCTCGGATCTCGCCGCAGCGGATCGAGATTGGGTTGCACCTTGAGATAAAGGATTCCGTAGCTGCGCCTGGCGCAGGCTTGCTCTAGTAAGGCGAGAGCCTTATCGGTTTCGCCAAGCTGAGCTAATGCTTGTGCGGCGCCGAGTTGCGAACCGGTAGGTGGCTTCGACAACTCAAGCATCTTTTTCCAGTAATCTCTGGCATCCGAAACCGGAGCTGAGCGGATGGCCGCCGCTGCCGGAGTGTTATAACCGCTCAATGTGCTGTACTGCTGGTAGGCATCCATCGCTTCCCGAAACATTCCCTTCTGCTCATAGGCGATTCTATGTAGCGTGGATCTGAACGGAGACTGTCGAAGTGAAGTTCAATGGGTGTCCAAATCAACATTCCC
>Ga0070706_100002163_pt1 | contig 20012 bp, 20 predicted proteins | sample KBSK5501metaG_FD_65476 | JGI IMG/M metagenome (GOLD analysis project Ga0070706, IMG submission 65476) | Corn, switchgrass and miscanthus rhizosphere microbial communities from Kellogg Biological Station, Michigan, USA - KBS K5-50-1 metaG | ecosystem: Host-associated > Plants > Roots >... | reverse complement strand
GCGAAAGGGCGGCCAAGGCCTCGAGATCGAGATTCACAGCCGCGATGCTCCCGTCGGGAAGCACGACGCCGCCGTGGGAGGTGCCGGTCTGCACCGAGATCTTGCTGATGCCCTCGTGCCGCCCGAGGGCAGCGAGCGCCGCGCCGTAGCCCTCCATGAACGCGTGCAGCTCCTCCACGGTGCTGTTGTGCCCGCCGACCTCGCCGATCTCCGCGCCGACCGACACCGTGACGCCCGCGGGCTCGCGCTCGCGGATGAACCGGGTGATCTCCGCGGCGCGCTCGTAGTTGAGGCGCTGCTGCTCGGCCAGGGTTGCCTGCGACAGGTCGACGAGCGTCGACGTGTCCACGTCGATGTTGTTGAAGCCGGCCCCGATCTCCTCGCCGATGAGCTTCTCCACCTCGCCGATTTCACCGGCCGGGTCGGCGGCGTATTTCTTCTGGTTGACCTGGCAATGGTCGCCCTGGACGAACAGGGGCAGCGTGTGCCCCTCGCGCAGGGCGGCGGCCAGCAACACGGCCAGGTACTCGGCCGGCCGCTGGTCGGTGTAGGCGATCTCGGAGCGCGCGATCTCCAGGATGATCGCGCCCGCCCGCCCGGCCCGGGCCGCGCGGAACACCGCGCGCGCCGTGTCGTAGGCCATCGCGCGGACGTTGACGGCGGGCACCGTGAACCCGCCGCATTCGCCCCGCCCTCGCGCAAGATAGAGCCCGTTGATCGAGGCCGGCCGCGCGCCCGTGACTTGCCCCAGCTCCCAGAGCAGCCAGCGGGCCGCCTCCCGCTCGTCGGCCGACCCGAACACAGCCCGCCAGGCGAGCCGGTCCGTGGCTGGCGAGCGCAGCTTGGCCGGGTCCCGAACGGTCACGCTGCCGCCCGCCAACGCGACCGCGCCGCCGTACAGCTCCACCGCTTCGCGAATGGCATCGGTCATGCGACCGTCCTCGTCCCGAGCGAGACCACGCAACGCGTTCCTCGGAAAAATGTAGGCCTGGCGCCGGAGAGCGTCAAACGCGCTCGGAGGAGAGCGCGGTCAGATCTCGTCGCCGGTGGCGACGGCCGTGGGCTCGGCTTCGTAGCCGGGGCGGCCCATCGCGGCGTAGGTGAGCCGCTTGCCCAGCTCCACGCCGGGCTGGTCGAATGGATCCACGCCGTACCAGACACCGGCGTACCCGGTCGCCAGCTGGAAGAACATGAGCAGCTCGCCGACGGAGGCCGCCGAGAGGTCCGGCAACCGGAGCGTGAGACTCATCCGTCCCATCCGGGCGAGCGCGGCGGCGGTCGCCTCGTACTCGGCGCGCAGCAGCGCGCCCAGGGAGTGACCGGAGAGGTACGCGAGATCGGGAGGGAGATCGGCCCGCGCGGGGATCGGCACATCGACGCCGAGGTCGTCCACGACAACGAACGTGATCGCCTTGTCGAACGGGCCCTCCATGAACAGCTGCACCTGGCTGTGCTGGTCGGTCGCGCCGACCGCACCGACCGGCGTGGGGCCGACGTGCACCGGCTGGCCCCGCCGGTCCAGGCGCTTGCCCAGGCTCTCCGCCCAGAGCTGCCGGTACCACTCGGCAAGCTGCCGTAGCCGGTCGGTATAGGGCATGAGCACGTGCAGCCGGGCCCCGAGCCAGGTGTCCGCGGCCCAGTACAGACCGGCGTACAGGGCGGCAGGATTCCGGAGCAGCTCGTCGTTCGCTGCCTGGGCGAGGGCCGCGCGCGCGCCCCCGAGCAGCTCCCCGATGTCCACACCCACGAGGGCCGCGGGCAGGAGTCCCACGGGCGAGAGCACGCTGAACCGGCCGCCCACGGCCGGCGGCACCGTCAGGGTCGCAATGCCCTCCCGGGCCGCGAGCTCGCGGAGCGCGCCCCGGGCGGGGTCGGTGGTGAAGACCAGGTGCCGATAGGCCGCCGGCCCCAGGGCGTCGTCCAGCCAGGCGCGGACCACGAGGTACTGCGCCATCGTCTCGGCCGTCCCGCCGGACTTGCTCACGACGTTGACCAGCACCCGCCTCGGGTCGATCCGCCGCAGGGCGGCCGAGACCGACGTGGGATCGACGTTCTCCAGCACGGTGAGGCGCGGGAAGAAGTCGCGCCCCTCGTCGTCCAGCTCGTTCCAGGCCGCGGGCCGCAGGGCGTCGAGCAGCGCTTTCGTCCCCAGCGCCGACCCCCCGATGCCGAGCACGAGCACGTGGTCATGGGCCTGGCCGAGTCCCTCCGCAAACCGCGCGATCTGCCGCGTGCTCGCGTCCTGGTCCACGAGATCGTAGAACCCGTACTCACCGCCGGCGCGTCGCTCCCGCACCTCCGCCTGAACCGAGGGAAACCGGCGGACCAGCTCGCCCAGCCGTCCGCGGCCGAGGCCGTGCTCGCCGTCGAGTCCATCGGTGAGCATCCGCCGGTAGCTCATCCGCATGCGTCGATCTCCACGGTAAGCCCGTCATAGGCGGGCGCGATCCCCGGCGGGAGCTGGCGCAGGAGGTCCGCGTGCCCGGTCTCGTGCGTCAGGTGGGTCAGGAAGGTGCGCTCCGCGCCCAGCTCCTGCGCGGTCCGCACGGCCTCCGCGATGCTCAGGTGGGTCGGGTGGGGCCGCCACCAGAGCGCGTTCAAGGCGAGCACCTTGAGCCCGCGGAGGCACCCGCGCACCGCCGTCGGCACCTCCTTCACATCGGTGATGTACGCGATGTCGGCGACGCGGTAGCCGAAGACCCGGAGGTGCCCGTGCTGGAAGGCGAGCGGCAGCACCTCCACCCCCGCGACGGTGACCGGGCGCCCGGGCTCGACCGGGCACACCTCGAGGGTCGGCTTCGAGGTGCCTTCGTAGGGGCGGATCGTCTCGTCGAAGATGTACTGGAAGGAGCTGCGCAGGCGCTCGAGGGTCTCGGCCGGCCCGTAGAGCGGGAGCGGCCGCCGCTGCGTCACGGAGAACATCCGCAGGTCGTCGATCCCGTTGATGTGGTCCGCGTGCTCGTGGGTGTAGAGCACGGCGTCCACACGGGACCGGCCGGCCGCCACGAGCTGGAGCCTGAGCTCCGGCGGCGTGTCGATGAGAATCGCCGAATCCCCGACCTCGAGCAGGGCCCCGGCGCGCGTGCGCTTGTCCCTCGGGTCCGCGGAGCGGCACACCGCGCAGCCGCACCCGATCTGGGGCACGCCGAACGACGTGCCGGTGCCGAGGAACGTCAGCCGCATGCCCTAAACTGCTTCGATCTTGAGGAGGTTGGTAGTACCGGGCTGATCGAACGGCACCCCCGCCGTCACGACGACCCGCTCACCCGGGTCCACCAGCTTGAGCTCGAGCAGCTTGTGCCGGGCGACCGCTAGCATCGAGTCGTAGTTGGGGAGGTGTTCCACGAGCGCCGGGATCGCACCCCACACGAGCGCGAGCTGACGGAAGGTGTCCGGCTCCGGCGTCACGGCGAAGATGGGGACCGAAGGGCGATAGGACGCGACCGTCCTGGCCGTGAAGCCGCTGCTCGTGAAGCACACGATGAGCGGCACATTCATGAGGTCCGCGGCGGCGCATACGGCGACCGCGATCGCGTCCTCGGTGCGGGTCGGGCGGAAATCGCCGGGCTCACCCTTGTGCAGCCGGTCCAGCTCCTCCCGCCGCCGGCCCACCGCGACGTCGAAGGCGGGACCGCGCCCCTTGCGGTGCTTCTCGATCTCGCACGCGATCCGCGCCATCGCCTGCACCGCCTCGAGCGGGTAGTCGCCCACCGCCGTCTCGGCCGAGAGCATGACGGCGTCGGTCCCGTCGATGATGGCGTTGGCCACGTCCGAGGCCTCGGCCCGGGTCGGGCGAGGCGCGTGGACCATGGATTCCAGCATCTGTGTCGCCGTGATGACGGGCTTCCCCTGCAGGTTGGCTTCCCGGATCACCCGCTTCTGGGCCAGCGGCACCTCCTCGAACGGCAGCTCCACGCCGAGGTCGCCCCGCGCCACCATGATCGCGTCCGCCGCGTGAATGATGGGCTTCAGGTGCTCGAGGGCCGTGTCCTTCTCGATCTTGGCCACAAGCTTCATCTGCGGGGGCACCAGCCGTCGCACCTCGTCGAGGTCCTCGGGCTTCCGCACGAAGGACACGCCGAGATAGTCCACGCCCAGAGCGACGGCGCGCGCGATTTCCTCCCGATCCTTGTCGGTCACGGCGGGAGCGCTCACCCGCACGCCTGGAAGGTTCATGCCCTTGTTCGCGCAGAGCTCGCCGCCGTAGCGCACCCGGCCGTGCACCCGGTCGCCCCGGACGGCGGTGACCTCGACGTTGAGGAGCCCATCGTTGAGGAGGATGGTGCTCCCGGGCTCCACGTCCCGGGCGAGCGCCGCGTAGGTCGTGGGGATCTCGTCCGGACGCGCCTCCGCCTCAGGCGCGAACACGACTTTTTGGCCCGCCTCGAGGAGGATCGGCGCCGGCAGCTTCCCGACCCGGATGCGCGGGCCGTGAAGGTCGAGCAGCACCGCCGCGCTCGCGATGGCGCTCCGGGCCGCGATGGCCGCCTTGACCTCGGTGATCCAGCGTGCCCGTACCTCGGGTGTGCCGTGCGAGGCGTTCACCCGCACGACGTCCACGCCGGCCTCGAGTAGCGCCGCCATCTTATCCGGCGAGCCCGAGGCGGGGCCGAGGGTGGCGACAATCTTGGTCCGGCGGGTGGAGATGTGGGCCACGAGCGTCCTTGGAGAAAGCGAAGCGGGGAGTTTAATCGCGCGCCGTCATGCCCGCATTACGACGTGTCCCCCGACCACGGTGAGTCGGGCCCGGGCGCTCCGGAAGGCCGCCGCATCGGCCGCGAGCGCCGGGTCCACCTCCCAAGCGACCAGGTCGGCGTCCTGACCCGGCGCCAGGGTCCCCCGCCGGTGGGCCACGCCGGCGGCGCTGGCGGCACCCAGGGTGTACGCCCGGAGCGTCGTCTCGAGGTCGAGGCGCTCCTCCGGCCGCCAGCTGTGCCCCGCGGCGGCATCCGCGGTGCGGGCGGTCGCCCCGTACACTCCCGCGCGCGGATCCAGGGAGGCGACCGGGACGTCGCTCCCGAAGGCGAGCGTGGCCCCCGTCGCAAGGAGGGTGCGGAAGCAATAGGCACCTTGTCCGCGCGCGCCCCAGTAACGCTCCACGAGCGGAATGTCGGTGAGGAGGTGCGCCGGTTGCATCGACAGGACCACGCCCAGCCGGGCCGCGCGCCCCAGATCGGCCTGGTGCACGCACTGGAAATGCTCGATCCGATGGGGGAGTGCCACGGCCGGGGCATCGGCGAGCAGATCGAGCGCACGGCGGACCGCGGCGTCGCCGATCGCGTGAACCGTGGCCGCGATCCCGGCGCCGGCGGCCAGCCGAACCGCCTCCTGCGCCTGCTCCAGCGCGGTGATCGGCATGCCGCGATCCCGGCTGCCCTCGTACGGTTCGAGCATCCACGCGGTCTGCTTGCCGAGGCTCCCGTCGAGGAAGAGCTTGACCCCCCCGATGGTGAGCCATGCCGAGCCTTGGCCGCTGCGTATTCCCTCGGCGAGGAGCCGGGGCAGCGCCGTCACCGGCGGGTGGAACAGCACCCGCAGCCGGAGCGCATTCTCGCGCTCGAGCCGCCGGAAGGCCGCGAGCACCCCCTCGGACTCGACATCGTGGATCCCCGTGATCCCCAGCCGATGGGCCTCGGCTTGGCCCTCGACCAGGGCGGCCAGCAGCACGTCGTCGGGTGGCACCGGCAGGGCCGGCAGCGCCAGCTCCACTGCGCGGTCCAGCAGCACCCCGGTGGGGTGACCGGCGGCGTCGCGGACGATACGCCCGCCGAACGGGTCGGGCGTCTCGGGTCCGATGCCGGTCGCGGCCAGGGCGGCCGAGTTCAGCCAGGCCGCGTGCAGGTCAAGCGAGTCGAGGAAGACCGGTCCCTGGTGCAGGGCGTCGAGCGCCATCCGGTCCGGCGGCGCCTCCCAGAGGTTAGCGTCCCAGCCTTGGCCGAGGACCCACCCCCCCACAGGCACAGCCGCGGCAACCCGGGCAAGCGCGTCCACCCGGGTCCGGGCTCCAGCCAGCTGGACCCGCCGGCGCCCGAGTGCCCATGCGGCGAAGTGGGTGTGGGCGTCCACGAAGCCCGGAGTGACCCACGCGTTCGGCAGCTCGAATGTCGGCGTCCCCCGCGGCGCGCGGCGCGCAGCCTCGGCGGCCGGCCCGACGAAACGGATCCGGCCGCCCGACCACCAGACCGCGTCGCCCGCGACGCCCGGCGCGAGAGCGACGACGCGCCCGGCCAGCAAGACCCCGTTCCTGCCGGGAGCATCGGCCCAACCAGACACGGTGCTATCCACATGTGGAAAAGCCGGCAAAGTGAATATCCGAATCGCAGTCAGAAACTTGAGAACGGGTGAACACGACCTAGCAACTTAGTCGATGTCAAATCCGTAACTTACTTATTTGCAGCAGATTAGAGCACGACAAGTTAACCACATCCACGGATGACGACAGTGTCGCTAGGGCTGTTGGAATTATGCATACGGAAGACTTAGCCACATTGTCGACACGCGTTTTTTCAGCGTTCCGGTCACGGCTGTGTATCGGCGAGAGACGTCAGTGCGCGGTGCCGGTCCCCTGCTCCGCGGCGATCCACGCTCGCACATTTTCGTCGAGAACCGTCAAAGTCACCGCTCCGTCCACCAGCACCGCGTCGTGGAACCGCCGCTGATCGAAGCGGGCACCGATCGCCTGTTTCGCTTCGTCGCGCAGCCGGGTGATCTCGCGCTGGCCGAGCCGATACGCGAGCGCCTGCGCTGGATGCACGAGGTACCGATCCACCTCGTTCTCCGCGTCCAGCCGGCTCAGGCCCGTGTTCGCCAGGAGGTAGTCGATCGCCTGTTGCCGGGTCCACCCCAGGGCGTGGAGACCGGTGTCGACGACCAGCCGGCAGGCCCGCCAGGACTGGAAGTTCAGCATCCCGAGTCGGTCCAGGTCACCGGAATACATGCCGGCCTCGTCGGCGAGGCGCTCGGTGTAGAGGGCCCAGCCCTCGACCAGGGCCGTGCTCCCGCTGCCGTAGCGCCGGAAGGCGGGCAGCGGGAGCTCCTGCGCCAGGGCGAGCTGCACGTGGTGACCCGGGACCCCCTCGTGAAAGGCGAGCACCTCCGCGGTATACCGGGGGCGCTGTCTCGGCTCGGAGGTGTTCACCAGGTACCGACCCGGGCGGCTCCCGTCGGCGCTGCCGGGGTAGTAGTAGGCTGCCGGCGCGTCCCGTTCCTGGTAGGCAGGCATCTCCTGCACGACGAGCCTCCGCTTCGGCAGACGCCCGATCAGCTCGGGGAGCTTCGCTTGCATCCGCTCCGTTGCCTGCTGCGCCGCGGCGAGGACCTGCTGCCGGGTGGCGAAAGTCATGGTCGAGTCGGCGGGGAGCGCGCGCAACAGCGAGTCGAGGTTGTCGGTCTGAAATCGCCGCCGGACGATGACCAGCATCTCCGCCCTGATGGACCCGACGGCCTCTAGGCCGATCTTGTGGATCTCCTCGGCCGGCAGTTCCAGCGAGGTATGCCGGCGGATGAGCGCGCGGTAACAGATGACGCCATCCGGCAGCCAGCGGATCCCCGCTTCGGGCCGTGCCCGGGCGGCGTACGTCGTAGCCAGATAGTCACGGTAGCGACGGAAGCCGGGGAGGACCGAATCGCGCACCGCGGCCAGCAGGGCGCGCGCGAAGGCGGGATCCTTCCCTTCCATGCGGCGCGCGGGCGCGTAGAGGGCTGAGGAATCGGCGGGCTGGGCCAGCAGGCGGTCCAGTTGGCCGATCACCCGCTCGACGGCGATGCCGGGGGCCCCGTAGCCCCGGTCCAGTCCGGCTTGCAGGTTCGCGATGTGCTGCTGGAGGTACTCGCCCATGCGGCGCCAGCGGGCGAGCAGCCGGCTCCGGTCGGCCGGGGTGCCGATCGGCTGGAGGGCGGCGAGATCGGCAAAGAGCACCTGCGGGCCGTCGAGCTGGTCCACGTTCCAGAGCTCGCGCCGGCAGGTTCGCTCCGCCAGCGCGTTCCCAATCTCGCTCGTGAGAAGCGCGAGATTGACCCGTCCTTCCCGGTCGAGCCCCGCCGGGTCGATCGTGGCCGCAGAGCGCTGGAAGTCCCGGAGCTGTCGGTCCCACCGGGTGAAGCCCGCGGGGGTGAGGTCCTCCAGCCGGCCATCGCGCGGCCCACCCAGGCCCACGATGGTGGCCTGCTCCGGAAACCGGTCCAGGCGGGCCTGCCAGTACGCCTCGGCGAGGTGGTCGAGCGCGGGATTGGCGAGTGGTGCGCGGCCGGGTGCGGCGACGACGAGCGCCAGGAGGGCGATCGCCCGCCGCGGCTCAACCACGGCCAGCGGCGCGGACGGCGCGTCGGAGCGCCTCGTAGGCCTTAGGGTCGGTGGCCTGGAAGCGGAGATCGCGCCAGCGCACGCGCCCATCGGGAGCGATCACGTAAACCGTGCGCCGATTGATTCCACCGGTGTCCTTGCTCCCGTACCTGGCCGCGACGGCCTGGTCCGGGTCGCTGAGCAGCCGGAACGCGATCCCGAGCTGGGCCGCGAAGCGCTGATGAGTCTCGAGCGGGTCGGCACTTACCGCGAGCACGACCGCGTCGGGCCCGAAGAGGTCCTCGTAGCGGTCGCGGATCGTCGTGAGCAGCAGGCTGTCGGTCCGAGTGAAGTCCCGGGCATAGAACGCGAGCACGACCACCTTGCCGCGGTCGCGCCAGAGGGCGTACGCGTCCGCGTCGGTGCCGACGGTGTCCTTGTTAGCCCAGGGAAGCGTGAAATCGGGTGCGTCGCGCCCCTCGTCCGGTCCGCGCGCCATGAACACCTGGGGGCGGTCCTGGGCGACGAGCGCCGCGGGTGCCGCGGGGAGCAAGAGCAGGGCGAGAAGCGCGAATCGCTGCATGCGTGGGCGTCCGATCGCTCGCGAGGGTTGTCTCAGCGGGAGGTCACCTGTCGGAGGACAGGCTCCAGATCCTGGTCACCACCCGTGCCGGTGTACACCACCTTGCCGACGCGGTCTACGACGGCGATGAACGACGTGCTCGGAACCTGATAGGCCCGGATGCTCGTCCCGCGATCATCGTAGAGGGTGCGGAAAGGGGGCTGATGGGTCGCCAAGTACTTCCTGACCCGGGCCGGCGTCTGGTTCACCGTGACGTTGATGCCCAGGAAGGCGACGCGGTCGCCGAAAGCCGCGTGTGCCGCTTTCACCCGGGGCAGGAGGGCCTCGCAAAGCTCGCACCAGGTCGCCCACCACTCGAGCACGACCGGTTGCTTCCCGAGATAGCCGCCCAGGTCCACAGGCTTGCCGTCGAGATCGTTCACCAGGACAATGGGTGCCTTGCTGCCGACCGCGATCCCGCTCTCGATCTGGGCGGCGCCCGCCCGCGGGTGGAGCGCCGTCAGCGCGAGGCCGAGCCCGAGGAGGCTTACACAGCGACGGAAACGCGTCATGACACTCTTCCCATCTGAATGAAATAGTACTCGGCCGTCGCCAGCAGCAGGACCCCGCCGGCCCGCTTGACCCAGGCCATCCACGCGCCGCTCCGGGGGAGCGAGGCGGCCAGCCCCGCGAACAGCCCGATGGCGACGAGCAGGGCCGTCATCCCCACCGAGAACACGAACAGGTAGAGGAAGCCCAGCACGGCGCTGCCGGTCGCGCCGACGAAGGTCAGCACCGCCGCGAACGCGGGCGCACCGCACGGGGCCGCCACCAGGCCGGACGTGGCGCCGAGGAGGAAGACGCCCGCGAAGGAGTCGCCGCCTATGCGCCCGGCCCAGGCGAGGAGACGGCCGGGCGCCTGGATGGTGAACACGTCCAGCAGCGCGAGGCCGGCGAGGAGGAGGAAATTCCCCATCACGAAGTAGGCCCATGGATTCGAGCTGATCGTGCCGAAGAGCGTCCCGGTGAGCCCCGCCAACAGACCAAGGCTCGCGTACACCAGCGCCAGACCGAGGACGTACGTCAGGGTTAGCAGAACGGTGCGGCGGCGAGAGCGCGCCGCGCTGCCGGCGCCGCTCAGAATGCCCGCGGTGATCGGGATCATGGGATAGACGCACGGCGTCAGGCTGGTGGCGAGGCCGGCCGCGAAGAGGACCGGGACGGCGAGGAAAGGGCGATCCCGGAGCGTCGCCTCCAGCCCGGTGCCGAGGTGAAGAAGGAGCACGGGTGGAGGCTCAGCGCGTCGCGGACTCGGCGGCTCCGTAGCGGCTCGCCACGTACTCGTCGAGGATCTGCAGGAACTCGGGCACGATGTTGTCGCCCTTGAGGGTCACGAGGAGCCGGCCATCCACGTACACGGGTGCCTTCGGCTCCTCGAACGTGCCCGGGAGCGAGATGCCGAGGTGAGCGTGCTTCGACTCGCCGGGGCCGTTCACCACGCATCCCATGACCGCCACCCGCAGCTCCTCCACCCCGGGCCGCTCGGCGCGCCACACCGGCATCTTCTCGCGCAGGTACTCCTGGATGTCGAGCGCCATCTGCTGGAAAAACGTGCTGGTCGTCCGCCCGCACCCCGGGCAGCTCGTCACTTGCGGCGCGAAGCTGCGCAGCCCGAGCGACTGGAGCACCTGCTGCGCCACCTGCACCTCGAGCGTGCGGTCGCCGCCGGGCTCCGGCGTGAGCGACACGCGGATGGTGTCGCCGATGCCCTCCTGGAGCAGCATCGCCAGTCCGGCTGTGCTCGCGACGATGCCCTTCATGCCCAGGCCCGCCTCGGTGAGACCGAGGTGCAGCGGGTAGTCGCATCGGGCGGCCAGCATCCGGTAGACGTCCACCAGGTCTTGCACGCCGGACACTTTGGCGCTGATGACGATCCGGTCGTGCGGCTGCCCGATCCGCTCGGCCAAAGCCGCGGAACGCACGGCGCTCTCAACGATGGCCTCGAGCGTCACCTCGCGCGCGTCTCTGGGCTCGGCCAGCTTGGCGTTGGCGTCCATCAGCTCGGTGAGCAGGAGCTGGTCGAGCGAGCCCCAGTTCACCCCGATGCGCACCGGCTTCCCATGCCGCAGGGCGACCTCGATGATCGCGCGGAAGTTCTCGTCGGCCCGCTTGCCCCCGACGTTCCCGGGGTTGATCCGGTACTTGGCCAGCGCCTGCGCGCAGTCGGGATGCCGGGTCAGGAGCAGGTGGCCGTTATAGTGGAAGTCCCCCACGATGGGGACGCTCACCCCGATCCGGTCGAGTCCGTCCGCGATCGCGGGTACGGCTGCCGCCGCATCCTCGTTGTTCACCGTCACGCGGACGAGCTCGCTGCCCGCCTGCGCGAGCGCCGCCACCTGCTGCACGGTCGCGGCGACGTCGGCCGTGTCGGTATTGGTCATCGACTGGACGACGACCGGATGGCAGGACCCGACCGCCACGCGGCCGATCCAGGCGGTGGGGGTGGGGCGGCGGGAGAGGGGGGGCATGACCAGAAACTAAAAGCGTGAACCGTAAACTGGGGGCTCAGGCCCGGGAGAACTCTGCCTCCGTGATCCGCAGCAGGTCCCGCTCAGCCAAGGCGATGTCCCCCGCTCTGGCTCCATCCACCGCGTGCGCCTCGGTCCGGGCGCTCGGGATAGGGATGACGGTCGGCCCCTGGGCCCGCACCCAGGCCAGCACCAGGGCGTGCGGCGAGAACCCGAGCTCCCCCGCCATGGCGCGGAGGACCGGATGGTCGGGGAGCTTCCGGTTGAGCCGGCCGCCGCCCGTGGGGCTGTAACCGAGAAAGCCAATCCCGTGGCGGCCGCAGTACGGCACCACCCCCTCGGCGATCGCCTCGCGAAAGAAGGGATTGAGCCGGTTCTGCACCGTCGCGATCGGGACGATGTCCCGGGCCTCGCGGATCTGGCCCACCGACACGTTGGAGAGCCCGACCCAGCGGATCTTGCCCTGGCGCGCGAGATCGGCCAGAGCGCCGACGCTCTCCGCAAACGGCACGGCGGGATCGGGCGCGTGGAGCTGGTACAGATCGATCCGCTCGACGCCGAGCGCCGCGAGCGACGCTTCGCAGGCCCGCGCGAGCGAGGCGGGACGGCCGTCCCGCTCCCACCGGCCGCCCGGCCGGGTCAACCCACCCTTGGTGGCGACGACCACGCGCTCACGCCGGCCGCCCAACGACGCGAGGGCGCGTGCGATGAGGCGCTCGTTGTGCCCGAGGTCGTGCTGGTCCAGGCAGTAGACGTTGGCGGTGTCGATCAGGGTGACGCCGGCATCGAGCGACGCCCGGAGGACCCGGAGCGCCTGCGCCTCTGGGGGGCGGTCCTGGAGCGAGAGGTGCATCCCGCCGAATCCGATGGCGGAGACGGCGGGCGCCCCCGGCCCCAGGACCCGCTCAAGCAAGACCGAGCTGTTTGGTGAGGCGGCCCCAGTCGGACAGGGCGACGGTGCCGTCGTCCTTAAGCGGCGTGAGCGCCGCGAGAATCTCCGCGCGCGAGCCCTCGATCCGGCGGTCCCTGAGCTCGCCGATCATCCGGGCGAAGCGCTGGTCGTACCCGGTCGGGTTCAGCTCGCCGCTCTTGAGCATCGCGCTCAAGTGCTTGAGCTCTTCCGCGACCCTCGCCGGGGTGACGGGCTTGAGCGTCCCGCCCTGCTGGTCTGACATGCGTGCTCCTTGGAGTGGATGGTCCTTCGGCTCGGCCGTCCGGCGGTCCCCGACGAAGATAGGGGGCCGAACCCGGGTCGCAAGCGGCGTCCCGGCTACGGCGCCGCGGGCCTCGCACCGGCCGGCTTGTCGTCACCGGGCTTGCCGCCACCAGGCTTGACGGCCACCCGCACTCCCCCCTGCGCGAGGCGCATCGTCCCGTCCTCCGGTATGGCGACGAGAAGGTCGCGACCGGTGGACGTGAGGGCGGGATAGCTCGTCCCCACCTGCGCCATAAGGGGCACGAGGATGGCCTCCGGCAAGGGCGTGCCGTTCACCAGCAGCGAACGGAGGTGGAAGCGGACCACGCCGACGCGCGCCCGTTCCAGCGCGATGTCCGCGGCAATGACGGAGGACGGATCGAGAAACATCAGCGCGGGGCCGAGCGACGCCTTCACCGCCTCCGGGAGATCCTGGACCCGTCCGCTCAGCGTGACCGCGGCGGTGTCCACCGCGACGTCGATCGCGAGGTTGTCCGGCACGGGGCGCACGCCCAGGCGAGCCACGAGGTACGACGCGAAGTCGCCGCCTTCGACGAACGCCTGAGTGTTGAGCCGGTCCACGTAGACGGAGTCCACGAGGGCGGCGGCCCGATAGACGCCAGCGTTCGACAGCCGGCCGGGCCCGGCGGCGGTCGGGGGCGAGGGCGGCGGCGGCGTGCCGGTCTGGGCGCGGCCGGGCGGCGGCAGGAACAGGCCGGTCGCGAGCAGCAACGACGGGAGCGAGCGATGCATGGGGGGAGTGTAGCGACCCGCGGGCCGCAGCGTCCAGCCGGTCGCTAGGGGAGGTCCCACGCCGCTTTGAGCCGCTGGTAGACGGGGGACGTGAGCTGCACCAGGACCGGCGCCCGCGCGGCGTCCAGCCAGCGCATCACTTCGACCAGGCGCTCGACGTCCATGGCGGTGCACCCGACGGTGGGGGAGGTGGGGCCGCTCCAGACATGGAGAAAGATGCAAGAGCCGCCGCCCGCCACGCGCTGCCAGCCGCTGTTGTGTTCCACGACCACGCCCCAGCGGTAGGCCTCGTCCCTGCGGCGCATTTCCTCCGCGCTGGCCCAGGGGGCCGGGCCGTCCGTGGGGCGAAGCCGCAGCTCGTTGTACCGGTCGGACGCCGGGTCGTCCACGCACTGAAGGGCGGGCGTCGCCTGCACGTAGGCCACCTTGAGCCAGCCGGCGGAGTCGGGCGGCGCGTAGCCGAAGGCCGCGCCGAGCTGGAACTCCCCGGCTGGCGACTTCCCGTCCCCCTCCCGCTTCACCGGCTCTCCGGGCTCGGGCGCCGCCCGAACGCCGCGGCCCCAGGCGAGGCCGGTCCGTCCGACGACGATGGGGATGGAGTCCCCCACCGCGAGCCACGGGCGATCGGGGGTTCGCTCGTAACGCCGGAGCCACCCGGTCGTGGCGTTCCAGTCTACGGTCCGGACCACGACCAGCTGACGCGCGCCGGTCGCGGGCGCGGGCGGTGCGGGCTTGCCCGCGCAGGCGACGAGACCGAGCAAAGGCATCAAGGAGGCTCTCATCCGAGGCCGGCGAACTGTGCCAGAAACGCCGCAGGCTCGCGGTCGGGACGACAGCGAGCCTCGGGCGAAGGCATTGGAACGGTGCCTCTCCCGCGGGCTTCGACCATGGTCCGGCCAATATCGCCGCCTCCAAGCCGGACCGCCAAGCAAGTGCTACACGGTATTCCAGGGCACTAGGGGACCGGGGGCGGCGGCGGCCGGTCGTGCTGCCGCTGCTCGAACTGGCGGCGGAGCTCCGCGAACTTGGTCCGTTGATCGGGATCGAGCTGGACCTCGATCTCCTTGCCGATGACCCGCTGGAGCGAATCGAACCGCGGACGGAACGCCGCCCACACGGAATCGAGCTCGGACCTGTGGCGCTCGAGGGCGGCACGAACGCTGTCCCGCTGTGCGGGCCTCAGGTGCAGACGCCGGTCCAGCATCTCGACGGCCCGCTCGGGACTGGGCCGACCGCCCCGCCGTGGCGGCCCGAGGAGCCGCCAACCCACGGCACCGACCCCCACGCCCGCCAGGAACACGACGACCAGCAGCAGCGTCGCGCGCCACTGCGAGGTCATGGTGCCTCCAGGAGCCGCCGGAGCAGCAGCTGTGGATCAGGACGCTGGTCCGCGGCGAAGAGCTCCGCGGGCGCTTCCGCCGGCCGCAGGGACTCGGCGAGCCACATCTGCCGTGACCCACGCTCTACGATCCCCACACCGATCAGCGCACCGACCAGAATCGCGGCGGCGGCGGCGATGCCGGGTCGGAACCAGCGATCCGGAACGTCCCAGGGGGCCAGGCCGCGCCATGGCCAGGCGGCCCGGCCGCCGAGCCCGGCCCGTCGCGCCGCCGCCTGCATCCGGGTGACGAACTCGGCGTCGTCCTGCGGTACCAGATGCTCGCGCAGCAACCGGCCGATGGCCGGGTCCGGGCGATGATCGAACGAGTCAAGGTCTTTCATCCCACCTCCTCGAGGAAGGGCGCCAGCAACACACGGAGATTCCGCCGCGCGTGGAATACGTCGGAGCGCACCGTGCCCTCGGGCACATCGAGCAGCTCCGCGATTTCTCCATGAGAGTAGCCCTCGGCGTCGAACAGAGTGACCGCCACGCGGGCCCGCTCCGGCAGGGTCGCGAGCGCCTCCGCCAGCCGGGCTCGCAGGAGGGCGCGGCCGGCCTGCCGATCCGGGGGCGCTTCCCGGCTGGTCTCATCGCCGCCCAGGGTCTGGGTCTGGCGCACGGTGCGGCGCCGGCGCAGATCGCGCGCGGCGTTCAGCACGATGCGCATGAGCCACGGACGGAACGGCCGCCGTGGATCGAACCGGCCGATGGATCGCCAGGCCGCCAGGAGGCCGTCCTGTACCGCATCGTCCGCGTCGTTGGCGTCCCGCAGGACGAGGCGGGCGAGGCGCCGAGCCGCCGGACCGTGCTCGGCGACGAGACGGCCGAACGCCTCCTCGTCGCCCTGGGCCAGCCGGGCTACCAGCTCGGAATCGGCCACGGTCGGGCTTCGCCCGGGGCCAGTGGATCGTTGCTCGATATCACGTCCTCCGGGCAGGGAGGAAGCCCCCCGGGTCGCGGGAGGCTCCGGTGCCGAGCACGAGGGTAGGACCGTCGGTGGCCGACGAAGGGCGCTCGGCGGGGCTGTATGACTCACGACGACCCGGGCGGTCCATCGCCGCCAGCGCCAGGGAAATGTTGTCGCCGCTCGTCGTCACGGGCTTTCTTCTGCTCCTTCTTCCAATCGCCGTACTGTTTGCGCTGGGCATCGGTCAGAAACCCCAGCGACTTGTCGAAGGCGTCGTTGCTCTTTCGCAGGTCCTTTCCCAGCCGCTCGAGCACCTTCGCCTGTTGCTGTACCGCGTCCCGGTCATGATCCTGGAAAGCCGACCGCATGGTCTGCCGCGCGGTCCGCGCGCTGTCCCGCTGGGGTGTGGTCGCCGCCATGAGGCTGTCCCAGCCGTGGCTGTACTGATCCGCCTGCGAGTCGGTGAGCGCGAAGAGCTGCTTAAAGGTACCCGGGGTCGGGGGCCCGTCGATCTCCTCCGGCGACGGGAGCGCGGATGGGTCGAAGGATTGGCCGCCCATGCGCCACCCCCGCCCGCCTCCACCCCACCCCCGGCCGCCCCCCGGACCCGTTCCCCCGGAAGGGCCGTAGCCGCCGGGCGCCTGGGCCGCGAGCGGGGAGGCGGCAAGCAGGGCCGCCGCCAGGAGCGCCGACCAGCGAATGCCCGGCATATCGGGCGTCACACCGCGAGCCGGGCGCCGTCGAGCGCGGCCTCCGGCCCGCCCCGATACGCCGCCAGCCCGGCGCGGGCGAGCCAATACACGACCTCCGCGATCGCGTCGCGCACCTTCGGGTCCATCATGGCCTGCGCCTCCCGTTCCGGGAGGAGGTGGCGGACCTGCTGAAACGCGAGGCACTGGCCCACCAGCCAGATGCCCAGCATGCTGAGCTCCCCTCGCGCGGCATCGGGGCCGAGCACGTCACCGACCACCCGGCTGGCCGTCGCCACGAAGGGGACCTGGTACCCGGCCGGGCGGGTCAGGGCCCGGCTGGCGCGCTCGAGGGTGTCCCACGCCAGCAGCCGCGCGCGCTGAAGATCGAGGGTATCGTCGTTGGCCCCGCACACCAGCGCCCGGACGAACCGGTGCAGCCGATCCTCGGGATCCTCCAGACCGCTCGCCGCTTCCGGGGCCTCGCTCGCAGCCTCGGCGAAGGCCGCGTGAACGACCTCGGCGTACAGGCCGTCCTTCCCGGCAAAGTGGTAGCTGATCGCGGCGATGTTGGTCCCGGCGCGGCCGGCGATTTCCCGAATTGTGGCGCCGTGATAGCCGACTTCGGAGAAGACGGCAAGACCGGCGTCGAGGAGGCGGAGACGGGTTTGTTGCCCGGTGATGTCGTCAGACACGGTCCCTCCGAGTCCAGCGGAAGCACAACCCTGGTCGAGAGAGAGTACGCGCGAGGCCGCGGCCCCGTTGGGCGCCCGCTTGCCCGGCACCCCCACCGATGGGAGGGATCTCCACCCCGCTCCTGGTGCGCGGGATCACTGTGGATCGCCATGTCGAATCCTTTGACAGGGACATTGGTGCGCACTTTGCTTAGTTTGGAGGGCGACGCGGCGCGGTTTCCCGGGAGCGTCGCGCAGCCAGCCCCGGTTGCCCTGGTAGCGGGTCAGGAGGTCAGCAGACACCATGTCCCTGTTCGATCTGCGGTTTCGTCGTCTCGTCCCCCGTCGTTTCCCCAGACCACGCCTTACCCCCGGCCGAGTCGTCGCACTCGCCTTCGCCGCCGGAGCGGCGCTCGGGAGCGGGGCGTGGATGATCCGCCCCAAGGCGGCCACCGCCCCCGGCGCGTCCGCTTACGCCAAGGCCCGCGTGTTCGAGGAAGCACTCACGCTCCTCCGCGCGCACGCGGTGGACACGCTCAACGAGGGCGATCTTTACCTGAAGGCGACCGAAGGTGTCGTCAAATCGCTCCACGACCCGTGGGCGGCGCTCCTTGTCGGGGACAGTTACGGAACGTTCAAGGCCCGGCTCGACGGGATGGCGACCGGCGTCGGGCTCGACCTCGAGACGCAGGGCGGCTGCGTGTGCGTGGCGGGCACGGTGGCGGGCTCGCCCGCGCAGCGGGCGGGACTCCTGCCGGGCGACCGCCTGCTGGCGGTGGACGACAGCTCCACCGAGGGGTGGTCCATCGAGCGCGCCCGCGACGCGCTCCGGGGCGAGGAGGGGAGCCTGGTGCGGCTCGCGGTGGTCCGCGGCCAGGGGGACTCGATGTTCGCGGTCACCCTGCGGCGCGCCCCGGTGCACTGGCCGGCGGTTCAGTCGGGCGTGATGCTGGGCGACGGCATCGGCTACCTCGCGGTGACCGCCATCAACGGCCGCGCGGCCGATGACCTGGGCCGCGAAATCGACGCCCTCGCGGCCCGGGGCCTGCACGGCCTGGTGATCGACCTGCGCGGCAACCCCGGGGGGCTGGTGCAGGAGGGGGCTCGCATCGCGGAGCTCTTCCTCGATCCGGGACAGGTGGCGGCCACCACCCAGGGCCGAGAGCGGGAAGTGTTCCGGGCGCACCGGGCCCAGCGGTGGCCGGACCTGCCGCTCGCCGTCCTGGTGGACGGCGGCACGGCCAGCGCCGCGGAAGTGGTCACGGCGGCCTGGCAAGATCATGACCGCGCGATCGTGGTGGGCACGGCGACCTTCGGCAAGGGCGTGGTGCAGCGGACCTATCCGCTGGCCGACGACGCCGCTCTCCGGTTTACGACGGCGCGCTGGTACGCGCCGAGCGGGCGGTGGATCCAGCGGGGCATCGCGGCCGGGAAGGTCGCGTACCATTCCGATGCCGGGCGGCCCCTCGCCGCCGGCGTGGGGATCGTGCCGGACACGGTCGTGCTCCCCGCGGCGGCGACCGACGCGGAGCGGGCCTACGGGACGGCAGTCGGCCATGACCTCCGGGCGTACGACGACGCGCTCGCGTCCATTGCCGCGCACCTCGTGGCCACCGGCGCGGTGACCAGCGATACGACGACCGTGACACCGCGGATGCGCGCCATGCTGTTCCAGCGGCTCCAGGGAAGCGGCCTTCGGATCCCCGACACTCTCTTCACCCCCGCGGCCCGCGCGGTGGATCGGGATCTCGGCGCCGCGATGGTGCGCGCGGCGTTCGGCAGCATGGCGGCGCTCAAGCGCCGGCTCGCGGCCGACGAGCAGGTCGAAGCCGGGCGCGCTTTGCTGGCGGCGCACCCGACCGCGCGCGCCGTGCTCACGCTCGACACGCCGGATCCCGACGCCGCGGCCCAATAGCCACTGCTCCCGGCGCGGCCTCCGGGCCGCCCGGGAGACTGCGCCGCAGAACGGTCACCCATGCCCTCCCTTCGCCCGACCTCCTTCCCGGGCCCGGCCTTGGATTATGGCGTCGCCCCGCCTGGCTATCGCCTTCCGGCGACCACCCGGCTCGGCCCGGTGCGACTCCAGGTGGCCGACCTGGCCCGCTCGGTGGCCTACTACGAGCGCGTGGTCGGCCTTCGCGTGCTCACCCGAAGCGAGCGCACCGCCACCCTGGGCCCGCAGAGCGAAGCCCGGCCGATCGTGGAGCTCAACGAGCGTCTGGGCGCGACGCCCGTGCCGCGTCGAGGCCGGCTCGGACTCTATCACTTCGCCATTCTGCTTCCCGATCGCCCGGCTTTGGGCCGGTTCGTCGCGCACCTCGCGGACACGCGCGAGTACGCGGGGATGTCGGATCACCTGGTGAGCGAGGCGATCTACCTGACCGACCCCGACGGGCTCGGCATCGAGATCTACTCCGACCGGCCGCGGAGCACCTGGCGCCACGAGGGGCGCCAGCTCGCCATGGCGACCGACCCGCTCGACGTCCCGGACCTCGTCCGGGCGGCAGGCGGCGAGGCGTGGACCGGGATGCCGGCCGGCACGGTGATCGGACACGTCCATCTGTTCGTCGGGGACCTCGAGGCGGCGGCGCGGTTCTACCATGCGGGGCTGGGATTCGACAAGACGGTCTGGAGCTATCCCGGCGCGCTGTTTCTCTCGGCCGGCGGCTATCATCACCACCTCGGCACGAACACCTGGGCCACCGGCGCGGCGGCGGCGGGTGAAGCGGATGCCCGGCTTCTGGAGTGGGAAGTCCGCGTGCCGAGCATCGGCGACGCCAAAGCGGCGCTGGCGAGCCTGGAGAAGACAGGCGGGACGGTCGAGACGGCCGTGGACGGCGGGGTGGTGCGGGATCCGTGGGGGACGGCGGTGCGGGTGCGGAGCGACAACAGCTCCTGAGTGCGGAACTCGTCGGCCGCGGCCACCGCCGCACCGCAGCGCGTCACCGACACCTCGCTACTTCGAGGATTGCAACGAGGCGATTCCGGTCACGGACGGTAGCGGAGGCATGAGCGGGGTGGCGCCGTATGCCCTCGATCCCG
>Ga0070706_100002161_pt1 | contig 20015 bp, 29 predicted proteins | sample KBSK5501metaG_FD_65476 | JGI IMG/M metagenome (GOLD analysis project Ga0070706, IMG submission 65476) | Corn, switchgrass and miscanthus rhizosphere microbial communities from Kellogg Biological Station, Michigan, USA - KBS K5-50-1 metaG | ecosystem: Host-associated > Plants > Roots >... | reverse complement strand
GATCGCCTCGTTTGCGACCAGCCGCCATTTTTCGCCGGCCGAGCGCGCGGCGCTGGCGTATGCAGAGGCGATGACGATCACCGGCCAGAAAGTCAGCGACGAGCTATTCGTCGAGGTGCGTCGGCATTTCTCGGAGCCCCAGGTGGTGGAGCTGACGGCGGCGGTGGCGCTCGAGAACTTCCGCAGCAAGTTCAACGTCGCGCTGGATGTGGAGAGTCAGGGCTTTTGCGTCCTCAAGTAGTTAGCCCGCGTTTCGCCCCGCGCTGACGGGCGCTGTTTCGGGCGCCGGTTGCGCCTGGGTTGCGGATGGTTGCGGCATCCAGCGCGCGTACGTGCGGAGCAGGACCGACGCCGACCGCCAGCCGCCCTGCTGCTGGACGTAGAGCAGGGGAGCGTTCCGAGACAGCATCGTCGAGGCCCAGGTGTGCCGGAGCTGCTCGGGCACGCGATAGCGCACGCCGGCGGCCAGCAGCACGCGCTTCCACGCTCGGTGCACATCCATCGAGGACCACGGCTGGCCGTTCCGCTGGAAGACGAAGGCCTCGGGCTCGAGTGACCGTACGGCGAGCCGCCGGAGGCCGTGAAGCACGCTCCTGGTGCCAGCGGGGGCGCCTGGGCGCCATTCCGGCGTGTCGTCGGCGATCGGGTGCACGATCGAGACGTCGCGCTCACGGCGTGTCTTCGTGGGGCCGAGGCGCTGACGGCTCCACGTGCGGCGCACCTTCACCGTGCCGGCCTCGAGGTCGACGTCTTGCCCTTGCAGCCCCGCGAGCTCGCCGGCACGGCAGCCCGACTGGCACCACAGCCGCAGCATCGTCGAGAAGTCAGGATCCAGCCGCTCGGCAGCGGTCAGGATGGCGCGGAGCTCGCGCCCGGTGAACGGGTCGACCTGCTCGATCCGCGGCGTCGGCCGCCACTCGACCTCGCCCATCGGATTCGACGGGATCAGGCCGCGGCGCACTGCGCGCCTCAAGATCAGCCGGAGGGCTTGCAGGCCTACCTTCAGCGATGAATCCGCGAGTGCCTTGCCGGGGCGCCGCACGGAGCCGCCGACGGCGCGCTTGATCTCGATGAAGTTCTCGATGGTATCGACGGTGATCGACGTGATCGGCATGGCGCCGAAGTGCGGTAGTAGGTGCTTCGTGGTGAACGACGCGTAGTTTTCCAGCGATGCCGGGCTGACAGCATTGAGTGCGGGATAGCGTTCGAGCGCCTCGGTTGCGACCTCGGCGAACGTTGGCACCGCCGGCGCAGGTTCGGCCGACTCGAAAATTCCGAGATCGCCATCGAGCAGTCGCGCCTGAATCTTCACGGCGGCTTTGTCGGCGAGCTGCTTGGCGCCGCGGCCGCTGCCGATCTTCTTGGCCTTGCGGTGGCCTTGGTGGTCGATGAAGAGCCACCAGCACCCGTCGCGTTCGCGAACCTTGACGCTCATGAGAGATGTTCCTTTCGCTGAGATCGCGTCCAATCCTTCTGTGCCTCGCCGAGCTGATACCGCTGCCACGCAGCAGTCTGGGCGTGCGGCACCGAGCAGTAGGTTTGCCGCCTGCTGGCGAGGAAGATCGCACCGCAGCGCTTTCCATCGCGTTCCAGCGGGCAGGCGCGAAGCCGATCCGCGCCGATGGCGTTCAGGTCGTCGACTAGTTTGGAGATCACCACCGTCGGTAGATGCTTCCACCCCTGCGCCGCTGCATTCCACTCACGCACGATCGGCGAGCTGGATCGAGTACCGGCTTGACGCCGCGGCGGCGGGTACAGCGTCCAGACGGCTTCAGGGACGTACACGCCGCACTGCAGGCCGTTCGCGAGCGCGACCAGGCACTGCTGCAGGCGCGCATGCGCCTCGTCGACTAGGTCGGGAGGTGGTGGGGCGCCTGGAGGATAGCCCGACAACGCAGCCAGCATGGCGCCGGCGGTATTGCGCCAGCGCGCGGAGGACGCCGAGAGAGGCGGCGGCGTAGTAGCGAACTTCAGGATCCACCGGACCCGCGTTTCAGCAGTACGAGGCACCGAACGCCGAGCGGTATTTTTCATTGCGCCCAATCTCCACAATAACCATAGAACAAAAGAATTGACGCGTCAAGCATCGCGCATTACGGTGGGGCTCGATGCTAGAGGCACGTCGAGCGACGAAGCCACCGGCGCGGATTTGGAATCTGCGGCTCGCCCGGCGGGACCGCGAGTTGCTCTATCTCGCCGCGAGCCGCGAGGAGATTACACAGGCCGATTTCGTACGCCTCGCGCTGCGTGAGCGCGCCGCGCGGGTACTGCAGCAGTCGGGCGGGCCCTCGTGAACTTCCGCGCTGGCGATGATGATTACCTGGACCTCGCCCGCCTTGCGCATGTCGGCAGCCAATCGGTTCGCACGCTCCGGAATCACATCCACGATCCCGTCGATCCCCTGCCAGCCTACCGCGTTGGCGGCAAGATTTTAGTGAAGCGCAGCGACTTCGATGCGTGGATGGCTCGGAGGCGATACGTGGCTCGAACGGTCGACACCATCGTCGACGATGTACTTCACGAACTGAAGGGCCAAGCGCGGCCACGACTGCGCGCCGTCGAAGGCGGTTCCCCGATGATTGCACACCCCGCATCAGGTCATGCCACCTAGAGATCTCGTCGTCAGATTCGAGGAGCGGCGCGCGTTTTATGTGCTGACCAATCCCACCGTCAAGACGGCCCGATCAATCGGCGACCTCGTTGACCTCCTTGCTCGCGAGCACCAGCGGCATGCTCAGCTGACCTATCGTCAGGCGTTCGAAGCCGTGATGAAGGATAGCGAGCTCAAGGCGCTATACACGGCATGATCGCGCTCGCGCGGCTGCTGCTCCGACTTGAACGGCACCGGCTCGAATGGGGCATCGCGCAGCCCTTTGATCGCCGGCGGTCGCTGCGCCTCGATCGCGTCATCGTCGCTCTCGAGGCGCTGGCGTGACGGACGCTGTCCGTGCCCTTCATCTCTCGGAACTACCCACTGAGGAATTCAACGCGTTCCTGAAGGCTCCATGCGGATCGCGGAGCGTCCATCTCGTTGGCGTGGATGTCTTGCAGGGGGATCACGTTACGGAAGTCCGACGAGAGACGAAGATGCGCCGCGCCGAGAATCCAGGGCGCGGCTCCGTCCTCATCGTGCGGTTCTACGACGAGGACGGACACACGTTCCATGTGACGGCTCGATTTCACAAAGGCGCGGTCTACGTTGACCGGTCGGAATGCGTGCCGTACCCCGATATGCCGGACGAGCTGTGGCGCGATTAGTGGCTCAGTCCGCGACCACGCCTGCGGCGTTCCTGAATGCGGTGCAGGAAGGCTGCGAAGGATTCTTGGAGTGGCGCGCGTTCTCGGGCGAGAAAGACGCTCCACCGGCGGGCCGTCTGTTCTGCCAGTCGGGCGATGACATCGTCTTCGCCAAGTTCATCTCCGACCACCGGGAGCATCACGTCTACTTCGGCGTGGCCACACGCAACGATGATTCTTCCGGCAAGCTAGAAAACTGCCGCCACTTAGCCGCGCTGTTCGTGGACATCGATTTCAAGGTGACAGCAGCCATTCAAGCCCGAGAGCGCCTGTCCCGCTTTCCGCTCCCGCCAAGTGCCGAGGTGAACAGCGGCGGTGGGCTGCACGTCTATTGGTTTCTTCGCGAGCCGCTCGACCTTTCCGATCCGCAGGTGTGTGCTGAGGCCCGCCACCTGCTGCGTCGACTTGCTGTCGCGCTGGGCGGCGATCTCGCGGCGGCGGAGCCCGCCCGTGTTCTCCGCGTACCCGGCACGCTGAACTGCAAGCCGGAGTACGGCGCGCCGCGGCTCGTGACGGTCGAGAGTCTTGAGCCCGACCGCCGCTATAACCCGAGCGATCTGGATACTGTGCTGCCGCCGGAGCCGGCGACGACGACCGACGGGGCCGCCTTTATGCTGCCCGACCGGATCCTCGCGCACGAGCCAGGACGCAATCACACACTGTGGCGCTACGGCCGCTCACTGAAGGCGAAGGGCTGGAAGCTCCCGCGCATTCTCAATGCGCTGGAGCGCGTCAACCGTGAGCGCTGCGAACCACCGCTGCCCGAGGACGAGCTCGGCGACATCGCGCACAACGTCATGACCGAGGCGGACCGGCCTGCATTCAGCGTGCGACAAAACGGGGGCGAGCCGCCGCCAGTGATCCGTACTGATCGGCCGGAGATCGATACGGCCAACCTCGGCTTGGACGAAATGGCGTCGGCGGCGTGGGCAACCATCGAGGCGGCGAACGTGCCTCCGAAGATCTTTCTGTATGGTGGCACGCTGGCGTGGCTGCCGGTCGACGATCATCAGATGGTCAACATCGAGGTGATGAACCAAGACCATGTTCGTCATCATCTCGCCGAAGTGGCGACGTTCATCCGCTGGACGCAAGCCGCGCGCGGGCGGGCCGCAGAGAAGAAGCCAGCATTTCCGCCAGTGGCCTTGGCGGCGGATCTCCTGGCAGTCCCGAGGTCAACCCTCCCGCGCCTTCAGCGCATCGTCCGCGCGCCGATCTTCACCGCGGATGGCCGCCTGCTCACCACGCCGGGGTACGACGAGGCCAGCGGTATCTATCTCGCGCCCACATTGACGCTGCCGCCGATTGTCGAGGCGCCGGCGGCCAGCGACATCGTCGATGCCCGCGAGCTCCTGTGCGAGCTGCTGGCCGACTTTCCCTTCGTGACCAACGCAGACCTCGCGCATACGATCGCCCTGCTGCTGACTCTCGTCCTTCGGGAAATGGTCTCCTGCGTGCCGATGTTCGTCATCAGCAAGCCCACGCCGCGCACCGGCGCTGGCCTCTTGACGAAGGTCCTCTCGATGATCCTCACCGGCTCGCCCGTCGGGGCCGCGACGATCTCCCGCGACGAGGACGAGATGCGCAAGCGACTGACGGCGATCCTGCTGGCGTCGCCGTCGATGACGCTGCTCGATAACCTCCACGGTCGGCTCGATTCCGCCGCGCTCGCCGCCATCCTCACGACGCCGGTTTGGGAGGATCGGCTCCTCGGCCGCTCACAGACGCTGAGGGTCGAGGTCAGGACCGTCTTCGTGGTGACGGGCAACAACGTCACCTTGAGCAAGGAGATCACCGGCCGGTCGGTGCTCGTCCGGCTGGATCCCAAGCTCGAGGATCCGTCAACCCGTACCGGCTTCCGTCATCCTGACCTTGAAGCGTGGGTTGCGGAGCATCGCGGCCGCCTCCTCGCCGCTGTGTTGACGCTCGGGCAGGCGTGGATCGCCGCTGGCCGCCCGATGGGGGACGTCGCCTTCGGTGGCTTCCAGGAGTGGGCCGCCGTGCTCGGCGGGGCCCTGAAGGTGGCCGGCGTCGAGGGCTTCCTGGGCAATCGTCAACAGCTCTTCGACCAGGCCGACGAGGAGAGCGCGCACATCCGCGCGTTCCTATCCGACTGGTGGCAGGCACATGGCGATTCGCCGGTGTTGGTCAAGGCGCTGATCGAGACCGCGAAGGGGCACCCGCTACAGATCGCGAGCCGTACCGAACAGGGCCAGCTGATCCGGCTCGGCCAGCTCATCCAGTCGCTCGAGGACCGCCGGTACAACCTCGGGGAAAGGCTCATAGTGACCATCAAGAGGGCGGGCGAGTTCCGCCGTGCGGTCCTGTGGCGACTCGCGTGTGAGTCTGACGAGTCTTGTGAGTCTTCGTCAGTCAATGCGTACGGGCGCGCACGCGCGCAGGCGCGAGAGGGAGAGTCGGCGGAGGAACACTCACAACACTCACAGACTCACATGGACGGAGGGCAAGCATGGACGCTGTAGCCCTGCTCGCCGAGGCCCGAGCCGCAGGGCTGCGCCTACAGGTGGCCGGCGACAATCTGATCGTCCGTGGTCCGAAAGAGGCGGAGCCGATCGTCCATCGCCTCCGTGCGGCGAAGCCAGCAGTCATCCAGGCCCTGACGGCGCCGCCGACCACGCCGCGCCTCGACACGGAGACCGTCCGCGAGGTGCTCGGCCCTGATGCGGCCGATCCTCACGCCGTCGCTTGCCTCCGGTTCGACGTCTTGGCCGCGGTGCGACAGCTCGAGGCCGGCATTGCGAGCGGCGTGTTGCCACCTAGGCGGCTGGTGCATGGTCGCCCGCTGGCGGACTGGCTGAGCCTCGACGACGTGGTGAGGCTTCTGCGCGGTGGAGCGGAGACGTGATCCCTGTGTGGGTCGAAAATCATAACCGACTCGAAGCCCTTTGGACCGCCAAGGCGCCGATTTGTTGGCCCGGCAGCAAAACGAAAAACGGCGACAGAAAAATGGTGATGGTCTGAATGGGCGGCCCTGGCAGCGGCGGCCACAACCGGCGATCGACCGAGGAGCACCTCGCCAGAGCGACGTACAGGGCGGATCGTCACGGCGCGAAGGTCGTGAGCCTGCCGCCATCGCCAGCGGCGCCGCCATCGCCGCCTTCGGGTCTGCGCAAGGCCTCCCGTGACCTCTGGACGCGCTACGTGACCGCGTATGACGGCTGGGGCCCGTACGAGTTCATGCTCCTCGAGCAGGCGCTTCGTGCCGGTGATCGCGCCGCAGACTGTCGGCGGCGCGTCGCGCGCGACGGCATCGTCGTGACCGGCAAGCGCGGCGGTGGTCGGCGCGCGCACCCGCTCCTGAAGATCCTCCGCAGCGAGGAGCGGTTCATGCTCGATGTCTTTCGCCAGCTGGGCTTGAGCCGATGAGTCTGCGCCGGCGCACCACGACGAGCCGCGTCTCGCCAGCGATGCGCGAATACCTCGCGACGGGCGACTACAGGAAGATCCGCAACCTCGATGTCTTCATATTGGCCCGCCATGCGATGGGGCCGCGGAGCGACCTCAGCGAGCTGCGGCGTGCGTGGGAACAACACCGCGTTGAGATCCTCGCATCATGGCGCGAGCCGGAGCGTCCATGGGCTGAGCGCACCTTAGGAGAAAGCACATGACAAACATCCTCGCCGTCCACCCGGATGCGGCCCAGCTCGCCGCGCTGATCGAGAAGTACCAGCACCTGATGCCCAAGAGCGGTGCTCGCGAGTATGCAACGCCGAGCGACGCTCCGCGACAGAGGCCGGCCGTCCATATCCAGACCACGAGGGACGATGTGCTCAAAACGGAATACAGGCAAGGCTGCCTGATCGAGCACCTCACCAACGGAGACATCCGCGTCAACGGACTGCTGATCGAACGCCCCGATGGGTGGCCATCGCCGTGGACAAGATGGACCATGCGTGATGCGCACGGAAATCTCGTCGTAGGTAGCACCGAGCCGGGCGTGCCGGCGATGCTGGTTCTACGCGATCCCACTCGCGAAGAGGCGGACAGACGGATCGGACAGCGGACGAAGGAACTGCAGGATGCGGGCATGGAGGTCCACGAGGCGCTCCGAATGGCGCTAGAGCAATTGCCCATAGAGGCGAAGGTATACGTCGGGGTCTGATGAGCAAATCTGCCGCGCCGTCGCGCCGAGGGCCACGATCCCGAGGCGCCGAGCGCTGGTGTGCCCCGTGCGGGCGGGTCACGACAGGCGGCCAATGCCCGAAGTGCGGCCGATCGTATCGTGGGTTTGGCGTTTCCCAGCTCGAGCGGTGCGACGCCGACTACCGCGCCGCAGTGCAGGCGCGCACGTGAAATCCTGTCGGCGAGCAGCCGCTCTTTCAGAGCCTCTGCGGACCCGCGCACGCAAGCACCAGACCGAGTAGAGTAGGCGCCGCCGACGCTGGTGGTGGGAGGGTTATGCCTCAGATGATTGCGATGAGTCGGCGGGCGTTCGTGGCATCGGGTGCCGCGTTTCTGGCCGCGCCGCTCGCCGCCGAAGCGCAGCAGGCGGGAAGGGTCTATCGAGTAGGCGTCCTTGCGCATGTCACACCGGAGGCGGCATCAGCACCAATGGCTCTATTCCGCCAAAGCCTCGAACGCCTCGGCTGGATGGAAGGAAGAAATGTTTCGATAGACGCGCGTTTTTCGGAGCGTCAGGAGGAACTCGCCCGCGCGGCTCGTGAGTTGGTAGCCAGCGGTGTTGATCTCATTGTGACGGTCGCAACGCCTGCGGTATTGGCCGCGAAAAAGGAGACGACAAGAATCCCGATAGTTATGGTCACTGCTTTAGATCCGGTTCAGAGTGGCGTCGTCAGCAGTCTTGCGCGTCCCGAGGCAAACATCACTGGGAACGCAACATTGACGACGGAATTGACCACAAAGCAGATGCAGATCCTCAAGGAGGTTGTACCGCCACTACACCGCTTAGGCGTGGTGTGGAATCCGTCAAACCCTGCTTTTAGCGAGGTGACGTGGACTGAGCTAAGTTCAGCGGCACGCGCCCTCTCGATAGAGTTGCGTCGATTGGACGCGCGGAGTGTCGAAGAGATTACGCGACTTCCCACAGACACGGTACGCGCCCTTCTACTTATGTCAGACCCGGCCTTTCATTTAGATTTGCCGCGGATCGCGGATTTCGCCTTACGGCAACACTTGCCGACGGCGTCTCTATTTCAGGAGTTTGTGAAGGCTGGTGGGTTGGTCTCGTATGGCCCGAACTTCGCCTCCCTCGTTCGTCAAGCGGCGGAATACGTTGACAAGATTCTTCGAGGAGCGAAGCCATCGGCGATGCCGATCCAGCAGCCGACCAGATTTGATCTCGCGATCAACCTCAAGACCGCCAAGGCGCTCGGGCTCACCATCCCGCCGTCGCTGCTGCTGCGGGCGGATCAGGTAATCGAGTGAGACAGAAAAGATGACGCGCAAGCGAGTGCTGGGAATCGGGCTGGACCCGTACACCGTTGACTTCGACACCGAGTTCTTCCGAGGCAAGCCGCTCAACGCGGACGTGACCGCGGGCCAGATCAAGGCCGAGGAGGTTGCGCATCCGGGTGATGGGGCACGACTTCGAGGTGCTGCTGATCGACGCGCGCGGCGGGGCGGCGGCGGCGAGTGCGGCTGCCCGCGCCGCACTGGCCCGGCGGCCGGTGGACGTTGGTGGTGATCGGCGGCGGCGTCCGCTTCGATCCGGCACAGACGCCGGTGCTGGAGGCGCTGGTGAACGTGGTGATCGAGGCGGCGCCTGGGGTGCGGATCGCGTTCAATACCTCGCCGACGGATACGGCGGAAGCGATTGCACGAGCGTCGTGATGACGCGCCTGCTCCTCGACCTCGACGCCTTCTTCCTCGAACACCGGCTCTGCGGTGATCTCGACGGCGGCACGTCGGACGAGCGCGCATGGTTGGCGTGCGTCGCGTGTGGCGCGCGGATCGAGCGGCCGGTCGAGACGTCCGATGAGTAACCTGCACCTCCGATGAGTAACCCCCTGCACCGTTGACGACCGCGCTCGACCACCGTGCCCGCCTCCTCCGCGCCGCGCTTGGCTTTCTCGCCCTCAAGCCGCGCGAGCTCGAGCTACGGCGACTGCCCCGTTGCTTCGACAACTGGCGCGGTATCGGCGACATCGTGGCCGCGATGGCCCGCGCGCGGAATACGACCTCGAGCTACGCCGCTACAACGGTCGGGGGCTGGCGGGCGATCTTCTTCCAGAGCGGTTTTGAGCACTCGCTGACGTCACATGCCGGCGCCGGATGGGCGCCGAGCCTGTGGGAGGCGGTCCAACGCGCGGCCGGGGATGCGCTTTACAAGCTACGAGCTGGCGAGGCCGCATCGGGCAAAAGTCAGGACAGCAATAACGCCGCATCCTAGGAGAAGTAACGTCGACGGCTCCGGCACTCCGGCGACGGCGTGCGTTTGAATCTGGAGAGAAACATCGAATGACGTACCAACGGCTAGAAGATTCCTCTCAACGGAGACGGTTAGAAGTCCGCTCCTTGTCAGCAAACTGTCGACGAGAGGCCCAGTTTGGTTCAGTGACAGAGAGTCGGCGGCAAATCCACCCTGGACGACTCCCGGACCAAGCATGAGCAAAACGCTAGCGTCAGCCGACACGAAGTCTCGAAAGGAGTTCGATCCATCGGAGACAACGCTCACCAGCAGCGTATAGGGAAGAGCAAAGGTGAACGCACCCGTACCGTGCCCACTCAGGTCGAAATCCGCCAAAGTAAATGCAGATGTTGACGCACTATTCCGGCTGACAGACGCGCTCAACGTTGTCGCGAGTGAGTGGCTTTGTAGAAAGCCGTTGTTCGTAGAAGCCTCTGCCGCAGCGCTCCCGTCGCTATTGCTATATGACGACGAGGCGGCGGTATTCGACCAATCGAGCGGTCCGCTAGAAAAGAAGAACGTCTTGGACTGCACGGCCTGGCCACCTAAGGTCGTGTTAGCAGTACTGGATGCGAGACCGAATTCTGGAACCGGGAGACAACAATCGATCACGAGACTCCCGGTAGTCGTGAGTGTCATCCCGGACCAATTCAGCTCGGCCTGACTTGTCACTACACTCGAAGCCGAAACAGGTGAGCTAACAAGGAAAAGCACGAACAGTGCGGCCGCGGAGATCTTCATCGGCGCACCCCCCACACGAGCTGCAGGAATGTTCCGCCCGCCACCTATCGTTGTCAATGGGGCTAACTCGGCACCACGCACAACGCGAAACGGCCGGAGAGCAGCTCTCCAGCCGTTGGGTGTTTGCGTGTTGCGATCGTTCCTTGCCCACGTATCCACTCGGGCGCTAGCATTCCGGCGACGATGAACCGCCGCGCCTTCGCGACCGGCCTCGGAGCCCTGCTCGCCGCGCCGCTCGGCACTGAGGCACAGCAGACTGCGAAGATGTATCGCTCGGCGTACTGGCTCTTGGCGGACAGCAGCAGTTCGACGTGCGCGCCGCAGAGTTTTGGTGCTTCTCAACGTCGATGTAATCGCGCAGCGGGCGGACTTCCGGCTGCCCTCGCGGCCAAGCGCGCGACAGATGCGATCCCGATTATTTTCGAGGGCTGGGGCGGCCGATTGAGACTGGGCTCGTCAAGACGCTAGGCGTTCAGACGGCAACGCGACCGGACCACGTACTTTCAACGGCTTCTCGAGCTGAAGCGAGCGGCGTAGGGGGCAAGGCCGCCAAAAACGCGGCGAATGTTCCCCGTCGCCTTACGTCTTGGATGAGCGACACTCGACAGCGTCGCCTGGGACCAAGACCGCCTTCAATTCGGCCCTCAGCATACCCAAACCGCTACTTTGTGGTCGCGCACGCCTCGTTGGAGGGCGCACTCTCCCCGCTCGCACTCAGCGCGGTGACGACATAGCAATAGGTCGTGCGGCTCGAAAGCCCCGTGTCGACGTAAGACCGGGTGGCGCTGATCGTCGCCGTCGGCGCATAGGCGCCAGGGCTGGTCCGGCGGTAGATGCGGTTCTGCGTGACACCTGAGGTCGTGGACTGAGTCCAACGAAGGTTGATGCTCCCCGGCCTGGTGGCGTTCGATGTGAGGGCTGTAGGCGCCGCGGTCGTTGTTGCTTGCGGCGTCGCACTGGCCTCGACCGAGTCGGCGCTTGCACCTCCCGCGTCGGGCCCGCCGGTGTACAACGCCGAGACCACGTAGTAGTACGTCGTGCCGTTTTGGAGCGTGGTGTCGGTAAAGGTGGTATTCGTCGGGCAGCCAACCGTTACATACGGTCCGCCACTCACCGTGGCTCGCTTGACCGTGTAACTGTTGGCCCCCACGGATGCCGGCCACGACAGTGATGTTTGCGCGTCGCCCGCGGCCGCCATCAGAGTTGCGGGCGGATCCAGCGCCACGAGGATCGTCGTCGATGCGGTGTGCGTGAGCGTTCCGCTGATGCCGGTGATCGTGAGCGACAGCGCGTAGGGCACCGCGCTCGTCGTCGTGTTCATAGTAAGCGTCGAGGAGCCAGATCCAGTGATCGAGGCGGGGCTGAAGCCGCCGCTCGTGATGCCACTCGGCAATCCCGCCTCGCTGCCCACGCTCAAGCTCACGGCCCCATTGAATCCCGTGATCGGAGTGACGGTCACCGTGAACGTCGTCGACTGGCCGGGGGTGACCATCTGGGCCGGCGGGCTCACCACGATCGAGAAATCGGCCGTCGGCGGACTGACCGTGATTGTGCGCGTCGGCGGGCTGGGATCGGAGTTTCCGCTCGCGTCGATGACGGTCAGTGAGGCCACGTAGGTCCCCGGAGCGTTGAAGATGACGTTTCCCGGGTTCTGCGCCACCGACGTCGCCGGGGAGCCACCAGGGAAGACCCAGGAGTACTTGGCGGCCGTGGTGCCCGAGCTGAAGAAGACGGATCCACCGGCTGGGATGGTGACGTCGGAGGTCGGTGATGCAATCGTGGCAGCCGGTGGGGCCGTCGCATACGGCGAGAGTTGGATGAACCTCGCGATCGATGGCACGCCGGCGCTATCGAGCAGGAACAGCATGTAATAGCCAGGCGGGGCGATATTGCCGTTCGGCGGGCTCGTCAGGGTCAGCGTGCCCGCGCCGCTACACGGCGGCTGGGGCGCCGGGCCGCAGAGGCCGATCAGCCGTTGTTCCATGTCGAAGGCGTGCGTGACGGAGCCCGGACGCACCAGCACGGCCGCGCTGATCGGCGAGACGCTCGTGAAGCTCACCGAGAACGTCGCACCATAGCCGATGACTCCCGAAGCGGGGCTGACGGCCGTGATGCTCGGACGGCCGGTGGCGATGAGGCGATCGTTGGCGTCGAACAGATAAGGCGGCGTATAGAGCTCGATGGCCGGCTCGTAGCGGCCGCGATTCCCGGGATTGCTGCCCATGCTCATGACCGTCGCGTCCGGCAGGAGCAGGGCTGTCGAGTGATACAGCCGCGAGTAGGCGGCGGTGCCAGCGGAGGTGAAGCTCTTGGTGATCGGATCATAGAGGTCCGCCGTCCGGCCAGGCGTATCGGGTGCTTCGTTGTTGACCGAGCCGTCCATTGCGATAACTCTGCCATTGGGCAGAAGGACTGCGTTCATCTGGATCCGGCCCGTCGACATATTGGGACCCGGCATCCAGTTCGGCGACGAGGCAGAAAGATCGATGATCTCCGTAGACGAGGTCGCAGGACTGCCGCCTCCGAAGTTCATGACTCGCGGGGCGTAGCTCGGAGGCAGGAGCGGCAGCATGACGGCCGATCCGTAGGTGCGATCCTGCGTCGTCGGGACCGAAATCGTCCATTGCCCAGTGGCGGGCGTGAAGACCCAGCCATTGCTGCTCGAACCGCCACTGCCGTGCCCTGTGTAGAAGACCGTTCCGTTTGGCAGCAGCATCAGGCGCGGGTACAACGGCGGGCTGAAGGGCGCGGACGTGGGATCGCTCCACCCCGTCCCGGCGCTTCTTAGGTCATAGATCTCGACCGTGTTGTTGGTCCCGCCGCTGAGATTGAGCCCGGAGAACGTCATGATGCGGCCGTCACCCAGGGCCGTGGACGTCGCGTACCAGCGACCGTCCACCATGCTCTGCGACTGCACGAACATTGTCTTCGTCGGATTCGGATCGAAAATGGAGGAGCGGTTTTCGCCGGTGAACGAGTAATCGGAGGTGCCCCCGACCACGAGTGCCCGCCCGTCTGGCAGGGCGGCGGTGCCGCTACAGAAGACGTCGTAGGACAAGCTCTGCACCGTGATGCTGCTCTCCGTGGACCCTGTCGGATCCCAGATAGCGTTCCGGTAGCTCTCCGAGCCCTTGGAGTTGTTACTTGCGTCGTTTTCCGACCCGGCGACAATCAAAATTTTTCCCGTGTGCAGGAGGGTCGCTGAGATCGGGTTAATCGGCATCTGATAGGGCAGCGTCACCCACTCGCCGGTGACGTGCGGGATGTTGGCGGCGCACGTCTGCGCGCGCGCCCAGGATGGCAGGCCGACACTGCTTCCGAGCATCAGTAGCGCGATGATGAAGGGCCGATGCGTCCTCATTTCAATCTCCAGTGCCTTCTAAAGCGTTCATCGCGTTGCGGCGAGCAGATCGCACCCGTACCGCTGTACACGACGCGTACCAAATCAGCCCCGCAAAGTCGTAGCCCAAAAATATTGCGGTTTTGACCTCGCGGCGCTGTGGTTTCGCCGCGCAGGTGGGCAGTTTGTCCGACCGGCTCAAGCAACCGGCCTGCTAGGAAGGCGATTCGTCCGTCAGCTATGCGTCAAAGCGTGAAGAAGTTCTCAGATTTTCTTAAGGCCCGGCTTCACGCGGCCGCTGTGCCGCGCGTTCAGGGCGTTGTGCGTTGTGCCAGTGGTGACAACCGGAGCGGTAGGCGTCGGCAGGAGATGCGACCGCTGTACTGAGAATCACGGCAAGAACGCGACCGCGCAGAAGCCTCCGACCGTCCAACGCGGCACTATAGCGCCCGACCCCACAGCTTCGCTAGACTGCCGTCGCGCTCGACCAGCGCGCTTAGGCTACCCCGGTCACGCAGCACGCTTATTATCCCTGAGAGGCGTGCCTTATGTTGTCGTTCTGGACGGATGTTTGGAATAACGTCACCGCGAATGTGGTGGCGTCGTCCTTGGTGAACTCGACCACACTAACCGTCCTGCTGATCGTCGGGTTGCTGGTGTGGGCGTGGCTTCGGCGCAGACGGGCTCGTGTGCTACGGGTTGAGGGTGAGCGGCTGATTGATGCCGCCAACCACGCGATTCACCATTTCCTTAACACTCTGGACCCGCAACTCGTCCGCCATTTCACTGTCTGGGATAACGAGACACTGAAGGCGCTCGAAGCTCTGCGGCGAAGGCGTGTTTGCGATGCATGGAATGTCGACCACTTCGCCGTTCTAGGTGCAACCCAACCGGCAAACGGCGCCAACAACAACCCACAGGTTAACGGACAGATTGTGGAGAAGGCGAAGCGCCTCAAGGCAATTGCGAAGGAGCTTATGTCAGAGGCGGATCGGCTTTGGCCGATGCTTTTCTAAAACCAGGCCGGGTGAGCATGATGAGGATCCTTCAAGGGTTACTCCTGTTGCTGTGTCTGGCGCTATTCACCACCTCCACATCAGCCGAGTGCGCGTGGGTGTTGTGGTTGAGTTCGCAAGACGATCAAACTAGCTACGATAACAAAAGGACGACACGAACCGAGCACACCGCAGAACTCACCTTTGAGTCGAAGCTCGACTGTGAACAGGCTATTCCGCGGAGAGTGCAACGGTTGGCCGAGCCGTTACGCTCCGGTTACGACACCGTCTCCGTCTTGGCCGACACCAGAGGTTCAGGAGTCTCAGTGCTTGCGAAAGGGCTAGCCAACAGTTCGGCTGGTAGCCCAGCGAAGGAAGATCGACTCGCTATGCACGTAAGTTGTTGGCCTCTGGGATTGCGACCAAAGAGTGTTTTGGGGGGCGGGGCTGATTATCCCGACGCCGTGGACCCGCGGGGGCCGAAGGAAAGGTGACCGTTCCTCAAGGACTGCGAGTCGCCGTTTTGGCGGTTTTATTTGGCGGCCTGGCGATATGGCTCACTGTGAGTCTGAGCGCCGAAGTCAAGAGCGGGGTTGTGAGAGCGCGAGGAGGAATGCGCATTGCGAGGCGGAAAAATCCGACGATGTACTGGCTAGCCGTAATCGTGCAAGTCCTCTTCTTAGCAGGCTCTCTATACACACTGAGTCGACTCATTCCAGATTTGCTGAGGTGAAGAAACCGACGATAGCCACGATCTACGCCCGATGACCGTCATCCACGACTACCGCGGTTTCCGCATAGAGGTCGACGCGATCCCGGCTGACGGCTGCTGGAACGCGGAGGTGCGGCTGCGCCGAATCCTGACGCAGGACAAGCCGCACGTCGAGACGGTGGCCTGCTACAAGCTGACCGCGAAACACGCTGAGTGGAGCGGCGAGTTGTGGGCGCGGCGGTGGATTGATGCGAAGGGGGGACGCGTGATGGCGCCACAACAGTTTCAGCAAGTCGCTGAGGAGACCGCGCGGGCGATCCGTTCCCTGCGTCAGGCGGCCGAGGGCCTCGCCGCGAAGTTGACCGCGATCGAGGCCGATCTCCAGCCGAACTCCGAGATGGCGCTGCGGCTCGGGACACTCGTGTACGGAGGCATCAAGCTCATGGACACCACCCAGGCCGCGGCCACCCTCGAGAGGGCAATCACGCGCGGCCGCCAACGCCTTGAGGCGACTCTCCTGGAATTGAAATGATCGCCGCCATCTACGCGCGCGCCACGGCCCTCGCCGCTCTCATCCTCGCGCTCGCCGGCTGCGCTCACGGCTTCGTCGCGCCGCTGCCGCCCGTGGATCCCGCGCGCGCCGCCGAGCTCGTCGTCGTCCGCGCGAGCGGATTCTTCGGCTGCGGCCGGAATCTCGTCATCACGCTCGACGGCCGGGATCTCTTCGCGCTCGGGTGCGGCGAGCATATCCGGCTCGTCGTCGCTGCCGGCGAGCGGATCGTCGGCGTCGTTCACCACCCGTGGTTCGTGCGCGACGAGAGCACCACCGCGGTCGCCGTCGAGCCGCATCAGCGCTACTTCCTGCGAGTCACGGCGAACGCCATGAATGACGTGTTCATCAACCGCATCGCGCCCGAGGTCGGCGAGCGTCTCGTCACCGAGACGAAGAGCGCCGAGCGATGAGCGCGGCCCGCGCGGTGGCGCGTCGACGCGAGCAACCGATGATCGTCGTCTCCGACTATCGAGGCCACCGGATCGAGATCAATGCCGTTGCCGTCGATGGCCGCTTCAACACCGAGGTCCGCATCCACGGGCACGTCATCAACGCGAAACCCCACGTCGATGGCCGTTAAGACCGCTCAGGACGTCCTTAGCCGCGCCGGCCTGGCCGGACATTCAGAGTATGAGGACGTCGCGCTGATGACGGATTCTGCAGGCTTCTATTGCTTTCGACGCTATCCGCCCGACAGTCCATTGGCACAGATCGTAACCGCTGATGGACGACCGGCCGTGCGCTGCTATTTAGCGTTCATCATCGATACGCCGTCAGCGTCAACATCAAGAGTGCTCCTTAGGGCGTGGTTTGCACGGCGGTGGCGAGCTGCTCGCATTTTCTCATCAACTCGCGACCCCTACGAGGTAGAGCCTGGGAATCCTGACGGGCCAACCGGAGACTCTGCGGCGCTCCTTGAGAGAACACGACTCCCTGTCGACTTGGATCACATGGACGACAGCTTCGTCTACGACCGCGGAGAGGACATCTTCATAGCCGAAGACGGGACGATAGTGACTCCCGTTCAGATGCTCGACGACATATATCTCAAGCACTGTAGGACGTTGGACCTGCGCTTTCGTATTCGCTGGAATCTCGGCTCAGCGGCGCGGTGGTTCATCCGACATGCGGTGTGGTCCACACAGGATATCGCGATGTGGACGCTGCTAAACCTCTACGACGTCGAATTGACGAGCAAGGACGAAATTCGGAATCCGTTCAAGAAATACAAACCCACTGATTTTCGACGCGTCACGGAGTCGGACGCGCGTTCTCATTTCTTTGGGTTTCAATCCTCGAAGAAGAGCTTATTTACGAATCTGATGGCCGTCTCGGTCGCCAGCGTCGTGGCCTATTGGAAGCTTCCGCACAGTGGATTGCTCCGCGCGATCTACAACAATACCGCTCTCTCGACCGCGGCATTAGTCTTCGCGTTCCTGCTCGCGGACACGATCGTGCCGTTGCTATTGATCCGAACGGTTTGTGGACTCTCTAGGTTTCGCGACGCGGTTATGTTCGTGTTTCGGAAGGTCCACGTGTGACAAAAGAGCAAGTCTGCTACCTGAGAGGCGGCTCGTGATGGACTCGAATTGGGCGCTCGTTGCGCTCACCTTCGTCCTGATCATTGTGACGGGATACTACGCGTGGCAGAACAAGCACCTGGTCGACGAGATGCGTAAGCAGAATGCTGTCGCCAAGGATGCCCTGCGAGTTCAGCTCTTCGATCGAAGGGCAGCGATCTTGGGAGCTGTGGGCGAACTTTCGGCGACCGCCCTACAGATGAGTGACTTGGCGATGCGGACCGTCGACCAATTTGCTAGGGAGGTTGGCGCTGCGCGGTACCTGCTCGACGAAGCCGAAGCCTCGATCATCTCTGAGATGGTCAAGCGCGCGATCGCTATCAGCACGCGAGCGGAGACGCTCCGTCGGAAATCGCAAAGCGAGGATGAAGCGGCAGCGATGCGCGAGCGCCAGCTGGCGGATATTGTCTGGCTCGACGAGCAGTCGAGGTACCTGACGGTCCGCTTCGAGAAATATCTCAAACTGTCTTGATGCAGAGGAGGACTTGAATGGCGCGACGCGGTGACGGCATCTGCCTCCGTGGTAAGACGTGGTGGTTCTAATGATCGCCGCCATCTACGCCGCCGATCGTCATGGCCCTCGGCGGGGCTGGGAAGACCGAGCGAATGATGCGGCGATACGCGGCGGTGACCGATCAGACGCTCAGGGCGGTGAGCGGCGATGAGGGTCTAGCTGCGATCCGAAATGATAGTCGGGCCGCCACCCCACCACGGCTTGTATAGCGTATCCGCGCGCCGCACGACCTTCGGGTCGGGGCGCCCGCTGGCGGCTAACCCACCGTCGGGTTTAAGATAACGGTGTGCGATGGCGACGTGCGTGCGGTCCCTATCGACATATGCGATGAGTTGGCTTAGAGTCCCTGGCGCCATGTTCAATGCCGCGCGGGCGGCGTGGCTCTTAAGGACGACGATAGACAGTTCACCGGCGGCCGTCCGAGCCTCGATCTGATCCTCTTGAAACATGGCGCGCAGTTGAGTCGGACTGACTTCGATAGAACGGAGGCCTGGCATGGACGACCTTAAACTCGAGATTCGCGGGCAGATCGCTCGCTACTTGGGCGGCGAGATCGACGTGCGGGCGCTCTATGACTGGCTTGTCGACGCGACATGGGAAGTCGAGCACCGCGCGTCCGCAGAAGTCGCAGATTTCGCTCGTAGCGCCCAGCTCACGCTTGATGAGTTCCGCGCGGAGGGTTGGGACGAGACCGAGTTGCGGAGCCGCCTTCGCGGCCTAGCCGGCATCGTTTTAGGCCACCGGGCGCCCGTAGAGGCTATCTCCGGTTCTACGTCCACGACGTCGATAGAGAGCGTTCCCTTCACGATCATGCGGCCGAGCGTTACGCCGGTCGCATCGATACGCGGTGGTAGACGACCCGAAGGGGCATTCGCGTAAAGAGCCTGTCGCCGACGAAGACGTCGAACCAGTACAGCCCTTCCTTTTCAAAGACGATTTGCATCGGGAGGACAACGTTGTGACCACGATCATCGCCTTCCAATTGCAGCGGTAGCGACAGTTCAGGGAGAGGCTGCCCGTCCGGATCCTTAGGTCGTAGCCTCAGATAGTGCGACCCGCGAGCGAAGCCGGACTTGAATCCAAGAGCTATAGTGCCGGTGAACGGCAACGGCGGCATCTTCTCGGGCGCATCCGGACCTGCAGCACTCACAATGATTCGATCGACTATCTTAATAAGGCTCAGGATGCCCTGCTTGTCCTCGATGACGGTTTCGCAAAAGACGGCGAAGTGTAAATAGGGGCCGCCGAGATCCTCTTCTGCCAACCTGTGGCCTCGCTTTCTGTTCGCTGAGCGCGGGCATCGCAAAAGGGGATTGAACATAGCGTGAGCGGCGCGATACGGCAACGGCGCGTGGCAACGCGCAGATAAACCGCCGTTTACCCTCGCCTTCATTGCTGCCCCGACTATGCGACTCGGCGTCTCACGATTCTACGAACTTGGACGTTCCAAAGCTCATCGAATCCCGCCGAGGTCACTACCTCGCATTCGGCTTTCCGGTTGCGCCTGGGTTGCGGATCATGCCGTGATCTGCCGCATTCTGCAACGCGAAGCCCGCAAATATGCGGTACTTCGAGACTCTCCAACACCCGCAGCAAGTTCAACGTGGCGCTGGGTGTGGAGAGCCAAGGCTTCTGCGTCATCCCACAACGATAAGAGGGCCGCGCGAACTGTAAGTTTTACTTTACGAATCGAGCAGTGTCGACTTGCCCGATCCCCTAAGACCTCGAATTTCAACAGTTATGTGAATTTGGTACGCGGCATGCAGAATTCTGACACCGGAAGAGTCGGAGGAAGACGATGGTGCTTCGAAATCTTGTGTTTGTCGGACTCGCGCTGATCATTTCGCTGCCTATCGGCATGCCGTCGCAGGCCGAGGCAGTCATCATCGGCAGCC
>Ga0070706_100002158_pt1 | contig 20029 bp, 12 predicted proteins | sample KBSK5501metaG_FD_65476 | JGI IMG/M metagenome (GOLD analysis project Ga0070706, IMG submission 65476) | Corn, switchgrass and miscanthus rhizosphere microbial communities from Kellogg Biological Station, Michigan, USA - KBS K5-50-1 metaG | ecosystem: Host-associated > Plants > Roots >... | reverse complement strand
TCGATGGTGACTGGCGTCGTGATGCCCACGAGATTCGCCATCGTTGTGGTGGAAACCACCCGAGACGACCACTAGTTCGGAGAGTCCGACAGCGGGCAGTCACGAAAGGCCGGTTATGGCCGAGTTCTGTCGAATGACCTATCTCGGCTCTCGACCCAATCCGGACCCTTCGACCAGGCATTGGACATACGCAAAGCTGACGTCCTCGGCCGTAGCATTGGTTAGTTCGGAAGCGTCCGCGCGCCAGCATATGAGCTCTGGACTGCGGGTGAGCGGCGCGGCTTGATCTTGCGCCCCAGTGCCGACTGGCCTGCCTGGCCCAAAGCCGAGTCACGCGGCCCCGCCCCGCCCTTCCCCAAGAGGAAGGAGTACTCTAGGCGCGCTTCAGCGCGTGCACGGTAGCGTCGGACATGGGACAGTTGAGCCCCCAGCTTTGGTCGGGTTCGGCGCGTGCGACCTGGACGCGGCCCGGCAATCCGAGCTTGTCGAGAATGCTGTGCACGTGGTGCTTGACTGTCGCGACGCTGATGTCGAGTTCGCGTGCGATCTCCTTGTTCGACAGGCCGCGCCGCAAGAGGCGCGCTACGCCAACCTCGCGCGGTGACAGCTTGACCTGCACCGGCTCTGCGATGGCGCCGGCCAGTGTTCGTGCGCTGCCACCAGCATCCCCGCCATGCAGCGCACGCAGCAGGCTCGCCGCGATCGTCTCAGAACACGTCAGTCGCCCCCTCAGGCACTCGTGCATGCGCATGCACAGCGTTTGCAGCGAGGCATTGCGCGGCACGTAGCCGGCGAAGCCGGCGCGACCGCACTGCACGACCTCGGATTCGTGTTCGGCAAGGCCGACCGCGAGCGAAACCAAGCCGGGGTAGGCGTCCCTGATCGGTGCGATCTGCAGCGCGTCGATGCCGGGCGCGACGTCGACCAGCAGCAAGTCGACAGTGAGCCGCTCCAGCACCGCGCGCACGCCGTCGACGTCATGCACGACCGCGACGACATCGACCTCGTGCTGCGACTTCAGGCAGCTCTCGAGGCACTCGCCGAACAGCTGGTAGGCACTGTAGATCACGATGTCCACCGCGCGACCTCCCAGCAGCGTGGAACAAGTGCGCAATCTAGCTGCAGGCGCGTGCGACCGCAAGCCCGTTGAACGCAGTCGGGTCCATCAAATTGGGGAGATCATGCGAGCATCGGGTGCCTGCGCTCAAGGAGACGCGCCCGTGGGATTGAGGTTGTCGACCTTGACCGCCGTCTGCTTGAACTGGTAGGTCGACGTGATGACGGTGGAGAAGTCCTCCTCGACCTTGCCAGTCTCGTCTTTCAGGATGGCATGGCAGGCGAACGAGCAGTTGACGTAGTTCGCCGGGCTCTTCGGCCCGCCGTCGAGCTTGGACGAGATGCCCTGCACCTTGACTTCGTACCAAGCCCAGCGGTCCGGCTTGGCCATCCATCCCTTGACCTTGGACTCGGTCGAATGCAGGTGCTGGCTGTTCGCGTTGGCGGTGATCGGGAACAGGTTTTCGTCGTTGCCGAGCCCTCCGAGGTTCTCGTTCAACAGGTGGCCGCGGATGAACTTGTCCGAGCTGCCCTTGGTCGGCTCGGTCACGAGCTGGCCCATCAGCCAAGCTTGCGCACCCGACTGCGGCGCGCTGCCGACCGGGTGGGTCGGGCCGAGCCAGTCGACCGTCATCGCCGTGCCCACTGTATCGGAGCCGAGCTTGCCGGTTTGGCGCGTGATCTTCATCTCTTTGGCCACGCCCTTCGACACCTTGCTCTTGCGACTGTCCTTCTTCGGGTTCACGCTGCCCGACACGTGCACCGTCTCCGAGGTCTCGTCCTGCGCATCGACGACGAGTTCAAGCGACTCCAAGCGGTACTTTTTCTGGATCCCCGGCAGCTCCTTTTTGATTGACGCTTCGGTCGCCTTGGGTTTGGCCCTGACCGCTTCGGCCTCGGCGATCGCCTGGTCGAGGTCGGCCTGCTTTTGCTTGTCGGTGCGATCGTCCTTCTTGGCGAACACCTTCGCGAACAAGCTCTTCGCCATCTTGACGATCCACGCGACCAGCGCTTCGACGCCTTTGAGGATCGTGGCGCGAATCTTCTGGATGACGCCCATCACCTTGTCGGCGATGTTGCCGAGTCCGATGAATCCGGCGAGGAAGCTGATCGCAAGCGACAACAGCCCGGCGAGCGAAGTCTCGACGCGCTTGGCGGCGGCGTCAATCTGGCCGGCGGCGATCGCGACGATGCCGTCGACGAAGGCCTTGACGACCGCGGCGATCTTCGAGAGCTTGTCGACGAAGACCATGATCGTTTCGTACATCGACAGGATCGCCGAGATGAAGCCCGCGCCGGGAATGAACATCGAGATCAGCTTGGGCACGGCCTTCTTGATCACGGTGTCGATCACCATGTCGACGATGCCGCTGATGACCTGGTCCTTCAGCGCCGCGAGCTGTTCCTGGATCTTTTCCCACGCCGCTGCCGGGCCTTGCGTGACGAGCGTGACGACGATGTCGAAGCCGGTCTCCATCGCCTTGACCACCGTCTCGCTGGTCGCCTTGACGAGAATCGGCCGCACGTTGGCCCAGGTCAGCCCGAGAACGGAGAAGACGAACTTCACGATCTCGCCGAGCGAGAACGCCTTCGGGATGTAGACCCCTGGCAGCGATCCGGTGAGCCAGTCGATCAGGCCGCTCTTCAGGTGCGTGCCGAAGTTGTCGGCGAAGTTCGTGAAGCCGAGCTTGGCGGCGCGGATCAGGTTGCGCACGAAAGGCATCGGGTCTTTCAGGATGCTCCTCAGCGCGGCGCCGGTCTTCTTCAGGTAGGCGAGCGTGGTCGGACTGACGACTTCGAAGATGATCTCGAGCAGCGTCCAGACCGTGTTGCCGGCCCAGTTCAGGAAGTCGGCGATGAAGCCGCCGAACACCGCGGCGAGCTTGGCAAATGCGCGCGGTACCAGCAGCAGGTCGGTGATCTCGAGCGCGTGGAAGGCGTTGACGAAGAGCGTCGGGATCTGCTGCACGAAGCCCATCAGCCCGGCCAGCGCCTTCTGGAACCAGGCCCAGGCGCGCGCGACCGCGTTGCCCTTCTTGATGTTCTCCCAGACCTCTTCCTGGCCGATCAGCTTCATAAAGCCGCCGATCAGCGTCTCGGCGTTGCGCGGCGCCGGCGTGCCGGTGACAGGGTCTTCGCCGAGCACGGCCTTGAGCAGGTCATAGCCGCGGGTGCCTTCGGCGAGCTTGGCCAGCGGCAGCAGGATCGCTTCGCGAACGAATGCGACGATCTGCGTCACGAGTGACTTGCCGAACGCGATCAGGCGGTCGATTGGCTCGGTGAAGATGCGCTTGGCGCGTTCCCAGACGCCGCCGAGGTCGAAGATGTCGCTCCACTTGAGCGTGCCGAGGAAGGTGTCGAGCGCGCCCTTCAACGCGCTGCCGATCAGCCCGAGCGTTCGCACCTGGGCCTCGACCCAGGCTCCGACCTTGGCGAAGATGCCGTGGTTGTCGAGCGCTTGCACCAGCAGCGCGCCGGCAACCGGGATCATCTCGAGCAGCGCGCGCAGCAGGTTCGCGGCGCTGCGATCGACTGGCGCCATGTTGACCGGGTTCACGCCAAGAACGATCGTCAGGAGCCGAAAGCCCGGGATCACATTGGCCTTCGATGCGATGCTGTCGAGCGCGTCGCTCAAGCCCAGGCGCTGGACTTGCGGTGGGCTGCGTTCGGCGACCGCCTGCGCTGGCGCGAGCACGCCGGCGCTGCGCTGCACCGCTGCGCCTTGCTGGATCGTGTGCGTCAGCTCGTGCGCGATCAGCTCGCGGCCGGCGTCGCTGTCGGGGCGGTACTGGTTCTTGCCGAAGAACACATGCTGGCCGACCGTGAACGCGTGCGCGCCGAGCTGCGAGCTCATCTGCGCCGCATGTTCGCCGGTGTGGATTCGAACCTTGCCGAAGTCGGCGCGAAAGCGGGGCTCCATGTAGCTGCGAACGCCGCTCGGCAATGGCATGCCGGCGCCGACGCTGCTCGGCAGCGCGACGCTGGATCCGGCTGGGGCCGGCGCGGCGCCGGAGGCCGCGGGGGTCGCTGCACGCTGCACCTGAGCGCCGCGCGCACCGCCGTCGACCGGCGGCAGTGCTGCCGCCGGCGTATGCACCACGCGCCGCGCCATCGCGTGCGCCTCGAGTTCGGCCGCATCGTGCGGCGACGAAACCGCTGCGGCACGCTGCGCGCGCGCGAAGAAGCGGTGCGCCGATTCGTTGCCGAGGCGGCGCTGCAACTGCACTGCCGGCGAGATCGGCAACGCGTGCACCGGCGCGGCCTGCGGCGGCGGCGCGCGCGGCGTTCGCTCGCTGGGCTTGTGCAGCGCGCCGCGTTCGTGAGTCATCGCGCAGCGCTCACACAGGCCGCAACTCGCTCACATCGTGCTCGGCTTGGCGTCGTCGATCGCGACCTGGTCGCGCATCAGCACCGGGCGGATCAGGCGGCGTACCGAGTGGTCGACCCAGTGTTTGAGCGTGCCATCGTTGAGCGTCGTCTGGTACACACGCGCGAGCGTGACCCACTCGCAGTCGCTGCAGCACGAGCACTTGGCGTCGTAGTGGTCCTGGTAACACGCTTGGGCGGTCGGGTCGGCGAGATCGATACAGTGGCAATCGACCGCCGCTGTGCTGCTTGCGGCCGCTGCCATGCTTGTGCTCGCGGTGGCACTCGTCTTCTTCACAGCCGCCTTGCTCGCGGTCTTGTGCGCGAGTGCGGCATTCAAGCCTTCGGCGGCCGGCGCGGGGGCCGGTGCGGGGGGTGGTGCGGTCGCTGGTGCCGCCGCGGGGGGCGCGCAGCCGCAACCGCACTCGGGGCAGTCGGTGACGATGCGCAGTTCCCAGCCTTCGTTGATCCGCGTCGCCGTGCAGCCGGCGTCGTCGCCCGACGGACAAGCCGAGCTGCGCGGCAGGCACGATCGTTCGTGGCCGCGCAGCACGATGCACATCGAGTCTGGCAGCGGCTTGCAGCTCGGATCGAGCACGAAGCTCTGCGTCGCGGACAGAGCGACCGGGTCGCCGCAGCAATCGAGCGCGAGGCCCGATGCGATGGCGATCGTGAGCTTGCCGCACTTGTCTTCGCAGCTGACCTTGAGTCCGCAGATCACGCCGCAGCCGAGCAGCGATCTGAACAGCAGCCGATTCAGCTCGCGCGTATAGGTCACGGCGGCGGTCAGGTCGTCATCCTGCAGCATCAGCCCGGGCGTGTAGCGCGGGCGCAGCAGGCTACCGTCGCCGGTGCGGGGGTCGGCAATCTTGTCGTTCGCGTTCATGATGAGCTTCCTCTCGCGTCAATACTTGGGTTTGACTTCGGCCGGCGAATTCGCAGGCGCGACGCTGAAGATCGAGACATAGGTGCCGCCCGGCGTGCCGTTGCCGCTCGGGACCGCGCGCAGGCCGACCGGGTTCGCGTCGACGGCCTGGCCGTTGCAGTCGACGATGAAGTCGCCGCGGATTTCGATCTCGACCTGCGAGACCTCGTCGCGAAACACGGACCAGCGCCGCGCGCCGAGCCGCAGCTCGTCGGCGAACCATTGCCCGTCGACGACCAGGGTCGCGCGGCGCGCGAACGCCATGCTCTTGTCCGAGAAATCGTCAGCTTGCACGCCCACGATGGGTACGCGCAGCGCACCGCCCCAGCCGGTGTCTTCCTGCGGCCCGATGACCGTGAACGAGAAGCAGTCTGGGCGCAGGCTGGCGACGTTGACCGGGCGCGAGAAGTGCACGCTGAACGAAGTCACGCACTGATCGGGTGGACTGTCAGAGGTCGAGAACTTGGCCGAGAAATCGGCGAGCGCCACCGCCGTCGTGCTGCGGTGCCAATCGGCCCAGCTGATCGCGTCGATCACCGTCAGGTCGCAGCCGCGGATCAGGTCGAACAGCAGGTCGGCGCGCTTGACGAGGCGGCGCGGGCCGCAGGCATCGCTGACCTGATCGAAGAGCCAGCCGCCACACTCGTCGGCCTTCAGCGTCACGCAGGCGAGCGGCACCCCGTTGTGCAGATCGGAATCGATGCACGGCGCGACCTTGCACAAGGTCTCGATCTGCGCGCCGACGCTCAACCCGGTCAGGTGTGTGCACAGGCAGCGATGCGGCCCGCGGTTGTGGGGGCGCAACGGGTCTTCGCAGTCACCGTCGCAGTCGCAGCACAAACCGCAGGGCTCGCCGGCGCAGCAATCGGCGCAGTCGATGCGGCGCAGCGTGAAGAACACGTCTTCGCAGACCTGGTCCCATTCGTTGCGCTCGCAGTGGCAGTCGTCCTTGAGCACGAGCGGCTCGGTGCGGCGCTCGGCATAGTGGGCCGACAGCAGCCAGCACGGCGATTTGTCCAGGCCGCCCAGCTGGCTCGGCAGCACCTTGACGTCTGGATAGCGCAGCACCCGGCTTTCGGTGACGATCAGTTCGCGGCCGGCGCGGTCGAGCGCGAGGCCGGCGCCGATCAGCAGCGCGCCGCCGGAGCTGTCGGCGCACTCGATGTCGTGGGGGCTGACCGGCAAGCCGTAGACGACGCCCCAGCCGTGCAGCGCGCGGTTCAACAAACGGCGCCGTCGCAGGTGATAGTCCTGCTCGGCGCTGAACGACGCCGGCGTCAAGCGCTTGCCGACGAAGTAGCGGTTGCGCGATCCCGAGGCGCAGTCCGCGGTGTCGCAACACGGGTCGTTGCAGCAAGGGTCGGTGGTCGTCGAATTCATGGGTGTGCCTCCATCGCCGTCAATGCAGCTCGAAGCCTGGAGAATTGCCCGCGCCGCTAAGCGTGACACCGGCCAGCCCGCTGAGCCGCGCGTTGCCCAACGCAGCGCCGGAGCCGAGGCGAAGCGGCGGCTCTGCGGCAAGGCTGAGCGAGTGGTCGAGCAGCAGGGAATTGCCGAGCCGCGGCACGGCCGGCAGCGCGCTCGTGTTCCAGCGCAGCTGCAGTTGCGCGGTCAACGGCATCATCGCGGCGATCAATGTCGGCAGCCAGGCCGACCAGGCGCGCCGCTCGGCCGGTGTTGCGGTCACTTCGACCTCGATCAGACCCATCAGCCAGCTCACGCTGTCGACCGGATTCGTCGCTGGCCCGAGTCTGCCGATGCCGATGCAGGCTTTCTGGTTCAGCACGATCGAGTCGCAGCGCCAGCCGGCGAGCAGCGCCGGCAGCCGGGCGCCACGGCAGCCCCTGCCCGCCAACGACACGAAGCCGTGTTCGATCGCGGTATCGACGATGCGTGCGCGACCGGTTGGCAACAGCGCGGCGAACAAGGCTTGCAGCCCGCCGCGCGTGCCGCGTTGTTCGAGCAGTGCCGGCGCGGCTTCGAGCAGGCGGCGTTTGACCTCGATCGGCAAGGCGTCGTCCCACGGCAGGCCGAGCCAGCGTGCAATCGCGTCGAGCCAGGGCTCGGGCGCGTCGTGCGGGTCGACGAGCTGGCCAAGGCCCGCGATCCGCGCATCCAGACTCGCGACGCTGGTCTCCAGCGCGGCCACCAGGATGCGGACGAAATCGCCCGGTTGCTGCTCGGCCTGGCGCCGGTAGATCGCCGGCAGGTATTGCATCAGCGATTCGTCTGGGTACAGAACGTCGAGCGACTCGATGCGCGGCGCGGCTGCGCCGGGCGCTGCGATCAGCTCGACCGAGACCAGCAGCGAGCGCGTACGCAGGTCGTGCAGCGGCAGCACGCAGTTGGTCGGCATGGCGGCGTCGCCGCCTGCGATGGCTTCGAAGCGCAGCGGCGCCGACCATGGCAACAAGTCGGCCAGGCGTTGGCGTCTTGCGGCCGGCGCGAGGCCGGTCTGCGCGAGCAGTGCACGAACCGCAGCGAGCTGGTCCTTGTCGTCGCTGGTGGCATAGGCCAGTTCGACCGAACAGCCTTCGGGCAGCACCGCGCTGAGTTCGGCGCGCAACCACGGCGCGCGGCTTTCGGCGGGTGGCGATTCGAGCAGCGGTGTGATGAAGCTCGCCGAAGTCTCGCTGCGCCTGGCCGTGCCCGATGCATCGGCCTTGTAGCGCCAGACCGCGCCTGCGCTCGTGACGATCAGGCTGCTGGCATGGCACGCGAGAGCCATCGGCGCGTCAGCAAGGTCGATCGTGCCGAGCAGGTCACCGTCGGGAGTCGCGTCGACGAGCCACGCACCCGCGCCGAACGCCGCGGCATCGACGACGACGACGACGATGCGCGTCTTCGCGTCGCTCGTGATGCACGTCGCCGCGCCGCCGGGGCGCGCGCTGCGCAGCGAGACTTGCAGCGTCGCTTCGGGGTGCTGCGGGTCGACCCAAGTCAGCAGCGTTCCGGTCGCATCCAGAACGACGAGTCGGCCGGCAATCCAGGTGATGCCGCGTGGCGCTCCGCACGGTTCGGGAAGTGCAACGCCATCGCCGGGCTGGCCGCTGCAATCGACGTGCAGCGCGACCGCGTGCGCGGCCTGCAGGCCAAGAACCCAGATGCCGTCAGCGCCATCGGCGGCGATGTCGATGATGCGCGTGATGCCGTGTTCGGCGAGGTCGAGCTTGAGCCGCAACACCGGCGCGTCGAGCAGGTACGCCATGACCATCGGGCGTGCATCGGCAGCCCAGAGCTGGACGCGGCCGGCGGCGAACCGGGCCGCGCGTGCCAGCGCGGCGGGTGCCGTTTGCGACTGCGCGACGATGGCATCTGGATCGGCTTGCCAGAGCCGCGTCGCGCCGTCGTTCCAGTACGCGATGCCATCGGGGGTGACCCCGGCGGCGCTGCCCGCGCCGGCCAGCTTCAGCGCGGCGCCCCAGGGCGCGAGCGTCGTGATGCTGCCATCGGCGCCGAGCTGCGCGCGTGCAAGCTGACCGGCGTGCCACTGCGCGGCGGTCGAGAAGCGGTAGCGCTTGGTATCGCTCATGTGATGACGCTCATGAGCGGTTCCGCGCCGTGCCGCGAACGACGTTGATCGTGACCTTCGCGGCATCGAATCGCGGCAGCCCGTAGCGGCCCACGGCCACGGCATCGACCGGCTTGCCGGCGCTGTCGCGAAGCAGCACGCTCGTCACCGCGCTGACGCCGTCGATCCGCTTCAGCCACGCGCCGATGTCGGACGATGTCAACGCCGCGCCGAGGGTGCGCTCGCCCGCAATCGGGCCGAGCCGGCGCGCCAGCTCGGCCAGTGCCGCGGCCTGGATCGCGGCCAACTCGCGCAGCGGCGCCGCTTGCAGCGTCGCTTGCAGCGCGAAGTCGGCGTAGCTCGGCCCGATCACAAGCAGCCGTTGGCCGAGCGGCAAGCGCGGCTGCAACGTGGCTTGCAATGCGGCGAGCCAGCGTTGCGGCTCCGTCAGGGCCGCGCCGGCCACGAACCGCTCGCGCAGTGCGATCAGCGTGACGCTGCCGGGCGGGTCGTTGGCGCTGGCATCGACGACGAGCGCGCGGGCGACGTGCAGATCGGCCGATGCGAGCGCTGCGGCGACGATGTCGGCGCTCGTCACCAACGCGTGCCGCTCGCGCACCGCGCGGCGCGCCGCGGTGCGTGCCTGTTGCAAGGTCTCGGCATCGCTGCCGCCGGCAATCGCATCGAGGTTGCGGCCGATGGGCCCGAGGCCGGACGCGAACCAGCTGCGCGCACGCGGCTGGCTGCCGGCTGCGCCATCGGTTGCCGAGTAGCTGGCGAAGATGCGCGCACCGGCGGGCGGGACGCTGCCGTTGATGCCATTGCCGAACACGAGCCTGCCGTGTTCGGCGTCGAGCTGGTAGACCGCATCGGCGGGGCCTGCGGTGTCGAAGCGGCGCACGGCGCGCCACGCCTGCGTCGTCGCACCCGCTTCCACGTCGACTTGCAACGGGGTCGCGGTGTCGATGCGCAGGCCGGCTTCGTTGAGTTCGACGACTTGGTCGACCTGGCCGGTCGCCACGTGCAGCTCGTGGTCGATGCGCACCGATTGCTCGACCTCGATCACGTTCAGTGCGATCTGCCACACACGCGGCGGGCAGACGAAACTGCGCGGCGAGCGCAGCTCGATGCTGAAGCTTTGCGCTGCAGGCAGCGTCGCGGGCAGGCGAAGCGCGATCACGCCGCTGCGGCTGAGCGCTGCGCTGCTGTCGGAGGCGATCGCGAGGATGTGCTGCGCGCCACCGGTGCTCAGCGTGGCTTCGAGTTCGCCGGGCGTGCTGGTGTCGGCGGGGACGGCCGCGTCGGCCAAGTTTCTGACGCCCAGCGTCAACAGCGCGCCGAGGTCGGCACTGTCGCGGTCGGCCAGGCCGTTCTCGCTGCGGCAAAGGTAGTCGATTCGCAGCCGGTCGCGCGGGCCCGCGTCGGCGCCGAAGGGCAGGTAGGCGATCTGGCCGCGCGCGTTGCCCGCGGTGCGGTCGACGCGCTCTCCGCCGATGAAGCTCGTCAGCGCGGTGATGCGGCCCGGCACGATCAGCGTCGGGTAGGGCACGCGGGCGAGCGGGCGGTCGGAATCGACCGGACGAATCGGGTTCGCATCGCCCAAGGCGACCGGCTGCACGCGTGTGTTGACGAGGCTCGCCGGATCACTGGCATCGGGCCAGATCAGCCCCCGTGCGGGCTGCGGGCCGGCGAGCGCGATGCCTGCATACGCGGCATACGCGGCGCGCTCGTCGCGCCGCATTCGCGCGAGCGCATAGATCTGCGCTTCGCTGAGCCAAGCCATCATCTCGATCAGCGTGATGCCGGGGTCGTGCAGGTTGTAGTCGGTCCACTGCGGCGCGAGCGCCGGCAGCCGCGACTGCGCAGCCTCAACCAGATCGTCGAAGCGGCGATCGTCGAGGTTGAAATCCAGCACGTTGCTCATGTTTCGGCCCTGCGACTCATGCCGCCACCCCGATCAACTGATACGTGAACGCCAGCCCGTCGTCGGGCAGCAGCGCGAGTTCGTCGACGGCCAGCGTCGCCGGCCAGGGGGCTTCGCCGCTGGCTGTTGCTTCGAACAGCGTCAGCGCGGCGATGCCGTCCAGGCCTTCGATGTCGATCAGCGTCTCGGCGATCTCGCGAGCGTCGGGCGAGGCGCCGAGCGGCCAGCCGAGACCGTCGTCGGCGCCAGTTGCGGAGTCGAAACGCTGCTGCAAGGCCTGCTTGGCGCGCTCGGCGACTGCGCCGGCAACATCGAGCGACGCGACGCGCAGCTCGGCATGCACGCGCAGCAGGCGTGGCCGGGGCGCGGCAATCGTGAGGCTGCGGCCGGACCCGGCGGCGGCGAAGCCGGGCGGCAGCGCCTCCTGCAACAAGCGCTTCAGCTCGCGCTGCAGCGCGCGCGCCGGTGCGAAGGCCCGCCCCTTCATCACGATGACGAGCCGCAGCGCGCCGCCGGCCTGGATGCAGCGTGCCTGCGCGATTGCCGGCACCGCTTGCAAAGCCAACGCCTCGACATCCGCGGCGCTCAACGCGCGGCCGCGGTGGCGCAGCAGCGACGGGGCGAAACGCAGCACGCGCGCAGCGTCGTCAGCGGGCGCGCCGGCATCCGAGTCGAGCGCAGCGACCGCGGCTTCGACGCCATCGAGCGGCGTCACCAAGCCGAGCGGCGACAAGGCGGCGATCGCGATCTGCGGTGGCGCCAGCCCAGGCGCTGGTGGCTTCAACGGCTCGGTGCGCCGGTACTCGAACGCCACGATGTTGTCGCGGCCGATCGGCGGGATCATCCCCGCCAGCCCGTCGCCGAAGCGCACTTCGCCGCTGGCTTCGTCGAGCGCATAGACGCGCTCGCCGGCGGCCGCATCCGCGACGTCGGCGACCGCGCTCCAGCGCACCCAGATGCCCGGCAGGCCGTCGACATCGGTCAGCACCGTTGTTGCGTCGCCGACTCGCAGTGCTGCGATCTCTTCGTCGCCGAGCGGCTCGTTGACGCGCAGCACCAGCGTGTCGTGCAGCAGCGGCGGGCGCGCCAGCGTGACCAGTGCGCCGGGTGCACCTTGCGACGAGCCGAGCACTTCAAGGCTTTGGGTCTGCGCCGCTTCGACCCAGGCGGCGTTGAGCCAGACTCCGGCCAGGCTCGGCTTCCAGTTGGACGCGTTGGCGGGCGCAAGGCGCAGCCACGACAAGGATCGGCCGAACAGCTCGGTGACGCTCGGCGCATGTGCGATCGCCATCTCGACGATGCCGCTCTCGCCGATCGCACGCGTTGCATCGCTTGCGACGACCGGCTCGAAGCGCCCACCGACCAACGCTTCGATCTTCAGCGGCGCGGCGGCATCGTGATCGCGCTCGTCGCCGACCGCGATCAGCAGGTGCACCGGCGCGCCGGCCGCCGCGCCCTCGATGCCGATCAGCAGAGCTGCCGAGCTGCCGGCTTCGGTCGCAGCGACGCTGCCGCCGGCGGGCTGGACTTCGCTGGTTCCGGCGATGCAGGGGTTCGGCGCCGTCACGCAGCCGCAGGCCGCGCCGGTACCGGCCGCGCCGCTGCTGCCGGCGCTGCCGTTGGACAAGCGCGCCAGCTCGACGGCGAGCGGAACGAAGGCCTCGACCTCGGCGCCCGGGGTCCGGTTCGCATCGCTTTGGTTGCGAAAGGTTCCGGCGTCTTCGGCGAAGACGTAGCCGGGGTAGACGACGTCGTTCATTCGGTAGGTCACCGCGAGCGACGCGACGACCGGCGGACGGATGCCTTCCGTCGAGCGGGTCACGGTCTGCGTCGTGACGTTGCCGTTGACCGTCGCGGTGACGGTGAAGACCTCGCGGCCGTAGTCGCCGCCGACGAGCCGGGCGCGGATCCAGAAGTTGCTGCGGCCGGCCCAGTCGCTTTGCACGATGTCGGCCGGGACGTCGAACTGCACCGTTCCGCTCGTCGTCAGGTTCGTCGTGCCGTCGATCACCCCGGGTTGCAGCTGCCACCAGCTGCGCCCGTTGGAGTACTCCCACGACAGCTCGGGGTTGGACGTGGTGACGCCGATCGCCTGGGTCCAGTCGCCCGGCGCGGCCGCGATCGTGTAGCCGACCTCGTTGCCGGCGACCGTGGGCGGCAAGGTGATCCAGCCCGGCTCTTCGAGCAGGGCCGTCGCCGGCCTGCCATCGGCGGGTACTCGGGTCAGCACGTCCGCCAGGCGGCGCTTCGGGTCGGCCGGGCTCGCGAACTCGAGCAGCAGCAGCGGCAGGCCGGGCGGGGTGACGGTCGGCGCGCCCCCGATGCTGAGGTCGAAGCGCATCACGGTCGAGGGCTTGACCGCCGCGAGGTCGACCGGGCCCCAGTACTGCAGCGGATCGCCGACCACACCCGGCAGCTTGGGTCGGATCAGCGCATGCGTTTCGCTGCCCGGACCGTTGACGATCGATCGCACCTTGTAGAGCGTGCGCGGGCTGGCGTCGCTGAGGATCAGGTCCTGCGCGAGCACGTCGCCGACAGCGCCGAGCAGGATGTCGGTCTCGACCGTCGAGGTCTGGTCCGCGATCGTCGCGGTCAGCTCGGCGCTCGCCTGGCTGGTGCGAAAGCCGAGCATCGTCGCCGGCAAGTTCGCCCCGGCGACCGCAGAACTCAAGGTCAGCGGCACGAACGGCGACCCGCCGACGACGACTGGCGCCTCAGCCGAGACCGTCGCGATGCCACTGATGCCGTCGTGATCGACCGTGACCGAGTCGCCGACCGCGAGCAATGCGGCGAGCGGCGCGCGCAGCTGCAGCGGCGCGCTGCCGGCGCTGCCCGAGGCAAGCAGCGGCAGCTCGAACACCCTTGCTTGCGCGCCCGGGACCAGCAGGTGCTGGGGCATGCGCAGGGGCGTTCCCGACAGCAGCCCACTGGACGGTACCAGCGGCGCGTCATACAGCTCGCTTTGCGTGCCCGCGAAGTCGGGCACCCACCACAGCGTTCGCGAGCCGGCCGAGCTGGCCGCGCTGATGACCACCGTGCTGCCGTCAACGGCGTCGTCAAAGTCGAATCCGAGCACGGTCTCCTGCGCCGGCGTGGTCGCCAAGGTCAGCGTGACCGTCTTCTGCGGCGTGCCCACGCGCACCGCGGTCAGCGCCGCATGCGCCGGCGCTGCGACGACGACGATCAGGTCGCCGCTGCCATTGCGCAGCGCGATCGGCTGGATATCGAACGAGGCGCTATGGGCCAGCGGCAGCAGCGGATCGAGATGACCATCGTCATGGACCGCGACAAGCGCGCCGTCATCCATGACGCCGACCATGTTGAGCGTGCCGCTGCCGTTGGCGATCGGCGCGAGCATTCTCAGCCCGGTCTCGCTCGCGATCAGGCGCCACTTGGCGCCGGTGTCGAGTGCGTCGCGTGCATACAGAGCGGCATCGAACAGCGCATTCAACGTGCCGGCGCCGAAGTAGGTGGAGAGGCCCGTGGGGTCGGGTACGAGCACGAGCGCGTCGACCTGGGTTGCGCTCGGGCTCGGCGGCGCGATCGGCACGCCGGGCGGGTTGACCCAGTTGCCTTGCGGCGTCGGCACGGTCAGCTCGTACCAGATCCAGACCGTGCGTTGGGCGACCACCGCGCTCAGCACGGTATCGAAGGGGCCGGCCCACATCGGCATGCGCCAGACCGGCGCCGGCTGCAGCGCGGCGTGACCGGCCGGGCTCGAATCGGGCGGCTGCAAGCCATCGCGTCCCGGCAGCGTGGCGAACGTGCCGCTCGTCGCGTCGAAGCTGAACAGGTGCAGGTTTCCGTCATGGCCGACGCTGCCGACGAATTGGTTCGCGTGACTGCCGCTGCGCACCGCCGACAGGCTCGTGAACGAGCTGTCGGCGACCGTGAAGGCGAGCTGAACCGTTGCGCCGTGTTTTGCGAACACTTCGTTGCAGCCGAGGTAGAACGCATCGAACTGGCGCGGTTCGCGGCCGAGCGGAAGAAAAGCCGAATCGAGCACGAGCGGGTTCGTATTCGCCAGGCCCTCGAGCACCGGGCGGGCCGGCGCGGCGGCGCTGCCGACGCTCACTCTCAACGAACCGAGCGCGAGCGGCAACGTCCCGCCGAGCAGCGCCGGCGTGACCGCGCGCAGCCAGCGCGACGGTGCGCCGCCAATGGCGATCGTCTCGATCGAGCCGATGCTTTTCTTTTCGAGCACCAGCGCATCGGGGTGGGTCGGATCGGCATCGGCGCCGACGACCGCGAGTGGCTGCCAGTCGGGCGCGTCCCTGCCCGGGGCCTTGCCCCAGTATTGCCACGTGAAGCCGCTCGCGAGCGCGTTGGCGCCGGCGATTGCGATGCGCGCGGTGGTCTCGATGTTGAACAGGTCGGCGTCGCCGAAGTACAGCGCGTGCAGCTGGCGCGAGCGTGCGTTGCCGTCGAACGGCGCGAACGCGTCGACACGGGTCGCGATGCTGCCGGCGGCGATGCCGCCCGCGACATCGATCTTCGGCGCGATGCCGGCAATGTCGGCGTTGACCGCGGTGATGCGGAACTGCGCGCCCGCGACCGCAATGATCATTCCCGGCGCCAGGCCGAGCGGCGGGTCGAGCTGCAGTGCTGCGCTGCCGTTCGCCGCGAGGCTCACGACCTCCCAGCGCGCCGGCAGCAGCGGTGCCGGCGCGAGGCTTGCGAAAGGTGCGCCGGGCAGGTAGTAGGCGTCGCTCGCCGGGTCGACCGCGGCGACGAGCGCGACCTGCGCGGGTACCAGCAGCAGATCGGCATCGGTCTCGAAGGTCAGCGAGGTGCCGGCGGCGTCGGCTTGCAACTGCACCGGCGCACGCGCCAGCACGCTCGCGGTCGCGCTGTCGGTCAACTTGAAGACGATCGGCAGCCGCGCGCCGCGCGCCGCCTGGCCGCGCAGGCCGAGCCACGCATAGAGGTTGCGGCGGTTCTTCTCGGCGGCGCGGTCGAGGCGCTCGGCAACCTGCGCGAGCAGCCGGGCCGACACTTCGAACAACGCGCGTGCCGGATCGTTCTGGGCTTGATCCGGGTTCCAGTCGGGCAGCCAGGTGCGCGCACGCGCGACCAACTCGGCGGCGAAGTCGTGCGCGCGCCTGGGCTCGACCTTGGGGTTGAGCCCTTCAGCCACGCACCCCTCCCTCGTTGAAGTAGAACGGGTAGACCAGGTTGCCGATCTGGTTGGTGCGGCGAACGCGGTATTCGAGTTCGATCAACAACAAGCCGTCGACCGATTCGTCCGGGCTCGCTTCGACACTCAGCACGTCGATGCGCGCCTCGTAGCGCACCAGTGCGTCCTGTACCACCGATCGCACGCGCTGCAGCGTCCCACTGTCGATGGTCTCGAACACGAGTTCGTGGATGCCGCAGCCGAAGTCGGGCCGCATCAGGCGTTCGCCGGGCGCGGTCTCGATGATGATGCGGATCGCCTGGCGGATGTCGTCTTCGTATTCGCTCAGCAAGACCTGGCCCGAGACCGGATCGATCTGCGGCGGCCAGGCCCAGCCACGGCCCAGGAATTGTTTGCGTTCGTCCATGGGAGGCCTCGTCTCACCCGATGAGCACGTTCGTCGCCCCTGCGGCGATCGTGTTCGGCGGGGCGGTCTCGGCGATCACGTCGCCGAGACGCGCTGCCGGCAGGCCGCCGATCAGCACGGTGACGCTGCCGACCGCCACGACGCCGCCGCAGTGCGGCTTCGGGCCGTCGCTCAAGGGGCAGGCGTGGAAGTCGCTCGTCGCGCGCCAGGCCGGCATGGACCCGATCAGCACCGTCGCGCAGCCCGGGCCGGGGCCGAGCGGCGTGCCGTGGCTGGTCATGTCGCCGACGCGGGCAGCGGGTTGTCCCATGGCGTGTCGTCCCGTTGTCAGTTGATGCTGACCGTTGCGCCGCTCAGCGTCAGCGTCGCGCCGGCTTTGAGTTCGGCAGTGCCGCTCGACTGCAGCGAGAGCTGCGGCGCCTTGATCGTCACGCTCTTCACGGCTTCGATCGTGATGGCGCCGCCCTTGCTGTCGATCGCGATCTTGTTGCCGGCGCCGTCGTCGAGCTGGATGCCGTCGTCGTCGAGCGTGACCTTCCTCGTCAGGCTGCTGCCGTCGCTCAAGGCAAGCTCGACCACGCCTTTGCTCTTGTTGTCGTCGAACAGCAGCCGATGGCCTTTGCGAGACTTGAACAGGCGCTTGTCGTTGTTGCCGTCGGCGTTGGCTTCGGGCGGTGTGTCCTTGCCGTTCCACAGCGCGCCGACGACACACGGGAAACGCAAGTCGCCGCGTTCGAATGCGACCAGCACTTCGTCGCCGACTTCCGGGATCAGCACGAGGCCGCGGTCCTTGCCGGTCATCGGCATCGCCAGCCGCGCCCAGTAGCTCTCGCGCGGCTGGTCGTGCCACGGATAGCGTACCTTGACGCGGCACAGCTTGTCGGGGTCGCGGTTCTGCGTCACGACGCCGATGGCGACCCCTTTGACATACCCGCCGGCTTCGACCGATGTCTCGCGCGGAGCAGCTTCGGCGATGGTCATGACGATTGCTCCGTCAACGCGGTCGTTCGACGCAGGAGACTTGGCGAAGCCAGCAGGTTCATAGCGACGTGTCCTTCACCTTGAAGCGCGTCCGGTACCCGCTCGTGTCGACCTTGTGGGTGGCCTGGTGAACGTAGTAGGTGCGCGAGAACGGGGCGCCGAGGTTTTCGAGGGCGACACTGCGGTCCGGGCGGATTTCGGGCAGGCCGATCGCTTCGGCGTCGCCGGTCAGAAACTGCTTGGCGCGTTCGTTGAACGCGGCTTTCGCGCGCTTGTTGGCTTCGGCCTGCGTGAAGACCGGCTGGCGCAGCCGCAGCACCGGGCGCTTCGAGGGATCGCGAACGATGCTGCCGATGCGCTGCGCTGCGCTCTTGTCTTTGGCGTCGACATCGGTCTCGTCGCCGGCGCCTGCGCTGCCGACGATCTGCTCCTTCTTCTTCGGGTCCCAGCCGAACACCTTGACACCGGCGATCTGGCCTGCGAGGTTGGCTTCGGGCTTGAACGACAGCAGCCCTTCGCCCCAGCGCAGGGTGACGACCGCATCGTCGCGGTCGCGTGGCTTGCCGAAGTGCAGCGTCTTCGCGGCATCGACATACAGCTCGAAGTGATTCCGGTCGGCGAGCTTCTTGACGAACTCGAAGTCGCTCTCCTGGTTCTGCTCGATCTGCTTGTGGCGCTCCTTGGTGTCCTCGATCGCTGCGCCGAGGTTGTGAAAGCTCGCGATCTCGTGCACAGCGGCGCTGTCGGTCGCGTCGGTCCAGGTACGCGAACTCTTGCCGTTGGTGAGCGGGAACGCGTGGTCGTAGCCCGAGATCGCGAGTTCGGGCGTACCGCCTTCGGGGAAGTTGGTTGTCATCGAACAGACCACGCCGGAGAAGATCAGCGGCGTCGTTCGCGCATCGCCGTAACCCATGCAGATCTCGACCTCGGCGCCGAACGCGAGCAGATCCAGCAGCGGCTTGCCGCGCCCACTCAGGAACGCGTGGTCTTTCAGGCTGTAGGCGTTGACGACGGTGAACGAAAAGCGCGCCGCGGCGCCGAGTTCGAGGTCGGCTTCGACCTGGCTGACCGCGACCAGCTCGTCACGCACCAAGTCCTGGCGGGCGACGCGCACCGCGAAAGTCGGGGCATAGAACGCGCCGTAGTGGTCGCTGAGGTCAACGAGCTGCATTCGGGTTCTCGATCGGCGGCAGCGCAAGCCAGTCGCCGGGTTGAATCGCGCGCGGGTCATCGAGGTCGTTCGCGTCCGCGATCAGGCGCCATTCGCGCGCGTCGCCGTACTCGCGCGCGGCCAGGGCCCACAAGCTGTCGCGGCCGACGACGACACGCCGCTTGGTCTTGTCGGCCGATTCGCGCCGCGGCCGCTCCAACTGCTCGCGCAGCGTGCGGTACTCCTTGAACGCGATGTTCAGCGTGGCCCGCGCCGGCGTGCCGTCGGGCCTGAACATCGTGACCTTGCGGCTGAGCTTTTCGATCACCGCGCTGAATTCGAGCGGCCCCCACGCGAAGCGCACCGGCGGCGGCGCGTGCAGGTCGCGGTCGATGTTGAGCAGCTTGGAGATCGATTCCAGGCGGCTCGCGACCGGTGCCGCCTCGGCCTTGGCGCGCGAGGTCGGGCCTTGGGCATCGGTGTAGTCGTCCAGGAACAGCTCCATGCTGAGCTGGTCGGCGTCGCCGTTGACGAACTGCATCAGCGGGCTGCCGAGCCCAGGCAACGCGGTCGCCTTGTACGCGTTGCTGCGGTCGAAGCTGTACTCGGTCGGGTTGAACAGCACCGCGATGACCTTGCCGGCATCCGATCCGGCGAGCACGGTGATGGTCGCCTTCTTGAGTTGGGTCGGGGTGGTCATCAGGTTGCTTTCGCAGGCATCACAGGCCGCGGCGCTCGCGCTCGATGCGGCGCTGGCGCTCGACGCGCTTCATCACCTCGTCGGCGAGACGGTCGGTGATCGCCGGATCGAGGCGGGCCGGGGTGGTGGGTGGTTGAGATGACGCGAACGTGTGCGGGCTCGTCTCGACCCTCGCCGGCGAACGCGGCGCGGCGGCAGCGCTTGGCATCGCTTGCGAAGCCGACTCGTCGTTTCGGGTCGGCGCGTGCCTGCGCCAGACGAGGTCGATCGCGCGCGTTGCCGGGTGCGACGCAACCTGCGGGGACGCCGGCGTGGCCGGGATCGATCGGGCTCGCAGTGCGATGGGCAAAAATGGGTCAGCGCTGCGCGGCGTCGGGTCGGCCATGACGGGTGCCGTGGGCAACGCGCTCGCGCTGACGCGGTGGCCCGATGGGCTCGGGCCGCGCCGCCATGTCGCGCGACGCATCGTGAGCGTGGGCAGCGTGATCAGCCTGCGGGTCGACGAGACGAATGTGCCCGAGTCGGAGCGAGTGGCACGGTGAAGCTCGATCGTTTGAAGCTGCCGGTGAGTGGTCGACGCGATCGGCGTGCTTGTCTCGCGTGCTCTGTCGCTGACCGAAGGTCGCCTTTGTGCTGAGCGAGTTGTCGCGATGGACATGGCCGATCGAGATGCAACTTGGGGGCCTTGGCCGGCTCGCGCTGGCTTGGGATCGAGCCGTGTGTGCAGATGGACGATCGGCAACTGGCAATGTAGGTGCCAGGCGGTGTTGATCGTGAGGCTGGTAGCAATCGATTGAGCGGCCGCCGGTGGCGGTGCCAGGCGTCGTTCGACGCGGCGACGAAGAGTCAACTCGATAGTGCGACGGATCGGTC
>Ga0070706_100002157_pt1 | contig 20036 bp, 20 predicted proteins | sample KBSK5501metaG_FD_65476 | JGI IMG/M metagenome (GOLD analysis project Ga0070706, IMG submission 65476) | Corn, switchgrass and miscanthus rhizosphere microbial communities from Kellogg Biological Station, Michigan, USA - KBS K5-50-1 metaG | ecosystem: Host-associated > Plants > Roots >... | reverse complement strand
GTTCACGGACATCTCCTTGCCGGGGATCGGTTTGCCGTTCACCTTCACCCGCTACTACAACTCGCTGGATGCGAACCCTTCCGTGGGTGCGAACCGCTTCGGGTCGGTCGGATGGACCGATTCCTTCGACGCCTCGATCGAGATCGACGGGACCCAGGCTCTCGTGTACATGCCGACCGGTCAGGTGCTTCACTTCAACGCCTCGAGCCCGACGGGACCGTTCACCAAGGTCCGCGGGACGTTCGATGACCTTGGCTACTCGGCCGGCGTCTTCACACTGACTCAACCCGATCAAACTTTGCATCACTTCGACTCCCTCGGTCGACTGATCGATATCACGGATCGCGACGGCCATGCCATCACGTTGCATTGGACGACGGCCGACCAGAGCGGCCGAGTCGACACGATCACCGACACTGTGGGTCGACAGATCTCACTGACGTACGACGGGATCACGGGGCTCGTCTCGCGGATCACGCTGCCCGACGGGCGGTATGTCGAGTACGTTTCTTCGGGCTGTGCGGCGATCTGCACGGTCTATGAGCTCGACGCCGATGGGCAGGGTCGGAGGACCACCACCTACACCTACAGCGCCTCGCAACTCGCAACGGTGAACAAGGGCCTCGGGAACATCGTCCACAACACGTACGACGCGTCGGGGCGCGTCTATCAGCAGCAGACGGCGACGGCGACGACCACGTACACGTACGACGCCGACGCTAACTCGACGACGACGACCGAGACACGGAACGGTCACGCGTGGATCTATGTGTTCTCAACCGACGGCTTGGGGCAGAGCGTGACCAATCCCCTCGGTCAGGTCATCGCCTATTCGAACTACGACGCGGACCAGAACGCGCAAACCATCATCGGATACGGCAATCAGTCATGGGCGTACACCTACAACAGCGCGGGAGCCGTCCTCACCGTAACGCCACCGATCGCGAGCGCTAAGGTGACCTACACGTACGACGGAACGTTTAAGACGTTCCCGACCTCGTTCAAGGACGGGATCGGAAACACGACTCATTGGGAATACAACTCGAGCAACGGCGACCTCAACTGCGAGATCCTGCCGACATCCGGCTCCACGACCTGCGCGGGTGCGAGCCAGGCAGACAAGGTCGTTTACGGGTACGACGCGAACCACCAGCTCCACACCGTCACTGACCCAAACGGCCATACGACGACCTACAACTACTTCGGGTCGACATCGAACCCCCAGAAGAAGGGCCTCCTCCAATCGATCGTCACGCAACAGGGGCTCACGACATCATTCGACTACAACACCTACCTCCAGCGCGCCACGATGACGACGCCTATCGCGGGCGGTGGGACCTGGAACTATACCTACGAGGACGCCGGGCGCTTACTCACCGTGACCGACCCGACGACGAGCCACCCGTACGGGTTCACGACGCAATACACCTACGACTCGGAAGGGAACCTCGCGACCAAAACCGACGGCGCCAACCACGTCACGTACCAGTACTACCTGGCAGGCGGGATACCCTGCTACGTGTCTCCGGGCGTCTCACCGCAGGGGTCATGTGGTTCGAGATCGGGAGCCACCACATACACCTACGATGCCGACGGGAACCTCTTCCACGTGACCGACGGCGATCAACACGCCACGCAGTACGAATACTTCTCCGACGGGGAGACCCAGCGGATTACCGATGCTCTCGGCCGTATCTGGAGCTTCCAGACGAAGACGTACACACCGACCAGCAGCACCCTGATTGAGACCTTACCTTCGAGCAGTCCGCACGACACCGTGACCAAGACGTACGACGCGATGAACCGTCTCATCACCGTCGCCTACACGACGCCGCAGTCCGGGCAGAACCTTGACGCGACCCCGACGGCCCAGTTCGCGTACAACGACGACAGCCAGCTCTGCTACGCAGCGACCGGTGCGACTGGCGTGAACTGCAACTCCAGTGTCGGGGGTGGAACGAAGTACCAGTACGACGCGCTGAGCAGGATGATCTCAGCGACGCCGAACGGCGCGGCAGGGTTCACCTACACCTATTACCCGGGAGGGCAGATCAAGACCCGGACGTACCCCAGCGGATCGAACGTCTCCTATGCCTACGATGGCGACAACCGTTTCTGTGGCCTCAACCTCAGTGCAACGCCGCCTACGGATTGCTCGTCGGGCACGATGAACGTCAACTACTCGGCTCTAACGACGGCGAACCCAGGCGTGATTAAGAAGTTCTTCCCCGATGGGGAGACGGACACAAACATCGATAAGGCTGGCCGCGTGGCGAAGATCACCAACAAGTACGGTTCGCCGCTGGCGACTCTGTCGGTCTTCAGCCCGACGCTGTCGGCGGCCGGCTTCCCGACGAGCGTAGCCGTAACGAACAACGGACTCGCAGCCGGACTTACCACGGAGACGCAGACTTTCACCTACGACTCCTCAACTGGGCGTTTGAACAAGATTTGCTATGACACCGGCGGCGCCTGCGGATCCGGCTCGAATGTGACCGGCTACTCCTACATCTACGACGGGGTCGGCAACATCACCAAGAAGCAGACCTACGGCTCAGGCGCCGGCTCGACGTATTACGCCTATGACGTCGCAAACGAACTGTGCTGGTCGGGGCCGACCGTCAACCCGACGTGCACTACGTCGGGAGGTACGGCATACACGCAGACGCCAAATGGCGACAGGGCGACGGCCGGTTCTGACTCGTACCGATACGACCTTGCCCATCGTCTGACGAAGGCGACGGTCGGAGGCACCAACTACACATACACCTACGATCCGCTCGGCAACCGGGCCTCCGATGTGTCCGGTTCCGCGACGACGACGTATGACTGGGACATGAACGCACCTGTGGCACAACTCGCGACAGCCACCGCCGCTGGCACTTCGACGAACCTCTTCTACGGTGACGGGCTCGAGGAGCTACGGACTGGCGGAGCCAACTACTTCTATCACTACGATCAGACCCACTCAGCCGCGAACATCGTCCGAGGGAACGGCACCCTCGAGTATTCCTACAGCTACCAGCCCTACGGTGCGTTCCGCTCGAACAAGAAGAACGACACGGGGATAGGCACGAATTTCAACCGGATGACGTTCGATGGCGAGTACAAGGACACGGGCACGACCGGGTTCGTCGACCTCCGCGCACGGATGTACGATTCGACGACGGGTTCGTTCCTGACGGCGGATCCTGCTGGCAGGTATCCGGACTATTCGTTTGCATCCGGAAACCCGGCGATGTTCTCCGATCCGTCCGGGATGTCGACGATTGGCGACACAGTCTGGGAGATGCTGCATCATCCGGCTGCGTCGTTCAGCCGAGGCTCATCCGAACTGTATCAGGACTGGAAGGCGGGCCCAGCGGCGCCAAAGGTTATTGGCGGTGTGATGGTCGCCGCGAGCTGTTTGGCCGGAGCTTGCGCGGCTATTGGCTCCGTGCTCGTTGGCTGGGCCGCGACGGCAATCGTCACGAGTATGCTCGCCTGTGGGATTTATTGCGGGCAGGTACCGTCGCAGGAAGGAGTCGATGACGAAGGAATAGCCCTACCCTATAGCGAAGACGTGATCGCGAAGGCTGCGCAAGATCCTGTGTTCCACGATTTCCCCCGCTACCTGGACCAGATGGTTACTTCCGAGGGCTCATACAGTCAAGTGACATCGAGCTATGGGCAGTGGACGCTGCCAGGATTCTTGAACGGAGCTAAGGGTGCCTTCGAGATCGGTGTCGACACCGCGCGTTTCGACGTGCCTACAATCACTCACCGCTTCTTCCAACCGATCGGCTAGGACGTGAGTTACAACGCGACTCTCATCCGGGAGCTACCTGATTTGCCCCAATACGAATTCGATGTGCCCGGTGGACTTGGCGAGGTTGTCGCTCAGGTTCTCGTTCGTCCCCATCGAGGGCCTGCCTGGGTTGGACTGTTCCGTTCAATGGGGTCTTCTGAGACCACGCAACTTGAGACGTGGGAAGACGACGACATGCTGCTTTTCGTGGCGAAGGGGTATGGCCATTTCGTCAGGGCGGATGATCCCCAACACCGTGTCGAACTACCCGTCTTCCCGGTACGCAATGTGATTCGACACCCCAGCGGAGTAGTCGTACTTGGTGATTTCACCCACCTTTGCGGCCTTGATGGCTTCGGGGTGGCTTGGGTCAGCCCAAGATTAGGCTCAGACTGGCTCGACTCCTTGCGCCTCGATGGCGACATGATCCTGGGCCGTGGGAGCGTCGCGGAGACGGGAGGCTGGGCACCGTTCCATGTATCAGTTCAAGACGGCCGGACCGAGACGGAATGGGGGACTACGGAAACAACGAGCTGAACCTCGTGTCCTCGCCTACCGATCCGCTTACGCGACAGGACACCTTCGCCTACGACCCGGGCGGGAACCTGACGAAGTGGGTCGACCGGCGTGGGAAGGTGACGAAGTACTCCTACGACGCCCCGAACGACCTCAGCTTCATCGGGTACGGCTACACCGGAGGGGGGGAACCGGCCTGCAACTCGACCTTCACTTCCTCAACCTCCTACACCTACGATGGAGCGGGAAGGCTCGGGCAGGTCGTTGACTCCCGCTCCGGACAGATCACACGGACCTACGACGATCTGGATCGGCTGACGAACGAGACCACCCCGCAAGGCTCCATCGGGTATACGTACGACGACGCGAACAGACGCTCCACGATGACCGTCACGGGACAGCCGCAGGTCTCGTATACCCTCCTGCCGGGAGGATGGCCGAGCGGACGAAGGCGACGGTCTTGAAAACCGTTGGCGGGGCAACTCGCTCCAAGGTTCGAACTGCGACTGCGAGTTCCAAGGACCAGGGAAGCGCACTGTGCTGTCAGAGCTTCGGGCCCCGGACATTGAGACTCACTACGCTGCTATTGTTCTGGCGCCCCACCGCAATTGCTGGAACGGCGCCTGCAGAGCTAGCGTCGTGTTATGAGCGCGCGCCAAGAGACCGGAACCGCCACGGTCGGTGAGTACCTCGTCCAATGGCTGGGGCAAATGCGGGGGCGGGTACGCCCGAAGACCCACCAAGGCTACGAGTCGTTGATCCGCCTGCACGCGCTCCCGGCTCTCGGAGGGTGCGGGCTCGCGGACCTCACCCCGCTCGACCTCCAGCGCCTCTACGGCGCACTCCTTGAACCCGAACGGAAGCTCGCCGCCGGGACCGTGCTGAACCTGCACCTCGTCCTCACCCAGGCACTCGGGCAAGGTGAGCGCTGGGGGATCGTCGCGCGGAGCACCGCACAGGCGCGCAGCCGCCTCGCCCACGACGCCCCAGTCCGTGGGGTCGTCGATCGTGCACTCGCGGCCCGTCTGCTCGAGGCGTGTCGCGGACAGGATCGCAGTCTTGCTTGTGAGGCTGCTCGACGACTTCGAGGAGGCTTGTCTCGCGAAGCAAGGAAGAACGCACACGGATTGTCGCGAATCTTCGGTACCTTGCGCGGTCAGATCGCGACCCCTCGCGAAGTGCATCTGTCTTGGTTGGTGAGATTGCGCGGTCTACCTCACGGCACTCGGGGAAGAAACCTCGCACCGCAGCTCTAACAGTTGCGGGGAATCCGGATTGTCAAGTGCAAGGGGATCCGGGTTGGGAGAGACCCGTCTCGTCAGGGAACACCTCCGTCGGCGCATGTGTGTCGTTGGACGATAACGAGCCGAAGGCAGGCGAAATCACCTTCTCGTTCAGCTATTAGGTTCCCCAGCGGCGGTTGAAGCGCATCCAGCACAGCAGGGGCGTCGCACGAGAGACGGGAGATCAGAGCTCCGGCAAGTCGTCGCCGTGGGTGGATATCGAAGACGAAGACGTATGCGGTACGAAAGCCCTTGACGACCAGCTCTTCCTCGCCGTCCTCGTTTTCGCCCTTGTTCTGGCTAAGTACCGCGCTTAATCTGCGCACTCCGCAGCATATGATTAGCGCAAGTTAGGAGTCAGCTGAATCACGAGGTTCGTTCAGGACCTCTCCCTTCAAGCGACGCCAGCTCGAACGGGTGAACCAGAAGTTCTTGCACCGTCTTGGTTGTGTATGCGCCGTCTAGAAGGAACTCGACACCCGCGGTCGGCGCGAACTGGTAAAGGACCTGACGGCAGATGCCGCAAGGCGAGACCGTAACAAGCGTCGGCTTCGTATCTAACCTGCTATCCCACTCGGCGTACAGGGCGATACGGCGTATCTCTGGGCCGACATTCAACTGGCCTTCGTGGGCCAAGACGTGGGCCATGGCTGCCCGCTCGGCGCAGATCGTGGCACCGTAACTGTCGTTCTCGAAGTTGGCGCCTTGGTAGATATCGTTGGCGGTTTGGATAGCAGTTCCGACGTGCAGGAGAGATCTCGGAGCGTACGAGTGTTGAGCGGCATCACGCGCATGGTCGATTAGCGTCTTCGTTCCATCCACGTCTGTCCCCTTTTCGATGTGGGCACTGGCTATCCAAGCAGCCGTAAGGAGAGAGCGCTAGTGGGTCCTTTCGGCCAAGGCTCGCGTCAACGGCGTCTCGCACCCCCGCCAGAAGATCTGCGATCTCGGGGTGTGGCAGGCTTGCTGCAAGGCCTTGGTAGGGGAACCGGGATTGGAACTCCGCTCCTTCGGTCCGGATCACCTCGGGTCGCACGATGGACTCGACCATCCTCACGCGGAGATGTCGGCCACGCTCTCTTTCACGCGTCCACCGGCCGGGTTGAGGTAATCGATCTGCAGAATCTTGATTCTGCGCGCACTTATGGTGATTGCGCTTGCCCGCCACGGCTCTGGCTCATCTGCCTCCTTCGACCGGTAAAGGATCGGAGCGGTAAGGACGAGCTCTCGGTCGGCAGACTCCTCGACGTCCGTGTTGAACGTGAGGAGACGCCCGTAGACCCATGACTCGTCGTCGAGAAGGCATCCGCACCGAACATCCTCATTTCCTGGCTTATGCATCAGGGCATACCACGCTGATTCGAATCGAATTGGACCGAGCTGAACGATTGAATCGATGGTTGCCAAGAAGCCACCTATCGCACAGGCGAGGGCAACCAGGCTTAGTGACCACCAACTGACAGAGGCAAGGTGGTTCGATGCGTATTGCGACGGAGTTCGAACAAGACTCCCGACGTCAGGCGTAAGGTGCGGCTTCCAAGCGCGGAAGGCAGCGAAGAGGACAAGAACGACGACATCGCAAATCGCGCCGACGGTGACAACTACCGCGGTCTCTCGAAAGGCCGATAGCTCACGCGTCGGTCTTCGCGCGTCTCGCACAATGAAGAACGAGAGACCCGGCGTGAGGAGCACCACAAAAAGAACCAGCCCTAGAAACGTAGTCGGCATGCTCGATTCCGGCGACCAGCGTTACTTCTTCGGTTTCGGCGGCGGAGTCGGAGTGTCGACTTTGGGTGGATCAACTCCGGGTCGGCGCTCCTGACCTCCTCGCTTTTCACTCGGAGGTGGCGCGGGCTTCTTAGCTGACGACGGTTTTGAATCCTTTGGCATCAGTGCTCCCCCGTCCGGCGTTCGCTCGAGGTTACGCCTGTTCCTCCCAGTGTTAAAGCACAAAGACAACGGCGGGAACTGGAATAGGATGACTCTCCCAACCTTACGCTTGTCAAGCTAGGAGCCATAATCCCCGATCGTGCCCCGAGCTCAGGCAGCTGATCCTCGAGCCGACCCAGGACTATCAGCCGCGCGGTCGGACCTGAGGTGGAACGATGTCCCAATACACGTCGGCTCGACGTGGCGAGACATTGCAGCCATAACAATCGGCGGTGTGGCGTAGGTTCGGACCGGATAGACCACGGAATGCCGGGAATATCAGTAAGGCTTGCGACCCTCCTCGGACGTTCTCCGCGCTATCGATGACGTTGGGCTGGACAGCCCCCGAGGCGATCTCCTCTCGGTCAGCGATGGCCGGCTCTCGGTCGCTGACTATTTCATGTCGCCACAACCTCGAGGCCCATCTGTCGCAGCTGACGAGCGTGTTCAGCACATAGGGCCACTTCCCGGATCATCGGACGACCGGGGCTGCTCGCGCGACTGGATTTGATCTCCACTCGGATCGTTGCTCGTCTCGGACGTTCGTGCTCGAGGTCGCACGTAATCATGCCCTTAACCATTGATCCTCCCCTGATCCAGCGAGTGTTGCCCGGTGCGTCGAACGATGAATCGCACAGGCGGGCCGTCTGCTGCTTGGTCTATACCCTCTGTGGAGTTGAGGGGTCAGTACCCCGCGGGAGCAACCGACGAGGGTCGTCCAGCAGAGCCGCGACCTTCCCCACGTCGAACGAACGATTCGAGTTCGCGCGCGTCGCGAGCCACTCGACCAACGCATCGCCCCGGACGAAGAACACATCCGAGGACTGAACGACCCCTTGGGGGAACGGCATCCACAAAACGACCACGGGTTGGACCCAGACACGCACTCTGGTCGCGGCCTCGATCCGCTCCTTCAGTTCGGCACTGGCGGCACGCATCCGCGATGCCATCCCCTTACAGACCCAACCGTCTTGGGGGTCATCTATCCAGCGCACCCTGAGTTCGCCGCCCTCGATGCGGCCTTCACCCGAGAAGTTCTTCGAGTCGAGCAGGAACACCCCGGCTGGCCCGACGACCACGTGGTCGAGGTTCGTGCGGTGCGCCCCGGGTAGATCGTGCCAGGTTGTCCACTCGGGCCGCGGGAGCGTGCGCAATGCTTTGGCGGTGAGACGTTCTCCTTCCTCTCCCATCCGCCATTTCTCGATGTGCCACGGGGGCGATTCCCTGAGCGCCACGTAGAACGCCATCGTCGCTCCGGCGAGCATCCCCAGGACGAACTTGCCCTGCCCCTCGATGAGGGCCCCGGCAGCCGTGAACGCGACGAAGAGCAGGCAACACACCAGGAGAAAGCGCCGCAGGACGCGACGCCGCCAGGCGGTGACCACCGTCTCGAACCGCTGATGGGCCGATGCGCCCGCGGAACGCATGGATCTCCTAGTCACGAGCATCTGCCCCGGCATCGGCCGGAATCGGGCGGAGGTTGATGCCATCACGAAGCGGCTCAACAGCCACGCTCCTGATGCTGGGCATCGCGCCAGAACCCCTTTCTCCGAGATCCAACGAGGCCAATGCACGGCAATTCCACCCGAACCGCCTGCTCCCGGTCCAGTCGCTAAGAGTTGCTGCAGCGCAAGGGCAGAGCTACTCTGCCGGCCATGGCCAGAAGCGACGAAGGAGTGGCGTTAGGAACGGTGGACGCCTACATCACACGGTGGCTCGCCCACACGAAGAACCGGGTGCGGGCGAGGACCTTCGAAGGCTACGAAGGCCTGCTCAGGCGCCACGTCGTCCCTTCGATCGGAGCTCTCCCACTCGCCGAACTCGGGCCCCTCGACCTCCAGGACCTGTACTCGGCCCTGTTGGATGAAGGTCCCGGGCGCTTGTCATCGGGCAGCGTGCTTAACCTGCACCTCGTACTGAGCCAGGCCCTCGGGCAGGCGGTGCGATGGGGACTCCTCGATCGGAACCCTGCATCGGGCGCACAGCCGCCCCGCCCGAGGCGAGCCGAGCTCACCGTCGTCGACATCGGGCTCGCTGAGAAGTTGCTCGCGACGCTCGCCGGGAGCCGGTACGAGCTCCCGGCCGTGATCGCGCTCGCGACCGGGATGCGCCGCGGCGAGATCCTGGGGCTCCGATGGGCGGACATCGATCAGGATCTCTCAACCGCGCACGTTCGGCGCAGTCTGCAAGCGACACGCGACGGACTCGTCTTCGAGCGGCCGAAGACGAAGCGCTCCGAGCGAGCCGTCGTCCTACCGTTGTTCCTGCGTCCACGCCTCTCGCGGCAGCGGGATGACCAACAGGCGCGCTGCCTCGCGTTCGGAGATCGCTGGCACGCGCTAGATCTCGTGGTCGATCGGGCTGATGGCTCGGCCGTGAACCCAGACACCCTGTCAGCCGGGTGGAGTCGGCACCTCCGGAAGGTCGGACTCCCCCGGATCCGATTCCATGACCTCCGTCACGCCCATGCAACGTTGATGCTCTCCAAGGGCATCCACCCGAAGATCGTCTCGGAGCGTCTCGGGCATGCGAGCGTCGGGATAACCCTCGACACGTACTCGCACGTCCTTCCCACGATGCAGTCGGAGGCCGCCGCGGCGTTCGACGAACTATTCAGCACAGCGTAAGGGCGACGGGAACATCACTCGATCGCCCAAGTCGCGCACCGGAGGTCAGATCCGCCACGGCGAAGGTCTCCACTCTCCGCGAGGAACCGGGATGAAGGGCGACACGCGCTTCGCGAGCACCGCGTAGGCACCCGAGAGCGCGTCCACCTGGTCGTCGTGCACACCGAGCGGGAACGCCGTGAGTTCGTCGAGGAAGGCCGTGTTCCACCGCCCGTGACAGATCTTGATGTCGCCTGCCTCGGCCCTCGCAGCGACCGGCTCGGCTCGCGTCTGCTTGGAACCGGTCGAGCGGATGCCTCGGAACCCAAACGGCGCCAGGACATCTCTCCGGTAGTGATCGATCACGGCCACCCCCGCGGACCCCGGCTCCTGTTCCATCCGGATCCTCGGGGATGACAGACCGCGTTCGGTGGCCCACGCGCGGTCTCGCTCGGCCGTCCGAGCGACGAGCCGTTCGACCGTGAGGGGGCTCGCTCGGGCGCGGACGACGTCGGCCACGTACCAGAGCCCCCCACGCGAACGACCCAGCAGAACGCCGGCGGTGTGATCGGGATCCGACCCGCGCGAGACCTCGGTCGATGCCAGGTCCCAGAACCGACACAGCTCGAGATCGTCCGGCATTTCGCGCGGATCGATCGAGGCTCGCTCGAACCACTCGGTACGGAACAAGCCTCCCTCGGGTCGAGCGGTCCAGTCCCCGTGGCGGAGCTGCCGGTAGACGACGGGGCCGAGCTCCTTCAGGGACTCCTCGTAGGAGGGATCGAGGTGTGGGTTGTCCTCGAGGTGTGCGGGGATGAAGACGCGGCGATGCTCGCGCGCCTCGAGGATGAACCGGCGGTGGCACCATGCGAGACCCGGGCCGTACGGGTTCGAGGCCGCCCGCATCCGCAACGGGACGGATGATCCGGTGAGCCGACGGAGTCGCGAGAACAGGAACCGGTACTCGGCTTCCGTCAGATCGGTCACCTCGTCGACCCCGATGAACTGGTACTCGGCGCCCTGGAAGTTCCGCTCCGCACCGGTCTCAGCGAGGTGACGGAACGTGAGCGTGGCTCCCGAGGGGAACCGCCACGTGTGCTCGGTCGCGTTCCAGACCGCGTCGGTCCCGCCGAGCCAGGTCGTCGCCCGCCACATCAGCCCGCCGGGTTGAGCCAGCTGCTGGTAGGTCTCGCGGACGAGGAGCCCGGCGTACGCCGGTACGTCGACGTACTGGAGCGCGGCCATCAGCAAGGCATCGGATTTCCCTCCCCCGGCGGCGCCGCCGTAGAACGCCTCCTTGCAGTCCAGGAGAAGGAACGCGCCCTGGTGTGGTGTCGGTCGATGCGGGATGTAGCGGTTGAGTCGGGGGGAGAGCCTCGGGAGCGCCTCGGCAACTTCGTGATGGGCCATCCGCGTCATGCCCGTTCCGCGTGCTCGCCGCTGAACGCCTCCCATCGGGCGACGGCGACATCGACGTAGCGGGGGTCCAGCTCAATCCCGACCAGGCGCCGGCCGAGCTGGTGCGCGGCGATCAGCGTCGTCCCCGACCCGAGGAACGGGTCGGCGACGATGTGGCCGGGCCCGGTCGAGTTCTGTAGGCACCGACGGACGAGCTCGACCGGTTTCGCGGTGGGGTGATCGCGCGATGCAGCCGGCCGCGCGATCTCGAACACGCTCGTCTCGGCGTTCCCTCCGTACCAGCCGCCGCGCCCACGACCGAATCGGCCCGGTCCCGGTTTGTATCCGTAGAGAATCGGCTCGTGTCGGTAGTGGTAGTCGCCGTGGCCGAGCACCATGCGGTCCTTCACCCATACGAGCGTCTGGCGGATCCGCCACCCTTGCTCGCCGAACGCCTTAGCGAACGTGAGGGCGAGTTCGCCGGCTGGATGTGCGACATAGAGCACCCCGCCCGGTCGTAGCTCGGGGTCGATGGCCGCGAACGCCCCTGTCAGCAGGTTGTACACCTCCTCCGAGCGATCGTTCGCGAGCCGGAGCGCATCCTTCGTCTTGCCGACGTAGGAGACGCCATAAGGAGGATCGGTCCAGACCGCGTCGATCGGGTCACCGGCGAGCAGACGGTCGAAAGCTTCAGGGTCCGTCGCGTCGGCACAGACCACCCGGTGCGGACCCAGGACCCAGAGATCCCCGGGGCGGGTCCGTGGTTCCTCCGGGAGCGATGGGATCTCGTCGGGGTCCGTACTGCCCAAGGGTGGAGGCACACCCACCGCATTCGCGATCTGCGCGAGGAACGCCCTGACCGCCTCGCTCGAGGCTCGGACGTCCGCGTGGAGTTCCGCGACGCGGTCCGGGTCCGCCCGGGCGAGCCCTGCGAGCGGGTCCAGCGTCGCGAGGAGGAGCTCCGCTTCGGCGGGGGTGAGGTCGAGCTCGAGCACGGGGACCACCTGATCCGGATCGAGGCTCTGACGGAGGTGCCCGTCGATCAGTACGAGTACCCCACCGTCGCGGTAAGCGAGCAACGCATCGGCGTAGCCGATCTCCTGGAGCAACGCCTGGAGGATCTCCCGCTGACGGTCAGGGTGTCGGCGCCAGTTGTGAGGATGGCCCTGGAGAACACCAGCCCGGACCCGCACGAGCCCGACGATGCGATCGGCGATAGCTGGCGACCTGCCACGCCTGCGCTCAGTCTTCGACATCGGTCCCCCCATGACGGGAGCACCTGCATCCAGGGTCACCACACGGCGATAGCTCGAGGACGCCCGCCTCGACGAGCACCGCGACCATCGCGGCGAGCTCCGTCGGGTCCGGCTCGAACGCCGGCACGCCGGCCCCATCCTCAGTCAGCTCCTCAACCGGCTCGCTCCAACCCTCGCGCCCAGGTTTGGACCGTGCCGCGTGTTGGAGCCAGAACTTCGGATCGCGGTCGGCGACAACGATCTCGCGGCTCACGCGGGCCCTCGCGCGGGCCGCCCGAACCGCCGCGGCGAAGGTACTGAGCTGTCGAGTCTTCCGCCGGGTGGGATGCCTGCCTTCGCCCCTCGCGATCCAATCCCGGAACGTCCGTTGGTCGACGCCGGCCGCCTCGGCGGCTATGTAGTCGAAGCTGCCGGACTCGATGTAGGCGAGGATCGTCCGTTCGATCTCGAGCGTGAGCTTGACGCTCCCGACGGGACGACCTCGGACCCGTGCCGACCCCGCGGTCGCTGACATTTCGATGCCCGTTCGCATGGCTCAGAACGCTCGCAGACGCCGGCCCGCTGCTCAACGACGGAGGGTCCGGTGCACAGAATAACCGATAGTGCTCTGCACCTAGGTGTATTAATCTCGCACGATGCCCAAGCGCGCGACGCGTCGAGCGGCCCAGCTCCGCATCCTGCAGACGATCGTGACGGAGCGTCTCATGGTCTGTCCGACATGCTCAGCGAGGCTGCCGAGACGAAACGTCGAAGAGATCTGGATCGAAGTACCGCTCGCTTCTCCGTGGATCGCCGCGTACAGGATGGTGGCGAAAGGAGGGAGCCCGGTCGTCGCGGAGGTACGGCTCTTCCCCGATGAACCGCGGCGTGAGGCTGGTCGGTGGAGCACACGACCCGCGAGGGTCCCCCCCGGCGGACTCCCGGGCCGGGTCTTGGGAGCGCTCCGGCTCCGAGATCCGATCGAGCTGGTCCCGAGGATCATCGATCAGTGGGACCGCCAGACCCGGGGGTACATCCGAGCCGAGGTCCTGAAACGGTTCGGGCTTACCCGGACCGAACGCGTCGTCACGCGTCGACCCGGTAGGAGAGGCCGGGGCGACCTGCACTACGCGACATGGGCAGCCGCGTACGTGGCCCGGCTCGAGGCCGGGAGTCGCACGCCTATCAAAGACCTATCCCATGTCCCGCCGATCACGATCGAGGGGTACGTGTCGAAGGCCAGGTACGTCTCGCCGGAGACGGTCGGCGACATCATCGGGGAAGCCAGACACCGTGGGCTGCTGACCTCCTCACCACCGGGTCGACCGGGAGGAGAACTCACCTCTAAGGCTCGACGCCTGCTGGGTCCTCGCGATGGCAACGACGGTCGCTGAGCCAGCACCGGATGCACCTAGGACGCCGCGTAAACGTGCCGACCGTTGAGATGCGTGTGCGTCGCGGGCGACTCGGTGGCTATCGGGTCGCGAACACGAACCTGGTGCGAAGGCTGTTGAGTTGGTCGTGTCCGACCATTCCTTCGTGCTGCAGTCGACCCACCACGATCCCCGCGCCGATCCCCAACCGATCCGCGAAGTCCCGGATGCGTTGGGTGCTGCTCCCGAGCTCAGCTAGTTCCTCATCGAACTCTCGTGGGATGAGGATCCTTGACGCGAAGGCATCCGCCTCCTCTTCCAGCCGGCCTTGGTTCGCACCCCTTGCGTCCACGAACGTCAGCCGTTTGCGTTCGTGTTGGACGACATGGCCGACCTCGTGGAAGAACGTGAACCAGAAGATGTCAGCCCAGCGGTGCCGAAGGCTGAGCTCGATGAGTACGCGGTTGGGCGATAGCCATCGAACGGCTCCGTTGATGCGTGCACCGGGTACTTCCCTCTCGATGACAACGGCTACGCCATTCTGGGCGCAGGTCTGCTGCAATGCTGGCAACCAAACATCAGGATCTCCGACCCGTGTGAGCCCTCGTATGTCACCGAGTGCGGAGCGAAACGCCTGCGCATTGAATGGACCTCCGACCAGACTTTCGGCTCGCAGCTCTCCGATGCGAAGCCAGGTCGCGAGCGCGTGGAGGTCGCTCTCGAAGGCGCGGGATTTCCGGTACGCGGTGGGGACGTTCCAGACCGTCTCCCAAGCTGAACGTGACGCGACGCCGAAGAACGATAAGACTTCGCGCAATTGATCTACGCGCTCGGCCTTCCGCTCGATCCATCCCCGTTCGATCAGCTGTCTGACGGGGAACAGCCGCAGCCAATCCACATCCGACTGCAGTGTTTCCGCTTCGAGCTTCCTCGAGAGCTGGTCCTGGTGGAACGCTTCGAGCTGCGTCCAGAATCGAGCGGGTACCTGCGTCACGCGTTCCAGCTTTAGTGCTGTCTCCGGTGAGATCGTCGCGTCGCCGGCAACGATCTGGTTTATGTGCTTCGTGGAGAGACCGGTCCTTCGCGAAAGCTCGGCCTGGGTCATCCCGCTTTCTTCCAGGACCTCGCCGAGTGTCTCGCCAGGCGGCACGATGTAGTCAGGCTCGAATCTCCGTCCTGCGATCGGGTTCATACCCTCCCCTTCATCTATCCGTGCGTATCGACGATCTCGATGACGATGACCTCGGTCACCGCCGCCCACATGAGGCCGCCGTCTTCCCGCCTCGCCTTCTCGGCGTCCCCCGGTCGGAAGATCAGCCGGTACGGACCGTTCAGATCGAGGCTCAAGCGACCGGCGCGATCCCCCGCCAACTCGTGGCAGCGTCCCGGCCCGTTCCGGAGATCCTCGAGGCAGGCCGCCGCGCTCAGCTGCGTGAGTCTCCGAGCGATCCGCTTCGCCCCTTCGGGCCCGTATGACCGCACGAGCGCTTTGTCTGAGTTGCAGATCTTCGCGAGCCTCTCCGTGTCGAACGAGACCTCCACGGCGGCATGGTAGGGGGTCATGGAACGATCCGGTGTAGGGTAGTCGTTTCTCTATACCTATCGGGTATATACTTTGGTTCTAAGCATTCGCCTGGGCCCAACCCCGGGCCCTGACCTAGGAGGTGGCCACATGGCCGAGAACGCGACTGGCGGGGAAGTGCGGGAGCCGAAGATGATCGAGATCACGATCAACGGCACGCCGTACGCCGTGACCGCACGAGAGATGACCGGTGCACAACTGAAGGAGCTCGGGCACGTCCCGGCCGGTGAGGCGTTGTTCCTGAAGCACGGTGAAGGACATGAAGAGCGGATCGACGACGACCGTACCGTGAAGCTGCATAAGGGAGAAGCATTCGAATCGGCGCCGGATGGAAGCGTCTCGTGACCGACGCAGGAGCTCAGGACACCGATGGTTTCGGGACCGCGGCCCGCGCGGTCGCGGCCGCGTTTCCGGGGGCCAACGTGCTGGATGTTCCGGGGCGACGGCTGATCCGACTGCCCAACGTCGCGATGGCCGCGCCATGGTCACCTGCTTCCGTCCGCGCCCTGTTGGTCTGCGACTCGTGGCCCGGTGAGCGTCCGCGGCTGCTGGCTGGCGACGAGCTCCGCCGGAACGGTGCAGCGCCAGCCAACTTCAGCGCGGAGTACATCGGGGGGGAAGCCTGGTTCGGATACAGCTTCAATGCCCCCTACTCCCCCTCCCACCCCGAGCTGGTACCCGTGATCCGCGGCTGGTTGGCTCGGTTCGATGGGAGGTCGGATTGACCCGAAGCGGGCGACCGGTCATCACGTGGGAAGAGTGGCTCGGTGCGACGGAAGGCGACCTGGATCTTCGTCTTGATCTCGGTCTGTGGCAGAGCATCATCGAATGGGTCTTCGATTTCGATTCGGGAGAGCAGGCCGGAGCCCTCCTCGCTCGAACCGATGCCGTGAAGGACGGAGCGGTCCTCGTGGGGGAAGGGTTCGTTCCCGTGACCGAGGAATATGTCCTGGATCGGACGCACGGGCTCCGGTTCGACGGCCGCTTCAACCTGCGGGTCGCCGAGGCCGCGGAGCGGGCGGGGTGCGGCGCGATCCTCGTTCACGCGCACGCGCTTGAGAATCCGCCTCTCCCTTCATCGGAAGATGCCACCTTCGGCGTCAACTTCCTCGCGTTCATGCGACGCCGACGGCCGAACGATGTGCATGGACTGCTGGTGCTCGGCGAGGAGTCGGTGACGGGGGTATGCGAGACGCAAGCCCAGCGCCGGGCCGTCCGTCGCCTCACCGTAGGTGGGATCCCGACTCTCAGCCTCCCGCATGAGCCGTGGGTCGATCCGGTAGCCGATGCACGGGATCGTCAATTCCTAGCGATCGGCCGGGCGGGGCAGACAGCTCTCGCACATGCGACGGTCGCCGTGATCGGGGTCTCGGGAGGCGGGAGTCACGTAGCTCAGCAGCTCATCCACGCTGGAGTGGGGGCGTTGATCGCCGTGGACCCAGATATCGTCAACGAGCGTAATCTGCGCCGTGTCGTAGGAGCGATCCGCGACGACGTTGGCCGCACGAAGAAGGTGAGGATACCCGTGCGCCTCGCGGACGCCGTCCGGCCAGAAGTTGAAGTCACTCCGATCGATGACAGCTTTCCATCGACGGAAACCATCCGTCGGCTGCGCTTCGCGGACGTCCTCGTCGGATGCGTCGACGGATGGGACGTTCGCGACGCCATCAATGAGTTCGCGCTCCAGTACCGCATCCCATATGTCGACATCGGTGCATCGATAACACCCCCGAGTGATAGCCAGGGCGTACGGCTCAATGGTCAAGTTGCCGTCGTCGCGCCCGACGGTCCCTGCCTGCGGTGCATGGGCCTCGTGACCGACGGAAGAGTCGCGGCCAGCCGCGAGCAACGGCAGGGGTACGCGGAAGGTGTCGACGAACCCCAAGTCGTGAGCCTCAATGGCGCCCTCGCATCGGAGGCCGTCACCGCCGTGCTCATGCTGATCGCCGGCGATGATCGGTTGACCAGATGCCGGCGATACGAGTATCCACCGGGGAAGCTGATCGTCGTGGGGACGGAGCGTCGGATCGATTGCCCAGCTTGCCGAGCGGCGCGGCTCGTCGAATAACAGCGGGCGGCGGACGAAACCGGCTGAGACAACCACTCCCGGGCCAGGTTCACTCGCGCCTTAGGACACGGAATCAACCTGGCTACCGGAACCAGCCTCTTCGAACAGTTCGGTGCCGGTCCGGCACGAATTCGCCCGCGCGTGCGCAGCGGCACAAATGGCGCAGAACGTCGTTTCCTAAACCGTGTGCGGAGGTTCGATTCCTCCCGGGGGCACCGAATCTGTCGTGTTCCGGGTGATGCTCGACGTTCCGGCTCGCCCCATCGCCGACAGCTCCGGCCGCTTCAAAGATCCGATTTCATGGTCCGGCCGCTTCGGATCGGTGGATCCAGGCTTAGACGCCGGCGAAGTGCATGGTCGTGCCCACGCTGATCTGGACGTAGGCCTCTGGCAGAGCCCTGGCCAGATCGTGAGTAGCTCGCCAGCCGGTGCAGTGCCCGGGAACTACCCAGTCAGGACCAATGGCGACCAGTTCAGTGATGGTTTGGGGGATGATCGGCTCGAAGAGCCCGCCGGTCAGGTGGAGACCGCCAACGAAGGCGTGGATCTTCGTGACCCCGGTGACGCGCTGGGCATTGCGGAGCACGTTGATCGCCCCGGAGTGGCTACAGCTGGACAGTACGACCAACCCCTTGCCTCGGACGTGGACGATCAACGACTGGTCGTCCCAGATCCACGGGTCGGGCTCCCACCCATCGTCGGTCCGAGCGTCTTGGAAGGGGAATCCCTTCTCGAAATCAGTCACCCGTTCCGTCTGGCCGCTCACGAGCACCGTCCCGTCGAGGAGCAGCGAGGGGCCGCGTTCTTCGACCACGTCGACACCCTCGGCGGCGAGGTCGGCTCGACTCGGTGGGGGCATGTGGATCTCGGTCCCGGTGGGGAACACGATGCGGCGATCCCGCCAGGCGTCGGGGTGCAGCACCAAGGGCATGCCCGGCCGGCCCAGTCGCCGGAACATCCCCTCAAGACCCGTGTGGTGATCGGCGTGTCCATGGGACAGGACCACCGCCCGCAGGTCGGTGGGGCGGATCTCGAGGACATCCATGTTGTGCACGGCGGTGTCCCGGCCGAGGCCGGCGTCGTAGAGGATCGACTGGGTCTCCCCCCCTCGTTGCACGGCAAGGAGCAGGGCGAACCCGTGCTCGGCCCGCAGCTGATCCTGCTCGGACCACTCATAGGCGAGCGGCGCTCGGCGGGCGGGCTCCGTGCTTGCCAACAGCACGTCGACGAACGTGTCGACGAGTACGGTCACGTCGGCCACGTCGACCGGCACCGGCGATGCCTGCTCCATCGACCTGCCTCCCTAGATGGCGGGATACATCCGCGAATGCTCCGGCATCGGAAAGTCCTGCGGAACTCACCCGTTCCACCTTGAGGGACTCCTACCCGGGGGCTACCCTCGAAGCCTGCCACATCGCCAAGGCCAACAACGTGACAAGTTCGCTACGACGATAACCATGCATCGTCGTACGAGACACCTCCACAACGTAGCGGCGGGCGCCGGTGAGAACCCCCCTCGCCAGTCGCAAGGATCGCCGATCGCCTCTGGCCTCTCGCCCGACGCCCGCTCCGCATCGCACCTAGCACTTGTTGCCGCTCAAACACCGCGGCCTCGAGCAGAATGAATGCTCACAACCTTCCTGGGGCTACACCTAGGACACGACGATCGAGATGTCGTCCGCGTAGAAACAGGTCCCCACGGGGGCATTCGACACCAGCCCCAGGAAGTCGAGGGTGGAGGTTCCGGGCATCGCTGGAACATAGCTGACGCTAACCATCTGCCAGGACGTGGTGAGCTTGAGGGAGGCCGTCTTCAGCCCGACCAAGGTGGAGGCGTTGTACTCCCTCAGTTTGATCGTGAGCGTCGCACCGGGGCTGTCGGCGCGAACCCACATGCTTCCGGTGTAGGTCCCCGCGGAAGTCGTTGTGACCCAGTTGGGAGAATCCTGCACCTTGCACGTCGCGGCGGTGCCGGAGCCGCCGTTGGCCACGAGACCTGACCAGCCGCCCGAATGTCCGCCCGATACCCTGGTCAAGGTGACCCCGGCGTCCGAACCGGAGGTGTTCCACCCGCTGGTATCTGTCTCGAACCCCGGGTTTCCCACCAGGTTCTGCGATGCCGGGTTCACGGTCACCGTAAGGTCGTCGCTGCTCTGAAGGGCGGAATCGTCGGCCGTCAGTCGCAGCACGTAGGTTCCGGAGGCGGAGAAGCTCGCCGTGGTGGAGAGGGACGAGGCGTCGCCGAAGGTCACGGTCCCG
>Ga0070706_100002152_pt1 | contig 20067 bp, 13 predicted proteins | sample KBSK5501metaG_FD_65476 | JGI IMG/M metagenome (GOLD analysis project Ga0070706, IMG submission 65476) | Corn, switchgrass and miscanthus rhizosphere microbial communities from Kellogg Biological Station, Michigan, USA - KBS K5-50-1 metaG | ecosystem: Host-associated > Plants > Roots >... | reverse complement strand
TCCCGACTCTAGTCTCTCGGCCAGCGGTCTCGCAGTCGCGCAAAAAAGTCGGTCGCGGCGAATCGTACGGCGACATAGGATCCTCAGACCATGAGTGATCGCGTCGCGCTCGTGACCGGAGGGACTCGGGGGATCGGGGCCGCCATCGTGCGGAGGCTTTCGGCCGACGGGTTCACCGTGGCGATCTCCGGGCGCACGCCGGAGTCGGTAAAAGGAGGGCTGGAAGCCTTTCGCAAGGAAGGGATCGCGGTTGCCGGCCAGGCGGCCGACGCCCGCCGGGAAGAGGATCAGAAGGCGTTGGTGGATTTCGTCGAACGCCAGTTCCACCGCCTGGACGTGCTCGTCAACAACGCCGGGGTCGGCGGCTTCGACAGCGTGGACCGCCTCTCGCCCGAAGACTTCCGCAAAACCGTCGAGACGAATCTCTTCGGCCCCTATTACGCGATCCATTTCGCGGCTCCGCTCATGAAAAGGAACGGCGGCGGATTCATCGTCAATATCGGCTCGCTCGCCGGCGTGAACGCGTTTGCGGGAGGTTCGGCCTACAACGCGTCCAAGTTCGGCCTGCTGGGGCTGTCGGACGCGTCGATGCTCGACCTGCGCCAGGACGGAATCCGCATCGCGATCGTCATGCCCGGTTCCGTCGCGACGGAGTTCTCGCACTCGCACGGGAGCCGCGATCACTCCTGGATGTTGTCGTCCGAAGATGTGGCGCGAGCGGTTGCGGATCTGGTTCGCTATCCCGAACGGGCCATTCCGTCGCGCCTCGAGCTCCGTCCATCGAGGCCACCGAAAAAGTAGTTATCAGTATTCAGTTGTCAGTTGTCAGTTCAATCACACGACTCCGATCTCGATAAACTGAAAACTGAAGACTGAGAACTGAGAACTCGTCACATGCACCCCTGGGCCGTCCTTCTCGCCGTCCCGTTGATCCTGGTCATCCTCTGGGACGCCTTCGAGACGATCGTTCTCTCGCGCCGGGTGTCGCGGACATTCCGGTTGACGCGTCTCTTCTACCGGCTTCTCTGGAGGCCCTGGAGGAGCGTGGCGCGCCTGTTTCCCGCCGGCAATCGACGGGAGAATGTGCTCATGGTCTTCGGTCCCCTTTCCCTGATCCTCTTGCTCGCGACCTGGGCGGTCGGGCTCATCCTCGCGTTCGCGCTGCTGCATTGGGGACTCGGCTCCCGGATGGCCACGCCGGACGACTCTCGCGGATTCCTCGTCGACCTCTACATGAGCGGAACGACGTTCGTCACGCTCGGGCTGGGGGACGTCACGCCGCGCAACACGCTCGCGCGCTCCTTGACCGTGCTCGAGTCCGGGATGGGCTTTGCGTTTCTGGCGCTCGTGATCGGTTATCTGCCGATGATCTCGCAGGCCTTCTCGCGCCGCGAGGTCAACATCTCTCTGCTCGACGCCCGCGCCGGATCCCCGCCGACCGCGGCCCAGCTCCTGCGCCGTCACTCCTGCGAAAACGCGGACGATTTGGGAGACCTGCTGCGTCAATGGGAGCGCTGGTCCGCGGAGCTCCTGGAGAGTCACGTCTCGTTTCCCGTGCTCTCGTACTTTCGCTCGCAGCACGACAACCAGTCCTGGGTCGCGGCCCTGACCGCGATCCTGGACGCGTGCACGCTCGTCATCGCGCGCGTCGAGGACGGCCCCGTTCGGACCGCGCGGCTGACATTCGCGATCGCGCGGCACGCCGTCGTCGATCTGTGCGCGGTTTTCAGTCTCCCGCCGAGACCCCCATCTCCCGAACGCCTCCCGCCGGAGAAGCTCGAGCATCTGGAGCACTTCCTGGCCAAAGCGGACGTGCGGCTAAAGGCGGACGAAGGCGCGATGAGCAAGTTCAGCGCGTTGCGCGCTCTCTACGAGCCGCAGGTCGAGGCGCTTTCCCGGTTTCTGCTCATGCCTCTGCCGGACTGGGTCCCTTCCGCGGAATCCAGCGACAACTGGGAGCGCACGGGTGCCGTCCACCTCGGCGGCCGCGGGCCCGGCCCCGTCCACTCCGAGAGGCCCTGATGGGGAGTGCCTTCGCATGAAGCTCGACTCCGGAATCTACGAATTCATGAAGGCTTATCGAGACGACCGCCTGGCCAAGATGGACTCGGGGGACATTCCCGTCTCCCTGGCCGAAGGACCCACAACCGTGCTCCACGTCCTGCCGGCGAGCGCCTTCGAGCCGGGCGCGTCGGTCAATCTCTCCGCCGTCGCCCACGAGCGGTCGTTGACCGGCCTCGCCGGGGAGCAATGGTCCCTTTCTTACGACTTCGAAGGAGTTCTCGTGTGGGACTCGAGCGCCTCGGAGGACACGCGCTCTTATGTCCAGCTCTTCCGCAATGGGGTTCTGGAAATGGGAGACACGGCGCTGCTGGCGCCGGGCAGCGAGGGGGAACGAAACGACATCCGCACGTTCGAGAGGCTCCTCTCCGAAACCGCGCGCCGATGGCTGCGCGTTCTCGCGGGCGCCGGCGCTCGCGGGCCGACAGCGCTCATGCTGACGCTGCTTCATGTGCGAGGCTGGGACCTGAACGGAGGCGATACCGGCGATGAACGGCTTGTCCCGCATCCGATCGACCGGGACGACCTCGTGGTACCGGAGGTGCTTCTCGAAGACCTCGCCGCGGACCCCACCGCGGCATTCCAGGCGATCTTCGACCCGATCTGGAATGCGGCCGGCTACCCCGGGTCGAAGTGGACAGGGTAGTTTTCAGTTGTCAGTACTCAGTTTTCAGTTCAGTTTGTTTTATATCGAATCTGATATACGGCATGACCGAGTCTCGGAACTGATAACTGAAAACTGAAAACTGGCCATGCGTCTCATCAAAGAACGCCTGCTCTTCTACTACGGCTGCCTCTTTGGCGGTGCCTACTTCCTCCTCTGCTCCGCGGCCGGCATCGTCTGGCTGCTCCTCCAGCGAGGCAATCGCCAGACCCTCTACGTCTACGGCAAGGTCTTCTGCCGCGGACTCGCTCGCATGATGGGCTGGTCGATCGAGGTGGAGAACCGCGAACGGCTCAAGGCCTTTCGCCCCTGCGTGATCGTCGGCAACCATCAGAGTTTTTTGGACGTCGTGACCTTCGGGGCAATCTTTCCCCGGCGGACCGTGTCGGCGGGCAAGCGCGAGATCGGCCGCATTCCGATCTTCGGCTGGTTCTACCGCCTGTCGGGAAACCTCATCATCGACCGCGCGCATGCCAGGAGCGCCCTGGAGTCTCTCGAGCAGGCCGCGCGGACCATGGCCGAGGAGAAGATCGCCGTCTGGTTCATGCCCGAGGGACACCGCAACACCGGGCCGGAGCTGCTGCCGTTCAAGACCGGCGCCTTTCGACTGGCTCTGGCCGCCGGCGCGCCGATCGTTCCGATCGTGGCGGAGCCTCTGACTGTCGTCTGCGACACGAATCGCCATCTCGCCCGCCCCGGGCGCCTGCGCATGCGCGTGCTCGAGCCCGTGGCGACGGAAGGCCTCGACTCGAAAGACCTGCCCTCGCTCGTCTTTGCGGTGCGATCACAGATGCAGGCGGCGCTGGATCAGCTGCGCTCTTAGACGATGACTGGCGATCACGGGACCACCCGCTCGTTGGGCCAAAAGGGATTTGGCGTTTTGGGTAACCGCGGCCAAGAAGGGACCAACGCTTTCGATCGATCGTCGTCAACAGCCCAACCGTTTCCCGACCGCCGAAGAAAGACTCTGGCCGTCAGCTCGTAGACAGGCCGACCCGCTCCCTTCGCTTTCGGGTCCGCGGGCCAGTGATAAGAGAACTCTGCGATATACGAGTCCCCTTCCTGGCGCTCCGGTGTCGGGCCTCCGGAACCGGTCAGCAACGCGGACACCCTGTCAAACACCGGTTGACTCTCAGGTGATCCTGATAGGAACGCCTTCGAGTGACGAATGATTGTTCCCGCCCGGGAAGGCGTTAGCCGCTCAGAGCAACCCACGCCGAAAAGACAAAGCGCCAGCAGTGCAACTTCCCAGCGGCCCAACGGCTTGCGGCTCAGCGGCGACCGCAGCAGTAGGATTCCGGCCACACAGTTTTCAATCTGGAGGTTCGCCTGAAGTGTCTTCGTCGGTAGATTCCGCTTCATCTCTTGCGGTATGAACGACGTGCCGCTTCGACGGCTCGAGAAGCGACTGAATCTCCAGCATGCCGACGCTCAGAGCACCTGATGAGCCATGCTTCTGACGGCCGCGGCGAATCCCGGAGACTGTGGCAACGGTGAGCAAGCCCGCGGCAACGATGACGACGATCACGATGAATATGCCGAACACGATCTGCATGTTTTCTCCGACCGCCCAACGGCTTGCGGTTCAGCGGCGCCAAAGTTTGGTTCTGTCTGCTCCCGCCGTCTAAGCGGCGTAGAGCTCGCTTGGCGGCGGGAGCTGGGAACAAAAGCTGCAACCTTTAATTTCCCCGCCGAGCGCTGCCGGGCTTGACCATCCTGCTGGCAGAATTGGTCCGCTTTCGTCGCGTGACGATGGCCTTCTGAGACCGAAGAAGTCCAGTCACAGCGGAGAATGGCTGTGGGGGAGGGAATCGAACCCCCCGCGGTGCCGCAAACGTCGCCAACGGAATCCAACCCTGACGAAGACAAGAAGCAATGAATCCGGTCACTTACGGCCAGGCCGCCGATTATGCCTTCACCTCGCCGATTGGAAAAAGTTGGCGAAATGTTGCGCCCAACTGTCAACGCTACTGACACACGTGAATACTTGCCCGGCTTACCGCGACCCGCCTCGAGAGTTTGATCTTCCGCGACCTCCGTCGCGCGGCCGTCCAGAGCATGGTCCGGGCCCGCCGGAGCGAAGGGGATTCGAACTCCCGGTGGGGTTATTAGCTCAATATGGGCTGAAACTCACAGCCCTCCACAGCACGCCTCACCAATCTTTTCAATCCTTTATGGATTCGGCCCAGGCCGTCAAGGTCCCTCGTAGGCCCTGAGTTTTAGCCCAAGTTTTGACACAGGCGAGGCACACGGTGAGATCACGCGTCATCTCTGACAGGGAGCACATCCGCGAGACCGGGGTGGGCCCCTTCTCGGTCCTCCCGCCGTCACGCGTTTCGCCAATTCCGCTGTCCGATAACCCCGGGTTATCGGACCCGCCCTGGCCCAGACCCAAAGCTCGCCGCTTCGCGGTTTACGTAATCAAGGATTACGTACTCGGTCGGCGGTCATCCCGCCGACGACTGCTTGCGGCGCGGGGCACCAAGCACCCGCGCTAACGCGGGCGACTACGCCCGCGTCCGGGCAATCCCGAGTCCGCCGGCAGCCGAGCGGCACAATACAAATAATGTTGTGCCGACGTTAATTGCGGAGTTCAAGCCAGACTCCAAGAGTAATGAGGTAAAGCAAGAGACCCAAGAGAACCAGAGTATTCCGGAGCGCCGTTTGCCGGTGCCGAACCACGACGAAAAGCAAACCGCTGGGCACACCATAGGTTACGACACCGATGACCGCGATCGACACCCACCCCGCGAACTCGGAAAACGCAGGTGGCCGCTTACCGACAGACATCAACAGGAAGCTGCTGTGGAGCCTCATCCAGAGGTACCCACCGAGCGGAAGGAGTATCGACGGCACAATCAGGCTCGCCACGAAAAGCCGCTTCGGTCGTATTGTCTCAATCACCCTATCAATGCCACCGCGTAGCGAACGTTGGGATCAGCAGGTGAGCAGATCACTCGAACTCTTTGCGTAACTGCTCGTAGACCTTGCGGCGTTCCTCCCGAATCACTTCCGAATCCTGCCGCTCTCGAGCAACTGGAGAGTCCGCCTTAGAGACCTCAACCAACTTGATCAGTACCTCATCGCCTAACAAGATTCCGTCACTGATCCATTCGAGGCGTTCGGCTACAGCAGAGCCTAGCGAGATATTTGCCCAGACCGAAAACGTTGCGTCTTGGACTTCTGCCCAACCGCGCGGGTCTGTTGACGGCGGCAAATTCTCCGTGTCTACCTTGATCAGCTCCAATGCCGCCGTTAGGTGGCCGGGTGAAGTCAGACCGGCACGGCATCGCTGCTTTCCGTTCACCCAGACCTCAAGAGCACGCACAGGTCACCTCGATCGCTGCAAGATGAAGATCCTGCATCTGGCTACAGACAGCCGCCAAACTGCTGAACCAACCTGCAAGTGCAAGCAGGCGGCGGGCTCTGGTGCCACTCGAAGTAGGTCCAGTGGTCACCAGGACAGGGGTAATGCGGTCTGCTCGGCGGGACGTGATCAATGCGAGGAGGCGGAAGCGGCGGGCAGGGCGGGCACCCGGGTTGAGAATTCTTGCACTGACACCAGGTGAACCGAATGGGACCGATGCAGATCAACGTACAGGACTGGTAGGTCTGTCCGCGCCCTTCGCAGCCCTTTGCACACGTCTGTGTCTGAGCTGGACTACAGCCTGCTAGGCCATCGGGATCAAGCTGAATGATCGGGCCGTTGCCAACATAGGTGTAAAAGCTGCTCTGGTTGGCTGCTTCGCGCAGTGGATCTTCTTGGAGGAAGCGACCCGCTCCTGAGCTGTAGTAACGCGCGCGGTAGAAGTTGAGGCCTGCCTCGCCTGCCTCTCTGGACGTGTAGGTGAAGGGGTTGGCGAGCGAGCCGGTCTGGCTCTTGACCTGGCCCCAGGCGTCGTAAAGGTAGTTGTTTTGAACCGACGCCGAGGAGTTGGTCACAGCGTTGACCGATCCCAGAGCGTCCGTCTCGTAGTAGTAGACCTGCCCGCCACGGCTCAAGGCGAGTGGTTCGTCGATGCCGGGCCCAAAGAGATAGTCAGCCGAAGAGGCGCCGGCCTCCCGAACCAGGTTCAGGCCGTCGTAGAGATAGGTCGTGGCTGAGCCGACCGTCTTCGTGCTGCGCCGGCCCTGGTAGTCGTAGAGGTAGGTCGCCGCCGTGGCGCCCGAAATCGACACCATCCGGTTGTCGGGGTTGTAACCGAAAGTGTACCCCGTGCGAGTCAACGTGCTCCCGTTACTGTCGTAGGTGTAGGAATTCGAGCCGTCGCTGGTCAGCCGTTGCCAGTTGAGGGGATTGGCTCCGATCTTCTGGTAGGTGTAGTTCGTAGTCGAACCGTTGATCGTGCTAGTCAGCCGATTCCCGATGGCGTCGTATGTCCAGGAATCGACCTCGCCGTTCAACGGAGCGACGTTCGGGTAGGTGACCTTCAAGAGCTGGTAGCTCGGATCGTACTCGTAGTTCGTCTGGTGGTTGGACAGCCCTTGGGAAGGCACCGTCGCCGTCATCGACACCCGTTGACCCAACATCGTGTACTGCCCCGTCGTGTAGTTTAGGTCATACCCGTAACCGTATGTGGCCACGTTCGTTCCGCCCGTGGCCAGATTCGAAAGCTGCGTAAGCCTGCCCTGGTCGTCGTAGCTGAAGTTCCGGCTCTGACCGTTTGGGAAGTTGATCGCCTGGTACTGGCCCGGCAAGGTATAAGTGTACTTGAAGTTCCCGGCGACGGGAGACCATTGGATGGTGTTCAGGCTTCCATCGGAGTAGTACGAATAGCTCGAGGTGGGACCGCTCTGGATCGCCACCGTCGCGGCTGTATCGTCTGCGTTGTATGTGCGCGTGATCGTTCCGCGGCTTGCCTGCGTATCGCCCTGAAGCCGGTAGGAAGAGTCATAGGCCAAGGTGTGGGTCTCCGTCGGCGAGACGCTCGTGTCGACCACCTGAGTCAGCTTCTGTCCCTGATAGGTGTAGGCGATTGTGGACGAGCCTGGATATGTCTTGGTCGCGACGCGCTTGAAGTGGTCGTAGGCGAAGGTGATCGTTTGGTTCTTCCGGTCGGTTTTTTGATAAAGAAGGCTGTCGCTGGTGTACGTGTAATGCTCGGCCACGCTGTCAGGAAATGTCGTGGTAATCAGCCGCCTTCCTGAATCGTAGGCGTAGCTCGTGGAATTCCCGTTGGCGTCGTTGATGGCGGTGAGAAGACCTCGCGTATAGGTGTATGCCGTCGTATTGGCCAGGCTATCGATTGATTTGGCGAGCTGGCCGTACTGATCGTAGCCCTGCTTCGTCACCTTGGAGTTGGGGTCAGTAACGTTGGCAAAGACGAGTCCTGACGACGAATCGAAGTTGTCGTAGCTGTAGGTCGTGAGGAAGGTGAGCGTCGAGGAAGGCGACGGTTTCGGCAATGTGATCGAGGTCACACGATCCAGCGCGTCGTACGCGTACGTTGTTGAATGGGTCAGAGGGTCTGTGACCGACGTCACGCGGCCAATGGAATCGTAACCGTAGGTCGTCACCGGCCGCGTGCCGGCGTCGTTGTTGGCCGGTCCCGTTACCGTTTGGAGGTTACCCTGAGCGTCGTAGACGTAGTCGGTCATGCCACCCGTCGCGTTCGTAACTCGGGTTACGCGGCCGTGAGAATCGTAAGCGTACGTTGTCAGGGTGTCGACAGTGACTCCGTCATCGTGGACTCGGTAGACGTGGCGAAGGGCCCCGGGCGCAGGATCGCTCGTCTGATAGTAGTCGTATTGCCATGCCTGCCAGGTCGGATCAACCGCGTTTGTACTGGGATTCTTCGGGGTGATCGACGTCACTTTGGAAGTAAAAGTCGGGTCGTAGGTGTAGTCAAACCGCACGGCGTTGGATCCCTGGTAGTCCTTGGTGACCGTCAGAGGGCGGCCGTCGGTAGTGTAGGTGTAGAAGGTCTTGACACCGACGGCGTCGTTAAACTGTTGGACTGACCCATCCGGGGTGTAGTCGGTGTGAGTCGCCCCTCCTCCCCCTGAGGGAGGAGTCGGATCTGTGATGAGGCCGTCCGTGCTTACAGAATAGGTGTAGATATGCCCCTGAGAGTCCGACTTCGACGTGGCGGCGGGGTTGCCTAGATAGGCATAGGTGTACGTATATGTCTCACCGCCGTCCGTGTAGGTCTTGGTCCGCCCCACTGAGTCGTAGGTGATGGTCGTCACCACCCGGCTCCAGTTGTCAGTAATTCCCGAAAGCAGAGGCGAGAACCGAGCCGTGACGTACGAGTAGGTCGTCACCCGCGAGGCCGGATCCGTTACCGTTGCCAGTGCTCCCTGGGCGTTGTAGGTGTACTGCACCTGCCGGCCCGAAAAGTCCTGGATCGTGCTGATACGGCCGTCCGGTCCCCAGAAGACGTTCAAGTACCGGCCCGACCCCGAGGAATCGGCGATCTGCTGAACTCTACCGTTTCCATCATAGGACCAGGTCAGCACGTTTCCGAAGTCATCGGTCATCGAAGCCAGAGCACCGACCGCATTGAAATGAAGGACGGACCGAGTGCGCTGGAGCGTCAGGTCGAACGTTCCGTCGCCGTTGTGGATCACCGTGTCATGCCGACCTGGCGGAGGCGTGAATGTCCCATCGCCGTTGTCTACGAAACGGTACCGCGTGCCGTCGGGCATGACGAAGTCAGCCTCTTTTTGATAGGTGCTGGGGGCCGCGAACAAGTACGTCGCGTAGTACACGCGCGAAGCAGGGCTCGGGCTCCAACCGATTCCCATAGGCCCGTCCACGGCCTCACTGCTAAGGTAGTTTCGGCTGATAGCAAGCGGGAAGCCGCTTGTTCGGATGATTAGATCCTGGGCAGAAGTCACATAGGCGCCCGAAGCAACGTAGCAAGGCGACCCCGTGCAGGTACACGGGGTACATTTCGCGCTCGGAGGTGGAGTCGGAGGGTTTCCGGGCGGAAACCAGTCGGGGCACCACCATTGAGCGTTGGCGCCGTGTGCGGCGAAGATGAAGAGAAATCCGCCGAGCACAAAGCGGGCGACCGTCGCCGTCCAGCGGGGAATCAGACAATACCTCGACTTCATGATAGTCCCCTCGTCAGTACTCGACCGTCGTGACGCCTTGAAGCGTCGTCACGTTGCCGATGCCGTCGGTTGCCGTGATAAACACCGTGTAACCTCCGGGCGCGCACAGCATTCCGTTATCCGCCCGGCCGTCCCAAGTCACCGTCAAATGCCCGGGCGACTGATTCGCGAGCGAAATCGTCCGGAGAGTCGAGACGGAGCTCTGATTGACGAACCGCACCGTGATGTTCGCCGTCTGGTTTAGATAGGTGCTCAGATCAAACGCCAGAGCCTGAGTACCTGTCGCTGGCCCGAAGACCGCAGGCGTGAAGAGGGCGTTGGAAAGTACTGGCCGCGTGCCGAAAAGAATGACCAGATTCACGGGGAATAGGTCGTTGCGAGTGATCAATTGGCTGTATGGGTAGTACGGGAGCACCGCTCCCTGCGCATCCGTGCCCGTGAAAACGAACATGTGCGGCCCGCTCGCCACGTAGTCATCGAAGATCGTTAGCGTCTGGCCCGGCCCGCAGTTGTAGATCTGGCAGAGCCAGACCTGGGCGCGGGAGCCGTATCCCCCGTCCGGATTTGAACCTGTTGTGTACCCGACGAGGAGCGGCTGGTTGTTGTAGGGGTCGTAGGTCGACAGCGTCGTCCGCAGCAGCTGCGCGGAGGTTGTTGCTCTCGTGACGCTACTTCGGTCCCATGTGATGGAGTGGGTTCCATCGTTGGCCGTCACGTAATACGAGTAGGGACCATCCGGCAACAGCACGGCCGCGTCGTTCTTGCCGTTCCAGACATCCACGTAGGTTCCGGCCGGGCGGCTGGTATTGACCAGCGTTCGAACGGTTTGACCGGTCGCGTTTTTGATGAAGAGTGTTTCGGTCAAGGTGAACGGAACGACTGACGTGTAGGAGACAGTCTGGGCTGCCGAGCCGTTAAATTGGTAGACGTTTTGGCTTGCGCTGAAGTTGGCTACGGTCAGAGTAAAGGCGGTGACACTCTTGTTTCCAGCGAGATCCCAGGCTTGGAGGCGAAGGGTGTAGAGACCGGGCACCAGGGTCAACGTGGCCCAAGTGCCCAGCGCTCCTCCTGACACCGGCGAGGATCCAGTCTGAATGACCGTGTAAGACGAGGGGGAAGATCCAGCTCCGTAGTCCAGGATCCAGTTCTGGAAGTTGGTATCGGTGGCGCTGCCCGTGACAGCCACGTTCGTTGAACCGGCGGAGTAAACGTTTGACAGAGTCTGGCCACTCGAAGGCGACGTGATCGATGCGGCCGGAGGCGTTACGTCGAGCACGACGGTCACGCTGGAAACCACCTGGGCAGTCCCGTCGACCACGGTCAGCTCCAAAGTGTAAGTTCCGTCGGGTTGAACGACCGCCGAGCCATTCTTCCCATCCCATGTAACTGAGAGCGGAGCGGCCGGTGCACCCGCAATCGTGCGGACCACGGTGCCGCCGGCGTTCTTGACGTTCAGCGTCCAAGTGGGGCCGTCGAAATTGCACGTTCCGGTGAGAGTCGTCGTGTCCTGGATGCCATCGCCGTTCGGACTGAAGTACTGGGGCGATGCTGAGACGCCGCTGACTTGCAACTGCAGAGTCGAATTGATGATCGAGAAGCCTTTCACGGTCGCGGCACTGTTGCCGCCTGCCGTGCTGTCGATCTGATAGGTATATGTGCCGTCGGGTTGAAGGACTCCGGAGTCGTTCTTGCCATCCCAAGACGTTGATACGGTGGATCCTGAGCCGGTCAGCGTCCGCAGGAGCAGGCTCGAGCTGTTGTAGAGCTTTACCGTCCAGGTGCCCGACTGAGTCGTGCCGAAGTAGAAATTGGCAGTCATGTTGACCGTCGGGTTGAATGTTCGATTGCCGAGAGCAAAAGAGTTGACCCATTGCGGCGCAGACGGTGTCGTCGCGAGCCACGGTTCGAACTTCGCGCCCGTCGAAACTGATTGGCCCGACCCAGTCCCCGAGCCTGACGGGCCGGACGCCGAGTTCCAGAAATTGAATCTGGCATCGACGACCGTCGTGGGCGTCTGATTGACAAAGCCGGCATCGTTTCCCGAGAAGCTGCAATTCGAAATCGATGTCTGGCTTCCACTCAGGCTGATTCCGGCATATTGGTTTGAGACCAGCGTGAGGTGATCGAACGGCGCCAAGGTGAGCAGAGCGTGGAGGCCCCCACGGACCCCGGCGAACCCGGCGTAGCTGATCGTGGCGTAGCTAATCTGCGAGGAGGAGAGGGTGGCTGAAGACAAATAAATGCCTTGCCAGTACCCCGCCGTTGGACTGCCGGTATTGGCCGTAAAGGTAATCGGCTGACTCGACGTCCCTACAGCCTGCAGACCCCCGAAAAGCCCGCCGCTGCCAAAGGCGAGAATCAGATTCTGGTTGAACTTCACCGTCACACCCGCCTGAATCGTCAGCACCGGAGTTGCTGTTGAATACACGCCGACGCTGCCGGTCATCACATAGGTAAGCCCGAAGTTCTTCCAGGTGGTATTCACAGTGACCGTCCACGCTCGTATCTCGACCGTGTTGTACGTGTTGCCCGTCACCGTCAACCCAGACACTGTCCCAAACGTCACCGCCGCGTCTTGACTGATTGCGTAGCCTGTGTTGTTGATGATCGACACCGTCTGAAGCGAGGGCGATGCAGGGTTCACCACGTATACCCCGCCCGACGTGTTGCTCGATACCGTCGAGGAGCTCACACTCGCCGTCGACGGGCCGAGGATATATAGACCCCACGGATTCGCCGTCGCGGTCAAATTGCTGATTGTCGGCGCGCCGCCGTTGATCCGAATGCCAGAGTCCACGTTGTTCTGCACCGTCACGTTCGAAATCGTCGGCGAACAACCGTTGACATAAATCCCGCCCCAGGTCCCATCCAACCCGCCGTAGCTGACGGTCGCGTAGCTAATCTGCGAGGAGGACAGCGTGGCTGAAGCCAAATAAATGCCTCGCCAGTATCCTGCCGTCGGGCTGCCAGTGTTGGCCGTAAAGGTAATCGGCTGACTCGAGGTTCCTACGGCTTGTAAACCCCCTGCGTACCCACCATTGCCAACGATAAATGTCACGTTCTGGTTGAACTTCACCGTCACACCAGCCTGAATCGTCAGCACCGGACTCGTTGAGCCCCATACGGCGAGATCGCCGGTCACAATGTAGGGGCTGGCAGCTAGCGTCCAGGTCGTGTTCGTCGAAATCGTCCCGGAAACGATCGTCCCACCGGCGCTCGTTACCGTCAGAGTATTGCTCGTGGCAAGCAGGTTGTAGCCATTGTTGGCGAACAGGCGCATCTCATAGCTGCCCGCGGCTGTTTCCGTAGGTACGGTGAAAGCACACGATCCGGCGGCCAGAGGGCTGCCGGGCGTCTGCGTGCAGCTGACGTAAAGCCAGGCGAGGTAAGAAGTATTGCCGGCTCCGGAAGCATACAGACCAATCCAGTCGGAGGCGGTGGGCGCGACGATCCCGCTCCAGGTCGTGGTCACTGTGCCGCCCGCCGCGATAGACGATGGACTGACGCTGAGAGTAGGCTGCGCTACCGCAACTTTGTTCGCACAGGCGAATAGCGCCGCCGTGACTGCCAGGACTCCAAGGCTCGCTTTTCGGTGTCGCATCTTGAACCTCACTGATGCAGCGTGCTCTTCGTCATCAGTCCCATTTCTGCCCCAACTAGCGTGACGGCCGGCGTGAAGAGCCAGCCAAGGACGGAGATCCTTTTCGAATCCGCAGAGCTCCGACTGACACCGGCCCAAAATCGCTTCCCCAATTCACTGCAAGCGCGTGAGAACCCGACGACAGCCTACTCAACGGGATGTCGACGGTGAGGTCGCCCGAAGTTGAGAGCAGACCTTTCAGATCCCTCAAGTCCTTCACGATCTGGCCGTCGATGAAGACCGTGACACCCCCCGGCTCTTGTCTGAATCGTGAAGCCGTCGCGCCTTCGAGACTCAGATCGAGAGTCAGCGCGTCTCCCCGAGCTGTCCAGGCCTTTTCCGTGGAGTTCCAGCTCGCATTTGTCGGCACGAGATGGAGTCTCGGCGAAACGTCTTCGACCGCGGATAGGCCGTGATGATGGTGATGATCCTCCGCTTTCGCCGTCAGAAGCGACTTCCCTCGGCGCCCTAGCGCGCGATCGACGAAACTGGAGCCACGATTCCCTATTGTGATCAGCGCATTCTCCGGAAGCGCCGTCGCGGCAACCGCGATCACAAAGTTGGGGAGATCGGGAACATAAAACAACCCGCTCTCATCGAATCCGTTCCAGTTCTCGACCACCGCGCCGGCCGGCCTGGGTTCACGATTGACGAGCGTTCGGAGCACCGGCCCGGTCCCCTTACCCGTGCGCGAATCTGCGACCGCCGTTCCGGCCTGGACGTGCACGCGTGCTGGTTTCGGAAGCTTGTAGGACAGAACACCGTTCTGGCGGCCGTAGTAGTTCGTTACGGCTTTTACGTCTTCTTCGCCCAAATTCGCCGGGAAATAGAGGGTGACCTTACCTTCGTGATGAAGCTCGATCCGTAATGAGTAGGCTTCGTCCGAAACGACCTCCCCCGCGTCGTCGCGGCCGTCCCAGTCGAGGGCCTGCTTTCCCTTTTCAACCGCCTTGCCGGCGATGAGCTTGCGGACGGGATAGCCGTCGCGGTCGAGAATCAGGACGGTCAGGGTGCCGGGCTGAGCCAGCGCGAAGGAGATTCCGATCTTCTGCCCAAGCGAAGGGTTGAAAAAGGGGCGGGAAATCGCGACATCGGAGATTTCGGAGGAAGCGGCGGCGGTCGCTGGAAAGGCTACCAGCAAGGCCAATGGCAGGACAGCGATCCAGGAACCCGGACGGATCCGTCTCGATCCGGGGTTGATACGAGCGCGAGCTACGTTGTTTTGGCCTAGGGCAGGCATAGCCTTCTCCCCTCTAAGTACTAAGTGGCGCCGCGGGCACTTTTTTTGACACCTTCAAAAAAAACTTCGTTCGGTTGCAAGCTCACGCAAACAAGACGCCCTGCCCGCGCAAGAAGCAGGAGAAGAAAGCGAGTCGAAAGGCGATCGGAACGCACCGGGAAGAAGGACCGGACAGGCAGGACAGCACTCCGGCCAGTACTCTCGTGCTGCCACTTGCTCGCAGCTGCACGCCGGGATACCGCCGGCTGCAATGTCTTTTCGCTTTCTGGTTCTTTGACTCTATGTCCGTCGCGACACTGATGTCGAGACTTTTTCTGAGCCCCTATACCTATATGTCGCGAGAAGGATCCTCGACGGATTACGATTCCGCGAACTCGTACCCGGAGACCTCAGCGCGCTTTTTTGTGGCTTCTCTCCTCTTTTTTGTGTCATCCGCATGGCTCTTCTTAGCGTTAATGCGCTGTCCTCGTGAAGAATTGGTTGCAGAGCGCCACAAAACAGTCTCAAGAGATCGCTTTCACTTCTTGGCTTCATTTGCGTTGAAGATTCACCGGCCATCTCATCCGACGGGGCCAGAAGGCCTTACGGCCGGTCCTACGGCGGGCTGCCTCCTATCAATGCTTCACCAAGAGGCTCCGTCTGCTGCCTCGCGATTTGTACCTTCCCTTACTAATAGGTCGACACTGCGGCCGATGCCGGGCTAGGGTCGGCGCAGGTTTGGCAAAGCCGCTCCGAGCATCGCGTTTCCGAGCGACGATCAAGAGAACGGGCGAATCGCCCTTTGCAGTGTCGGCGCATGAGTACAACGAGGACGTCGGCGGTGCCCGCGGGTCCACCCGAGTCCCTGGAAGTCGCCCAAGCAAGCGCCCGATCATGGCGCCTGCTTCAGGACGCAACGACTCCGGGAATGAACCTCTGCAGCACCTTGAGCGCCACCGCGGAGAGCGTCGGATAGAGCCCATCCATGAGGCTCCATCCGATCAAGTAGGCGAGATTGCCGCGAATGAAAAAGAAGTGGTCGAACTCCCATGTCCCGAGGATCGCGTGTTCCGCGACCTTCACGATGAAACTGAAGATCGCAAAGAGCAGAAACTGCTCGAGCCAGCGTCGGCGATACGCTCCCGCGTAGAGAAAGCCCAAGCACAACCCGATCCAGACAAACGTGTGGAAGAGGTTGTTGATCCAGGGCAGAAAGCTCATCCAGCCGGCTTTGTAGAGCCCGTAGTTCGCAAGAAAAGTCCCGACTCCCCAGCCGACGAAAAGCACCCAATACGTGCGGCGAAAATTCTGCTCGACGTGATCGTTCGCGTATCGCATGACGACGAAGAGCGCCGCGTACACGAGAAGGACCAGGCCGTAGCACCAGATCGTGTTGCCCGCCCCGAGCCAGGAATCGCTCATGACATCAGACCCGAGCCGGCTTTTGCGCCGCGGCGACGAACGGCATGGCGTAGTGGGCCAGCGCCATGACCGTGAGCTGCGGGTTGACGCCGATGCTCGACGGAAAGACGCTCGCGTCGCAGACGAAGAGGTTGTCGTAGCCCCAGACCCGGAACTGGGGATCCACGACACCCCTCTCCGGTCTCTTGCTCACCGCATTGCCCCCCTGCGGATGTCCGGTCCCGATCGTGATGTCGCTCGCGTCGCGAACGAGGTCTCTCAACCCGGCGAGCTCTTCGAGGCTCCCGAACTCGTAGTACCGAAAAGTGCTCGGCATGACCTTCTGCGCGCCGCCGGCGAAGTAGATGCGGCCGGCGAGGATCAACCCTTCGACTAGCTTCGCGAGATCCGCCCGCGTTGGCTCGTAGTCGATCTGCCGGCCGGTGAGTCCGCCCAGAACCGCCTCGGCGTTGCTCTCGGTCCCAACGAGGACTCCGGTTGAGGTCATCCTGTTATACCGGCGCATGTTTCGGAAGTGATCCTCGAACCATCCGGGCATCGACAGGGACTGGGCCACTGGCGGGTTGAACCAGGTCTCCAGCACGTATCCACGCCCAGGAGAAAGCTCCAGGTAGTGGCTGATCTGCAACCCGTCGTAGGAATCGACGACCCGATCGAAGAGCGCGGCCATCGGAGATCCCATGTTGAACGAGACCTGCTTGCCGACGCGCTTGCCGCCGGCCCCCGACCGAAGAAGAAGAACGCTCGAGGAGATGGCGCCCGCCGCGACGACGAAGGTGTTTCCGCGGACTTCGATCAGGCGGCCGTCGCCCAGCCGGCAGCGGACGGCGGTGATCCGCTTCCCCACGGCCCGAAGCTGCTCCGCTTCGCAGTCCGAAAGAATCCGGAGCCGGCCGGGGAAATCGTGCTGGGTCATCGGGAGGATCGTGTCGAGCATCGAGAGTTTCTTGCCGTACTTACAGCCAATGTTGCAATAGCCGCAGCCCAGACACCCCTGGATGTTGGCGTCGACGACCTTGAACTTGTTCGGCGGCTCTCCGAGCTGCAGGCTCTCGATGCCACTCTTAAAATATTGGGCGCCTCGGTTCAGGTTGTCGTGGTTCTGAGGCTGAACGTGAATGAGATTCCAGATGTGCTCGAAGGAGCTCCCGATTCCGGCCGGATTGAGTCCCGCATCCAGCGAATCCGGATCGTTCCAGCGCTCGATCACCCCTTGCGGCATCTTGAAGCAGACGGCGTTGTTGACGACCGTCGAACCTCCGACGCAGCTTCCCTGCAGCACCTGAAAATCGAAGGTCTTCGTCAGCTGCAGGGCTCCGTCGGCGTAGAGCTTCCCAAGCATCTCCGCCTCGTTCTCCGTGAACTGCGAAGGATCGACGAAGGAGCCGCGCTCGAGCAGAAGGACTTCTCGGCCGTGTTCCGCAAGGCCATGGGCGAGTATCGAGGCCGCGGCGCCGGAGCCCACGATGACGACGTCGGCCGTGACGACCTCGCTGTGGACATCAGACGGCGTGTCGACCTTGAGCGGCAGTCGCGGCGGAATCGGGCTCTTGCGTATCCGCTCGGCCGCCTCTTTGCGCTTGGAGAACGGGACGTAACCGATGGAATCGAAGGTCCTCGAGTCGTTGTAATAACCGAGATAGCAGAGCTGCTTTCCCATCTCGATCATCGCGCGGATCAGAAAACGCCACAGCGCGGGTGTGAGGCGCAAGCCCACCTCTCTGTAGAACCGACGCTCGATAAACCTTCTCCTCGCTCCCGGCTCGAGGTGTGAGAGCGGCGGCCGGAAGCTCAAGAGCGGGTAGAGCTCGAGGCCCATCAGGTCGAGCTTCGCGACCCACTTCGACCGCCCCTGGAACGCGGAGAGGTACTCATCGACGTTTCGAGCCGCTTCCTCCGGAGAGAACACCGGCGCGAAGCCGTCTGCACCCGTGATGCTCACGTCAGCGAGGGCCGTCAGCCCCCGGAACTGGAGCGGAGAGAGGTACTTCAGGTCGTATCGCGCCCGCTCTGCGGCCTTCGAGAACCCGATGAGCAGCACAAGAATCGTGCCGTCCAGGAGCATGGCGCCCCACAGCATCAGACGGAGATTCACGGCCGGGTCGGTCACGTCGCCCCAGAGGAGAACGGCGACCATGCTCAGAAGGGAGATCAGGTGGCCCAGGATCAGAAGGACAACGAGGAGGCGGTACCGCCGGACATCGGCCGAGGCGAACCATGCTAGAAGTCCCAGGACACCGATCTTCACGACGCTGTTCGTCACAAACGGAAGCTTGACGAACCAGAACCGCCAGGGGCCGACAAGCGCGGGAAGAAGGTACGCAAAGACAGCCAGGCCGAAGGCAACCGCCAACACGCTTAGAATCACGGCAAGCCGCCGTTCCTGGGGCATCAGGGTCGGCGAGACCGGCATCGTCACAGGTTGCTCCAGGACTGGCCGGGGACGAGTGTCAGGTGCTCGGTCGGAGTCACCTTCGGCGCCGAGCCGGGTTGCGTCCACGTTTCGGTCAAGAGGAGCGTGCCCTCGTGGTCGCGGTACTCCGCAGTCAGCCGCGGGCCGTCCAGCTCGAGGAGGACAAACCCGCAGTAGCCGAGGCGCTGTTCGTCCACCTTCGTGCACGGCCTATCATCGAGGAAGACCACGGGCCGCTCGCGCTTCCTGGATCCGCCAAGCTCGATCGGCATTCCGCCGTGGCCGATGCAGCGTGCGCGCACGCGCCCGCCGTCGAGCCCAAACGGCGCGTATCCCGCAAGGCGATGCTCATGACCCCAGAACCAGACCGTGACGCGGTCCAGATACGGGGCGAGATTCTTGCCGATCGTCGGGTACTCGGTGTCGAAGGCGCTGAACCACTGATGATGGGTCAGGACAATGGTTCCACGGTCGTCGGGTATTGCGAAGACAACTCTCGCGAGCCAGTCCTTGATCGCGTCGTGTAGGCGGATCCACCCTTTGAGCAGGAACTCCAGAAGAGGAAAGATACGTGCGTAGTACCCGGTATCCAGCCCCAAAATCCGCCAGTATTGGTTCTGGAGACAGAAGAAGCTTGTCGCCTGTCCGACCGTCGGAAGCGCGAAGCCGAAATATCCCTGGCCGCCGCCATACATCTCGTGATTCGCGTTCAGGAGGAATGTCTTTCCCTTCTGCCAGGGCCAGGCGCCCGGCGCAAAAAAGTAGCTCTGGAACTCCTCCTTCGTTCCCGAGTAGTACACGTCTCCCAGGTGGATGGTGTAGTCCGGCTGCGCGCTTCGGATGCGATCTCCCACCGCGTACGCCGCCTCCGTCCCCGATCCCCAGTCCGAGGCAATCGCGATCCGGCACCGTGAGTCGATCGGATACATTCCCGGCTGGCCCTGGCCGGGGGGCAACGTCGGGAAATCGCGGCGGCGCGTAAAAAGAGTGCGCAGGTACTCCCAGATCCATGCCCAGATCGCGCTCTTCAAGAGAACGTTCCACCGGCGCCGCTTCATGTGCGACTGCGCCAGCGAGAGAAGGGCAGACCGATGGTCGGAGAGGGCATCCTTGAGCGGGCGAACTGCACGTTTCTCGTTCATCATCCACTACGGGTTCTTGCCCTTAGATCGCATGGCCTAACAAAAAAGGCTACATATATTGCCCGGGATCGAACGACGGAGGGACGCGGAAATATCAGCGTCCTATTTGCGGTCGGCGGCGGCGCGATGGGAAACCCATGATGAGCTGCCGGCAACGTAGGTCGAGCCAACGAACGCTCGCCCTGCAGAGGTCGAGGCGACGGGCGATCTCGCGCTCGCTGAGCCCCTGGCCGTAGTGCAAGTCATAGAAATGCCGGAGTTTGGGATCGCCGCGCTACCATGAGTCCTCCACGATTTGGCGCAGCAGTGTGACGCGAATGGCTTTGACGACGCTTCAGAAGCTCCGCCGCGGAAGAGATCACGGTTGAGCTCGAGCCTTCAGGAGCTCGACGGGACGCGGGCGATTACTTTCATCGACGCGCAGAATTCGACGTTGGTGAGCCGTTA
>Ga0070706_100002151_pt1 | contig 20076 bp, 16 predicted proteins | sample KBSK5501metaG_FD_65476 | JGI IMG/M metagenome (GOLD analysis project Ga0070706, IMG submission 65476) | Corn, switchgrass and miscanthus rhizosphere microbial communities from Kellogg Biological Station, Michigan, USA - KBS K5-50-1 metaG | ecosystem: Host-associated > Plants > Roots >... | reverse complement strand
CGAATCGCGTTTGTTTCAGACCGCGATGGAAAGCGGCAGCTCTACCTGATTGCTCCAAACGGCGGCGAGGCGCTTCAGCTTACAACCCTCGAGACGGGAGTGAACGGATTCGCGTGGTCCAGTGACGGCCGGCGAATTGCTTTCACCGCCGCCGATCCCGAAACCAAGGCGCGCAAGGACCGTAAGGAAAAGTACGGCGAGTTTGAAGTCGTTCAGGATGATTACACCTTCGCTCACCTGTGGATCATCGATGTGCCTGCCGACCTCAAGGAGAAGAAGATCGAACCGGTGCGGCTGACAAACGGTTCCGATTATTCCGTTAATGCGTTTTCGTGGTCGCCCGATTCGTCGCGCATCGCGTTCAGCGCGGCAAAGAATCCCGACATCAGCATGTCGGGCACGAATGATGTCTATGTTCTCACCGTCGCCGATAAATCCATTAAGCGAATCGTCGATGCGAGAGGCCCGGATAGTAATCCAGTCTGGTCGCCGGATGGCCGGCAAATCGCCTATCAAACCGCGAACGGCCGCGAGTTCTATTTCTACACCAACTCATACATCGCGGTTATTCCGGCGGCGGGCGGCGCGGCGCGAGTGCTTACGGAAAGTTTCGACGAATCCCCGGGACTCCTCGACTGGTCACCCGATGGAATCTACTTCAACGGGTTGCAAAAGACGTCGTCAGCGTTGTTTCGATTGAACCCTTCGACCGGAGCAATCGAACAGGTGAGCGCGCCCGCGGGGTTTGGTGCGTCTCAATTCTCGTTCACGTCGGACTTCAAGCAAACGGCATTCGTCGGAGCGGGCGCGAATGATTATCCCGAAGTATACGTCTCATCGACGAAATCATTTCAGCCGCGCAATCTCACGGCGATGAGCGAGCAGTTGAAGGACCTGCGACTTGCACGACGCGAGGTGATTCAGTGGAAGTCGACCGATGGAACTGAGATCGAAGGCGTGTTGATCAAGCCCGTTGGGTTTGATCCATCAAAGAAGTATCCGCTTCTCGTTGTCATCCACGGCGGACCGACTGGAGTTGATACTCCAGTTGTGCGAGGCGATCGCTACTATCCAATCGAGATGTTCGCCGCGAAGGGCGCGCTGATTCTGCGGCCCAACTATCGCGGCTCCGCCGGGTACGGAGAAAAGTTTCGCTCGCTAAACGTGAGGAACCTCGGTGTTGGCGACTATTGGGACGTCATCTCCGGTGTTGATCATCTGATCGCGCAGGGAATCGTCGATCGCGATCGCGTGGGAGCAATGGGCTGGAGCCAGGGCGGCTACATCTCCGCGTTCATCACCTGCAGCAGCGATCGGTTCAAAGCGGTGTCGGTGGGCGCGGGAATTTCGGACTGGATGACTTATTACGTAAACACAGACATTCATCCATTCACGCGGCAATATCTGAAAGCCACGCCGTGGGAAGACGCCGAGATCTACAACAAGACCTCGCCGATCTTCTACGTCAAGAACGCGAAGACACCGACGCTCATCCAGCACGGTGAACTTGATAAGCGAGTTCCGATTCCGAACGCGTACGAGTTAAGGCAGGCTCTCGAAGACCGCGGCGTGCCGGTGAAGATGCTCGTCTACAAAGGCTTTGGTCACGGGATCGACAAGCCCAAACAGCAACGCGCGGTGATGGAAGCGAACTACGAGTGGTTCGGGCAGTGGATCTGGGGCGAGAAGCCGGCGCAGGAAGGGAAGTAATCAAGCCGACGCATAGGGCAGTGGATCTCGCGCGCCTGCTTCGGCAAATCCCTTCAACCGAAGCAGGCAACTGTCACACCTTCCGCACGCCAGTCCCTCGCGAGTCGGGTCATAGCAGCTATGCGTTAGCGAATAATCCACGCCAAGATCGAGTCCGGTCTCTATGATTTGCGCCTTAGTCATCTCAATCAACGGCGCATGAATCTTGAGCCGCAAACTTCCTTGCACGCCCGCCTTTGTTGCAAGATTCGCCATTCGTTCAAACGCTTCGATGTACTCCGGGCGGCAATCGGGATAGCCGCTGTAATCGAGCGCGTTCACGCCGATGAAAATATCTTCCGCGCCGAGAGTCTCGGCCCAAGCCAGCGCGAATGAAAGAAAGATCGTGTTGCGCGCCGGAACATACGTCACCGGAATGCCCGCCGCGGGTTCGTTATCAAGTCGATCCTTTGGCACGTCGATTTGATCCGTCAGCGCCGAGCCTCCGATCGATCTCATATCGAAATCAACTACAAGATGCTTCGCCACGCTGGCAGCTCTAGCCACCTTGCGCGCGCTTTCGATTTCGAGCGCGTGCCGTTGCCCGTACTGAAACGACATCGCATAGATCTCGTAACCCTCGGCCGCGGCGATTGCGAGGGCGGTCGTCGAGTCCAATCCTCCGCTCAACAGCACAACCGCTTTTCTTGTCACGCTCATCGGAGTCATTCTAAACGCCAATATCGAGCACGGCTACCGCGCACACGCGGCACATGGTATCGTCGGTTCGAAACATAAAGCGGCGATGAGCTACCAAACCTTTCAACATAACCGCAACTACGGCTGTCGTTTGACGGAGATGGTCCTTGCGGGCTATCGCGCTGTCGTTCTCGAGAACGAAAAGCTGCGTGTGACCGTCATCGCCGACAAAGGCGCCGACATTTACGAATTCCTCTACAAGCCGCGCGATGTCGATTTCATGTGGCGAAGCTGGGTTGGCCTTCGCGATCGCGCTCACATCGTGCCAACCAGCGCGCGCGCGGAAGCCGGCGCGCATATGGATTACTACGAAGGTGGTTGGCAGGAACTGTTTCCAAACTGCGGCACCCTGTCGCTGCACCAGGAAGCGGAGATCGGACAACACGGCGAGGTTCTGCTGTTGCCCTGGAGTTACACGATCACCAAAGATGAACCCGATGAGATTGAGGTTCGCTTCGAGGTTCGCACGATCCGCACGCCGTTTCATCTTGTGAAGACCATGAGTCTTCGGCGCAACGAAGCGGTATTACGACTTCACGAACGAGTGACGAACGAGAGCGGCCAGTCCGTGAGCTTCACTTGGGGTCATCACCCGGCGCTTGGTTGGCCGTTTGTCGATGAGAGCTGCCGCGTCGATCTTCCCGCTTGCCGGATTCGCACCATCGCGGATTTCACGCCTCCAACATCGCGCCTAGCGCCTGATCAGGTTTCGGAGTGGCCTTTCGCAAAAGGCGCCGCGGGCCAGCAAATCGATCTGTCGCAGATTCCCGGACCCGAGACGGCCGCCAGCGACATGGTTTTTCTGGAAGGAATAACGGACGGCTGGTTCGGGGTCACTAACAGAAATCTTGGCGTGGGTTTTGGGATGCGTTATCCCGCCGACGTGTTCAAGCAACTCTGGTACTGGCAAGTTTATCGAGGCGGGCGCGATTATCCGTGGTGGAGCTCCACCTACAACATCGCGCTCGAGCCTTGTGCGACCTTCCCGGTGCTGTCTCACGCTGCCGCGCGCGGTGAGGCGTTATCACTCGCCGCCGGTGACAGCTCCGAATTGAATCTTCTCGCAGTAGCGTTCGAAGGATCCGCGCCGGTGCGCGGCATCGATCTCGATGGCAATGTGAACAGATGAGCCGCGTCGAGACTATTTTCCTTGCGGCTTCACTTGCTTGATTCGATCCAGGCCTGATCTCGCCGTTTCATCCCGCTGACCCGAAGCGTCATACGCTCGCTGATACGCCACCATCGCCTTGTCGTATTGCTTGTCACTTTCGTAAACGTACCCGAGTTCAAGCAGCGCAGCCAGATTCGTGGGCGCGATGTTTGTGGCTTTCTCGAGAGCTTCAGCCGCAGGCTTCCATTGAGAGGAACGTGAAAGCGCCACGCCGAGGTTATACCACGCGCCTCCAGAATCAAGGTGGGCGCGCGCGAACTTATCAAGCAGCGGCGCTGCCTTCGCGTATTGTTTGTCTATCAGGTAAGCCTGACCCAGCAATCCCCATGCGCGTTCGTCATCGCGCACTAAAATCAAGCGCTCGCCGGCTGAAATGACCTGCTTCGCCATCGCCGGATTCTGCCGCACTTGAGAGAAGTAAATATCCGCAAGCAGTGTAAGAGAGTCGGCATCCTTGGGGTCGATTGCCAGACCCTGGTTGAGAGCTGCTACGGCCAGATCACTGCGGCCAAGCTTATTCTGTGCGTAGCCCAGATAGTAATAGTTCGTTGCATTGGTTTTCATTTCCGCGGCTGCGGTCGTCAGGACCGGGATCGCCTCGCTGAAACGATTCGAAAAGATGTAGGAGCGTCCCAGCGCGGCGCGCGCAGTAGTGTCGACTTTTTGTTGCGTCTTGTCAGACAACGCGATGTAACGCGCGAACGCGGGAATCGCTTTGTCGTATTGCTTCAATTGATAGTGCGACATTCCTATGAAGTAATTTCCGGTCACCTGCGCTTTCTCGTCCTTCTCGGCGACCTTGATATAGTTTTGGAACGCGTCAATGGAATCGAGATAGCTCTGGAGTGAAAAATGGCTTGCGCCGATGTAGTACCAGGATTGCCAAGCGTCAGGATTTGCTTTTAGAACAGCGTGAAACTCACGAATCGCGGGGCGATATTGTTTCTGGTTGAACAGTGATACCGCGCGGTCCCAGTCTTGCGCGGCGGCGGACACGGCAGTCAGCATTATCAGTGTCAATACATGAATCGCTGTGAGAGTTCTTGTTTTCATTTTACTTCCTCCAGATGCATGCTCGGCCGGACTCAAGCTTCTTTTTGGATTTTAGCCGCGCGGTTGCGACGGCACAAGACGCGCTCTTTTGTTCACAGCATGAGACTCGCCAGGCTGGCGCTCGCGTTGCCTGAATACGCTATCCCAATCAAAGTTTCCGCTTGGCGCTTGCTTGCCAACGTTCGCGGCAATCCTGCACAATAACAAACGCTTCGAGTGGATTGGTCGCACCGAATTCTTACAAACAATGAGGAAGGCAATGAAATTCATAGCACTCAATATGCTTAGGGTGGTCGCCGTGTGCACGCTATCGGCGATGATGGCTTCGGGTTCAATCGCCGTGACTCGCTCAACACAATACGGCGGGCAGGCTAAGGAGCAATCCGCGGACAAGAACAAACAGGCAGGCCCATCAGACGCCGAGCAGAAGGCGATGGCAAAGATAGAAGCTGCCCCGGACCTCGCGGCCAAGATCGCGGCGGCCGGCGAGTTCGTGAAGAAATATCCCAAGAGCACGATGCGATCAAAGGTCGTCACTTACGTAGTGCTGGAGGCAAACAAAATAGACGACGCCGCCCAGCGAGTCACTCAACTCGAAAACGCGCAAGCCGCCTTCAAGGAGCCGTCGGATGCGCAGGTCATAGCCCCGATTCTGATCGAGGCTTATTTTGTGCAGAATCGTTTTGACGATCTTTTCCGCGTCGCTTCCGAATACCTGGCAAAGAACCAGACAGATCTCGCGATTCTCACTCGCGTGTCGTTAATCGGCGTCGATCAAGCCAAGCAGCGAAATCCCAAGTTCGCGGCTCAGACTCAACAATACGGCGCCAAGGCGATCGAAATAATCGAGTCAGGCAAGAAGCCCGATGCGTTTGACGATGCGAAGTGGACCGAGTATCAGACTCGCTGGTTGCCGCAGCTTTATCAATCGCTCGGAATGCTTGCGCTGCTAACCGGCAATAATGCTGAAGCTCGAACAAGGATAGATAAGTCCGTCGCGTTGAATTCGAAGGAGCCTTTCACCTACGTGCTGTTGGGGAGCCTTCTCAACGATGAGTATCAAAAGCTTGCCGAGCAACACAAGACGATGTCCGCGGGTCCAATGAAGGATTCGGTTCTAAAGCAGGCGCACGCGAAGTTGGACGAAATCGTCGACGCTTATGCCCATGCCGTGGGTCTCGCGGAAGGCAATGAAACCTACAAGCAGCTACACGATCAGATCCTTCAGGACCTTCAGTCTTACTACAAGTATCGTCACGGTGGTTCGACCGATGGTTTGCAGCAACTGATAGACAAGTACAAGCAGCCATAGGTTAACCGCGGGCGCCGAAGCCGGGTCAGGCAAGAGGGTCGATGCCAGTAAGCAAGGATGAGTTTCGAGCCGCGCTCTGCAGGTTCCCGAGCGGCGTGACTATTGTGACGACCACGGACGCGGAGCATAGGCCGGCAGGGATCACCGTGAGCGCGTTCGCTTCAGTGTCCCTCGATCCACCACTGGTTCTGGCTTGCATCGACAAACGAGCATCAATTCATGACTGGCTCACGGAGGGAACACACTTCGCGGTCAATATTCTCTCTGAAGACCAGGAACACCTCTCCCGGCGATTCGCTTCCAAGGATCAGGACCGCTTCAGCGATATAAGCCACAGGGTGGGTGTGACCGGCGCGCCACTGCTCGACGACGCGGCCGCGTGTCTGGAATGCGTCGTGGTTGGGGTCTATCCGGGCGGCGATCACTCGATAGTAGTCGGCCAGGTTGAATCCACTACCCTCGGCGAGCATCGGCCTCTCACGTATCACCGTGGGTGCTACGGGCGGCTTGCGTAACCTGCTAAGAGGGTAGTGTCCTAATCTTGTGTTGGTCCTTAGCGCCGATGAAAGAAGCGTTTTCTGTACTCAGACGGCGTGAGGTCAAATTGTCTTTTGAACTGAAGCAGGAAACCATGCCTATCGCTGTATCCTACCGACGCCATAACTTGCTTCACGCTAAGGAAACTGGTTGCGAGAAGCTTAGCGGCCTTTTCGAGTCTCAATCTTATCAAGTATGCAATCGGCGAAGTTCCTGTTTCGATACCGAAAAGACGAGAAAAGTGCGACGGCGAGAGATTGACGACCTCGGCTAATTCGGGCAGCGAAATGCTTCGTTGAAGATTAGCATTCATGAATTCAATCACCGCTTCGACTCTCGCGCGGTCGATCTGGCTGTCCGGGACTTCTACTTCGGGATCGTCTGCTGGTTCGATCTGCGGCCGGACGATTGCGACAGTCGAGCGCTGTTTTCGTTTCGAGCTGATTTCTGAAAAGGTTTCTCGCCATTCTGGATAAGCAAAGGCAAATGGTGATGCGAGAACTAACGCGCTGATGCTGCCGGCGTCACTCAATTGATCCGCTTTGCTCAACTCTACGGCGTATGAATTGAGACAATCAAAATATGCGACGGGTTCAGCGTGCCGTAGAATCGGGGCCAGGTTGTTCAAGTCTCTTAATGCTTGCGAAGTAAATCCCTCGACTGATTTTATGACCGCAATTCCTTTGACAGCCAAGGCGTATTCGGACGGCGTAGGCTGTGCCTTTAAGGATTCAAGATAGAACCGCAGCGCATCATCGAACCTGCCTTGATAGAACTCGATTGCTGCTCTGGATATGAGCGCGTGTGCTTTGTAGATTCGGGTTCGGTCAATGACACTTTCCAAAAGCGCAGCATTATAGTTTTGCGCTCGACATTCACACCAAGCCAAATAGCACTGGCCTATCAATCGCGCTTCGCTCAAGGGTAGATTGACAAGGATGCCGGCCAGTTCGCGTACCCTCTCTGTCTGTCGAAAAGCATGAGCAGTCTTGATGTGAACGAGAATGCGGGCGGCGAGTGCTTCATAGCTGGTAATGCCCTTCAATAGTTGCTGATAGAATGCCGCGTGTTCACTAAAGGAGGAAGCTATGAAGAGACTGCTCTCGACTTGCTTACTCATTCTGTGTCTTTCGCTACCAGTTATTGCGGGGCACACAGTAAGCGGCGGTTACTGCGACTGCGGAGCACCCGGTTGTATCTGTGAGCCGGGCGAACCTCGCGTCCTGAGTACATCTAACGGACCCCTTCAAGAGACACCCACGGTCTCAGGCTCGGAGACGCTTTTGATATTGGCTGTGCTGCTTCTAGTGCTTAGATATAGAGACTAAGCAAGGTTAACAACTTGGGTTCCATCACATCGCTTCTCTCGTGGCGATTTAGTATCTGTTTGTCGCGCGGAGTGTATCACAGAATACGAAAGACACAAGCGAAAGGCACGGATACTATCTTCTTAATCGGGATATGATTCAATCATGATTCAGGTCCGCAATCAGTTAACTGTTTTACCGCCAGCCTTAAACGAGTTGGTATTAGTAATCGAGTTCTCGACTTGCGTATGGACTCATACACTCTTAGAATCTGACCGCGCATTCGGATTATCAAGATTACCTGTGAGGTTAAAGTCGCAGGCATATTTGCTCTGGAAATACTAACCATCCGGGAGGAAATCAGATGACCGTGAAGTCACTTGCGGGACTCATTTTTCTCTTGCTTTGCGTACCCGCGCTAGCTCAGAAGCAAACCAAGGAAGAAAAGCAACAGGCGAAGATCGAAGCCGAACGAAAGAAGAATGAACCCACACCTGATATTGAAGTCAAATACGATAAATTTAAGAACGAAACGACTATCTCGCCTCGCGACCTATGGCTCACTGGTTCATATTCCAGCGGGCTAATGCTTAAAGCCGTCGCCATTCATGAAGGGGAAAAGCGGGCGGACGCCCATAATTAGATTTCATGTTCATGTCGATTGGGTCTAGCCGCTCATTCGAGAGCGAAACTACTCTGATTTTTCTCATAGATGGTGAACGCATGAGAGTAGATAAAGTCAAGCGCGCAGACGTTTCATATTCGGGCGATCATTACCTCGAAATCTTAATAACCCCTATTACAATCGAGAGTCTCAAACGATTAGGGGCTGCCGCTTCAGTAGAAGGACAATTAGGCTCGATGGAATTCAAACTCAAACCAGAGCATCAAACCGCCATCAAGATTGTCGGCTACTTCTCTGATTTGAAATAGGGGATAACCTCATGGAAATCATAATCACGCTCATCGTGCTTGGCCTAATAGGATTGATCGTGCGAGCGGCAATGGGCGGGGAGCCTGCGACCTATCCAGGGCGGCAACTCCGAAGACAAATTCATGAGCATCGGCGTTGTCGCCGGAAAGTCTCTAGCTGATATTCAACGCGTTGTCGGACCTCCGAATAGTGTATCGACTGTCGCGAATGGCAAGGTTCTTTATCAGTGGATGGCGACGGGCTATCACGTCGCATTGCTATTCAAAGACGGCATATGTGAGGGCGTTACGCACGAATCCGCATCCTAGCTTGAACCGATAGTTCAATGAGCCAAGCTACGCCTACGCCGCCGCAGATGAAATCGCGGAAGTAAGGGAGAAAGCTATGAAAAAGTTGATCGTTCTGATTGTGCTGGTGCTATCGCTCGGTCTCGGGTCCATAGCCGGTCTGCCAAGTGCGCCCGACGCATCGGCGAAGGGTTCACATCGCGTCCGGTCCTATCATCGGTCTACACACGCTTCGGGTAAGACAGTTCACGTTCGATCTTATACTCGGAAGAATGGGACGGTGGTTAATTCGCACAAACGCCGACCCCCACGACGCTAGGACTATTGCGAAACCAACTTTCTGATTCCCTAAATTACTTCTCCGGCTTGAAGCGATTGAGGCAGCCTCATCTGGTCGTTGCTAGCCTGCGAAGATTGACAGAATCCGTAGTCTGTCTGTCCCCGGCAACTTTCTATTAAGACACCAACCAATTGGCGCTGTCTTCATGCATCATGTTTCTATGCTATGCTCTCCCTGCCGCGCGATGTCGAATCCTTGCCCGGCGTTTTGAGATCAGTTACTGCTAGCGATACGGCACACCGCGCGAGACTGCGAATATGATCTCATTGGAGGCGAAAACCTGTCGTTTCAAGGAGACCTCCGTGAAACCGGCTCCTGGGGCCAATTCCGTGACCCTCACACACACAGCCGCCAGGTAATCCGCCTGTTGAGTTCTAACGGCGCTTGCGATTCCGGCTCTACGTCGGCCCGTTGATGGTTTGAATGGACGATATCCACCTACCGGGAAAATATAGAATCCTCGAGAAGCTTGGCGCGGGCGGGATGGGCGAGGTCTACAAAGCCGAAGACCTGGCGCTGCTGAGAACCGTCGCAATCAAGGTGATGTCCAAGCAGGGCGAGCGAAGCGCGGGAGGAGACACTCGGTTCCTGCGTGAAGCGAGAGCCGCGTCGGCCGTCAATCATCCGAACATCGTCACGATATATGAGATAGGCGAAACCGAAGCTCATGCCTACATCGTGATGGAGTATGTGCCGGGCCGCAGCCTGCGCCAGGTGATAAACGCCAAGCAATTGATGCCGGATCAGATTCTCGGAATCGCGTCACAGACGTGCGACGCTTTGCTCGAAGCTCACCTTCTCGGAATCATCCACCGCGACATAAAGCCTGAAAACATCCTGCTCACGGATCGAGGCCGCGTTAAGCTCGTTGATTTCGGACTGGCGAAGGCGGTGCCGGCACGGCAGAAAATGTCCGGCGCAACGGCGGCCGACAGTCTGACCGAATCAGGCACGGTCATGGGCACATTGTCCTACATGTCGCCTGAGCAGCTTCGCGGCGAGCCTCTTGACGAGCGTTCGGACATCTTCTCGTTCGGGATTGTGTTGTACGAGATGATTATCGGCGACCTGCCATTCATCGGGGCAAACTCATTCGAAGTCGCCGCGTCGATTCTCAAAGATCCGGCGTTGGAAATCGGCATCGTACCCGCGGGTCTGCCGCAAGGGATAAAGCATGTTGTTGCGAGACTGCTCGCTAAGCGTCGAACCGACCGTTACTCGTCTCTATCGGAAGTCAAGCAAGCACTCGCCAAAGAACATACAGATCCTCCTGAGGCCGCCGGCGCGGGCGAGCCAACGGTCGCGTTGCGGCCTCAACCCAGCGAGCGAAGGTCAACCCTGTTCGCTGCAGCATTGGGCTCCTCTGCCAAAAGTGCGAAGGCGGCGCCAACGATACTTGTGTTGCCACTCCAGACGGTGGGCACGGACGAGACTGCTTCATACATTGGGATCGGGCTCGCGCATGCGATAACGACAGATCTCGCGAAGATAGAGGGTCTGGCCGTGCTGTCAAAGTCGGCTGGCGCCGGCCGCCTGAACGACACTGGTCACGGAGTCACACAGCTCGCTCGTGAACTCGGTGCCACCATCCTCCTCGAAGGCGAAGTCATGCGCTCTGGCGAGACCATCGGCGTCATGGCGCGGTTGACCGATGCCGAAACCGGCCGCGTGATCTGGGGGTCACAGTACCGCGGCGACGTGGCGGATCTCTTCAGCATTCAGGACGCGGTATGCGAGAGCGTAGCGGCGGCGCTCGAGCTGAACATATCGGCTGAAGTTCGCGGCCAAATCGCGCAGCCACCGACTCACAATATCGAGGCGTTTGAGCTCTACTCGAGGGGACGGGTGTTTCTTGAGCGCCGGGATGTAAAGGAAAACATCGATTATGCCATTCAAATGTTCGTCAGAGCGCTAGAGCTCGATCCGGACTTCACGCTTGCGCATGCAGGGCTGGGCGAAGCCTACTGGCGAAAATACGAAGCTACGCGAGAAAGCCAGTGGGTCGATCGCGCGATTGCCGCGAGCGATCACGCGCTGGCCCTCGACCCTCATCAGGCGCAGGTGCATATCTCGCTCGGGATCATCTATCACGGCACCGGGAGAATCGAGCAGGCAATGGAAGAATTTGAGCGGGCCATCAAGCTGCAGCCTATGAGCGATGAGGCGTATCAGTGGATGGGCCGGTGCTGCCAGCGAAAAGGAGACATGGATCGCGCGATCGGGTACTTCGAGAAGGCTATCGAGCTGCGTCCCGGATACTGGGACAACTACAATGCGCTCGGAAATTTTTATTACACGTTTGGCCGTTACCGGAATGCCGCCGAGCAGTACCGGCGTGTTATCACGTTTCAGCCGGACAGCTCACAGGGTTACAGCAATCTGGGAGCTATGTATCACCTTCAGGGATCGTACGAGGAGGCTGTATCGATGTATCGGCGAGCGATAGAGATTCATCCTAATGAGCTCTCTTACGCCAATCTCGGCACCGCCTACTTTTATTTGGAACGCTACAATGATGCAATCGAAGCCTACGGCGCGGCTCTGAAACTGAACCCCACTCAAGATCAGCACTACTGGAATCTAGGCGACGCTTACATGCGCGTAGGCCGTGCGGATGATGCCCAGGAGCAGTACACTCGCGCTGGGGATTTGCTTGAAGAGCGCCTGAATGTTGATCCGAACGACGCAAAGTGCCTTGGTCAACTCGCCTTGTACCGGGCGAAGCTTCAGCGGTTTGACGAAGCGCTGGAGCTGGTCGAGCGCGCGACAAGGCTCGAGCCTCGCAACACGACTCTGATGTACAGGAAGGCAGTCGTTTATGCGCTCAAGGGAGATTGCAATCGGGCCGTCGAGTATCTGACGCTGGCGCTTGAAAATGGCTATAGCCGGACAGAGGCGCAACGGGACCCTGATTTGGAAGCGTTGCGAGCGGAACCAGCGTACTCGGCCCTGTTCATCCAACCCGGTGAGTAGCCGAACGACTGATTCCGCCCGTTACACCGCCTTAGTCTCCGATGATGACTCCGGGATCCAACGAGGCAAGCACATTGCCGTCGGCGCCCAAAACCAGAATTCGATAAGAGTAACGGCCCGTGATAGTCGCCAGGCCAGTCACCTTGTTACAGTCCCTCCCGTTCGGATCCAGGGGTCCGAAGTCGAATGCGTTATCTCGATCGGAGTGGTTTCCGAATGGGTTTCGCTTCGTCGCAGGACTAATCTTCGAGTCCTTGAAGTCGTCCACTATTACCATCACCCCGCGGGCCGCGCACTTGTACTCAACACACCACTTGATCCTGTCTTGATTCCTCCTGCTCAGGAGGACATCGCCGGGGTCGATGATGACACACACACCATTGATTGTATCGATGGTTATCCTGACCTCTTTTGGAGTTGGCACAGCCCCTTGTGACTGTGATGGATTGCTGGAGTTGGATGATGGAGTTACCGCTGCGTGTCGCGTACAGCCAAAGCCAAACAGCACCAAAATCCCAAAAAGAACCGATAAAGTTCTCCTCATTTCTGTCCTCCCAACTGAACCCGAATCAGTTTGTATGGTTAAAGGGCCTTTGCGATTCCGCACCGCGAATGGTCTCGATTGGTCGACCGGCTCGTCTCTTACATTTGTGCTGCTTTACGAGGAGGCCGCAGCCCTGGGGTTAGGTTGATCATTACGGGCGAAGTAGCTATGCCGTTCTTTTCCTCCGAAGATGTGCGACGGCATTTTATGCGAACATCCGAATAAAGTCTATCAATAAGTTTGTTAACACAAATCGCGTATTCGCGATCAATCCAGCATATCGCTTAGGTGTTCCGAGATCCGTCGGCGGCCTCACCGTCGAACGAGTGGTTCATACGGTACAGGTCCATTACCCTCCACGCGACGAAGCATTATTCTTTTATGTTTATGCCTGATGCAATGAAGTCGATAAGAGCCGCATTGAACTCTTCAGGTTGCTCGAGGTTTGAAAGATGGCCCGCATCGTCGATGATTCGCAGCCGCGCGCCGCGAATACCGTTGCTCATACGTTCGGCTTCCGCGACTGGAGTGAGAGTGTCCTCCGACCCAACCACGATCAGCACAGGAACATCTATTACAGGAAGCATGTTGGTGGAATCACGACGCTCAGCCATAGCGCGCTGAGCTCCAGCGATGCCTTGCGTCGAGTTGCCCTCAATCATCGTTCGCACTTTTTCGATTACCGAGGGACGAGTCTCCAGCGTGGTCCGTCCGAGCAGCATGGGAACCATGTCTTCGCCAATCGCGCGGCTGCCCTCTCGTTCAGCTTTCAGAGCTGAGTTCAATCGGCGCCCCCGAGCTTCGGGCGTGTCCGCGCCCGCGCGTGTGTCCGCCAACACCAAACCTCGGACAGCCTCGGGGTAGTTTCGAAAGAAAGCGAGAGCGATGTAACCACCCATTGAAAGCCCGGCAAGTACAGCCCGATCAATATCAAGAGCCGTCATCAATCCGCGCACATCCGCGGCCATTTCATCTATTGAATAAACGCCATTCGGTGCGTCTGACTCTCCGAATCCTCGCAGATCAAGTGATATCCCTCGGCAGCGGTTTCGCAAATGCGAAAGCTGATCGTCCCACATGCTTTGATTGAGCGGAAACGCATGAATAAAAACGACGGGGACGCCGGAGCCCTCGTCGCGATAGTCGATCTCGATTCCGTTAATGGTGGCCTTCATCAGACCGTGTGAACGCCTCCTTGTCCCAGGTTGAAAATCAACACTTAGAGAAGGTGCAGCAAGCACAAGAATTTTGCAAGATTCAACCTAACTCTTTGTTCATCGCCAAGTAATCCGGTCGCCACGCGCTTTCAGCAGGTCAATCGAATCTCAGACTCTCTTGACTCTCGATTTCGCGTGCTATACTCGCCCTTCTTTATGAATATTGATCTTTTGAACTTTGAAGTTTTGGCGGCGCAATCAACAGGATTTCTCAGGCATCTGATGCGCGGAAGATTTACCAAAGTCTTTTCATTCAGTCTGTCGCTTGTTGCGAGCTTTGTTGTTATCCTCGCGGTTGCTGAGCGGTTCGACATCGCACTGGCCGCCGATGATCCGGGCGCTGCGACGAAGACCACACAAAGTAATCCGTTGGAAATACCGGGGTCATTCAAGGAACTCGCAGACCCCAACGACAAAGTCACCACAAAGATGTCTCCCGAACGGATCGACTCCCTCGCTCTCAAAGAAGTCAAATCGCCTCCACTGGAAATCGACGCTGAAAAAGTAGCGGGAAGATCGCCAGTAGCGCCAACCCTTGCTGACGACGAGGCTCTGGATTTTCATGCGACGGCGTACTGCTTGAAGGGACGCACTGCCTCCGGAGTCGTCGCGCAATCAGGAGTGATTGCCGCGGATCCGAGGGTCCTGCCTTTGGGAACAGTCGTGCACCTTCGCTCAGGATCATACACGGGCACATACACTGTCGCGGACACCGGTAGCAAGATTAAAGGCCGGCGGGTCGATGTCTTCGTGAACACACACAGGGAGGCGATTCAATTCGGCAGGCGACAAGTCAAGATCAAAATCATTGGACATGGTTCCAGGAAATCCGCCGGCGCCGGCCGAAACCTCGAGGCGTCGATAAGGTAAGATTTAACACCACTCTGTTGATTAGAGCTTATAACCCGCAGCGATCCCGGAGATTCGCGGCGGGTTTTGTTTTGATAGCGCTATTGATCAAGTGAGGCATCCAGCGATCCCCGTCTTCCCGTGGCGACGGAGAAGTAACTAACAAGCCTGTCGCGATAGCGCGAGATCTTTTCGAGAGTGGAGGGTGAAGGCGGCTTCCCATTCTCGGTAAGCATAATAAAAGCAATGCGAAACGTTTTCGGCGCAGTGGACGCATCAGGCGTTCGCGGCCCCTCATACGCGACAATCTGATCGAGAGAAATAGTCTTTCGTGCGGCTGTCAGTGAGAACCCGGACACCGGGGACTTTTCGCGAAGCAGTTCCTGAAGCGGAGCGTTTGTTTCGAGGTATGAAATGTCTCCGACCTCATCCGCCGATCGCAAACCCATCAAGTACTGATCGAGCGGGCTGAAATAGTTCACCGCGGATTCGATCGTAGTGAAAGTGCTGCCGGCGCTGCCACGCCACGAATTACCCTCCATCAACGACGAATAGCCGCCTTCGGTGCTTGTGCGCGAATCAACCAGAAAGCTCCAGTGCGCATTCTCGCGGCCCAGCAGATCACTACGAACATCATTTCGCGCGGCGAAGCGAACATACGACAGCCATCGATGCCCTTGCTCGTGACATACAATCGTTATGGCCGAGTTGAGTCCCGCGGCGTGGTTGTCGGGATCTGCCGGCCAATCAGCCTCGTTTCCCATCGTTATGATTGTGGAAAGTCTCGAGGGACTTCCGTAAACCGAACCTCGATCCGCAATCTGCAAGCCTATTCCACCGATGTCATTTCGGATGTTGAATGAATGCGCAACTCCCAGTCCATTGTCGTAAGCAAAATCAGTCCATATGTACGCAGCGTCAAAACTATCCGAATGGGCGCGGTAGAACGCGCGCAAAACTGCCGGCAGATCAAGCCTGCGGTCCTTCGCGAATGTCTCGAAGAACGGACCGGTTACTCTTTCATCGGGCGGTTCCGAGAAGAGAATCGGCCGTGGATCACTCTCCCAGCGCCCAGGCGAAATCCCGATCATCGCCGCGTGAGCCTTGACCTTCTTGTACGCGAAAGCGATTCGTCCATCGTCATAGAGCACGGCCTGGAAGCTGCTGGCGCCGTCGTACAAAGGCTGACCCGCGCGATTCCATGTGAACAGATGATGATCCGCGAACCGTTTGTAATAGATGTTCCCTGAGTTCGTAACGTCGAGGTCCGCCCAGAGCGGGGCGATACGCGGGATCTCGCTGGCCAGCGCAGCCGGAGAAATTCGTGCGCTCGTGTCACCTTGCGTAAAGGTTATATATCCGTTCGTTCCAACGTAGGCAGTTTCGTAATAGGATCCAAAAAATGGAAACCGCGCGCCGCCGAGAAAGACGTCGCGATAGCCGTTGTCAGCATCGCCAACAGGTTTTCCGTCCGCGCCCAGAAACAATCCTACAGCGGAGCCGAAATCATTATTGAACTCAATCTCGCCGCGGGAAATAAAATAGCCGTCACCCTGTGGTGTTAATAGAACCGACTGGTTCTTCAGGTTGAATTTAGCCGCCGGAATAACGAGACTGCCGTCATCTTCAATAGTCGCTAAGCCAGAGATGTCTTGAGCGGCTCGCCGTGCGGTAACGTTTGTATTCTTCGAAAGGAGCCTGACCTCCGCCACACTCGAAGCTCTTATAGTGTTAAGACGATGACTGCTCCACGCGTCAGAAGCTCCCGCGGGGTCATATCCACAATCGAACGACGGTCCGCCAAAGGATCGCGGCGGTTCAGTCAACACGTTCCTTGCAGCGCTTGATCTAGTTTGGGCAAACGGGGCTAAAAGAGCGGCAATTACGATCGCCGCAACACTCACGCTTCGAATCACAAATGCGCGCGTGCCCTCTAGTGATATACCCTTTTCCAGCATTGCAGTGCTCCAACTCGTTGGGGGCCGTTAAGAGGCGTTTCATTATATTGAAACCGTCCCCCGCGCGACAATCCCGCATCAAGTTCCGCTCGAGCTTAGCCGGAGAATCAGGATGACAAAGTAATGACAAAGTGATTGACACGTTCCGGGTTTAGATGTAAAAGAGTGCCAATCAGCGAGCCGATTTCGGTTCTAAACTTGAGTTCACGAGCCTGGCGGGAGCGTACTCAGGTAATGGTGATCACCTGCTCGCGCGCATATTTCCCGAGCCGGTGCGTTGCATTCTCAGCAAACATTGCCTTGAGCCCGATGCTGTTCCCGCGAGGTGGAGGTAGAGTTCATGACTTACATCGAGAACGATTCTTATGCGCCCACCCGTTGCCGCTTTCTTACGCGAACACTTCTATCGGGTAAAGCGCTGTGGGCCGTGCTTGCGGTCTTGATTCCGCTTGCGGCTTATGGGCAGGATGCAGCCACTCAGTTGATCGAGGCTGCAAAGAGGGGAGACCCTGACGGCCTTCGCTCGGTATTGGGTAAAGGCATTGACGTCAACTCGAAAAACGCCGATGGCAGAACGGCGTTGATGGAGGCGGCGTATTGGGGCCGCGTCGAGGCAGCAAAGACACTGCTTGAAAAAGGAGCCGACGTCAATTTCAAAGACAAAGATGATCGGACAGCCCTGATTGACGCGGCCGCGAATGGTCACGTTCAGGTCGTATTGGCCCTGCTTGAAAAGGAAGTAGTCCTGAATGCAAAAACTCGCGACGGCGCAACCGCGCTGAGCGAAGCCGCGGCCAATAACCGCGCGGAGGTTGTTAAGGCCTTGCTCGGGAAAGGGGCGAACGTCGACGAAAAGGACAAGGAAGGACGAACGCCACTCGCGCTTGCGGCGTATTGGGGACACGCCGATGCAGCTCAGGTGCTCATCGAAAAAGGCGCGAACGTCGCGTCGAAAGATAAGTATGGTTATTCGGCTTTGATGTATGCCAAACGCGAAAACCATCCGAATGTCGCGGAGCTGTTGACCAAGGCGGGCGCCAAGCCGTAATGCAATCAAATTTCGGAAGCTCGCGAGACCAAGAGACGGAGCGGGGCTTTGTTGAATCTGATCCTCGCGATCCGCGCACCAGCGTTACCTCAAGACGCTGCGCACATCGCGAAAGATTGCGGCATCGAGCAGCGCCGGCCCTCTATTGGTAAGAGCCCATTCCAGAGCCGGCCTGAGTTCGCCTGATTTGATTACGCGGCGTGCCGCAACTCCCATCGATTCGGCCAGCTTGACGAAGTCGATCTCAGGCTCCGTGATATCCATCGCCGGAAATACACCGCGCTCCGCCGCCGCGCCTTTCATAGCTAATAGCCCGCCCTTCAGAATCATGTAGCTGGCGTTGTTGAAGACAACAAAAGTAATGGCGAGTCCATAATGCGCCGCGGTCCAGAGTCCCTGAATCGAATAGAGCGAGGTGCCATCCCCCACTGCGCATATCACCTGGCGCTCCGGCATTGCGAGCTTTACCCCAACTGCCGCGGGCAACCCAAGCCCAAGGGAACCACCCTTCGCATAGAAATATGAATTGGGTTCACTTAGTTCGAATAGGGTCCTCACGGACGCCGTCGAGGTAACGGATTCATCGACCAGAACAGCGTCCTGCGCAGCGACTTCTCGCATGATTCGAGCAACATAGGCCGGTGACATCGGCCCCTCTTCGCGAACCTCGAGTGAATGTTCGATGAAGCTTGCTCGAGCTTGAGCAATGTGAGCCGTTATCAATTGCCGACGACCGGCGAGCGACTCGCGAGCCGGACCGCTTGCGAACGGATCAAGCGACGCGATTAACTCTTCGAGGGCCGAACGGGGATCGGCAAGTATCGCTACCTCGACACTGAGAGTCTTACCCAACTCATGGTCATTCGCATCAATCTGAATGATCCGCGCTTCCTCGGGGATCATTCGAGTGCCTGTATAAACCAGCGGCGCGAGGTTGTTGGCGCCGAGGACCAGTATCACATCCACTCCATCAAGCAAGGCTCGTGTCTGCTTCGCATTCGGGAACAGCGGACCAGCGTACAGCGGATGATTGGTGGGAAAAGCAAGCAGGGAGTTCAACGGTTCGGCGTGAACACGCGCGCCGATCAACTCCGCTAGGGCCGCAACCTCAGCCAATGCGTTTGACCTCGCGCAACCATCTCCCGCGATGATGGCCGGGTTTCTGGCGCTGGCCAACAAAGCCGCTGCCGCGGACATCTTTGAACGGTCTCCCCGAACACGAGAGCCCACGGCGGTTACTGGTGGCAAATCAATGTCGGCCCGCTCCTCCATTACGTTGACCGGAAGCGAAAGGAAGACCGGGCCCGTTGGGTTTGTCTGCGAAATTTTGAAGGCGCGCGCCAATGCTGACGGAATCTCGGTCGCGTGGCGAACCTCCCAACACCACTTGGTGTGTTGCCGCGCAAGCTCGAGCATATCCGCATAGAGCAACGGTTCGTCCAGCATCGCTCGGCTGTCCTGTTGGCCGGCGGTGACGATCAACGGCGTTCCCGCGCGGTAAGCGTTATAGAGATTCCCCAGGGCGTGAGCGAGCCCGGGACTGGCGTGGAGGTTTATGACAGCCGGTTTGCCCGTCGCTTCGGCATAACCGGCAGCGATGCCGAGTGCCGAGTCTTCGTGAAGCGCGAGGATGTACTTGATCTCATCACGCGCGGCAAACAGGTCCATCAATGGCAGCTCAGTTGTGCCGGGATTGCCGAACACATAGCGCACGCCTTCGCGCACCAGGAACTCGAACATGGCCTCCGCGCCGGTCATAGCTTTCATTCTCCCTCCCGCAACTGATCTGAGATTGTGCTCAACGTCTTCTTATGGCAAACGTCGCTCGGTGATTTTATATCATCTCGGACTCATTGCGAGAGCTCGCTTGCAATAACACGCACCAGGTTGAAGTTCAAAAAAAGAGGAGGGCCACTTTCGTGGCCCTCCTCAGTTTCGTAAGCTCGGAGAGTTCCCTCTCCTTGCCTCCGGTTATTAGTTAGTTAGTCGGACATTTCTCCTGGCAGTTCAACGGCGCTGATCCCACCGTCTGTCCAGGATTCGTTACTACGATCGCAGCGCTTCCCGTCAGCAGCTTGCACACCTTCTTCTTGATCGT
>Ga0070706_100002148_pt1 | contig 20082 bp, 15 predicted proteins | sample KBSK5501metaG_FD_65476 | JGI IMG/M metagenome (GOLD analysis project Ga0070706, IMG submission 65476) | Corn, switchgrass and miscanthus rhizosphere microbial communities from Kellogg Biological Station, Michigan, USA - KBS K5-50-1 metaG | ecosystem: Host-associated > Plants > Roots >... | reverse complement strand
CAGTCCGCCAGACGGCGCCGGTCCCTTCACCGGAGGATAGGAACTTTGATTCCCTGCCGCGACGACTGGGGGCGGGAGTGAGCGGTAACGGTGGGTTCGCCGACCCGCAGCGGGGTTTCGTCGGCGATGATGGGTCGTCGCGGTCCCTGGCTGCGCTTCCAACCCGTCTGGAACTCCTACTTGCGGGCACCCAGGGATTTCCGCAGCTGAGAGTCGAGCCAGCGGATGGCGGTGCGGGAGACGCCAAACCGCACTGCGGCTTCTTCTTGGGTGAGTCCGGCTTAATAGCGTAGCCGCCAGAATTTCTGCATCCGGACGGGCAGATGGGCGATCCTGGCGTGAAGAAGGTGTGCCGCCTCGGCGCCGGACGCTGGCTCGGGCACCGCCTGCCGAGCGCATGAAGAAGAGGAAACGTCGTGTTGCCGCTTCCGGATGATATCCAGGGCCTTGAAAGCCGTAAGGCGGTGGACCCACCCTACACCGACGACGAGGTTCGGATCAGATTTCCAGAGCGCGATCAGTAGCTCTTGGAGGAGGTCCGGAACGTCAGCTGCCAGGAGGTGGTATTGCGCTGCAACGCGTGCCGCGAGTCTCGGAACGTAGGGGGACTCGAGCCAATCCCCGATGCGCACGGTCGCGCCGTTCGGCCAATCGGCCGGCTTAGGACAGGCGCTCTTCGCGGGCTCCTTCCGCCGTATCACGCCTCTCGAACGGCACCAGCGTGTCGGGTTTGTTGGTAGGTATCCGCTCCGTTCAAGCGGTCTGACGCGTGGTGCGGACTATATCAGGAACCCTTCGTCGCAGGATCCGGATCTCGCCTGCGAAGCGCGGAGCCGTATATTCGATTCGTCCTCTAGCCATTCCGGCTGCCTCCGTACGACTACTTAATAACGAGCCGTCTCTCGCGAGGAAATCTGACTGTGTCGCCGCGTTTGGTACTGCGGGCAAGCAAGACCACCAGCCGCCCGCTCCTCCAACCACGCTGATTCACGTGGTGCCGGGTCACGAGGGCGAGTAAATCACGAGGCATGTCCGCCAGGCAGGCGCTGGCGAAGGAATCGAGGAGGAAAAATGAGGATATCAGTGAACTGGCAATCGGGCGCTTTAGTGTCGCTTGCGTGGGCTCTCTCCATAGCCAGCGTACACGCGGCAGACTTCGTTTACACCAACAACGACCTCGGCGCAAACACTGTGTCAGCATTCTCCGTAGGCCCTACGGGTGTTTTGACCCCCGTCCCCGGCTCGCCTTTTTCGACCGCTGGATTGGGCTTGGGCGGTGGGTTCTTCGCATCCAATCGCGCCACAACCCGTACGGTGGGGAATACGTTATACGCCGCTAACGGTGGCAGCAATAGTGTTAGCGCCTTCACCATCAACCCCTCTACGGGAGTGCTCATACCCGTCGCTGGTTCCCCTTTCGCGACCGGCGGATCAGCCGGCTTCTTCGGAATCTCGTTGGCGGCGACCCCCAACGATCTATTCCTGTTCGCAGCCAACGGAGGTTCAGCTAATATCACCGTTTACAGCATTGCGGCGAGTGGAGCGCTGACTCCCATTGTCGGCTCCCCCTTCCCCGCCGGAGCCGGGGGAGCCCCAGACGGCATCAAGGTAACACCCGATGGCAATTTCCTGGCCGTGGCTCGGCCAATCATCAATGCGGTATCGATGTTCGCCATAGGCCCGACGGGTGCGCTGACTGCGGTTGCGGGCTCTCCGTTTTCGCCTGGCCTCCCTGGTCTGGGCTCCGATGCGGGTGTAGACATCAGATGTTCTGGTGACCGCCTCTTTGCCGGTCGAGCAACTGCTGGGTCCACTGCGGTGGATGTATTTAGCATCGCACCCACGGGCGCTCTGGCCGTGATCCCCGGCTCACCATTCTCCGGGCCAGGGATTAACTCTAACGTGCCATTGCTCAACGCGGACGACTTGCACCTGTTCGTGAGTAACCAATTCAGTAGCACGGTTACAGCATTTAGCGTGGCCGCCAGCGGCGCTCTCACCGTCGTTGCCGGATCCCCGTTCCCCACCGGCGGCGGGATCGCCTTCCCGGCTGGGATGGCAACGGACCAGGCTGGAAGTTTTCTATATGTGGCGAACGACTCCAACACCGTCAGTGTTTTCAGCATCGCCGGGACTGGCACCTTGACGCCGGCCCCTGGCTCGCCGTTCGCCACCGGAACTGCAGGTGCGTTGCTCTCGCTTACAGCATTTCCACCCAAAAGCTGCTGTCCGGTGCCGGTGATCAGCGGTGTTTCGGCCAGCCCGTCGGTACTTTGGCCGCCCAATCATAGCTTTGTGGATGTCATCGTAAGCTACACCGTAACGGATCCGTGTGCCAATACCTGTACGCTAGAAGTCAGCAGCAACGAGCCGATCGATGGCCTGGGCGATGGGAACACGTCGCCTGATTGGAACGTTGTCGATTCGCACGACGTGCAGTTACGCGCCGAGAGATCGGGCCGCGGCACTGGTCGCATCTACACGATTACGGTCACCTGCACGAATAACACAAACGGCAAAAGCTCGAGCGCGATCACGGCGGTGACCGTGCCTCACGACCAACACTAGATTCCATTTCAATGCAGTCCGCAGCGGGGCGGGCTCGGGCGTGAAGATCCATTCCCGGCCCTGGTCCGGTCGTCCGATCGGAAGCAGTCCGCTGACAGGGCTGGTCCCCCCCTCACCGGTGATGAACTCCCATCGCGTGCGCAGCTCTCCGAATGGGACGAGTTTCGAGTCAGCCGTCTGGGGCACTCGTCCTGACCGATGCCCACTCGAAGAACTATTCCCGGTCGCGACCGTTCGTGGATGACGGGCGTAGACTGGCACCTCACGATCTCCTGCGAATGGAGCGGGCGGCCATGTATAGTCGTCGCGGTCACTGGCCGCGCTTCAGACCCGTCTGGGAGCTCCTACTTCCGCGCGCCGAGGGATCTCAGCAGCTGAGAGTCGAGCCAGCGGATCGCGGTGCGGGAGACGCCAAATCGCACTGCGACTTCTTCTTGGGTGAGGCCGGCTTCATAGCGTAATCGCCAGAATTTCTGCATTCGGGCGGGGAGATGCGCAATCCTGGCGTGAAGAAGGTGTGCCGCCTCCGATTCGGACGTTGGCTCGCGCACAGCCTGTTGAGCGCGCGAGGTAGAGGGAGCCTCGTGGTGCCGCTTCCGGATGATATCCACGGCCTTGAAAGCCGTAAGACGGTGAAGCCAACCTCCGGCAACGACGAGGTTCGGGTCGGATTTCCAGAGCGCGATCAGGACCTCTTGAAGGAGGTCCGGAAGGTCAGCCGCCAAGAGGTGGTATCGCGCTCCCATACGTGCCGCAAGCCTCGGAACGTAGGGTGACCCGAGCCAATCTCCAATTCGCGCGGTCGCGCCGTTCGGCCGGTCGTCCAAGCCAGGAGACGCGCCCTTTGCGGACTCTTTCGGTCGTATCACGCCTCTCGAACGGCACCAGCGTGTCCGGTTTGTTGGTGGGTATCCGCTCCGTTCAAGCGGTCTGACGCGTGGGGCGGACTATATCAGGAACTCTTCGTCGCAGGATCCGGGCTCTCGCCCACCCGGCTGGGCCGGAGAACCGTCGGGCCGAGCTGCCCGATTGGTGAGATCGCGGGTCCACAGACCGCGGCTCCCGTAGGACTGCGAGAGAAATGAGCACTGCGCCAGCGCCGAGGAGCGTCGTGGGATTCCTGCGGCCTACGCCGTTGATCAGCACTGCACCGAAGCTGAGCTAGTCCGAAGATTCACCACCGCGAGTTTCCCTTTCCCACTCTCCTTCGGGCAACGTCAAGATCACTTGCAATCGGTAACCCTGGCTGGCACGACGGTGGTCAGCCTTTCGCCCGAGGATCTGCTCCCGTCCTTTGCATGCACGGCGCAAAGCACCTATGGAGACGGCTGGAATGGATCTGCGGCGTTGCTGAGCTCTCGCTCAGGGATGAATTGGGAACGGGTCATGGAGCAAGCACACAACCTGGGCAACAAGCGGAGGCTCTTCATTGGCCTTCTCCTAGCAAGCGCTCTCCTCGGGATCGCGCTCCCGGAAGAAGTCTGGGAAGGGGCCCGGGCCGATCCATTGGCGAAATCGCTCGTCAGGGAGGTACGCGACAGGCTTTTCTCTGAGGCTGAGCCCCAGCTCTTTGAACGATGGTTTCGTTACAGGGTGCGAGAACGCTGGCGGGACCGATAGCCGTCGTTCCTTGACGCTATCAGCAGAGTAACGACTCTGACTGCAAGAGACCGAGCGTTTCTGCCGCTGCCCGCATCTCTCTTCTTCCTCTACTATCTGATCCGGCCAATCCGGCTGGTTGGAGATTATGTTCTGGGCCCGTTGAGGCGCTCTTTCATCGAAAGCCGCACGCGAAATCACGCCAAAGCTGGCAGCGCCTAGGAAAGCTAAACGAGAGCAAAACAGGATAATCGAACTTCGTGTCAGGAAGAGTCTTCGCCGAGGCGCTCGAACCGCAGAAAGTCTCAACCACCCGCCATCTTCTCGATCTCGGCCCACTCTTTCGCGGAGACAGGCATGACGGAGAGACGCGAGATGCGGACCAGCGGAAAATCCTTGAAGACGGGTTTGGCCTTGATCTCCGCGAGCGCGACCGGACGCGGGAGCTTCCCGACCGGAGCGATGTCGACCGCCGCGAGCTTGCCCGATTTGTCCTTCGGATCGTCGTAGGCGTCGGTCACCGCCTTCGCGATCCCGACGACGGACTTCTCGTCGCCGGTGTGGTAATAGAAGACCCGATCCTCTTTCTTCACCTGCCGCAGGTATTTCTGCGCGAGCGGATTCTTCACGCCCGTCCAGGAGGTCTTCCCATCGCGGACGAAGTCGTCCCAGCCGTAATGGGTCGGTTCCTCTTTGAAGAGCCAGTTCATGAGTAGTTATCAGTTCTCAGTTCTCAGTCTTCAGTTTCTCGGTATTAAAACTGATAACTGATAACTGACAACTGAAAACTAAATCCTACTTCCTCGGCCGGTTCTTGTAGCGCTCATACAGTTTCTTCTGCTTGTCCGTCAGGTCGAGCGGCTTTCCGTCGAGATACGCCGCGAGGACGCTCGTGCGCAGATCCAGGATGTCGCCGTCGGTCACGATCAGTGTCGCGTCCTTGCCTGGCTCGAGCGATCCGAGGCGGTCGGCGACGTTCAAGGTCCGCGCGGGCTCCAGCGTGATCGCCGCGACCGCCTTGTCTCGCGGGAAGCCGAAAGCCACGGCCGTCGCCGCCTGGTGGTTCAGGTTGCGGGCGTTGGGCGCCTCGCCCGGCGAGACCCCTTCGTTGAAGGCGACCCGCACGCCGGCCTTGGCCAGGGCCGCCGGATTGGCGAAGGCCGTGTCGTAGGCCTCGTCGGCTCGGCGCGGAAGCGGCAAAGTCTCCACCAGGACCGGCACGTTCGCCTTCGCGATCTCTTCGGCCATGCGCCAGCCGTCCTCGGCTCCGCACAATACAATCTTTAAATTGTTATCCTTCGCCCAGACCAGGGCCGCCCGGATCTGGGCGACGGTGTGCGCGAAGACGACCACCGGAATTCTGCCTTCGACCGCGGGAACGAGCGCCTCGAGCTTCGGATCGAGGTCGTGACGAGGGACGCCGGCCTTCCCTTCCGCCGCCCGCGCCCTCGCATAGGCGGCCGCGTCCGCGAAGACGTCCTTCAACTTCTGGACCGCCTCGTCGCGGCGCTTCTCCTGAAGACGCACGGAGAAGCGTGCAGTCGGCGATCGGTCGAGGTGCAGGTCGGGCCAGACCACCGTGATCGCGGCGGGCGCCTGGATCGTCGCGTCCTCGCGGGTCCATCCCTCCATCCGCATCGCGGCGAGCGAGCCGGACACGATGCCTCCGGTCGGAGACACGCCGGCGATCAAGATTCCACCCGAGCGCGCCACGGGCAAGAGCTCCGAGTCGTAGTTCATGGAGTAGTCGGCTCGGGCCTGCGGGTTGATCTCGCCCAGCTCCGTCGTATCGACGGTCGCCCGCACCGACTGGATCTCGACCAACCCGAGCACGGTCACCGCGGGCAAAAGCGATGGATAGACATGCTTTCCACGCACGTCGACGACCTTCGCACCGGATGGAGCCTGCGGTCCTGCGGCGACGGACACGATCTTGCCGTCTCGAAAAACGATCGTCCCGTTGGGGATGTCCGGCCCGCTCACTGGATGAATCGTTGCTCCGACAAGCGCGACCGTCTCCGCCCGAACGACGGCCGCGGCGAGAACAGCCGCCGAGAAGCCGAACGCACCCAAAAGCACTTTGAACTTTGAACCTTGAACCTTGAACATTGTCATCTTGCCCCAGGCGTCGGAGTCGGGGCTGCCGGCCTGGGAGTTGTAGCCGGTCCCGGCGGAGAGGGCGCCTCCGCGGGCGCGGGGCCGGGGGCCTTCTCTCCTTTCTCCGGCGCTCGCGTCGGAACTCGCTCCGCCGGCGACGCCTCGCGGCCGGAGGCGCCCGCCGTCCCTTCGGCGCCGCCGCGTCCGGCAGCCGCCCGGCGCTCCGCCTCGAGAACGCGCTTGGCCTTCAGGACCAGATCCACGCGCTCTTTCTCGAGCGCGGGGCGGGCCGCCAGATCCGCCGCGCGGTCGAAATATTTCTTTCCTTCCACCCACGTCTCCAGAGCGATCGAGAGACTCGACAGCGGATCTCCGCTCCAGAGGACGAAGTCGGCGTCCTTGCCCACCTCCAGTGACCCGACGCGTTTCTCGATCCCGAGCTGCCGGGCGGAATTGATCGTCACGAAAGCGAGCGCGTCGGCGGGAGGGACGCCGCCGTAGTGAACCGCCTTCGCCGCGTCCCAGTTCAATCGGCGCGCGAGCTCGTCCGAGTCGGAGTTGAACGACACGAGAGCGCCGCGCTCCCGCATCAAAGCTCCGTTGTAGGGAATCGCGTCGTAGGCCTCGGGCTTGTAAGCCCACCAGTCGGAGAAGGTCGAAGCGCCGGCGCCGTGCCTGGCGATCTCGTCGGCCACCTTGTAGCCCTCGAGCACGTGCTGGAAGGTGCCCACTTGCACCCTGAACTCGTCGGCGACGCGGATCATCTCGAGAATCTCGTCTTTTCGGTAGGAGTGGCAGTGGATCGGCCGCTTGCCTTCCAGGATCTCCGCGATCGCTTCGAGCCGGAGATCCGTGCGGACCGGGATCGGCGAGGCTCCCTTGACCGCGGCGGCCTTTCGATACTCCTCCTGGCGGCGGCGATAATCGCGCGCGGCCGTGAAGCGCTCGCGGATCAGGTTGGCGACCCCCATACGCGTGGCCGGGTAGCGCGGGCGCGGATTTTGGAAGTTCGATTGCTTGGGGTTCTCTCCCAGCGCGAACTTGATCCCCTCCGGCGCTCCGGGGAAGACGAGATCGTCCGGCCCACCTCCCCAGCGCCAGCGCGTGATCAGGGTCTGACCGCCGATTGCATTGGCCGAGCCGTGGAGAACGTTGGCCGTCGTGGTCCCGCCGGCGAGCTCGCGGTAGATCGCGACGTCCAGGGGATCGAGCACATCCTTGATTCGAACCTCGGCTGTGACCGTATGTGCGAACTCGTTGACATTGCCGTCGATCGCCGTGTGCGAGTGGGCATCGATGATGCCCGGCGTCAGATGCTTTCCCCGTCCGTCGATCTCCAGCGCGCCTGGAGGAGCCGAGAGGCCCTTACCGACGGCGGTGATCTTTCCGTCGACCGCGACGAGATCCGCCCCTTCGAGGATTCCCGCCGAGCCCTGGGTCCAGACCGTGGCTCCGCGCACGACGACAGCGCGCGGCTTCGCGAGCGGACCCGCCTCGCGTGACGGCAGCGGCCGGACGTCCGGCTCCGCCTTCTCGGGAGGGGCGGCAGGCAGCCGCGGAACCAGATCGGACGGCGCGCCGAGGCGGCCTCCCTCGGGCCGCTTTTGCTCGGGCAGCTCGATGCGCCGGCCGTCGATCCAGATCTCCGTGACGCGGCTGCCTTCCGCGAAGGGCTCGCCGGTCTCGACGGCGAGGTCGGCGATCTTGCCCGCCTCGATGGTGCCGAGCCGGTCCGAGAGCCCGAGCTGCCGCGCCGGGACGGTTGTGAGCGCGGCGAGCGCGTCCTCGCGCGAGAGGCCGCGCGCGAGAGCTTCGCGCACGCGGCGAGGAAAATCCTCCGCGTTTTCCAGGCCCGATGTCGTGAAGGAGAAGGTGAGACCGGACTCCTTCATCCATTTCGGGTTCGACGGCGAGCGGTCGATGCGGCGGAGACGCTCGAGAGGCACATCGATCCACTCGGTCTCGTCCTCCAGCCGGTAAGGCTTGGGAAAATCGACGCGCAGAATCAGGTCAGGCCGCATCGCGACGACTTCTTCGCGCAGCCGATACTCGTCGCCAGCCCCGACGTAGAGGGCTTTCAGCTTGAACTCCCGCGCGATCTTTCCCGCGCGCAGGAGCGACAGCACGTCCGTCGCCTCGAACGTGACCGGCTCCCTTCCCTCCGCTGCCGGCACGAGCGCGCGGGCCGCGGCTTCGTAGGGCGGCCGCGCCTGCCCTGTCGCGCGACGCCCGTACGCCGCCCGAGCATCGCGCCACCAGAGCGCGTCGAAAAGGTTCTGGCGGACCAGGGCGACCGCTCCCATCTTGGAGGAGGGATAGATCGCGCGCGTGAAGTTGGCGAAATCGAGCCGCTCGGGCTCGAGGGAAACACACTGGCCGGTCTCGCTCTCGAGGACCCGCTCTTCCAGCGGCTCTTCGGAGAGAGAGACGACGGCGCCCTTGCCGCGCAGGAAGCCCGTGGACGGAACCGCGTGGACGACAGCGAAGCCCATCCGCCGGTAGGTGTCGGCCACGCGGTCGCGGACATTGAGCGTGTCGACGACGCGCTCCTCCGCCCGCACCGGTTTAGAGGCCGGTGGGGTGGCCGCGGGGGCCGCACCCGCGCGTCCTGCCGCCGGGGCTCCCTCGGCCGCCTCCTCCTCGTCGAGCGGAGCGCGCGGCCGCTTGCCCGCCAGACGATCAGCCGAGACGTACGGGTCCAGGAACGCGGCGTGAATCGTCTTACCCTTCATCTCGAAGACGCGAGCGTCCTCGGGAATCGCGGTCTTGCCCTGGGCTCCGACAGCCTGGATGACGCCGCCCCGCACGACCACGACGCCGGGATCGAGAATTCGGCCGGGTGCCGTGATGACCTTGCCGCCGACGAGCGCGAAGGCGAACTGATCGCCGCTGCGCACCTGCGTTCGAGCCGCAGAGGAAGACAGGAAAAGGAGCACGACCGCAACGGCCGCGCCGACGGAGAGAGAGCGCGCGAAGCGGATGAGTCGACGCGATCTCAGCATGCCGTGCGCGGATTCTACATAACCGTTCTGCCCGATCTACCTGAAATCCGCCTTCGGCCGCGCGCCGTCCGTCTCGACTGCGATAATCTTTCTCTCCCCGGGAGCCCGATCACGGGTTATCCCATCGGAGTAAGGGCGATGCTCCTCGGCCGCAGCAAAGAGGTGCTGGCCGCCCGGTGTAGCACCCGCCACTCCTTTACCTTTTCGTTCGATCGAGCTTCCGCCCGCAAGCGGAAGCGTTCCGATTCGCAGACGTCGGAAGGAGGTTTCTCATGACAACCGCGCCGACTTCGGTGATTCCCCCCGTTCGAGCATTCGTCTCAATCGCGATGCTCTTCCTGCTCATCGCGCCTCTGCTTGCGCAGTCCGCCCAGAAAGGGGCGAGCAGCCGGCGTCCGGCCGCGCCAAAGCCTCTGGATCCACTCACCGCGGAAGAAAAGAGAACCGTCGAGCGAACGGCGCGCGCCGATTCTCGCGTCCAGGAGCTGCTCGGCGGAGGTCGGCAACGGCTGATCTCGGTGGAATTCCTTGCCGTCAAGCCCGAGGACCCCGGCAGGGCGCAGGAGACTGCCGAGCATCCCATTTCGATCGGACGGCACGGGGTGGCGCTCTTCTACCGCTACGAGGGGAACTACGGCGTGCGAGCCGTCGTGGATCTGGAGAAAGCCTCGGTGCTCCACGTGGCCCGCGTCGACGGCGATTCGGTGCCGCTCTCCGCGGAGGAGGTTTCCGAGGCAGGGAAACTGGCTCTTCGGGACTCCTCCGCGCGACGACTGCTGGGGTCCGAGGCCGAGCGCTACACGATCGAGGGACTTCGATCGCGGGGGACCGGGGAAGGGGATCCGTGCGCCGCCGACCGGTGCACGGAGCTGATCTTTCGCCGAGGCAGCCTTTATCTCGCGGGAGCCCGCGTGATCGTGAACCTCACGTCCCAGACCGTGCGAATTGCGGGAGGTGAAAAGTGAGAACCTTCAGCCGGCCCGGCCGCGTGGCAATGCCGCTCTTTGGCCTTCTCGCCACTTTGGGGGCGCTCCCTCTCCTGGGTCAGCCGGGGCCGGAAACTCCTCCCCGGCCCGGGCGGCCTCCGCAACTGCCGCCCATCCAGCATCCGGTGCGCCGGCCGGACAGCGTCCTGCATCGACCCATTTTCACGCTTGCCTCCTGCTCCTCACCCTACCTCGTCGAGCAAAAGTTCCCCACATCGGGCGCTGAGGAGACTCGCTGGCGAATCTGCTGGCAAGACCAGACGAAACATGGCCTCGTAATCACGTCGGCTCACTTTCGCAAGTCTCCCAGCTCCCCCTGGGTTCGTCTCTTCTGGGACGCCCGGGTCGCGGAGATCTTCGTCCCCTACCATGGCAACGAGGCCCGCTTTCAGGACGTCAGCGAGTTCAACTTCGTGCTCCACGACCTGAGCGCGGCAGATTGTCCCGCCGGCAAAGGCGGAACGCTGCTGGGTTCGCCGGCGAAGGTCTGCCGCGAGGTCCGCGACCGCGGCCTCGCCTGGAAGGAGCACAGTCTGGTGCGGCGAGGCGAGGAGCTGGTCCTGTGGGGCGCGCTCCACGCAGTCAATTACGACTACGTCATGGAGTGGACGTTTCGGGACGACGGCGTCGTGACCGGACGCGTGGGGGCGACGGCGGTCAACTATCCGTATTGGCCGACGGTGGCACACATTCATAACCCGATCTGGCGGCTCGACATCGATCTGGACGGCGCCTCCGGAGACTCGGCGCATATCGGGATCCACAACGAGAATCTGCCGGGGCCGACGGCGACCGACTCGGCCGTCCTGATCGCGAAGGAAACAGGCCTGGAGTGGAATCCCACGAACTTCCATACGCTAAGCGTTCACGACGCCACGCTCAAGAACGGCAAGGGACATGCGACGGCATACACGCTCATTCCGGTGCGCTCGGGGACGGCGCGTCACCAGGAGGACTTTACGAAGAGGGACTTCTGGATCACTCGCTACAACGGCTCCGAGCTTCTGGCCGCCGACTACTACGGGTCCGGAAGCCTTCCCAAGTACGTCTCGAACACGGAGGACGTCTCGAATGCGGACATCGTCGTCTGGTACATGGGCTCGATCCATCACATCCCGCGGGACGAGGACGGCGAGTGTCTCCACACGGTGAGCGGCGGAGGGACCGTCCGGGTCCCCGACGAACAGTGTGATTACCGAACGCCCGGCCCCCCTCCCGTCTTTTGGAAGGGCACCGCGTTGATCAACTGGACTGGGTTTGTCCTCATGCCGCACGACCTTTTCGACCGGACCCCTCTCTACCCATAGGAGAGGCGGCTGGCGTATGCTTCGCGGCTACTTGGAGGACAAACTGATGCACCGTCGCTTACTCGGAGTTTTCGGCTCGTTGCTGCTCGTTGCGGGTTCTGGTCTCGCCCAGACGCCTGCCGCCATGTCCGCGCCATCCACGACCCCGACCGCGCCGCGGCGCCCCGCCAGCCCCGCCGGCACGGCCGCCACGGAGGTGGGAGGAAGCTGGAGCGCTCCCGACAAGGATGGAGCGCAGCGCTACAGCGGAGGAAAGTGGATCGAGATCACCTACAGCCGCCCGATCCTGCGCGGCCGCTCGAATATTTTCGGGTCCGGCGCGGACTACGGCAAGAAGGTCAACGCGGGCGCTCCGGTGTGGCGCGCCGGCGCGAACCAGACCACGAAGCTGAAGACCGAGCTGCCTCTGGAGATCGGCGGTAAGCCCCTGGCCCCGGGCGAGTACGACCTGTTCGTGGACTTGAAGGAGCCCGGCTGGACCCTCATCGTTTCCACCCAGCCCACTCAGGACAAGTACGACCCGAACGACAAGACGAAGATCTGGGGCGCGTACGGCTACGATCAGAAGTACGACGTCGTGCGCGTGCCGATGACGATGGTCAAGCTCAACTCGTCGCAGGAGCAATTCACGATTGGCTTCGTCGACATGAGTGACAAGGCCGGCAAGATCGCGTTCGCGTGGGACAAGACCGGAGCCACGGTGCCGTTCACGGTAGCCCAGTAGCCTCATCCCTTCCATCGTGTTCCCGTAGGGGTGGCCCTCGCGGCCGCCCGCGGGCAGGGTCAAACCGAGCGTCGCTACGAACCTACTCTCGAACGCCCTCCGGCGTCAGCGCGATCGAGACTTCCATGGGCCGGTCGGTGGCGACTCCCGGGGGAAGCGAGCCCACGAGGACTCCCTCGGGCTTGAGCGAGAAGAAGTGATTCGCCATGTCGCTGACCTGGGAAAAAACGTACGGGCGGCCGTCCTTCGGATCCACCCAGATCGACGTCGCGACGAGGGCCGCGACGATGGACTTGCCGTCGCGCGAGACGTAGCCGTACAGCAGAAGGTTGCGGTGCTGGCCGGAGGCCTCGTCCTCTAGGCCCGAGCTCGCCGTAAACGTCGTGCCAGGAAGAATCGTAACCTTCGGAGCCGACCGGACCTGACCATCCGGGCCCGCTTCGCGGATTGCGATGTAGAGCGTGACGGGCTCGGAACGCCCCGGAGTCTGACGAAGAGGCTCCGCGCACGAATCACCGCCGGACTTGTGCGGCGCGACCGCGACGGACAGATCGTCGGACTCCGTCTTCTTCGTAACGGCAAAGCCGCGCGTGGGCGCGAGGGCCGTCGCGTAACGGACAAGGGAGTTCTCGACCGCCAGAAACCGCGTGCGCGTGACCGGGTCGTAGCCGAACTGCGTGACATGGACCGTCTTGCCCGAGTCGGAGGAGAGAGGCAGGATGATCGTCGGCGTCTGGGACGGAGAGTACTTCAGCAGCGTGCAAGTGTCCGCCCCGTTCCAGTGAACTCGCATGTCCAGGGGCTGGCCGGTGAACGACTTCGAGTATTCCTCCACCGCTACCCGGGGAAGGGCCTGGAACTTTTCGGGCAACGTCAGCGCGGGAAGAAGCGAGCTTGAGGACCGCGACGCGATGAGCACCCCCTTCTCGATTCGGATCGAGATGCCGTTCTCTTGCGAGAGCATCGCGAGAACCTTCTGGAACGGGATGTCCTGGACCTTCAGCGTCACCGAGCCCTCGACGTCCGGATCCACGTAGACCGGCATCTTGGCCAGTTGTCCCAGTGTGCGGATCACATCTGCGAGCTTCGCGTCCTTCAACTCCAGAGTGATCTTCTCTTCGGGATTGAACGTGACCGTCATCCCCTCGGCGGACGCCGTCTTACGAGTGAGGACCGGCTCATCGGCCGCCGACGTCGAGGCGGCAACGACGGTGAGCGCTCCCACGAGTCCGACCAGAACGATGTCTGTTCTCATCGGGAAATCTCCTTGCCGGAAAGATGAGTCGGGCGACTGCCGACGATGATCCCTTCCGGGGTATAAGCCACGACTCCCGAAGCGTCTCCGATCACGCGATAGCGGGCGGGAGCTGCCGCGGGTGCTCTCCACGATCCTCCGCGCAGGCCGGCCACGAGAACAGCCAGGACAGCGGCCGCCGCTCCCCATCGCGCGAGCTTCTCGAACAGAGAAGGCGCTGGCTCGAGCGCGGCAAGCGCCCGATCGGCCCGGCGATGCTCCCGGCGGCAGATTGCGCATGCTGGGATGTGCGCGAGGATCGCCTCGATCTGTTGCGGCGAATCCTCGGCGGTCTCCAGAATCGAAACGTATTCATCATGCTTCATGACTTACCTCGCAGCCGTTGTGGGTCCATCCGGCGAGCAAGCAGGCTCTTGGCCCGGCAGACGCGGGCGCGCACCGCATCCGACGAGCAGCCGAGCACCTCTGCCGCTTCCACGGACGAGAGTCCTTCGAATCGGGTCAACACGAGCGCTTCTCGCAGTCCCTCCGGAAGCGCCTGGACGGCAGAGTGAATCTCAAAGACCACCGGGTCGCTGCCGGCGGCTGGAAAATCTGGCGACAGCTCGGCGGTCGGGCGCTCTTGCCGGCGCGCCGAGACGAGCTTGCGATAGGCAATCGCGAACAGCAGCGATCGGAAGCGGCCCTTCTCCTGGTACGACGGGAGGAGCGCGTAGAGCGCCAGCAGCGTCTCCTGGCGAAGCTCCTCTACACGGCCGTCGTCCGGCAGGCGGCGGCGGAAGAAGGCATCCAGCTCGGCGCTGTAACGGGAGGTGAGGCGGTCGAAGGCCTGCCGATCCCCTTTGGCGAACGCGGCGAGAAGGAGCTCGTCGGAAGGGAGAGTCATTTGCACTCTGCTAGTGTTATCGCACGACGAGCCGGAATGTGACCAGGCAACGCCGCAGTCCTCCCCTTTTGTCATCCCGAGGAGCGCAGCGACGAGGGATCTGCCCACGGCTCGCGGGCGACCACGGGGGTAGATTCCTCGCTTCGCTCGGAATGACAGCCTGGCTGGCTTTCCTTGCCCCCGCCCCGCTTCTCGCCCAGCCGCGCGCGATTCCTTTCTGGGACGACAAGGTCCCCGCTGCGATTCACGCGGAAGTGGACGGAGTCGCGGCGCTCGAGACGGTGCGGGAGCTCGCCCGCTTTCATCGCGTGGAAGGGTCGCCGGGATTTGCCACGTCCGCCGAGCACATCCGCAAGAAGGCGCTCGCCGCCGGCCTCTCCGACGCCGCAATCGAACGCTTCCCGGCCGACGGGAAGACTCTCTACGCTCACTTTCGCAGTTACCTGGGATGGAGTCCCGTCTCGGCCGCTTTGGAGGAGGTCTCGCCGCAGCCTCGCCTGATCGCTTCCTTTCCCGACCTTCCCGTCGCGCTCGCCGACTACAGCCAGGATGCGGATGTCACGGCCGAGCTCGTGGACGTCGGACGGGGCACTGACGGGAAGAGCTATGACGGCAAAGACGTCCGCGGCAAGATCGTCCTGGCGGACGGGCCGCTGCCGGTCGTTCACAAGCAGGCGTGTGAAGAGCACGGAGCGGCCGGTTTTCTGTCGGATTTTCCGAACCAGCACACGCCCTGGTCCGGCGACGACCGGGACTCGATCCGCTGGGGGCATCTCTCCCCCTACCAGGCGAACAACCGGTTCGCCTTCATGGTCTCGAAGCGCCAGGCCGAGGAGCTGCGCGGGCGGCTGGCGGCCGGCGAGAAGGTCCAGCTTCGCGCCAGGGTGCGGGCGAAGATGGTTCCGGCGACCTACGACGTCGTCGTCGCGACGATCCCCGGCACCGACTCCGCGGCGGGCGAGATCGTTCTGACCGCTCACCTCTGCCACGAGTCAGCCGGCGCCAACGACAACGCCTCGGGAAGCGCGGCGATCCTGGAGGTCGCCCGGGCGCTCTCGTCGGGGATTCAACGAGGGACGCTCCCGCGGCCCAGGCGCACGATCCGTTTTTTGTGGCTACCCGAGATCACCGGATCGCAGGTCTATCTGGTTCGGCACCCGGAGATCGTCGCGCGGCTGATCACGGGCGTTCACATGGACATGGTCGGCGGGCTGCTCTCGACTACGCGAGGAACTTTTCATTTGTCGCGCACAGCCGAGACCCTGCCTCACGCCGCCAATGCGATCGCGCGCGCCTTCTTCGACCAGGTCGTGCGAGCTTCGGCGCGGTATGCCGAGCGAGGGGACGACTCCTACGCCGGCTTCGTTTGGCCTCCCGGCTCCCGCGAGGCACTCCTCGGAGACATCCGGCCGTTCGAGATGGGAAGCGACCACGACGTCTTCCAGGCAGCCGGTTTCCGCGTGCCGATGGTCTACTTCCACGACTATCCCGATGTCACGATCCACACGCAGAAGGACCAGCCCGAGAATCTGGATCCAACCAAGCTCGGCCGCGTCGCCTACATGGGGGCCGGGATCGCCTGGACGCTCGCCGCCCTTCCGCAGGAGGAGGCGCCGCGGCTACTCGACTACACGCGGGCCTGGTGCGAAGAGAGGAGTGCGCAATCGAGAATGGCAACGCCGGAAGGGCGCGACCGCGAGCTGGCGGTTCGAGAGACTACGACCGCTGGTTCCGCGACCCTCGCTTCACTGGCCCGGCTATGGCCCGTGTCCGTGCTGCCGATGCGCGCCGCCGGCGCCGACGAGCTCGCTGTGGCTCTGTCGGTCTCCGGCGATTTCCGGGTGCCCGTTCGAAACCAGGCAATTCAGGGGCCGCTCGACGTTTACTATTACGACTACCTGACTGAAACCGGAGTCGACGTCAGCGCCGGGAAGCTCTCGAAGCGCGAGCATGGAGAAGTCCTTGCCTACGAAAGCTTTAACCTGGTCGACGGCCGGCGCAGCGTTTCGGAGATCCGCGACATCCTCGCGGGGCTCTACTTCCCCGCTCCGCTGGCGGAGATCTCAGAGTACATGGACCTGCTGGCCAAAGCGAAGGCAATCAGCTGGAAGTAGTTCTGAGTTTTCAGTTCTCAGTTCTCAGTTCTCGGGGACGAGCAACTTGCTCCGTCGACTGATAACTGATCACTGAAAACTGATAACTTCTCTCCATGATCCTCACCTGTCCCAACTGCGGTAAGAAGAACCGGTCGCCGGCGGAGAGGCTCGCGGACCTCGGCCGCTGCGGCGCCTGCAAGACTCAAATCTCTCCGGTTGCCAAGCCGATCGACGCCGACGCGGAGATCTTTCGCGAGGTGGTCGGGGGCGCGAAGGTCCCCGTGCTCGTGGATTTCTGGGCGGCGTGGTGCGGCCCTTGCCGGATGGCGGCGCCCGAGGTCGAGAAGACAGCCGCCGACATGGCCGGGCGCGCCCTCGTCCTCAAGGTCGACACCGAGCGCAGTCCGCAAGTCGCGGCTCAGTACGGCGTTCAGAGCATTCCCAACTTCGTCGTCTTGAAGGACGGCCTGATCGTCCACCAGCAGCCCGGCGTCGTTCCCAGTTCTCATATGAAACAGTGGCTCGAGCGCGCCGGAGCCGCGGCAGCTTAGTCGGCTAACCCTCGCCTGGCCGCGTGTGAGGCGCAGCCCGGCCACTCTTTCTCCGCGAATACTGCGACGTCGATCGCGCGCGGGACTGCCGGTCCGGCCTCGATTCGGAAGGCCAGGTGCTCACCCTCCAACGGTACGAAGCCGCCCGATGCGGATTGCACGAAGCGGTAGACGCGGCCATCTCGGGGATCGATCCAGTCCTTGCTCATGACCAGGGCCAACGCAACTGTATTTCCGTCGGCCGGGACATAGCTGTAAAGGTTCCACTCGTGGCGCGCACCGCCATCGGGATTCCGAATCGCTCCGTGAGTCGAAGCGCCGCCGTAGCCTTCGGCCACGCACCATCCCCAGATCCGGGTTCGCTCCTCGGAGACCTCGACTCGGGCCAGCACCGAGCCGGCGTTGGGGCCATCGCCTTCGTGCCACTTGCTCTGCCCGATCGGCGACGAAGCCGAAACAGGCTCGCAAGCCGCGTCCGATGCTGCGCTCACGTCGATATCTCCGAGCTCGAGAGAGACGGACGCTTTCGCCGTGTTGCCAGCCTCTCGCAAGGTCGCCGAGCGGCGCGTCGACTCGTTTCCTCCGTCGAAGAAGAGATAGTGGACGCGGGACAGCGGATCCCACGCCAGATGCAGCGCGGAGATGGCCGGTCCACCCTCTCCCGGAAACGCCAGCCGCGCCGCTTCGGGGCGTTCCCCGCGAAAGCGGACCTGGTAACACGCCTCCAGACCACGCGTCCGGAGCCGAAAGGTGAGCGGCGGCGTCTGCGCCAGTGCGGCGCCGAAGTCGGTGCTCACGATCCGCGGACTGTTGAAAAACTGCGAGGGCAAGGTGGGCGCGATCTTCGACTCCGGCTTCTCCAAGGGCGGCAGCGGCCGTTGCTGCGCCGGGGCCACCGCCGGGGCCGATAGGAGACATGCGATGAGCCAGACCGACTTCGATCGCCTCAAGATGTTTGCCCGACCGAATTATGCTCCCGGAGAGCCATGCTGGACTTCTCGACACCGGCGCTCGACCGCGAGTTCCCGGTTCGGCGCAATTTCGTCTATTTCAACCACGCTGCGGTCGGCCCGATCCCCCGGCGGGTCGCGGACGCCATCACGGCGCATGTCGAAAATGCGCGGGATCGGGGCGCCGCCGATTGGCGGAAATGGTACGCGACGATCCAGCGGGCGAGAGAGAAGGCCGCGCGTTTCTTGGGGGCCGACCGATCCGAGATCGCCTTCCTCCCCTCCACTTCCTGGGCCTTGAACCTCACTGCTCGCAGCCTTGCCTGGGCCCCGGGAGACAACGTCGTCGGCGACGACATGGAGTTTCCGTCCAACTCGCTTCCCTGGAAGCTCCTGGAAAACGTGGGCGTGGAGTATCGCGCCGCGGCGAACCAGGCTGGTCGGATCACGCTCGAGGATCTCGCACGGAGGGTGGACTCGCGCACTCGAGTCGTGGCCGTGTCCTGGGTGGCCTTCCACAACGGCTTCGTCTACCCGCTCGAGAAGATCGGCCGCTTCTGCCGCGAGCGGGGAATTCTCTTCGTCGTCGACGCGATTCAGGGATTGGGCGCGCTGCCTCTGGACCTCTCGAAAACGCCGGTGGATGTGCTCGCGGCGGACGCCCACAAGTGGCTGCTCGGTCAGGAATGCTGCACGATCTTCTTCGTCCGGGAGGCGGTGCGCGACCGGCTTCCGGTGACCTTCGGCGGCTGGTGGAACACGAAGGGAGAGGAATCAGAAAAGGGGTTTCTCGGAGAGCTGGAGTTCTACAAGAGCGCACGGCGCTACGAGCCGGGCAGTCTTCCCACGGCGCAGATCGCGGGGCTGGAGGCGGCGATCGACCTTCTTACGGAAGCGGGGATGGAGACCGTGCGAAGCCGGATCCTCCAGACGGTTGAAAAGCTCGCGGAGGGGCTCGCGGCCCGCGGCTGGACGATCACGACGCCGGAACCCTTCTCCTCCGGCATTCTGGCCGCCGTGCCTCCCGAGTCAGACCCGCGGGCCGTCGCGAAGGCTCTGGAAGAGCGCGGCATCATCGTCGCCCCGCGCGAAGGCGCCGTGCGCTTCTCCCCACACTTCTACAACGACACCGACGAAGCCGAACGACTCCTGGCGGCCATCGACCAGATCGGCTAATGGCTTGGAGCCCCGGATTCTCAGTGATGAAACGGGACTGTTCGTGGCGGAGAGTGGCCCCGCGAGCGGCTGATGGTCGAACGCTTCTCCAACTCCGTCGACAGAAGGTAGACACCCGTTCCGTTGACTCCGGCGTAAAACGCGGCGGAGGGGCCGGAACCCAAGCTGAGTGAAAAAATCGGAAGGTTCGTCAAGCCGATGTTCACCCAGCTCATTCCGCCGTCCGTGCTCTTGAAAATGCCGGCATCGGTCCCCGCATAGAAGGTCGAGGGCGAAGCCGGATCGAAAAGGAGTACGTAAATAGCGGTGGCCGTCAGGCCGTTGGTCACCTGCGTTCCAAAGCTCGTGCCGCCGTCGGTCGACTTGTAGAGGCCATTGTCCGTGCCCGCATAGATGATCGAGGCGGAGGTCGGATCCTCGGCAACCGCAAAAACGCGCCGGGAAGCCAGCGCGCCATTTGTGACCCATCCCACGCCGCCTTTTGGAAACACCATGTCCCCGTAGATCCCCGCGTCCGTGCCCACGATGAGCGGAAGAGTTGACGAGGGATTGACCACGGCGGCATTGATGACGGGAGGCTGAGGTGTGCCGGTCGGCACGAATCCGAAGACGGTCCAGGTCGCTCCCCCGTCGGTGCTCTTGCCCGCTGCGCCGTACGATGGCGAGCCACACGCACAACCGGCCGCATAGACAGTCGATGGCGTCACCGGGTCGACTGCGAACGCGTAGGGGATGATGAAGCCGGGAGCGCCCTGCGTCCAGGTCATCCCGCCGTCGGTGCTGCGAAACCCTCCGCTGTCCGAGCCCGCGAGAATCGCCGAGGACCCCGGGAGAACCGCGACCGCCCAGACCTCCACTCCGCCCGAGCCTGTCTGGAGAAGGTTC